>Ga0182738_1006165_pt1 | contig 12549 bp, 3 predicted proteins | sample eDN5th30CBELigMG_FD_128876 | JGI IMG/M metagenome (GOLD analysis project Ga0182738, IMG submission 128876) | Enriched Miracle-Growth compost microbial communities from Emeryville, California, USA - eDNA 5th pass 30_C BE-Lig MG (version 2)... ...
CTTCTATTGTTCGGAGAAACTTCAGAACTTTCATTGCTTCTTTTGACAGAATCTTCACTCATATTTCCTTCTCGAGGGGATCCGATCCCAATAATCCTGATCAATGGAGAGAGATTTTTGTCTTTAATAGTGACATCTGATTTAATGTTGTCGATTGTGCCGAGAGATTTACGAGATTCTGAGCGTAAAATGGAGAATTCAGCATCAGAACGTCGGCCACGGGATGGAGTACTGCGGTAGTTATTGGGACTTTCGGATGTAGAACCAGGATAAACAATACGGAGGGAAGTCTTTTTGGAAGGAGAGGATTTGAGAGCTGGAGTTGAAGGAAGAGTTTTATGTTGAATTGAGACCTGACAGCCCATATGAAAATAAGATTAATAAGGAAATTTTTGATAAAGTTCAAAGAGCAAGAGTAGTTTTTAATGAGTTTAATTAATTAAGAGAAATATATCATCATTAAAGCGAATTTTAGAAACTGAGATTGATGCTTTAATGTTTAGCAGTGCAGTGGGAAAATTTTTTTTTGTCCCAAAAGAAAATTTTTGAATGAGCAATTTTCGTTCAAAAAGAAAGAGCTTACTGGTGCTATTCCTCTATCATTAGACATACAAGTGGGAATTTCTCATGTCGAAAGGTCTTTTGAGAGGTTTATCAGAGAGATGAGAAGGGGTGTTTGATAAGAATTTTTCAAAGAGAAAGTGACGGAATGTGATTTAAGGTTGTGCAAGGTTGGAATGATAGCTTTCTTTAAAATGATTGACAATGTAAAGTATTTTGATGACCGCGCATTTTATTTTTAATTTGGTGCTAATTATTCACGAATTGTCCTTTTTTGTTGGAAATCAAAGTTTATTCTTGGACATTTTTAAGAATTCAAACAAACTTTCAAGAGAAAAGAGAAAGGAAAACAGCTGTAAGAAAGGCAGGAAATGAAAAGATCAGAAGGTTATATGAAGATTTTACCCAATGTCTTGATGAAAAAATTTGTATAAGGAGAAAATTGCTTGATTAAAAAATTATTAAAATTGGGCAAATTGAGAAATAACCAAAATGTGTCAAAAACTTGTTCAAAGCCTTTTCAAAACAGAACCCTTTTGTGAAAGGTTTCTTCTTTATTGACAAGAGAGCATGAGGAATCTGTCGCCCAATCATGAATTTTGGAATGGAGTAAGTCCCAAAATTGTTTACTGCCAAGTCTTGTCTCAAATCATCCCTTTTTCCAAATCCAAATAATAAAGGTCAAAACATCTTTTTTATTAAATAAATTAATGCTTTATGCGGATATCTTCCACTATTCCCTGTCGGTGCTCTTCTAAGAACAGGCTTATCCTTGATTTTTCGGCTTTACTGTTAATGTAACTGAAACTTAATTCCTTACTGAAGAAGTCAACCCTCTAGATATTTAAACAGGACCTCTGAAGATCCTGAATTTCTTTAATAAATTTGAAACTCCTCTGGGAATCCTTCAAGCTTGCCAAGGGAGTAGGCCAGGCATGAGGGGTGAAAGAGGTTGTTTTTGGTTATTTTTCAAGTTAAATGAGAAAAACGAAACTTGATTAGACTGATAAATAATAGGTTTAAAAGCTGGATTTTTGAGGCGTTAAGTAAATAAATGGGTATTTCAACCAGTCAGTCTTATTAAAGCCAGCAAAGGGTTGAAATCTTCTTCGAGGATATCTCATTTAGGATGTTGATTTCGCTCCCAAGCTTCTCTGTTGCTTTCGTTTCTTCTAAAATCAAAAGCTTATGGCTCAATTAATACGTACTTGTCTTCTGATTAATAGGATTTTGTTGCTTTTCCACCATCCAAATGTCTTTGTTCTGAAGAGAAGTTCATACCTGGAAAATAACTGCTAGTTTCAGAGGAATCGGACTTTTCAAGGCCGGAAGGCTTCAGGTAAGGGGTTTGAAAGGCGCTATGGCTTGAAAAAGGGGTATTTTGTGGCGAATGGAGAATGAGGAGTTGTTTGAGCTTTTGCAATATTTGAAACCAATCTAAATAAATTCGGCAAAAATGAAACGTTTAGTGAATAATTCCAAGTCACTAGCCTATCTTATTCCCTATGATAATCTCTTTTTTGATGAAAGATGAAGCCATGAGGGGAGTGGCTTCCCTTGTTATAACGCAAGAAGAGCTTTTATTTAAGAACTATGGAATTTTTTTATGATTTAAAAGAAATTTCAGAAAGCTGAGATGAGAGGCTGGGGTCCTGGAGCAAGAGTTGAAGGAGAGAGGGAGAGCTAGAAATGGGAGAAGTGAGAGGATATCGAGTTCATAAGAGTGAAAGGGTTGATTAACTTGAGCAGTGATTATAACTGGGTAAAAGAGGACAAATAAAATAATCAGCGGTTGCAAAAGCGAAGTTTTTTGTGAAGTTTTTATATAAAAAACAGTTTAGCGTTTGATCCTTGACAACTCATAAATTCACCAAAATTTGTTACTAAGAATTTCGTATCGACGTTATATTGCCTTTAAAGGCTTCAGACTGCTGTTTAACATCTCATCCCTGCTCACTGAGGAGAAACTTTCGGCCTTCTATTTCAGTCCCAAAGTTTCGTTGTTCGAGACAATGATAAGACCAGCCTTTTCTCTCAGACACGTTTCCATTTGGGTAATATAATGAAGATGCCTAATCAGTCACAGATTTAAAAAATGAGATTTAATGACTTGAAAAAGAAAAAAGCTGAGAAGCCTTGAGTCGTTTTCAATACAATTTCTGAGATAATTTCTGTTCAAAAGAAAATGAAAGACCTAGAGATAGGTTCGGTCAAAGAGAAAATAGCTTTGAAGAAAGCAAGAAAAATTTTGTTGAATTGAGCTAAAAAGGTTTTTGAGCGACCTTATTTTTAGGGGAGAGTTGTCAAAATAGTGTTTTTATTGAGGAGATCCAGAATTTTTGAGGGAAAGACTTTTTTTGCTTTTTGAAGCTCTGAAAATTTTTTATGCAAATTTTATTTTCTCAAAAAAAAATGTTTTGAGAAAAAATCAAGCAGGAAAAAAGGAAAAGAAAATTTGAGGAAATTGCCAAGCTTGAATTAACTCGAAAAGCACAATCTAAAAAGATTTTATAGATTTGAGGCTTTTCTGGCCCAATGTTGTGAAGCCAAGGACAACAAGAATTAAAATTTTTTCCGCAAGAAAAATGGAGCGTTTCTGAACTGATGAAGGTCACTCCAAAATTGAGCAATTCGATCATGAACCATGCAAAATATTTTAAGTTTTCAGCATCTTGAAATTTGCCGAGTCATTTCAAAATTGCCTATGAAAAGATAAATAAAACGACAATATGAAATTTGATAAAATCAACGAAGAATTTTTTTTGGGTCAGATCTTGTGAAAAATAATCCTTCCTCCAAATAATTTTGAGACTTTAAAATTTTCATTAAATGAGATTTTCTTCTTCCTCAGAGAAAAATCTTTCACATTTTCAAAGAGAATCAAAAGCTCCTTGCTCTCAAAAAATTTTTCTATTTGATGTTTTTCTTCTTTTCAATAAATTCAGACAGAATAATTTTTGAAATTTTTTCTCCTCCTTGGACTTGATCACAAATCCTATTGTTAACAAGATTCGATCAATTTTTCTATGTAGAAAGGATAAAATTAAGCTAAACATTTCCCACCAAAAAATCACTGCTTATCCAAAAATTAAATCTGCGCAAAATATTTCAAATTTAAAATCCTTGAGCAAATGTTTGACACAAACATTGATCTTGTAGACTCTACTTCCTTCGAATTCCAGCGCTACCTCTCCCAAATCCGTATCCTCCAACCTCTTGACTCCACCCACCTCGCTATTATCGATTCCAGCCATCTAGTCTACATCTACAAAACTGAAGGATCCACAAATGAAAATGTCCTTTCTAAAGGAAAGACCTACCTTCCCAAGAAATCTCACGATCTTGCTCCAATTCTCGATGAAATCCCAGCATTTACTCTCCTCTCCGGCCACGATATCGCCCTACTTTACAAAGGTTCTGATGTTATCATAGCTCGTTGGGATAATTCCAGATCTTCGGTGGACACTATTCCAGCTTCAAATAACGTCTATAAAATGACTTCTTTTCGTGAGAATTTCCTTATTATGTGTAGTGAGATCGCTCTTGAGACCTCCATGGCGGTTCTTTATCATCATCCCAGCGGAAAAATGAAAGCTTTGAATATTAATTTGGAATCAAGAGTGCATGAAGTTATTACCGATAATAACCAAAAGACAGTTTTTCTGTTGGAAGATGGCACGCTTATTGTCCATAATCTTGCTGAAAATAAGACTTGCTTCGAAATAAAGGACAAGAATCTCAACAGAATGGCTCTTGTCAATGAGATTTATCTCTTTGTTTCAAACCCTTCCAGCCTTTACCTTCTCGATCTCGAACAAGGAGTTTTTGTAAAAGAAATCTCGTTAGCCAACCTTCACAAAACTGCCATCCAAGACCTCATGGTCCTTGGCGCTAAGATTTATCTTCTCTTTCAAGATAGGCTGATGATCTTCCATTTACAAGGCTCGAAAGATTTGAATCTTTGTTCAGAAACTCACGTGAATACTGTGTACAGGATCTCTGGGCGTAAGGTCGTTTTCAAAAGAATCGTTCATGTGAATGGAACTCCGGTTATTTCCTTATCATTGTACGATCTTGAAGATCAATATTTGAATGATTTGGTGATTGCTTTAGAAAAAGAAGGAAAAGATATGGAGAAGATTGGCCTTGAAGAAGATGGAGGGCCAGGAAATAGAGTGAATATTGACAATTATAAGGTGAAATATTTGGAGAAGTCAGAAAAGAGAAAGATAAAGATTTTGAGAGTATATGACGAAGAGAACGGCTGTATGTTGACCGATACAAATGTGCTGCAATTCTTTAGTGTAAAGAAAGGGAAATTGTTGGGAAATAAAGGATATTTGTCTGGCATGGAGATCCTTGATATTCATTACATGGATGAACAGACTTTATTGATTCAATATAAACAAGGTTTTGACTTGTTTTCTATCAAGAAAATGAAGCTGAAGTCGAACTGCTCTGAATATTGCAAGACCAAAAATATCGAAATAACCGGTTTCCAAACGTTTATGAGCAATGGAAAAATCATCCTCGAGACCACTCAACAGCTAAAAAACCTCCCAAAACCAAAGAAAAAGTATCCTTTAAAAGATCAACAACAGGCTCCAGCAAAGGTTGACGAGCCATCATTTAGTGACTTTTCGAATAATATCTTCGCAATAAGTGCCCAAAATACACAAGGATTTGACGATGGAAAACGAACAATAGGAGGGGGCAAGACCGAAAGAAGAGTATATGTAGAGAGCGACGTGCCATTTGAAAGTGATAAATCGCCAATAAAATACGCTGCACCTGCGGATAAACCAACAAAGGATAAAGCGGGGCTGATGAATTTACAAATTGACGCGATCCCTGTGAGTAAATTCTCTGGGACGGCTAAGCCTATTATGAGGCATAATACGACCTCAGAGGAGTCTGAATTGAGAGCTTTGATCGAGCAAATCCCCGATTTTGACCATAAAATGGGAAAGGGAAGTGAAGAGAGGACCAAAAAGAAGAAGAAAGAAGAGGAGGTTGCGGCGAATAGTACAAAGGGAAAGTGGTTATCAGTGATAAGTATTGTGCCAAAGATGTCTTGTTTGAATATTTTGGGGATAAATGACATGGAAATAACAGAGGCAATCGAGCTGGGTAACGGAAGATATGTGGCTTTAAAAGACGAGAAGGCTCCAAAGGACTTGAGGATTTGTAATTTGAGCACAAAGCACGTCCAATGGACGATGAATTTTGTGCAGGAAGTTGGAGAAGTACAAGGCATTGGAGAGAGAATAGCAGTGGCCACGAAGAATGACGAAGGAATTTCTGAGATGATTGTGATAGTAAACTGGCAGACAAGAGTGGCTTTAATGGCGATAGAATGTGTGAACTTGTCTTGCATTTTAGGCGTGGTTTCCAATCACTTATTGTGGGTGGATCTGACTGGAGACGGCCAAGATGTCTGTGGAATAAATCTGAAGACGAGGTCAGAGGCCGAGAAGAAAGCCAAAAAGAGCAAAGATTTGATTGTGTGTACAGGAAATACGTTATTGAATGAGAAGTATATTGAGAAGAACAAGATTGGGTTTGTGAAAAGAGGCTCGAGAATGACGGGAATGGTCTATTATGATGAGGATGGCGAGCCGGATGAGCTGTTAAATGTCGATATTAAGCTGATAAATGTCCAGGTTTTGTCGACTTTGGACGCAGTTCTGGGATCTATTTATCTCCCTCATGTCATTAAAGATGTATATGATATGTTGTATCCCCAGCCTTTATGAGGTGGTGTGTATTTTTTGGTTACTATGGAATGTAATGGACAAAAATGTCCTTTGTGTGAAGAGAATAAGATTATTTAGTGAATAGATTTATGATCTGTAATTGAGTAGAGCTACATTTTGTGAGCTTTTTATTTGTCATTAAACATAAAAAATATGAGAGAGGGCATTAAGTTATATAACACACGATATGTATATTTTTCTTTCAGACGGAGTCATTATTCAAAAAGTTCTCATAAAAATATTTAAAGGGCGAGAGATTGGTTCACATTAAAGGCATAATCCTCAAGGATAATCTTCTCCATATATCCCAAGAACCTCTTATTATAAGTATGAGGATCCTGGCATGAGGTATCCAATTTCCAATTGAGCGCTTTCACTTGCTTGAAGAACTTTTCAGACCTTTTCTTGAAGTCATACTTTGTCAAATAATCAATAATCCCTAGGTGATAATACAGATCTTCTTTCGTTGACTTTATCGACAACAAAGGGCTTGCCACCAACATGCTTCCCTCACGTTGAGGATCTAATTTTGGACTCTTTGGATCGCCATTCACTTCGATATCTAATGAAGTTTTATGATTTGCCTCAGCCCGAACAGCAAGGCTATTTTCCAAAGATGTAGGCTGAGAATTTAACCTTGCTTTATTAACAAGGTAAACTGCTAAGGAATAATCAATAAGAGCCTCCATCCTCAAGAAGGAGACATCCTTGATGATCGTATCAAGCAATGTGTTCTGGACTTCCTCCGTGAGATGAAGCTTGCATTCATGCTGATCAAAGTCAAGATCCTTCATAGTTCCGTGGAACTTCAATAAGGACCTTCTCAGTTCAGCGTTTCTGAGAACAGATCTGTCGACTGTTGCTCCTTTCAGGTCGTACTTTCTTTCAGTACAAGAGCTTGGGTATCCATTAATATTCCTCATTAGGATGAGGTGATATTTCTCATAAGGATTTTTGACTTCAAAAGTAAAGGCTGCGTAGATTTTGGCGATGATCGAGTTGGGATTTCTTTGGAAATGTCTTAGGAATCTCGGCAAGCTTCCAAGCAAAACATCCAATTCTTCATTGCTTATCGTCTTTATGATCAGTCTGTTATCATTACTGAAGAAGAAAAACTCTCCGCTGCGTCCACCATCAGCATTTCCTGACTTCAAAATTCTTGTGCAATTCTTCCCGAGATCCAAAGACTCAATCAGGCTGCTTCCTATGCCATCTAACCGTGTGATTTCTTCAAAGACTTCAGGAGCATGAACAGTCAGTCTTCCTGGGATAATTGCTTGGTTTTTCGAGCGAACTTCTTCCATGACCTCTGGCAATGTTTCTTCAATAATATGATCATTTATCTGATATTTATTGGTTATCTTGGTCTTCCGATTGAAGTAAGCGTCGTCCTTAGGGCCAGCTCTCACGGTAGATTTTCTTCTGGGGTTGTGTTTCCAGTTATAATGAATAGCAGCGAGCAAGGAATAGACCACTTGGACCCGAGAATTATATTGGACTTGATCGATAAAAGAGGATTTTTCGATTAAAGCAGAGATCTCGTTCGCCTTGAGACTGAGGGTAATGCTTCGGGAGTGATCACCATCAAATTCGAAATAGTAGTTTTGTTCAGATTGCTTGCGGGAACTTCTTGAAGGACAGCAACAGCAAAGGATTTTTTTAAAGAATTGGCTCCAATATTTTCCCATAGAAGGGTCAAAAAGCCGGATGATAGTCAAGATAATTGGACTGCAAATGTCAATATATATGACTGAGTATTCAGCAAGAAGGGTTCCTTGAATGTTTTCCAGCATGTCATATTCAGTTTTTGAACGAAGATAATTGTTAATTTTGTGTGAGCTATAGACTTTTGCCATGAACGTAATCAACAAGAACAGGTTCGCGAACACAAAATAGCTCAAATAATATCGAATTTGTCGTTTTGTCTGCGGTCCCATATTCCTCCCTCTTGAGGAAAACCTCGGGATCAAAATACAAGTCACCACCAGACAGATCAAGCTCAGGATCAAATCCACTGCATATCTGCCTGGTTCCGCCGAAGACTTGACGTCACAGGTCCCTACAATAGTCTTTCCCAATGTCCCTTTCTTGCACTCATTGATGACTAAGCATACAGCAGTGAGCCAGGGGATCGTGTGGTAGAGCGTTTGGGAGACTTTTGAGGCTTTTAGAGAGGACTGGAGACTCATGAGATAATAAATCATGAAGCAGATGTGATATAAGCGAATGGCTCGACGGAAAAAGACGCGAGTCAAAGCGATTCCAAAGCAAATACTAGCAGGAGCATTGATTCCATTATCGGTTTCTTTGCGAGAGTTCTCAAAGCTTTCGATGGTAGAGATGAGGAATAAAGCGAGTTCTCCGATTGCAAATCCAAGGAAGAAACCACCAGGCTGTTGACGGAGATTTTTAACCAGGATGTAGCCCAGGATTAAGGTAAGAGTCGATAAAGGCGAGATGACCCGAAGAATAAGAGAGAATGTGGTGAGTTTTTCTGTGAAAGGACAGAGACATTCTGTATTATTGCAGACGAAGTAGTTGTTCTTATCGATGCATTCAAGACTGAGGCCGTCATCGTCAGCGGAATTGATGTGAAAAGTGGATTGGATGGTGGAGATGGTGAGTGAGAGGAGGATTAGGAGAGGGAAGAGCTTTCTCATAGGGGAGGTTTTAATTTAATAGTGTGAGAGTTTTTATTTTTGGTGGACTGTATGTGAATGAGGAGGCTTGAGGGATATTTTTTGTTGAATGAGGATTTGATTTTGGGAGAGAAATATTCTGTATGAAATCAAAGTCCAAGGGGAAGGAAATTTTGTTGAAGAAGTTTGATAAAAAAATAATCGTGTGGGGCGAGGAAAGGCTCAGGTTTTGCTGGAACTGAAGTGTATTTGAACCTTCAGAAATGACTGTATGAGAAAATTTAGCGAAAGGCAAAATGATACAATGGGAAACCAATGAGGCAATTTTCTTTTCTAATGGGATGACTTTTCTTTATTATTTTTGGAAAAGAAGAGAGTTTTGATATAAAAAACATCAAATTTATAATATTTAGATGCAACAAAGTTTTATAAATAGGTTATGAAGTATCACACAGCCCACAGTGAGTTCTTTAATTCTTATTAGAACCTTATTTTCTTTTAGTTTTTATAGAAAAAAGTATTTATTTAATTCAAACGATATACAATGCATTCCTCCCCCAAAAGTGTTTAAAGTAAAATAGATTGGTTATTAGCAGCATTCTGTACATAATCTTCCAGAATAATCTTCTCCATATATCCCAAGAACCTCCTATTATAAGTATGAGGATCCTGGCATGACGTATCTAATTTCCAATTAAATGCTCTCAATTGTTTCAAAAACTTTTCAGATCTTTTCTTCCAACCATACTTTGTCAAATAATCGATAATTCCTAAGTGATAGTACAGATCTTCTTTAGTCGACTTTATAGACAACAAAGGATGGGCTACTTGCAAGTTTCCTTCATTAACAGGACTCTTTTCATTCTCGTTCTTGTTATTTGGTGCATCAGGAAACAAGCTTGAATCCAAAGAGGTTCCTGATCCTTCTTGTCTGAAGCTGAGCTTTCTCTTATTCACCAAGTAAACTGCCAAAGAATAATCAATAAGAGCCTCCATTCTCAAGAAAGAAACGTCTCTGACTATCGTATCAAGCAAAGTATTCTGGGCTTCTTCGGAAATATTCAGCTTACATTCATGCTGATCAAAGTCAAGATCCTTCATAGTTCCATGGAACTTCAATAAGGACCTTCTCAGTTCAGCGTTTCTGAGAACAGATCTGTCGACTGTTGCTCCTTTCAGGTCGTACTTTCTTTCAATACATGTACTAGGATATCCATTTATATTCTTCATTAGGATGAGGTGATATTTCTCATAAGGATTCTTGACTTCAAAAGTAAAGGCTGCGTAGATTTTGGCGATGATCGAGTTGGGATTTCTTTGGAAATGTCTCAGGAATCTCGGCAAGATTCCCAGCAAAACGTTTAGCTCTTCAGTGCTGATCGTCTTTATGATCAGTCTGTTATCATTGCTAAAGAAGAAAAACTCTCCACTGCGCCCTCCATCAGCATTTCCTGACTTCAAAATCCTTGTAAAATTCTTCCTGAGGTCTAAAGAGTCAATCAAGCTGCTTCCTATTCCATCCAATCGGGTAATCTCTTCAAAAACTTCGGGAGCATAGACTGTCAGCCTTCCTGGGATTATTGTTTGGTTTTTTGAGCGGACTTCTTCCATGACTTCTGGCAATGTTTCTTCGATAATCTGGTCAGAGATTTGGTGCTTATTGGTCGTCTTGGCCTTGCGATTATAATAGACATCGTCTTTAGGGCCAGATCTCACTGTAGACTTCCTTCTGGGGTGAGATTTCCAGTTATAATGGATAGCGGCTAGTAAAGAATAGACGACTTGGACACGAGAATTATATTGGACTTGATCGATAAATGAGGATTTCTCCATGAGATTAGAGATCTCATTAGCTTTGAGACTGAGAATAATGCTTCGAGATTCGTTTTCATTGAACTCGAAATAATAGTTTGTATCGGATTGTTTGCGGGAGTTTCTTGAAGGACAGCAACAGCAAAGGATTTTTCTAAAGAGCTGAGACCAATGTTTTCCGATCAAAGGATCGAAAAGTCTGATAACTGTAAGGATAATCGGACTGAGCATATCGATATAAATCACTGAATAATGTTCAGCTAAGAAGGCTCCGTGAATGTTTTCATTGATATCATCTTCACTTTGCGAGTTAAAATAATCATTCAGCTTATACGAGCTGTAGGCCTTTGACACAAAAGGAATGAACAAGAACACGTTCGCAAAGATAAAATAGCTCAAATAATATCTGATTTGCTTCTTCGTAGCAGGTCCCAGGCTTCTATATCTTGAAGAAAATCTCGAGATCAGAAGGCCTGTCACAATCACACAGATCACGCAAAGAATCAAATCGACAGTATATCTTCCAGGTTCCGCTGAAGATCTAATCCCACAAGTCCCCACAATAGCTTTTCCGATAGTCCCTTTCTTCACTTCTATCATCAAAAGACATGAAGCAGTAAGCCAGGGAATCACATGGTAAAGCGTTGTGGAGACCTTTGAGGCCTTTAGGGAAGACTGTAGACTCCTTAAGTAGTAAATCATGAAGCAAATATGGTATAATCTGATGGCCCTTCTGAAGAAGATCCTGGCGGATCCTATAGCAAAGCAGAAGCTTTCAGGCGTGTTGATGCCGTAGATATTTTTCGGTTTGAGGTTTTCGTAGTTCTCAAGGTAGGATATGATGAAAAGAGCCATTTCTCCGAGAGCAAAGCCAAGGAAAAAGTCGCCTGGTTGTTGGCGAAGGTTTCTGGCTAAAAGGAAGCCCAAGATAAGGAGAAGAGTGAAGAGAGGAGAACTGATCTTGAGAGTTTCGAAATAGGGGTTCTTGTTTTCGATATATGGGCAAGGACAATCCACATTATTGCAGACGAGATATTTGGCAGAATCAATGCAGGTGTTTTCTGGTTCATCTGCGAGGGTCATAATTTGGAGTGAGGAGAGTATGAGTGTGATGAGGATAGGGGCGAATTTTTTCATTGGAGATGGTGAAGGGAGGAATGATCTTTTTTTAATTAGAATATAAGGAGTTGTAATAAAATTTTTAAGTGCAGGTATGTGTTTTATTAGAGAAGTTTGGGAAAAATTTTGTTGATTTGGGGTTTGGATTATATGTATGTGTGAATTAATAGAGGAATAGTCTGGATGTAATCGGATTCAAATTAAAAAATCGAGAGTGAATTTGTTGAAAAGTCAAATACAAAAAAACGAAATCAATGAAAAATTTTTTTGGCATAAAATTTAAGTTTTCGAATTCTGAGTGTGAGTTTCCCTTATCTTTCTAATAAAAGTCAGAGGAGTATTATAATTCGGACGCCTTTTCTGACTGAGAATCCTTTAAGTTTTTCTTGGAAAAATATTGTTTTTGAACTTTCTGAAGTCAGGCACTGACTTACATACACAAAAATTTTGATTTTTTTTTTGAAGGGGTGAGGCTAAAATTCAAAATATAATGAAAGATATTTCAATCTCTTGGAAATAGACCTGAAATTAGGAGAGAAGAACAAAAGCTACTGAGAAGAGAGGATTTAATAAAATAAAGTTTTTGAGGCAAGAAGAAGTGAGAATAGAGAGAAGGATGGCTCACTGTGATTTTGAAGATTTGAAATTTTTTGGAGCGAACA
>Ga0182738_1006166_pt1 | contig 12547 bp, 1 predicted proteins | sample eDN5th30CBELigMG_FD_128876 | JGI IMG/M metagenome (GOLD analysis project Ga0182738, IMG submission 128876) | Enriched Miracle-Growth compost microbial communities from Emeryville, California, USA - eDNA 5th pass 30_C BE-Lig MG (version 2)... ...
AAGCTATTGCTCTCAAATGTGTCTGAAGCGCTTGGTTGAGAAAGTTTAAAGGATGTTCGAGCAAAACTTCATCTTCTACGTAGAAAGTTGAGTAACTAAGCAACTCTTTGAAAGAAAAATTTTGAAAAGGCTAAAATAATAAAATTGCTCAAATTGAATCATTGGGTATCGTCCTATTAAAGTTTACAATTTTATCCTCGGATTTTGCATCGCTAAATTACTTTCAAAAAAAATTAAAAAAGCTGTAATTTCATCGTGGCCTCTTTTAAATATGATTCTAAGGATCTATTGAAATCATTCTTCAGAAATTTTCAATTGGAAAAAGAAAGCCAAATAAACCAGAAAATCTAGAATCATATCAGATCGAAATAACTTCTCTCATTTATTGAATTTAATTTAATTTTGCTGAGATTGTCAACAATTATTGTGAATCACAATTAAAATCATTCTTTTCCTCAATTTTGAGAGAGTAGCTCCAGAGTGATCCAAATTCAAATGAAAACTCTCAAAAATTTTTTTTGAAAAACTCATCCTTTGATTTTGACAAAAACATGGCAACTTTATTTTTGAATAAATGTGAGAAATTGAAATTATTTTCTGAATTATTATAAAAAAGATTTTCTTGTTGAATCAAAATTTGTCGATAAGATTGATGGTATTCAACTCCTCAAAATTTCTCAAGCTCATCGTCTCAATAAATCTTCTTCTCTTTTTCAAAGCCTCTCCCAACCTTATCTTTTGTCAATTTTCTTCCTCCCGTTTCAATGATCAATTCATTGTTTAAATCTTCTTTCTCAAAGAGTCAAATCTCATACTTTTCTAAATTTTGAGAAAAGCTCCAAAGAAAATGAATCTGTCCTTTTGATGAGCTTATCAACAATCAAAGCTAAAATCTTATTAAAAAGTTACAAAACAGAAAATTTAAATTAACCCTTTCCCTCTAGCAATTTTCTAAATCTTTCCAAGATAAGTTCAATCAACCATTGACAAAAAACGCATGATCTCCCTCTAAAAACCAATATTAGTTTTTTCATGCTTCAGTTTCCCTCTTTTTATCTCTATGAGTCAGAATTCAAATAATTTTGAGTGAAAATTGCAAAACTAGCCTTTAAAAAAAAAAGCTAATTTTCTCTCAAAAACGAGACTCTGAAAGAAAGAGCGAAAACTAAATAAAGGTTTTCTTTTTTAAGACCTTGATGGGAAAAGATCAAGGAAAATCCATCATTCTTTCTTATTCTCCTTTCCCTCCGTTCAAAAGAATGACAACGAAATGAAATTTCCCTCAAAATTATCCCCTAACGAGCCTTTTATTTCTAATTCATCTTTTAAGAAGTTTTTACAAGACCATAACAGTCCCAATAATTTTATTCAGAGATTCTCTAAGGCGCCAAAGAAGCCTTGGAAGACTTTTTGAGAAATTAAAATTTGAATAAAAATGTTTTATTTAAAAATTTATCGACGCAAAAGAGCTCAATTGAAATAGTTTTATTGATTTGGTTCTTTCAAACAGTTTTTCCAATAAAAAATTTTGAAGGTGGATAATTAAAGCGGCAAACTTTCAATGGGAATTAGTTTCAGTTTTTATGATTCAACTTTTGAGTGACCCTCACCAAATATCCTTTCTATCTAAATTTAGTAATCAAAAACTTCTCATCCGAGAGAGGCTTTTGCACAACCATTGGCGCCCAAGCTGAAAAACAGAAAGAGATCTCGAAAGAATACGAGAATCCTCTGGTTTTAGGGAGAGGATCTTTGAATTCTTCAAGGTGCGAAAAGCTGAGAACATTCATTTGGAGGGAGCCAGCGTGATATACTTTCTATTATGCTTCTTCTCTTTGAACTGCCTTGGCGGAAAATTTTCTTGAAGAATTAGATTCCTCTGACTCTCACTTCTCATTTGACATGCCTTGAAACCTCAAGGACTTCGACTTTTTCGGTCCATCCCATTCTCTTCTCGCCTGAAAAGGGGACAGTCTTTGATTGCTTCTAGAAGGCTTTTCTTTATTTTTTTTAATTTTTCATGTGTTAGTGCCCAGCATCCTGATCGAGAAGATTTGGAAAATAACCCGAAAAACTTGGTCATCTCAATCTAAGAAGTTGGACCCTGGGCTCAAAAGGATTTCATATTCAACGTTTCCAAAGACGGAAGAGAATGAATAGGGTTTTATATGAGAAAAAAATGTGCGTTAGACTTTCTCTTTGAATAAATAGTTTTAGAATTTTTATAGATGTCCGCTTTTGATTAAACCTTGATATACTAACAAAGAGTTCTTGGTTCAGAGTTTTCGCTTTGTCGAACTCAAATATGCCCTTAGTTTTCAGCTTTTATTCAGGAAAAAAAGCTCTCACTAAAGAAAAGCACAAGTTCCTGCTGATTGCCAAAGAAGATAATTTTGTTCCACAGTCCCATATGATCATGACTGAAAAGCTTCAAGAAAATATCAGTTTACTTGTTCAATATTCGAATTTTCAAAATGATAACTATATACTGTGTTTTTCTGCAATCGAACATTTCAAATAAAAATCTTCATGACATCAAGTGAATACTCAAATTAGATTCAGGAAGGAAGTCCAAGGCTTTGACTAAACTCTTATAAATTCTTCCCCTTGGAGATCATTTCCCTCCAAAAAATTAGGAGATGAATTTTTGGGATGGACTTTCCTATTTTTGGAAAAGAGAGACTCCAAGTGAGAAAAGATCTTTGCGAACTACACATCAAATTGAAAGTTCTCGAGGAAGATAGGCTTACACTTGTCCTAAGGCCAGAACCAGATCATGATCAGAACCGCTTTTTCTGTGGTGTCTGACGGTGAAATATTAAAAAGGATTAAAGTAATTCTGAGCAAGGGAGGGAGAAATTTAGTTTTTTAGTTTAAAAACTTGATTATTTAAAGGGGAGATTCTCTTAGGGATATCAACAATAATTAAGTTAATTCTAAACAAGACCTCATAAATGTTTAGATTTCAAACAAAACTCAAAGCTCTTTATGGAAGGCAAGATAAGATAGAGCCTTTAATTGAGGGGCTGGAGGAAGAAATTCCCCCACAAAGTTTTAAGGATCATTATTCCAAACCAAAGATGATCATCAGAGTTGATAATGGCAAGGAGCTCCAAAATTATGAACCAATAACTAATATTGAAGCACTTTTTGATCCACTCACTACTGAAGGAAGTGCTGCTGCTAATAAGCCTCAGATTTACAAGCTGCTAATTGAAGGAGGACCAGGAGTCGGAAAGACTACATCAATGCAATATTTCGCTTACAAATGGAGTCAAGGAGAGCTATGGAAGGATAAGTTTGATTATGTCTACAGAGTTCCTTTGCAGATGCTGCTCAATCGAGACTGTAACTTTCTTTCTCACAGACAAGATCAAGATGGCGATGATGATATGTTGAAATGCTTGGTCCATTATTATCTAGTTACTGAAGAAAAAAGATTCTGTAAACTTGAAGATATTCCATGGAAGAAGGAAAAGACGCTCTTGTTAATCGATGGGTATGATGAGGTGCCTCAAGATAAGAAGTATCAGAAAGTGTTTGAAGAGATTTTCGATCATAAAAACATCATCCTAGCTTCAAGACCCAACGCTATTAACAAAAAGACGGCTGAGAAGTTTGGCAGGAAAATCGAAAATACGGGCTTCGATCATGATGGCATCAATCACTATTTAACTAAATATTTTGAGAAAGACAAGGCCAAGGGTTTAGAATTCGAAGAGTATCTTGAAAAGAATCCCTTTATCAAAGAGATCTGCAATATTCCTGTTATTATTGCAATGTTGTGCTTTATTTGGTGTGGAGATGCGAAGAAATCATTGTGTAAAGTCTCTAATCTGAGCGACTTATACCACCAAATGATGAACCAGATAGGATTCAGAAATTATGCAAAGCAAGAATGCCATCTTGGAAAAAGTCAAGAAGAACTTGCCAACGAATGGAAAGAAGAGGCCATCTACCTTGATGAACTGCGAGTTTTACAGCATCTTGCCTTCAAAAGAATGACTAGCGGAGATACTTGGCAAAGGTCTAAGCCTCAGATTTTTCCAGGAATGAAGGAGCCACATGATCGAGATGGGATCTCAATCAAAAGTTCGATCAACTCTTTGAGCGATGTGCTAAAGAAGAAGCGGATGCCAACAATAAAAGACGTTTGTAAATTTGGATTATTGAAATCTGAACGTGTCCCTTTGAAAGAAAATCTTTCTGAGAATGATTTAACCAAACTGAACTTTAGCTTTACTCATTTCAGTTTTCAAGAGTTTTTAACGGCAAGATATTTTGCAGAGATGATGAATGAAAATAATCATCAATATCTCGTGAATTTTATCACTCGGCATCGAAATAACCCTCTCTATTTGATGACATTCAAATTTCTGGCTGGTATCTTGAGCTCTGCAAAAGGTGAAAAAGCTGAACAAAATATTAAAATATTTTGGGATGTAATCTTGTGTAATACTGATGGAGTCCTTGAACTCGGAGTGGAGACCAAGGTTTCTTTATTGATGCATCTTTTAAGCCAGACCAGAAAAGGAGAACAAATAGACAAGAGAATTCCTCACAAAGAAGAAGCAGTCAAGTTGATTGATTGTGTGGTTTTGGGCAATTTATCAGGCTGGAAGACTCAGCTGAGAGAAAGTGATTATACAAGTGATAATATTCGAGAAGGACTTATTGAATACTTTGTCAATGGCAAAGTTAACTGGCTTTCTGAGAAGAGTCTGCAGCTCAAAAAACAAATCAATCCGAATTCAAAACGAGAAATTAGCGCTCATGTTGTTAGTCAAGATGATATCATCGATATTATTGGGAGGATGATTCACAAGTTTTCTGAAACTGAAGTCGAAGAAATCTTTTTCAAAGATTTTGAGTTCTTGAAAAATTTTAATGAAACAAAATGGCGACAGACAAAGAAGGCGGCCGAACTTTTTATCATGATAAACAGAAAATCAGATCTTGAAGATGTCAACAAAGAACAAGTCTTTAATTCCTTGCTGAAACTCGTCCATGACGATAACTTGAACGAAATCTCATCCAAAGCAATGAAAGAACTCATTAGCAAACCTCAAAACTTACCACTTGCTCACAAACTATTAAAAGCTATCAGAGAAGGCTTTGAAGATGTCACAACAGAAGCACAATATAAAAGAATGTGGACGAGAGTCAAATTAGGAAAGATATGTGGTCTTTGCGATATGAAATTGGCCCAAGATATTCTCAATGTCTTGATTCAGCTTACAACGAGCTCAAATCAAGACATAGAAAAGTTGGCTTCAAAAAATTTCATCAGAGTTGTTGAGGTATTAAGCAAAGATGAAAGTCAGCTTGTCAGATATGCTGTGGGTCTTTTACTTCCACTCTTAAACGACCCTAAATATAAGTGGAAAGTAAAGATTTCAACTTCAAACACTCTTGAAGAAATCATGAAGTTCAGTGATAACACTGACAATGAGCTTTTTGAAGATGCCTTCTACGCCTTGAGCTCTCTTTTACAGGATTCAAATCGAGATGTCACAATTTTGATGTCAAGGAGAATCCGAAAGCTGGTAATGATGACAAGTAATAACCACAACACTCAACTTGTTAAAGATGCTTTAAAAATATTCAAGAAGCTTTTGCAAAATTCTGATGCACATCTCAAAGGAGCGATATCAAACAATATTGTTGAGCTAATCAAGAAAAAGGGATGGAACGATGATAGACTTTCAAGGGATGTGCGAGAAGCCCTCATTCTCCTTTTAAAAAACCCCGACCTTGATATAAGCACTTCAGCTTCGATAAATTTGATCGAATTGCTTAAAGTAGATCCGAGGTTTATTGGAAATATCGTACATGACTTGATCCCGATTTTTGAGGGTTCTGAAAAATATGTTGATTATGCTCGACAGAACGCTTTAAATACAATCATCGAGCTTATAACAATAAGCGACAGCCATCATCGAATTCAACTTGCGCGAAGCACTTTAGATAAACTCGTAGAGTTTTGGAGGAAGACTGTCCTTGATGGAAAAAAGAAAGAGTTAGAAGTTATTTTGAAGCTCATAGAGATCATTGGAGATAGGAGTAAAGAGTTTCTTCGAAATTTGATGAAACTATTCAGTCCATTTTTCATGATAGATCCGAATCCTGGGAACAAAATTTCAGCTTTAAACTGTCTCACAGAAGTTGTCAAGGAAGACATGGAGTTTACTCTCAAAGCCATCAAGATCTTTCAGTTGCCTCTCAAAGATGATGATCTAGATGTTCGAAAAACAGCTTCAAAAAGTATCATGCTGCTAGTCAGGGAAAATAAGGAAAAATATCCTCGACTGGAAGATGATACCATCAAAGACCTTCTTGAATCTTCAGAAAACGCTGAGTGGAATGTCAAGACCTCAGTCGCAGAGATTGTTGGAGGGCTTCAAAGCGGGAGCATTCAGACTGATCTTGTTCATCAGATCTTGGACTTATTAACTCCACTTTTGCAGTATCAAGATCCGACTGTCAGGATAACAGCTTCAAATGCAATGATCGAATTCCTGAAGAAAATTGGTAAAAGAAACTCTGATTTCGTTCAAAAGGTCTCGGAAAGCTTCACTCTACTTTTAAAGGATCGAAATTCTAATGTCAAAATGACAGCTTCAGATAACCTTCGAGAGTTGATGGACATCTCAGGTCATCACTTTTTGAGGGATGTCATCAGAACATTGGCCTCACTTGCTTATTCCCAAGATGCTAAATTCTATATTCAAAACATTGGTGAATTCAACATGAAAGAGCTCTTTAAAATGAAGAATAAGAATGGCGTTCAAGTTATTCAAGAAATTTTAAAGACGCTGCTCGGACCCTTAAAGGATGATGATCGAAAGGTACGAATATTAGTCTCAAAAAAGATTGTCGAGTTGATAATTCTCGGTGACCCGAACTACGATCAGCTTTTTCAAGAAGCTGTGAAGATTTTTGAGCCGCTTTTATCTAGTTTTGATTGGAATTCAACAGACTTGGCTTCAAGCAGTCTCATAGAGGTGTTGAAAAAGAGGAACAACCAAGAACCTCATCTTGTTCAGAAGATAATAAACGTGTTGACTCGATTTTTGGGAGATGATGATGGGCATTTTCTGAATTCTTCTGCTTCTGCTTCACATCACCTCATAGAGATCATGAAGAGAAGCGGCAATGGTTGTGAAAACCCTCAGCTTTGTGGAAAAATCTTCAACATCTTGAAAGCACATTTGAAAGTTCATAGTCCTGATTTGAATATGCAAACTTCAAAGGATCTGATAAAATTAGCAATGATAAAGAGTGAGAATGTCACAGTTTTTGGTGTGAGAACTGTCATTGAGGAGATAACGCGAGCTCCTCGTGTTTGGGATTTGGATCAGAATCTCAAAACGATAATCTCCAATGATATTGTTGCTCTCTTGAAGGTGAAGAGTAAAAACAACGTTAAGCTTCTCGAAAATATCATTGATGAGTTATGCGACAAATTAGAGCGCCCAAATGTCAATTTAGTAGAAATGTCTTCAAATATTCTGAAAGGTGCTTTCCTGATAATGTTGGAAAATCCAGAGGATACTTTACCGAAATACTTTCGTCACTCATCCAAAAAGGTTCGGGGTGTGTTGATTTCAACCTTAGTAAGTTGTCTGAAAACTTATGTGCAGAATTTCCACTCATTAGATGAATTATTTCGGGGTCCAAAGTCCTCTCTCACTCTTGAAAAGATTACCAAGTTATTCAATCCTCTGCATCTTACTCATGAAACTAGTCAAAGTATTCAAATATACCTTGACTCTTTACAAAAAAAGGGTTTCCCAGATGAAGATGTATCAAAGTTCAAAATGTTTTTAGCTTCAAAACTTGATCGAATCGAATCTGTAGAGGGGTCTCACATAATCAAACCAGCATTGATTATTGCAAATAAAGAAAACGAATCCCAATCCAGCTCAAATCATCAAGAATTGATAGAGTTGGCCAAAGAAGTATTAAACATCCAAGTCAAATATCTCAACGATGGTGGACTGACCTGGATTTCTAATAATCATGATCAGTTGCTCTCTTTGTCTCCTGAAACGAAATTTTTCTATCGGAAAGTCTGTGATAAAATGCTCGAAGATAATGTAATCACCCCTTGTGAAGAGAAGCTCATGATCAAATTCATTAATCAAGGTTTAACTGCCTCACTCACAAGAAGTGGAGAAGTCATCTTTGAAGAAACATGCTACAAGCTCAAAGGCGACAGAAGCGATGACATCGAACAAGCCTTGGAAAAAATGGCGAAAACAATTATCAGACAACAGCAAGATATCCTAGCTCATCAATACAAAGAAAATAAGCCAATTTTCGCCAAGAACTTTATACCAGGAATGAAAGAAGCAGCCGTAGATAAGAAGGACGTAAAGAGCATTGTTGACTCGAGATTCTTTTTGGAAAATGACTCTTGGCTGCTGACCATTTTGAATCCCAAAAAGTCCACTTCGGAAATTGTTATCTTGGAGCACCGTAGTGCCTTTGGCGATCATTTTTTGTATCACTTGAGTGATCAAAAGATATTGAGATGGTACCCAGATGAAATCCCAGCCTTGAAGCACATATTTGGTGGTTATGTCCGCGGAGAATTTTACCGAGGTGAAATCAAAAAATTGAGAGATGAAGACGGCCAAAAACTTTTTGAAAGCAAGGACAAAAATGAAGCTTATCGAACCCAAGGGGAGTTGATCTCAAACCAGATTTATTTCCAGCAAGAGTTATTAGGAGGAGGATGGGAAGACAGAAACCAATTTACAGGTGACCAGCTAGACACGAAGCTGGATGATAATCGCAAAGTGTTTGAAAACTATGTCAAAAGGCTGAACCTCCTGGATATGCAGAAGAAACAGACCTTGGAATACTATGAAGGCTTGGTTTCCACTTTTGTAGGCGTCTATATCTCATCTTTGACGATCACTGTTGGCAAGGTTGCAATAGATGATGGAATAGACTTTTTTAGCCTTTCCAATCTTTTTAAACAGTTGTGCTCCTTTATTCCTTTTGGGATTGGAGGCCTTGTATTTGATACTGTCGATACGATAAGGGGTCACCTGATCGAAACTCCAATTCGAAACAACGCGAATTTTGTCAAGGATATCGCTATAGATCCTGTAGAAGCTAGCGATTTAATTGGCAAAATTGTTGAAGATATCATTTCAGACCCAAAAAATAGACAAAGAATCTTTGATGCCAAAGAAAAGCAACAAGTTACAGATTGGCTCGAGAAAATAAAGGACTGGGTATTGAAACAATTGAAGAAGCTTAAAAAGAAGGTGAAGGATTACAAGAAATTCAAAAATTTATTTTTGGAGGAGATTAAAACAACACCAGCTTTTCAGCTTGGGATAAATGATGCCAATAAAATTATTACAGAATGGATTGCAATTAAACAAGCAAACCCTCATCTCCGTATGCATCCAGCTGAAAAGCTCAAAATTTTCAAGGAAGTTGTAGTTGCAAATGAGATTTGATCAAACTCAAAAGACAAACTACTTGTTTGAAACTCCTTATAAAAGAAGTTTCAGCACTTTATTTAATTTACTTCATAAAAATTCCTTATTGCAAATATTTCTGATTCATTATAATATTTCCATTAATTTAATATGAAAGGACTATCTCATGTTAATTACATTGCAATACTTTCATAGCCGAATCAAAACATGAAAAGTCAAAATTCTTTTAGCCAAAATGAACAATCGTGAAAAAAGGTTCAAATCAGAAATATTCAACACTGTCACCAAAAAAAGCCCTTCTCCAGCCGGCTGGGTGGTGAAAAACCGTCACCGTTTTCAAAGCCAACCCTCCACCCCATATCCGAAAATTTTTTATGGGCAATTATTTCTTGTCTCTGTTCCTTTTCATTCAGAAAGAAAGAGCGAGAAAAGTTTTTGTTCAGAAAAATTTTTTTTTCGAGGCTTCGAAAGAGTTAAAGAATTTTTTTGTTTAAAAAGAAGAAAAAATTAAATCAATCCATCTTTCGTTTCAATCTTGGAAGGGAAGATTTTTTCAACGACAAGGAAATCTCTTATTTGCGTGTTTTGAGAGTAATCAAATTTTTGGAGAGCTTCTTTCATCTCTTGATTTCCCATCTCTTATGAATTTCGAGATATTTGCTGTCATCTGAAATTACAGGTGGTTTTCAAACTAAAATTGCAAATCTTTTGGCTTAGAAGAAAATTACTCCTATTCTTTCAAAGAGGTTTCAAGTTTTTTTAAAGTTTTTCACTCATTGTCAAACTCACAGCAAGAAGTCATCCCTGTTGATAAATTTAATAAAAATAAAAAAGTTTAAATTAACACTTTTGTCTCTATTTTATTTAATCAAACAACAACTATGAAGGATTTCGGAAACTTCTGAGAGGCTTAAAAGAAATTTTGGAAAGGAAAAAAGTAGTTTGAATGATCGCTTTTCAAGTTTGCTTGACCTTGTTCACAGCTCCTGAAAACATCTTGTTTAGGTTTTTCTTTCCGAAAATTTATGAGTACTCTCGAAAGAAAACTCACTGATATTTTAAAGTACATATCCTTCTGTGAAAGCTTATGGAAAAAGAGGTCAGCAAATTTTGAATTCTCTTGGTCTTTCAACAAGAAACTCTGTCATTTCAAGTACAGATGAGACACAAAAAGCCTCAAAAACCTCAAAGTGAGATCATACTGATCAAGTTGCAAGGCAATCTTTTTTGAATAGGAGCTCACAAGGACTCTTTCTTTAACCGTTCAAAAACATGATAAATAACAAGAAAAGCAATAGAAAAATCTAAGCGTTGAGTTTCAGACGGGTTAGACTCGAGAGAAGCCACTCTAATAAAATATACAATGTGTCAGATGAGACTTAACTGAAGAAATTAGATGTTAATATCCTAAGTTTCCAACCTTAAACAAACCGGCTCAAAAAACCCCTCCAGATCAATGTCTCGCTGAATCCCATATCCAATAATCCAAAGCTGTCTCCTTGCTCCCACAAAACCCTTCAATTTTCCTTTCCTTTTCAGGCAATGATCGACTAATCTTACGGAAAGACGAGAATGATAATTTTTCCAAAATTATTTGCTGTGATAAAATATTTTTTCTTGTTCTCAAATTTATATCGATCACCGAATTGACAAGGCGAGAAGGGTTTCTGAGCCAAGTTTCATCTTCTCCGTTGAAATTTTAATTGCTTAAAAAGCTGAGCAAGTCTTGAAAGGAAAATTTCTTGAAAAGGCTAAAGTAATAAAATTGCCCAAATTGAACAGTTATTTAAAATAAACAATTTTGTCCTCAGACCCACCTTCATGAAATTGCTTCCGAAAGTCTGAAAATGCTTATTCTCGAGCTCTCCTTAATTTGATAGTGAGGATCTCTTGAATCTATTTGATCTCACAACCCAAAGATTTCCCAGAAAAAAATACTGGATAAATTGTCTCATTTTTGAGAGGAAAATTTAGAGCCAGTAATAACTTTTTCATTGAATTTAATTTTGCTCTGATTGCAAAAATAATTATAAAGTCTTGACTAAAATCCAGCTTTCCAGTCTTTCAGAAAAGCGATCCAGAATAATCCAAAATCAAAATTCAAAATCATCTTTATTTAAAACCTTCTAGTCACCTTGTCAAAATGAGAGGCAAAGATTTTTTGGAAATGTTAATGTGAAAAATGAGAATTTTTTATGAAAGAATATTTTTGTTGTTTTCCCCTTTTTCCTTTCAACTAGGAACCCAGAGTATTTTGTCTTTAAAAATAAGAAGAAATCAAAATGGTTGTTCCGACAAAAGACATACAACTTCTGCATTCCTTTTCTTTTTAAATTCTCAAGAACTTTTCGCAATATATTTTTTCAGCTGATTTCGGTAATCAATTTATTGCTTTCATCTAACGCAGAAAATTCAAATTGACCCTTTCCCTCTAGCACCTTTCTACCAAGGTACTTAACGATTTCTCCAGGATAGGTTTGATCAACCCTTGGCGATCCTCTATAAAAACCAAAATAAATTTTTTTTGATGCTTAAATTTTCCCCTTATTTCTATTTCTGCAAGTCCAAATCGGAAGAATTTTGAGTGACAATTGCAAAACTAGCCTCAAAAGAAATTTTTTTATTTCGAACTTTCTATAAAAAAGTTAGATTTTCAAAGAAAGAGTGAAAACCAAAGAAACCTTATTTTGATGGAGAACCCATGAAAAAATATACGATCATGACAATCCGCTTTATGATAACTTCTAAAGCAGTTTGTGGGGTCTTCAGTTCAAGAGCAACTTTGCTTCCAAAAAATCTCTTCACGAAAACTCTATTTTATGTGGGTTGCTCGCGAAGCTTTCACCCAGCTCTTATAATATTAACTGGATGCGTCAAAGAGGGTTCTAAAGGCTTTTTCCGAGGACAAAATTCGAGGGTAAAAATATGAAATTTAACGAATTTATCAGAGCTCAACTGGAATACTTTTATTGATTTAGTCTTTTTAAATGATTTTTATTTCAACGAGGTTCTAGAATCAGAACTTGAAGGAGCCAAAAATTTGCAATTTCAACTTTGGAGAGGAAACTTATGAGTCACCCAGATCC
>Ga0182738_1006167_pt1 | contig 12545 bp, 5 predicted proteins | sample eDN5th30CBELigMG_FD_128876 | JGI IMG/M metagenome (GOLD analysis project Ga0182738, IMG submission 128876) | Enriched Miracle-Growth compost microbial communities from Emeryville, California, USA - eDNA 5th pass 30_C BE-Lig MG (version 2)... ...
AAACCCTTCTACTTCATACTCGTTCCCTCACAAAATTCACAAAAATTTCATTTCATCACCAAAAAAACTTTTTACTTTTCCTCTTAGATTTTCATCCCACCACGATTCTGTCCCCAAAAACATGAACTTAATCACCTGTAACATTAACTCAAAAGTCCTCAAAGGCTTTCATATCATTCTCCCCTCCTCCATTTCCCCCTTTTCCATCATAAGAGCTTAATTGCTTTCTTGTTCTCTCAAATAAAGGCTAATAAAATAATTTCCTTAATTCTCCAGGCTTCTATAAATCACCTAATAAACGGCAATTTTCGAACAAATTACACACAGGCTGAAACTCCATCCAAAAAATTATCTCCTCAATTAAAAGTCTTTTCAGATTAATATAAAATCCCATCACATCACAATGCTCAGTTTCCAATCCCGAACTAAACCCAAAACTCCTCAAGACTTTGCCAAATCCAAACTAAACCTAATCCCTCGTCTGACCACCACCATTAAAAAATCCAACCAAGACTCTCATAAGATAGTGACTCCAGGTAAAATTTCTCCCATTAAACCAATGTATCTCACCCAATCAAAGGCAAAACCAGAGCGTCTACAACACTAATCCAAGAAACTGGGTTTACAAACAACACATTTGAAGAGCCTCCAAGACGTCTCAGTAAAGGAACAGAGTCATTATACAAACTCTCAGTGTCTCAAAAATTCGAAAAACCTATCCGGACAATCCTTGAAAATAAACGAGAAGATGAAGAAGAAATCCAACAAAATACCCCGATGGCAACCCGCACACTAGACAGATATACATTTTACCAGAATGGTTTCTCACTTTTCGGGTCGTTTCAGGACTCCAGCAAAGACTTGAATGATACAAAAGGAAGTGTTGTTGAAGATTCCATGGAAAAAAGGAATAATATGACTTGGTCAGGCACCTATTACCACCCCAAGCCAGCTCGAAACGAGCCAAAGGAAGGCGTGAGAAGAGAATCCGGAACCTCGAAATCAAATAGCATCATGAAGAAAATCTCGCAAATAGCGATTCCACAATCAAACCCCGTGAAAAAGAATAAGCCAAAAGCATTGAATGAAGCGAAAAGTGAAAGGAATGGAAAGCCTAAAATGGTGGGATCGATGTGGTTATCAGCCCATTTTGCTAGTGAGAAATCGGACAAGGTTGAATTTAGCAATTCTGCTGTCTTTATTAGTCCTAAACCTCACCCTGTTAACCCAAAACTTTTCCGAAAATCTGCAAGTCTTCGACAAAAAACTGAAGAGGATAGCCCGAGTTCCATGTACAAAGAAGGCTATAAAGGGTCAAAGAACCCATTAATTGAGCCAGAATCTGATGATTATGGGAAATTTAACAAGCTGTTTAGAGATGTGGAAAATCGATCTTCAAAGAAATTAGACCCTGAAAGATATCAAAAGATTGTGAGTCGTGCTGGATCTTCGTCAAATTTGGGGCTTATTTCTCCAAAGAAGAGCTATGTAAAGCAGTCAAGTTTTGCGAATATTGAAAGCAGAGTGACGAAATATTTCTTTGGAAATAAAAGAGCAAGCGGGACAAGTGAGATGTTTAATAAAAAGAATACAAGCAAGGATTATGGCACGAGAATTGTGAAGAATGCTTCATATAATTATGAGACGAAAAAGCCAAAAGAATATTACCTTGGAAACTAACCAACCATTGAAGATTTTTAGAGTAATATTCAGAAGGTGTTACTCAATTTTTTTTCTTCATTCTTTGTGTAAATATCGAGCAAAATAACAGTCTATTTAATTAATCAAAAAGGTAATTAATGAATAATTAATCAATTGAAGGAATATGAAAGTATGTTTTGGATTGTCTTGTGTGTAGGTGTGTTATATACAATTTTTTTGAGGTTGATATTTATCTCAATGTCCATATGTTTTTTTTTCGCTCTATCAAACATCATTATTTCTCATCTAAAATTTTCACTCATCATCTTGAACAAAAGAGGGCATCCAAATTTTCTCACATAATTTTTGATACTGGAAAAAATGGGTTTTAACAATTGGAATTTCCTCATTTTATAAAATTATTTTCCTATGTTAGCCTTTCGTGTTCAAATTCAAGACTTTGGTCAATTTATTTGATATGCCAAGAATATTCTTGGGAATGTTATGCCCAGTTTACAGAAAAAGAACCTGAGAAATGAATTTTAAAAAAAGACTATTTTTTGAAGTGAAAAACGGTTTCAAAAAAGTCAGCCCAGTTAATCTCGAGTGAATTAGAATTTTTCCATCCGGCACGGTTTCCACCTCACTCATACACGCACTGGCCTTTTTATGAGAAACCAGCCCGGTATGAGATATTTTCTTCGACAATTTTCAAGTTTACTCTCTTTCCTCACTCCCAGCAACAAACCCTTCATTTTAGATAAAATTACTTAAGACTCAAACAAAAATTTAGAATTGAGAAAAAAAATTGTGTCCTCTCGAGACTAATTGATAAAAGAAGTCAGTAATGCGTTAACTCTTTTGATGCTCAGTTTGATTTGAATAAATTTTCGACTAAAATTATCAGTATTTTTTCTTGTTTGGGTTCAAAATTCTTTTTAATAAATCTTCATTATATCAAGAACTTAGAGTCATAACTTCCAGCACTGAAAAAAGCAAAGAAAATCTTCCCCAAGAATTCCGAGATGATGAAAAATAATCAAGAAAAAATGCAATTTTCTTTTGTGAAAATCGAAAATAGATCCATCGTGTAAGAGTTTCAGAAATTCGTAGCGTCGAAAAAGAACCAGAAGAAGCCCAGGAAACTACAAGAAAATCTCCTCAAAACTTCAACTCAAAAAGACCGTTAGTTCATCTCTATCTCTATCAGTTTACATTCACAATAATTTCATAGCAAAGATCTAATCAAAACAAAGGGGAGTAATAAATACTAGAATACTTGAAGAATATATGCAGATTATAAATTCACGAGACTTTTAGAGGAGATACATAAAAATAAAAACAATCATTCTTTTTTTTACTAAAACATTTTTTCAATCAATCGGTAAATCTTTCATAAAAAGGAATTTCTTCATTTTTTAAAAATCAAATTTATCAAACAAACAACTTTCAAACATACAAGCACTTCTCAGTTAGCTTGGAATTTCATAATCAACTTGAAGAACAAGGGCTTTAGAAGCCAGTTCACCTTCAATTGTATTTTTATGAGTTGATGGTAAAACCACTATACATTCATCCTTATTCTTTATAAACCCATCCAAAGGCTCGTGCTTTGTTGGATTATAAATCACCTTGCTGCCAATTGCCTTGAAATTCGCTACCAAAGGAGGATCGCTTATATAAAAACACAATACAAGCTCTCCTAATTTCTTGAGAAACTCGCAGATTTTCTCGTTGGTTTCCTCAGAAGTCTCTCCGAGTTTCAAATGATCTTGAATTTCATTTGTAACTTCCATTAATTTCGCGTGCAGTATACACTGTTTAGATATATTTTTCCAGGTAGATTGAAACGATTTTCTCAGGACATTCATTATAGGACCATCCAGATTCGTCATACACGCAGTTTTCTTCAGGGCCATTTCTGCAGGTGCAAAATAACTTTGAATCAATTCACACATTCGGCTGAAACTTGTAAAATAAAAGAAGATGATTCCCTTCATATTTAGCTCTGGACAAAGCAAATCAAAGAAAATCTCTTCACAATCGTATTTATAAAACTCGCTCACTTTGCTCACAAGCTCATTAAACATTGGAAAACTCGACCCTGTATTCGAAAATCCAGGAATCATCTGTCTCAACGATGCTTGAAGAGACATTACCTCTTCTTGCAAAGTCTTGTTTTCCTTGTTCAAATTCTCTTTCTCCTTCTTCAAAGCGCCAATTTTCCCTGTAATAGTCCTTAATTTCGCTTTCGTCTCAAGGAGTTCCTCCTTCAATCCTCTATTGTTCTCATTACTGGCATTAGCATCATGTGAATGTTCAGATTCGTCTGTATTTATCTTGGGGCCGTTTTTGCGTGCATTTCGGAGGTTCTCGATCTGGGAAAGGATTGAAGAATGTCGTTTTTCGTCCTTTGGATTCATGTTGAGCCTGTCATTTTGAAAAGTGTTGTTGTTATTGTCATTTTTTTCAGATGGATTTGGAGGTTTTTGGGCGAGGTCTTCGTCCGTTTTTGAAGTGATTTTTGAAAGGATGGACTTGGTGTTTGCAGCTGTATGCATGGTGGTTCTAAGGGGAAAGGGTTAGGTATGTGGAAAGGAAGGGAGAATGACTGAGTACCTTGTGGACATTTTGATTTAAACTGCTGATTTCCTAACGACTTTACTTATTTTGAATATTAAAAATAATATGCTACAGTTAACACAAAAGTGCAAATGCAATGAAATTTTTTGTTTCTGATCTAAAATAGCTATTTTCCCAAAGATTCAAAATTTCTTTGTTTGATGGAAATGCTTCCTTGAGGTGAAATCTCTAAGAGGAAGAGAGAGAGAGAACCTTTTTATTGATTTATTGAGTTCTGAACAATGAAAGAGGAAAATGTAGAAATTTGAAAAAATGGGCTCTAGCTTGTTTTCTTTTGTTATTGTTATTTAAAAATTGGCATAAACTAATTTATTAAATGTAAGTTAGTCCGATGCATGAGAAGATATTTTATCAAAACTTCTTTAATGCCGAAGTAAGAACTGATAGAGAGTCATTTAAAAGTTAGCCAAAGGCCTGAATTACGACTGAAAGAAGGAAGAAGAGGAAAATTTAAATGCAAAGGAAAATTGAAAAATTTAAACTTTGAATTAAAATTTCAAAAATCACTCGACTTCGGACAATTTAGACTTCAAATTAGAACAATGCTATAAAAAGTAGAAGGTTTTTTCCCTGCTTAGAGAGACTAATTGATATAGAAAATTTTTATTGTCAAACTTTCCCACGGTTTTTTAAGATTCTCATTGTGGTTTCAAACAAAGTATACTTCCTTTTCCTTTAAGAAACTATGAAGATACAAATCTAACAGAAAACTTCACATGAGCTTAAGTTTTCACTTTTCAGATTTGTTACTCTGTGACTTTAGCTGCTTTATAAGCTTCAGTTTTTTCAATGGGAATTCAGCTGCCTTTACTTTTTCGGCGGAATCATCTGTATTTCTAAAGCTCCAATCTCAATTTATGACGGTTCTAAATCCTCCGAATGATGTTAGTTTTGACAGAAAAAAATAATCTCCTCTATATTCCATGAAGATGTACTTCTTTCATGTGGCTATTCTGGAGCCTCAGCATTCAATTTCTTCCTAAAGGTTTTAGACAGAGAGTAAAAAAAAAGAATTGTCATCTTGCCTGAAATACCGAGAAGTCATAATGAAAATTTTGAAGTTCAATTGGCGAGAGAAATCTCCCAGAGCTATCAACTTGTCAATCCTCAAAAAAAAAAAGATAAAATTGACTAGTTAAGTTTCTGAAAGTTTTACCTCAAAAAATTATAAAATTTACCTCTCTTTCCCTCTCTTTTTGATTCTTTTATTAAAAACCTCGTGACAGTTAAAAGAAAAAATCCTACGCGAATTTTCAGTTTGTCATATGAAAGTCTCCTGAAGGAAAGAAATAGAACAATAATTTCTTTGTATTCAAATGTTAGCTCTCTTTGAAATCTCACTTTGAGGTCTTTACAATCCAGAACAGCTCAGAAGTAACCTGAGAATTTTATTTTCAGCTTAAAATCAATCACACTCTAACAAATGAGCTCAATTAAATAGTCGCTTGGCAAATCCTAAATGACCTCATCACTTTTCTTAATTGCATACTTAAAATCTGTCAAAATATTTTGCGGGCCCTTTATTTTTGCCACAAAAACCTCAATTTCTGAATTATAAAAATTCCTCTATGTCTTCAAAATAATTTTCGCTCCAATATATTCACAAGGAAATAGCAATCAGGGCTCAAGAAGTTCTTTAAGAGCATAATAGCCTAGGCCGGAACGGCCTCGGTTCAATCTCCCTTTTTAAAGGAAAATAACGGACATTCTTTTTTTTCAATTTAGCTCGATAAATCTTTTTCATTCAAGTTGTTTTTTGTTATATTCTGCTATCATCACGAAAAAATACTCCGTCATTCCTCTTTGCCTCAAGAGGATTTTAATAATAAAAGCTTTGCATATTCTAAGCCATCAACGTTATAATTTTTCTTGTATTCTCAATATTTTTTCTTTTTAAGGCAAATTCGAAATTTCGAAGACTCCTCCTTGTCTTCTGAAACTAAAAAAGAGCCATTTCCAAGTATTTTCTCAAAGAAATAACAGAATATCTGAAAAGAAAACAACAGATCGAATTGTTGTATTTGATTTAATGGGAGAATAAATTTAACTTGAATCCTTGAATTTGTCTTTTCCTATAACTTTTTCGAGTTCAACTCAGAAAATTAAATTCAAGCTGAATCAGGCTTAATTAAAAAAAACCTGAGTCTTAATCTATTCTAAAATTGGCTTCAACTTTTCCAACTATTTTTCAAGCCCAAACCTCTCGCATTCCTGCTTCTAAGAGCTCAATTCACCACCTCATAGCTGATTCCTAAATAGCTAAATTTTTTCGGATTGAATAGAGTTGAAAGAGAATCAAATTATTGTGGTGAAAATGGAAATAGAATATTCCTTTATTTCTTCTAAATGGAAAACAGTTTACTGATTTCTGCCAATGACGTTATCTACATCTGAAAGGCTGTTCAAAAATCCTTTCTCCATCTCTTTACCTCTAAATCTTAGTTGAAACAAAACAAAAAAGTCACATACAAAATTCTCCTTTTTAGATGATACACCTTTTTGTTCCAAATTCTCAAGCTCAATAGTTCAAGAACAGCCCCTGCTTTAGCCATACCAAACTGTCTTTGTTCCTTTTCGTTACCGAATCCCGCGTTAAACACAGTATTTCCATAGATATTACTAATTTTATCCTTTTTAAAAAACAAAAAGAAATCCGAAAGGCGAAACCAAAAAACGCGGTTTTCTAAATCTATTAATTGAACATCCGACCCCAAACAGAACGAAACTAGTCACTTCCGAACAGAAATGAAAGGATTTCGAGCTAACCAGCAGACATGCCTGGTTATTTTTACAAGGTAAAAGTATGATTTTGTCAGAAATATGACAAATTATCGCTTATCAGTGATGTAATATAAATCCACTGGCTAAACTATTAATCAGATACTTTTTCCTTTGGCTCAATTAAGAACAAAATTAATACAAAAAATCCCCAAATCCTTCTAAATTCCTTTCCAATGTCCCAGAAACCTTCTCTTATTGAATTTTCAAGACCAGTTTTCACCATAAAAGGAGAGTTTTGAGTTCGATTTGGCGAGTTTTTAATACAATGAGGGATAAAACAACTTCATAATCTTATCAGTTCTTTCGAATAAAGTTTAATAGAATTTCAGTTTTTAATCTCTGCCTCCCAAAATTTATTGTTATTTTTTGCACCTACAGAATTCAGCATTCCTTCAAAATTAATTTCTGATACGTCATTGTCAGTTAAAACAAAAAAGAATTTTAAAATCTAATCACTCCTTTAATACTCCTTTGTTTTTTAAGCACCCAAAATCTTCACATAATTCAATAAAAACAAATTTTATTCCCACTTTTTATTAATTCTCCTCCCTTATCCTTTCAATGAAATTTGCCAAGGATGCTCTTCGTAAACTCTTCCGCCAAAAGAGAAACCTCTTTGTCAAGCAAAACCAAGCCAATCTCACCGACGACTTCTACCTCAAGTACTCCAAAGCCATTGCCGATCTCCTCGAGCAAAATAACGTCGGATCCCAAGACTCTTCTGCTCAAAAGAAGGCCATCAACATTGGAGCCTTCTACCCGGTCAAGAACGAAATCAACTGTTTATCCATCATCAGAAATCTTCGACATATTGCTCGTGATTATTCATTCTCCCTCCCTGTTGTCATGGAAGGAACCAAGCTTCTCGTCTTTAAGGAATATAAAGACGAATCCAGCCTTGTTGAAGGAGCTTACAAGATCCCAGTTCCTAGTGAAAACTCACCCATTGTATATCCTGATGCTCTTCTTGTTCCTATGCTTTGCTTCAATCAGAATAAATTCAGACTTGGATATGGTGGTGGCTATTATGATACCACAATCTCTGCTATTAGAGAGAAAAAGCCCAACCTTTTGACCATTGGAATCGCTTTTGATATCCAAGAAACTGAAGATTTGCCCTTGGAGAATCATGATACTCAGCTTGATTACATTTTGACTGAAAATAGACTCTTACATTGAGGTTGAGTGGGAGAATGGTGACAAGATTTCTCAAGAAAAATTATTTAAAAAGAATGAGAAAGATTGTTTGTGAAAGAGTTAAAATGTGAACACAGAATCAGATAATTTGTTTGTAAATGTTTCGTTTCAGAAGAAATTAAATACAAAGAAAAGTGTTTTTACTCACGTTATTTGTAACAAGATGATGAGTAAAAATCTCTAGGTTAGGTTTTTAGTATGTTTCAAGCAACAGTAAAAGTTGTTATGATTTTAGCTTTTTCTATATAGGTAAGTAAGAATTTTATACATATTTACATATTATTTAAACACCACATAAAAATTTTTAATTATGTAATTGACTTCTAAATTAAACCTTTCAGAAACAACCTCTATGTTTGTTTTTGATCTCAAAAATCTCCGTCGCGGTTATCCGGTTATTCTACTTGACTTGTTTTTGTTTATCCTCCTTAAAATCGAGAAAACAACAATAGTGTAACGATCTCTTTAATAATATTATCCAAAAAAAGCCTCATCCAAATAATTTTTTGAGCTACCAAGATATTTCGTGAAGATGGAGAGAGCTCCAAAATGAAGTTTTTAGCATTTTGGTAGATTTCACAAAAGATCATTTTAACGCCCTATTACGACTACTACGTCATATAATATCAATGATTTTTCTCAACATTTCAATCAAACTAAAAGAGCTTTTTAATTCGAATGCAATTTTGATGATGAGATCATCTCTCAAGACTATTATTTAAGGAGCTAAATCAAAATTTAAAACTTTTGTTGCCACTCAATTTTGTTGTAAACCAAACTCATACACTAAAACCCAAATTAAACGAATTAAACTGTAAACTCTTTAATAAAACCAGTCTCAGCAAAATCCAATCTCACCCTTACATATATTTTTATTCATCCTAAATCTTCCTTTATTTTCACTTTTATCAAACTCCTATATAAAAAAAATTTATATAACAATCTTCAATGCGTACCCAACTCCTTCTTCTCCTCGCCATAACTTCCCTTGCCTTTGTCTCAGCTGACTACGACCCAACTGAGGCTCTCGAATGCGCTTACGCCTCTTCATTAGCCTACTGTACTCCCGACATCATCCAATCATGGACTTGCGGAGCCCCATGTGAAAATCTCTCAGGATACCAACATTTCTACTCCAATGTCTTCCAAGTCTCCAAAGACGAGACCCTCTCTTTCTCCATGGTCTACAACACAAACCTCAAGAAGTTCATCTCTACTTTCAGAGGAACTGCTGGTTCTTACCAACTTTTCATGGAAATCCTTCAAGGAGGCGCCTCTGGTTACAAGCTTTCCAGCATCCCCAACGCTATGGCTGACGATTACTTCTACAACCACTACGTCAACAACATCAGAGAAACCTTCATCCCCAAGCTCCAAGAAGCTACTGGATATTTCCCTGATTTCCTTTATATCTTCACTGGACACAGTCTTGGTGGTGCTTTGACCACTTTGGCCGCCTTCGATGCCATCACTTCTGGCATTGTTCCTTCAACTCAAGCCCTCATGTACACCTTTGGAAGCCCCAGAGTTGGTAATGGCGTCTTGGCAAAAGCTATTGAATCTGCCGTCCCTGAAATCTATAGACTTGTTCATTGGAATGATATTGTCCCTCACGTTCCTCCTTGCATTAGAAACCTGGCTATGCATTGTGTGGAAGGTGGATTAATGGATGAAGTTGAGACCGTTGATTCTCATACTCCTCCTTTGTTATGGCACGCTTGGCATGTTGCTCAACAAGTTTTCTATAATCAAGACAGCACTTCTTATACTATCTGCTCAGGAGAAGACCCCAAATGTGCTGACAGATTTACTCTTTTGAACGTGAGCGTTGATAACCATCTCAATTATTTGAACATGAGATTGCAATGCGGAGGTACTTCTGCCTTCCATTTCGGACCCGGCGAAGAAGAAAAAGTTACTAAAGTTAGTGCTTAAGGAAGTAATTGAGAAGAAGAGAAGAATTAATATGAATTCATAATAAATTATATTAATTAAATAGTAACAAATTTCCTCAAAGTTTATGGATCTCCCAATAAGAGAATGATATAATTATTTATCTCATATGAAGTTTGGGTGATATAACAAACAGAAATATTTAAACAATCAGAAAATCTATAATTTCAATCATCTACAAAGATTATAACCTAGTCTTTTAAAAATCTAAAATCTATTGCAGCTCTCTTTGACAAAAAGATTTTTCAAGACAGATTTATATTCAAATTTTCATCGAACAAGAAGTCGACAGAATTTGAAGCTGTTTGAAGGTCTGAAAATAGCTGAAAATAAGAAGGAAAAAATTTAGAGTTCACAAGGTAAGGTGCAGAAAATAATTTGCAAGAAAAATTCGAGAAAAAGACAAAAGTTAAAGAGGGTTCTCTCAATACTTGAACAAAAATAAAATGTCCTATCCTTTTGATCATCTTAATTTTGAAAAAATTTTGATAAAGAGATTTCTGCTTTCCTTGGGAAATTTCCTTCTTGATTTGATGAATTGAATTTTTTATTTGAAAAAAAAATGAGAAAAAAAATTTTTTGATGATTCTTTTTTTTAGGATTGAACTCCTTTTCCTTTCTTGAGAGAATTTTTCTAAAAACAAAAAAATGAAAAAAATTCTTTCACCAAAAATATGGATGCCAAGGCATTTGACCAGGCTTCAACAACGCCCTTTAGAAATAAAGAAAGCACTTTTTTCTCAACTTGAGAGAAAGCATGAATCAGAATTTGTTTTCGTCAATTCAATCTTATTGAAATTTTCAGAATCCTTGCTAAAAGGTTTTTTCTCTTGAAAAAAATAAAAAAATGAAAGATTCGGACAAGAGCCAATTCAAGACTCTCAAAAAAAGACTTTCGACTGAGAAAAAAATTTTTTTGGTTCTCTCAAGATTTAAAACAAAAAAATGTATTTTGGTAAAGCTTGTAGGAGAAATCACGAAAACTAAACAGTGTCAGCTTTCTCATTATCCTTGCATTTTTTCCAATGGAGGTTTATGTTTTGAGAATGTGATCTTCTCAATCTGAAAAGCCTCAAATAAAATCACAGGGCAAAGAAAAACCAGGAAAATTTTTTAAAGGCTGACCTTTCATAAATTCGAAAAAATTCTGGTTCTTTTTTCAAATCAAGTGAACTGATTTTTCAGTGAGGATCAATTCTCAGTTTTATCCCATTAAAAATAAAAAATTCTTGAAAGTCTCAAGTCAAACCAAAAATTTGTAAAGTCTTAACTCTTGGTAAGTAGTAAAAATCACAAAGATTCTTTCAGATAATTGAAAGCCTTTTCTGAAGAAATTCTCAAGCTCGTTGGTCTGAACACGTGTTTTTAGATGGTTCAAGATCAATTTCTCCCAATCTTTCCCAGATTTCTCAATTTCAAATAAACCTTTTTTGTCAGTCAAGATCAGATTTTTTTTCCAAAAAAATTTTCATTCTTGAAATTATAAAAAATCGCTAAAGTTTATCAATCCTGAAAGAATCAGTAAAAGTCTTTTTGCAGTTCCAGTCTATTTTGGTTCAACTAAACAAGCCAAAGAAGTCGAAGAAGCTCTTTAATCAATGATTTTTTCAATGAAGATGAGCAAATTTCGAAATTCCTCAATGTCTTGGTTTTCAAGATAATGTAGCTTTTTTTGAATTTAAATAAAATTTTGGGAACAAATTTTGAATCACCATCAACGATTGAGGCAAAATCAAAATCGATTTTCAATCATCGAAAATTTTCTTCATTGGCGGTTCGATTTTCCCCCAAGCCAAAAAGATTCAATATTCTTTCACAAACTTCAACCCCTAAAATCTCTTACCCTCCTTATAATCAAAGAAAATAGCTATCGTTCAACATCATTATCCCAAGTTTTCTCTCCCTGAAAGGTAGGTGCTGAATTCAGGCGTTACACACATTTTTGAAGCATTTTATCGATTTTATTGATCCCCAAATTCATCATAAATGAGACTTGGAGATTTAACTCTTTCTGTTTTCGAATTTTTGAACAAGAACCTTTGTTACCGTGATATTTAACTCACAGAATACTCTAAACCAAAGACATACAGTTATATCTCTTCTAGTTCATAAACTCTAATGATAACAAAGCAAAAGACACAATAAAATTTAATTCCTTATTCAGGATCCCAGATAAAAAATTTATTAAGTATTGATCCCTTTCGATCCTTGTTGGATATGTTAAGACAAAATTTCATCAAAAAAACCTTTGAATCAATCAAACGCCCTGCCTGATGAGCTTTAAATTGATCAGAAAATATCAACTTCCTTTGAACGACTCTATTAAATAA
>Ga0182738_1006169_pt1 | contig 12541 bp, 12 predicted proteins | sample eDN5th30CBELigMG_FD_128876 | JGI IMG/M metagenome (GOLD analysis project Ga0182738, IMG submission 128876) | Enriched Miracle-Growth compost microbial communities from Emeryville, California, USA - eDNA 5th pass 30_C BE-Lig MG (version 2)... ...
TAATGAATAAAGTTGATGAATAACAAAGGTTTTTTTATTGAAAATTGACCAACAAAAATTTGAAAATGAAAAATTCTCAAAAAAAGTTTTCTCCAATAAAATCAAAACAAATTTCTCAGGTCTCAAAATGTCTCAAAATCAATGGGTTTCAGTCTTTCCAACTTCAAAATTTTTTCACATTTTTACTTCTGAAAAAAAAAATCTCCTTTGAAAAATTTTTCATGAAAAAATCTGCCAAAAAAACTAAGGAGGATTGATTGATTTATTTTTCAAAAAATAATTCCACAGATGGACAAATTTTTAAATCCAACAGATTCACAATATCCCTTATCCTACTCAAGCCCTCAAAAATGGTCAACTCCAACCATCCAAAGTCACGATAAAACCATTAACCAATACATCCAAACCAGAAAATTCGCTGTTATATTTCTTCTCGTAAACACCCTAACAAATTACTTTGAACTAAATCTTCTTCATATAGACTTTATATACACTATGGGCTTTTGTTGGGTCGTTTTATTCGACTTATTCACTTTTTATGCTCAACACTCCGAGCATTCTTTTACTGATGGCAATTTTGTTTATTTCTGAGACGAATGATCGAGCTATTCAGAAAAAAATTCGATTGATTTCAAAGGTTCTTGTTTTCAAGTCTGTTATTGGATCGGTTTTGGTTTTATACCTCATGTCTCAACATCTGGATACCGAGAATAATTGGAAAGAAAGAGATGGAATTTCTTCAATGATTATGACTATTTTGGAATTATTGGGTTTCATTGTTGGAGTTTTTGTTGCTAAACAAACCAAAAAGATCCTCCAAATTGTTGACATTGAATTCTCTGAGAGACATTGGTCAAATTATGTTGAAATTACCGAAAAAATCTAACTTAAGTCAATGTATTCAGAATCTCATTATCCTTTTATATCCATATTTCTTTTTGAAATTCGTTTAGAAGTGAAGGAAATACTCCACCTTCTACTGATATTCTATATTTCCTGCTTGTTGTAGAATACTTTTTGCTTCAAAAAAAAAAATCCCCCATTGTCAATTTTCCAAAAAATATTCGAGCCAAGAAATTCAACCAATCATCATCAAGTCAAAGAATCTTCAAAGAAAGAGTCCCAATTCTCTCAATCGTCTTATTTTTTCGTCTCATTGATTAATTTGATTTCTCAAAACTACTCTCTCGACTAAATTTCAAGTTAATTTGAGCAGCTTATCATCTCTCTCCCGTTCCAAGAATTATTTCCCCACCAACCCTCCCAAATCCTCCCAAAAAGCGACCTCGCCCTCATATCGAACTCCAACCTAGCAATATTAAATTCCTAGAGTTTAATCTTTCTTTTCTGGAATTCCCAACATAGGTCGTAAGCAAGTTACCAATTCACCTCATCAATTTGCTGCCTCAAAAACTAGCTTTTATTGTTAATTCTGCCTTGGCTGTTACTGTCCATTAATTATGAGTTATTTCAGCATCTTTTTGGGCTTTACTCCTTAGAATTTAAACTCAAAGAAGATCCTTTTCCCGCACAAGACTCTTTAGCCTATCAGTTGATAAGAAAAAAATAAGACTTCCTTTTCGTCTAAAGCTAGCAGAAGTCATTAAAACTAAAAATTGATTCCAACGTGGATCAAAGTTATTTTTCAGATGTTAAAAAAAGAGCTTTCGAGAAATCTCAATAAACAGTATTCTACTCTAATTTCAAGAGAAAGATCGTTGTAAAGCGTTGATTACTGTAGTTTCAGGCTTCTTGATATTGATTAAAAACCTCTTAGCGTGACCTTTGGGAAAGAGATGCTCCATTTCACCGAATGTTTCCACCATTTAATTGATATTCAACTACTCGGAAAGTCTCCCAAAATCTGTTATCAAAAGGAATGCCCCAGTGTGTTGAAAGAGTTTCTTGTGGTGTTCACTAAAAAGACTTAAAATAAAGGGACAAGAGATTGCTAAAACAAAAGAAGGTATTAAGAGGTGGGCAGATCTGGAAAACAGTTTGTTAAATTTTAGTTGGATAAGGGCAAATCAAAAGTGCTAAAAAAAATTCTAAAAACATCAAAAAATGCTGTTTATTTAATAAAAGTTTTTTCAAATTTACGTTTTTTGTTGAGATTTCATCTTATTAAGGGACAAATCTGTTAAAGACAAAATTAAATTTCTAAACAAACTCAGGCTCAATATGTTCTTTTTAACACTTTTTCAGTTTCTCTCACTGGAATATTCTGAACCATTCCCTTATCAATTATCTTCAAACTCAATGTCTTTGACACATTTGACTCTTGCTATTATATTTGTTACAAGCATTTTGACATTGAGAGCTTTAGCAAGTCTGCTCATCCCTCTCTATTTCAATGCCTTAAATCCTCCAAGTCCTCTTCTAAGTCTTCTCTGTGAAGCCTGTTCCTTCTAGAATCATCTATGAAATTTAAATCACTCTCACGTCAAAAGAATATTTCATGAAAATTCCACTTGATCTTTCAGTCAAGTCATTCCTTTAATAGCTTCTGTCCCTCACCAACTTTTAACATACGCTCTCTGATAACCTTGAAACTCTTTTTTCGCCAGGACAGTTTGGAAAGTTCTAAAATATTCTTAATCAATAGAAACTATCTAGATCTCTCTCACAATAGCACGAAAATTTCTCTTTTTCCCTTCAAAAGGGCATGCCAAATAAGGCTAAAGCGCTACAACGCTCCCTCTCTTGAACCTCTTAAAGCAAAAGAGAGATCTATGATAAAAAACCGAATAGATGAAGATTTTTCTTTTGAAATGGAGTTAAGAATCCCAAGCGATATTTTAAGAATAAAAAGATAGGAGATGAGGCCCAGAACCCAGAAAGATCATTATTAAATGTTAAAAGAATGAAGGATAAAAATTCTTATAAAATCAGCCCAACAATCAAAAGTGTTAAATCAGTTTGATGTTTCGCAAGATTTTTCATATATAAGTGATTTTTACAATTACTGGGAAAAAACTATAAAATAATTTCACTTTTGATCTTTTTAAATACATACCCTGTCTCATGAATCAACCTTATCAAGATGACCTCGAAATCCTGAGCTCCTGCGCTGCTCATATCCTTCCTTCTGTCAACGCAGGAGCAATCTCTTTTGAAAAAGGATTCTTACCTGATGCTCTCAACAATTTTGAAAATGCCCTCTCCCTCCAACGAAAAGACTTGCAGAAGGACGATCTTGTCTGTGCTGCTCTCCTCTGCCAAATCGGCCTTATTTACAAAAAGATGCCCAAATATAGAGAGGCTCTCACCCTCTTGGAAGATTCCTTCGCCATCAAGCAGCGTATTCTTGGAGATGATGTCATTCAATTATCGCCAATTCTCAACATCATGGGTGAACTCCATGTAAACCTTGCCAATTATGCGGAAGCTGATGTCATCTTTACAAAATGCAGAGAAGCGCTGGAAAATCAAGGTTTCCCAAGCCTTGAATTGGCAAGAACTTACAGAAACATAGGAATGTTGCAATGGGAACTTGGAAAATACACAGAAGTTCTAGAACTTCTTGACAAAGGCTTGCAAATGCAATCACAAATCCTTCCAAAAGACCATCCTAACCTCGCAGAGACTTACCGTATTAAAGGTGAAGTCTTATCAGATCTAGCCCAGCCTAATGAAGCTGTGCAAAATCTGCTTCATAGCCTCAAAATTATCACCGAAAAATACAGCGAAAATCATCCAGAAAACGCCATCACCAGACATTCACTAGGTACCTGCTACCTCATCCTTGGAAAATATGACGAAGCTAGCCAATTGTTTCAAAGCGCTTTGCCTTTTATTATGAACTTCTATGGAGAAAACCATATCCAAGTCGCCTTGTGCTACCAAAGTCTCAGTCTTATTTCCGCCAAAGAAAACGAATATGACCGGGGTCTTGACTTTGCTCAACAAGCTTACAATATCGTCCTTTCAATCTTTGGTGAAGATCACCCCGGTCTGGCTCCTTCCTTGGGGACTCTTGGAACTATTTATTGCCAAAGAGGGGATTTTGCTGAAGCACAAAAACTTCTCCTTCATGCAAAAGAACTCAATCTTGCTCATTATGGAAAGGATCATCCTGAGCTTGCTGACTCATACAGTAGGCTTGGAACCCTTTGCCATGAGCAGGGAGAGTATCAACAGGCCCTCAACTATCATAAAAATGCTCTTGAGATCTTTATAAATGCGTATGGAGAACTTCATGATGATGTCGCTTCTTGTTATAGCGACATAGGATCTGCACATTATCGACTCTGCCAGTATGATGAAGCTCTTGAAAACCATAAAAAAAGCCTAGAATTGGTCTCTCAACTGTTTGGGGAAAATCATCCAAGCGTTGCTGTAGATTATGTCAATATAGGAATTACTTATGGAAATCAAGGCGAGAGAAAAACTGAAGTAGAATATTGTAAAAAAGCTCTGCAGATCCAAAAAAGACTCTTTGGAAATGATAACCTGGAGCTTGCAACTACGTATCAGAACCTTGGCGTTGCATATAGCGAGCTTGGACAATACGAAAAAGCCCTTAAAAAGCAGCTTAAAGCCCTTGAGATCAAACAGTCTTACTTTGAAGAAAGCCATCAAGCGATCGCTTCTTCATACTTTTGCTTGGGAATTATCTATGATAAACAAAGAAATTATCCTGAAGCCATGAGGTATCACCTCAAAGCCCTCAAAATTAGAAACAGTATTTATGATAGCAAGCATCCCAAAATATCAGATTCTTGCAGAGCAGTCGGTTTTCTTTATGAACAGTATCTCGACAAAGCGTGTGCCAAAAAATATTATTTAAAGGCCTTTCAAATAAAGAACAAAATCTATGGAAAATCTCATCTTGGCGTCCAGTATATCAATGAAGATGTCGATGAAATTGACCAATTTTATGCTATGAATACTCAAAATAATCAATTTGATCCTTATTAAGCGAGTCTACTGTCTTCAAATAATTAACACTTCATTTTATATCTAAATCTCTCGTGTTGTGCGGGCATCCCAACCTTTTTCAATATCATGTTTAGCTTTTTGTGTATGTCTTTTTTCTGGCTATAAGATCAAAATAAAACAAAGTGCAACATTTTTCTTGTAATATTTTTCTACTTTTTCAGCATGTATCGTCCTTTGCCTTTTGTTTATTCCCTCCTTTCTGAATTGTATTGCTATAAATGTGAAAAGTATTTGAGAAAAATTTCATTGTATTTCCATGTCGGTTTTTTTGTGATAATTTATACGATTTTTTGTTTGTTTGTTTCTTTGTTTGGAAAAAAAAAAAAATTCCAACAAAATTTTCAAAATTTTTTGTTTTCAATCTTCAATTCCAAACCATAAAAAAATTTTCGGATCGTTTTGAAAGCTTCCAGGACTTCCGAATCTTTATTCAAAATTCCAGACTTTGTCGGATGTCCTTTCAAAAAATCCGAGATTCCTCTCAAAGTCTCACATAACTCTGAAACCTCAGTCTTTTGACTATAATTTTATAATTCTCAAAGGTCGAGCTCAAAAAGGACGTGATCCGAACAAAAACCCTTCAAATCTCGTCGGGAGTGAAATGAATGAGAGAAAAAAAAACTCGCCAGAGATTTCTCCCAAAAAATTTTTCACAAAATCCTAAACAAAAAAATTTTCAATTTTTCTTTTTTATTGATTTCTCAGGAAAATGGTCAGACCTGACAAAGTCGGACAAAATATGCACTTTGGGAAGCCCTCAAAGATAGTGCTGCTCCCATTGCTGAAAAAATACCTTAATTTAAAAAACGAACTTTTCGTAGAATCAACTCCTACCTCCTAAGATCTTGTTCCAACATGACTCAAAAAGAGGATTTTCTCTTCACAATAGCCACCCATCATATCTTACACGTTTACTATATATAAATCAAATCAACTAAATTTGTTAATTAGACAATATTGTTCTTTTTATCAACAAAAAATGACAAAATCTTTAAAAACTCTGTATCTTTAGTTTTCTACATTATTTTCAGGCTATTAATCCATCGAAATCCCCCAAAACAAACCCCTATTTTATCCAACAGACCTTATTCTTCCCAACCTCCAAGGCCACTTTCAATAGACACGAGCCAGCCTTATGACGCTTATTATGGCGCAATTCATTTCAACATTAAAATCATACAGTCATTCCTTTATTTTACCTTGTCCTATTAATCTTAAGCTTCGTTTCTCTTAATAAGATTAAAGTTTAATTAACTTATTACCTCAATGGAGACCTCCCAAAAAATTCATCTCTTCACTCAAGAAGTCCTCCAATTCTCCTCTAAAAATCACCTTAATGTACTCCATCCTTATTTTACCCCCTTCATTGTAAAATTTCTAGACAAATGCCTTGAAAGAGTATTTCACCACAATACATACAGCTACAGTACTTTAATTAAATACCCTCCTCCCCCTGACCTTTTTCTTCCAGAAAACTTACAGTGAAACCTTAATGAATGCTTCCAAACATTTCAATGTAAATCGTTAATTGAGATAACTGCTTATCTGATAACTTTCAAGGGCGCAATTGATAAAGAATATGAAGATCAGAGAATCACAAATTGTTATCAAGAACTTAATCAAATCTTCTCTTCTTATACCACCCAGCAACAGGAAATTGCGGCTAATCTTGAAAAGAAAATCATTGAAACTCTTGACTCTTTTGAAAAAACTTTTTGTGAAGCTCATGCATTTATCAAAGAACAGATTGATATAGTAAAAGATGTTGTTATGAACCAACCTAACCTCCCTTTGAATAGATCACAAAAACCCCTGAAGACGGTTCCCTTCAAAAGTAACATCCTCTTTGGTATTTTCCGTTTTTTCACAAAAAATTGGTAGATTGCAAGATGCCAACAAAAATAACCAAAAACAATTTTTCCCTCAATCCTTTGAATGTATCTCTCCATGAGACCCTTTAGAAATTCTCATCCTCCTAACTAGACAAAATCCAAGATAGTCAAGGAAAATTAAAAGCTCTATCCCAACAATATAAAGACCTCATAGTACCTTTCCCACAAAAACTAATCTTATTCAAAATAGGCTTCAGATGAACAAAACCAATACAAAGCCGTCCTAGAAACAGTTTTTCAAGTTTTTACAAGAGGGCAAATGACCAAAGTTAAGCTCATCAAAGATAATTTGCTCTACAATATAAAGACTTCTAAATATTGCTGTAATTCAGCATCTGAACAAAGCACAGACCTTGATGAATGGGTATAAGAATTTTGAGATCTCTTATTCAACTTTCTCTGGATAGGACATTGACGATGATGAGCCAAGGTCAAGAAGAACCACTCTTATCTTTAAAAACCATCATCGACCTGCATGTTCGAGCCTTCTCAAAAAATCTCAACAACAAAGTCCTCTCTTACAAATGAAAGTCTCTACCACTAAATCTAATGGTGTCATCCCTTCTAATGAACTTGGCACCTCTTTTGCGTAAAATCTCCCTCATTTTCCACTCTCTCACGTCATCTCCCAGAGGTCTTTTGTGTCTTGCGAATAAAGATAAAAGTCCAGAAGAGACTCGTCGTACAGAAATCGACCAATTAGTTCACTATCTGACTCAAGAGAAAAAGATTCAGAGATTGAATATCAGTCGACAGGGATCAAATAATAGTTCATCAGGAACTGAAGTCCCAGCTATTATGAAGGATCAAAGCAAACTTCGAAGCTTGTTATTCTGCAATTCTGATAAAGAATACTTCTTGGCCCAATTTACTGAAAACGCCCTTCCTGGAAAAGATAGTATATCGTGTGCTCATGTCTGGGCTGGATTAAAAGTTATCGCTCATTCTTTAGCTTCTGGTAAGAAGAAGATTCTTATAGATTTCTCTTATTTACTTTTTCTCTCGTAGGATGGAAAAGAATAAAAATTGAAGGAGGAGAAAGATCTGACGAATATCTATTTTCACTAACAAATTTCTTGCTAAAATTCTTCACAAAAGTAACCCGTCACCCTCTATCATTTTCTCACTCCTTCTCCATAGAAGAAGAATAACCAAAGAAGATATTTGGGAGCTTTGTTGAGAAACAAAGCAATCTGGCAAGATAAAGATCATTGGGAAACTATCGCTAACCAACTCCTCCAACGAAAAACTAATGAAACCAACAAAATTGGAGCCCGAGGCTCTTACTATTCTACTATTATCGAAACCAATGAAGAGGATCAACAAGGCCAAAGTCCTCGTGGCAGCTTGACTTCAAGTCAAAAGAAGATGAAATCAGAAGAAGAAAATGCTTTGAAACTCACTGTTATTGACGAAGTTAATGTCAATCTTCTTCATTTTGAACTTGACCAACTTCTTGCTGTCGATATACTTCTTTATGTTGCACAAGGGTTGAGACTTGAAAATTCTTCATACAAGACATTAGAAGGAATCAGTGAAAAGACGAGAGCTTCTGAATTATCCAAAAGACTGAACAGCCAAGCTTATTATCATGACCAAAAAGCCAAGGAATTGGGACATTTGTATGCACTCAGACTGTCTTTACAGTTTCTTGATGATCAAGATCTGATCAATGTTATTCAAGTCAATAAATCTTGGAGAGAATCCCTCAAGAAATCTGCTTATAAAATCATTCTTCAGTCCATGCAATTGACCCCAGAGCATACCAATAAACGCATGAAATTATGGAAAGTCCTCTTAGAAGTGGTAATATTAAGGATTATATTCTCAGCTCAAGCCCTAGGATAAAATGAACATTGAATATATAGAGCTGACATTACAACAAGAAGGGCTACCAGCAAAAGACTTTGAAACTTCAAAGCGTGTTATTGATCTCGATGTGCGAAGATCTTATTCTAGTAATGGCCAAGTCCCTAAAGAAGTAACCCATTTTTTAAATATCCGTCCCCTAAAACAAATCCCGAAAGACAATGAAGAGGCTGTTACACAAGTATTTATATTCAGATGGAGGCAAGGATTATTACCAAGGCATGCACCAGCTCGTGGGCTTTTTATATTATTTATTGAGAGATGAGGAGATGACGCTGAAAATGTTTATGGCATTGATGAAAAAGCACTCAGCATATGTCATGGAAAACGAGTTCAAGAACCTGAAAACTCTGCTTTATCAGTTTGATAAACTGGTCTATTTTATATTGCCAGATTTATGGGCACATTTAATTAAAGAAAAAGTCACTGTTTTCCTGTTCGTTCTGCCTTGGATCATTACGGTTTTTACAAGCTCTAATCATGCTTGGGCCACTCCTCATATCCTCAAGGTCTGGGATATCCTCTTATTGGTAAGAAACAAAATTTATTTAAAACAAGTCTCATCTCTGAAATAGGAAGGATGGAGAGGATTCTTCAAAGTGGGAATTCACATCCTAAAAAGCTATAAGGACAAGATAATCAAGTCGAACTTCGATGAAATCATGATGTTTTTGAATGACACCATCCTGGTTGACTTCTTTGATCCAGTGGCAACGCCAGCAGATGGTCTTGAACAAGCCTTCCAAAATGTCAATATCCCCAAAGCTCTCTTTAAACAGCTCGAACAAGAATATGAAAATACCCCCAAAGAATAGTTCTTTCCAATATACATTTTTTGTAATTTATTCCTATTCCCTTTTATACTTCTCTTTTTGTATTTTTATCTCCTATTAACCGTATGCATTACGGATCTCTTTTCAACTTCACTACTCCTAAACCCAGCCGTAGATTAAAAATAAATCACCCATTTTGCCAAATTAAATTTCTGATCCTCTGATCCTCTCTTAACAAACATGTTCAAGAACCTTTCCCGTACATTCAACCTCCTTAAGCCCAAAACTCTCTCCCTTCGCCCTCAACAACGTACTTTCCTCACCACCAAATTCCAAAATACCCTCAACAAATCTCTCCCTTTAACATCTCTTTTCAATAACGCTGCTATTCCTCAATTCAGATTCTGCACTGTGAGAGAACCTCAGGATTTCCAATGCCAAAAAATCAACGATCTTCATGAAGAACTTACTGAAACTCTCAACAACAATATCAAGAGAATCACCACCAGTCTTGTGAATAAAGGAATCAATTCATCATCCTTCTTCCTTCATAGGCTTTCTTACATGCAATACACTAAAGAGCCCAAAGTCTTTAACATCCTTTATGACAATATTCACCGTGAAATCCATACTGTCTATGACCAAAATTGCCTCTTATCCATCCTCGAAGGTTCCCTTTCCTGTTGAATTTTCTTTCTAATTCCTCTCTCACTAGGCCTTTACAATATCCAAACCGCACAAGATAAATATCCTAAGCTCCTTGACTCCCTTGTCCAAGCTGTCTTCCAAAGAGTTATCAAGCTGAGCCCACTTATTAATGATAATAACCTCAAGCAAATCGGTGAATTTATTAAAGCCTTTGAGAATAAGAACTTCCCTGAAACCACACAGATCCTTGATATCATCGCCAATCCTCCTGCTTTCAACCTCCAAAGCTTTTTAAAAGCAATTGATGCTGAATCTATCTTTGCTGATGTCAAAGATCGTTTCGAAATCCTTGACTTTGATCGTAATCGAACTTATTTCAAACTCAAGTTCGCTGAAACTAACCACGTTCTTGACATTTTCGGCTGCGATCCTTTCCCCAGTCCTTCTCTTGACTACATCACCAAGTTCCTTGAAAAACATCCTGCTCAGATCAACTCCCTCCTTATTGAAGATGGTCCTCTTCTTGTTCCCAACACTCAACAACCTGAAGATGAAGAAGGTGTTCACCCAAGTCAACCAGGAGATGAAGATTCTTCCGGATTAGCTTATATCCTTGAACAAGAAGATCTCAATTATTACATTAAAGTGTTCGTTGCTGACCCTGACCTTTTTGATTTCGATAAAGAAAGAGGCGTTGTCTATACAAAACTGAACTCGAAATTGCTTGTTCCCAGTGAAGTCGGAACCTCCAGCGTCCACTTCTACACAAATATGGACCCCAACCATTATCCTAGAATCACCCTTATGGACCTCACCAACCAAGAAAACATGGCAAATATGTCCAAAATCTGCGACGTTGAACAACTCAGAGACCTCGTTTCTTTCCTCAACTACTGCACTCTTATCGAAAAAGCCTATTTTGCAAACTTCTCTCAAGCTCATGGATGCATGTTCTGTAAAGCTGCCAGTCTTCCTAAGCTTCCTCTTCCTAAAGATATGTTCACTATTGTGGCAGGAGATAAGGAATTGCCACTCACTTATCGTACAAAATTCCATGCTAGAATTATCCATGAGAGCGTTTCTGATAAACATTCTCCTCATAAAAGATCTTTGGCTGTTGTTGGAAGCTTCTCTTCTTATGATTTGATCAAGGAATTAATGAATCTTGTCAAAGAAACTAAAGATACTGAGTTGCCTCCTTTTGATCGTCAACAAGCAATGGAATACTTCTTGAATGAGCTTGATCCTAGTAAAGCTGAAGCTGGATCTTCTAGAGTCGAAAAATTGGCTTTACTAGAAACGATTTATCAGACTATGGATATGGCTACTTTGAAGAGCATTGATCCTAGCACAATGGATAGGAATTTCGCTAAATACGTGCAATATGTTGAAGAGTTTGCTTATGATATGTCTTATGAAAAATTGGCAAGCGAGAATAGAGATATAAAGATTAGACCAGGTGAGTGTGGAGCAGAGACTGTTATTTTTGGTGTGAGTGGAGAAATGGATGAGCGTGAAGAAAATACATTGGAAACTATGAGACAAACTATAAAGAATGTGAAGGAATTGAATCCCAAGTATGAAGGGGAAAGTAGTGATGATGAACCTGAAGAAAAAATCAAACTTAAATCTTCTGATAAAAAGGGTAAATAATTTTTTTGTTGTAAGGATATGGTATTGTATGTTTATTACACATCATATGCTCATGATAAATCTATCAATTATCTCATTAATTCAAATATCTCTTTTTGTTTTTAGACAATTTGACAAGAAAGATAATGATAAGAAATATAAACATCTGAAGATTCGAGAGCTCTTTTTAAATTTTTGCTTTTTGTTCTGCAAGGATGCTTTCAACAATATGCATTTCCATTGGTTTGGATACCATTCTGAGGCTATCTTTCTCTTTTCCACCGATCTTTTCAAAGATATTGCTCAGCTCTTGTCCGGCAAAATAGCCTCCTGTCACAAAATAAATATTCGTTTCTTTCATTTTATTCTGGTGTTCCCATTCTCTTATCCTCTTTGCTGCTGCAAATCCATCAGCTTCAGGCATAAAAACATCCATTAAAATAAAGTCAAAGCGCTTCTCTTTTTGGCCTGTTGTATATATTCCAACAGCTTCTTTTCCATTCTTGGCCAAGTAAACCTTTGCTCCGTTCTTTTCCAACATTAACTTGTGAAGAATTCTATTTGACTCAAAATCATCGACAACCAGCACATTCATCCCTTCTTTTAAAATCTTGTTCATGTCTTTTTTCACGTTCACAATAGAATTTTCTTTGGGATAAAAGGTAGGAAGGCAAAGGACAAAGTCTGTGCCTCTTCTTAATTGACTTTCCACCATCATATCTCCGCTCATTTTCTGAGCCAATTGCTTACAAATCCACATTTCAACTCCATTTGTTATCTTAAACA
>Ga0182738_1006170_pt1 | contig 12541 bp, 14 predicted proteins | sample eDN5th30CBELigMG_FD_128876 | JGI IMG/M metagenome (GOLD analysis project Ga0182738, IMG submission 128876) | Enriched Miracle-Growth compost microbial communities from Emeryville, California, USA - eDNA 5th pass 30_C BE-Lig MG (version 2)... ...
TCTGAATTTCTTTTGAACCATGGCTTGATAACTAAAGTTGCTGATAGCAAGTGCAAGTCCTCCATTGATCAGAGAAAACATGGTCTCAATGCTCTGATAGACCTCTTCCATAAAGTTAGTGATTGGTAGGTATTCGACAATAAAATGAGAAAAGGATTTATGGGTTTCTTGAGTGATTTGCTTGTTGTAGTCTGTTGATAACTTGACATCTCTAAAAGACTCTAGTTTTATGGAATGATCATTGACAATAATTTGTCCTTTGTGGGTAAAATGAAAGGTCTTTTGGAAAGTTTGGATCACGGTTGTTGTCTCAGAAGGTGTATATGTAACAAAGCTTTGATTTTTTAAGATGGCAGAAATTGCATTAATTTTGTTGAAATGATGGGTAAAGTAGTTTGCTTCGACTTCATTCAGAAGTTTTGATGTTTGTTTAATATATTTAATTTGGAGGCTCTTGATCTGATAACTCAAGTGTGAGTTGTTTTTAAAGTAGTTGGTGAAATTGGAGATCTTGTCATCATCATCATAATTCAAGAATTGGATAAATGCCTCGAAGATTTTGATAAAGTTTTCACCAACTGTCGCTTGGAAAAACTTGCCACATTTATGGAGAATAAATTCAAAGAGCTCAATGAATTTAGCTGATAATTCTTTACTCTTTTGAATCTTATACCCATTTTCAGCTAAAACAGTCCAAAATGATTCAAACATCTTTTTCGCATCAGAATAAAACTAAAGAAGTGAGAGAATATTATGAATCGTTTCTTACGACTTCTTCTTTGTCCGGTTTTGGTGTTTCGATGGTGGCCTTGGTGTTAATGCTTTTAATCTGATTGGTTATTCCATTCAGCCTGTTTAAGATATCATTTTCTTTTTCATTTTTGTAGACATTATCAGCAAAGAGTTTCCCAAAAGAGCAAAGGAGAAAGTCTATTGAGCTGATTAAAACCTTTTTGGGTATTGTTGGTTCTGGATTGATGATAAGTTTCAAGAATTCAGAGCACAAAGTGGGATAGAAATTTTTTAGAGATTTTGCCTCTGTGTACTTTACGATTTGTATTAATAAAATTGTGGTCAAATGAGCGAGTTCTTTGATCGAGGACTATTTGAGGAAAGTTTAGGAGAGGGGGTAAAAAAGATTTTTCTATACATGTAAATTTGGGAGACTGATTTTGATTAAAAGAGCCATGAGATTGTTATTATCTTGAGTTTTTTCGAGAAAATATGGTTTCGCTGAATATTTGTCAAATAATGCATTTAAAACTTTGACTAGGAGAAGAAGTTCAGATTCAATAATTGGCTGATCTGTGAGTAAGTTCAAAACAGAAAAGAATATCCCTTCGATAATTTTTTTATTCAAGTCCATTTTCATTTCGCTAACTTTGAGAAGACATTGCAATGCTTTTTCTCGTTCTTGTGTTGAAGAGCCTTGCTTTCCTTTTTCAAGACATCGAATTGAGAAAATGAGTTCATTAGCAAGCTGTTGAAAAAATTTATCCATTTTTTTTTGTTTTCGCTGAAATAAAATTTAAAATTCTGCCTCAAAACTAAATAAAATATTCTTATCTTGAAAATTTTTTGGAAAGAGAGAGAGAGAAGAAGGTTCTTGAATTATAATTAAATTAGTAGATACACGGATGGATTAGGTTTGAAATATATAATCAGAGTCGAAACAATGATTTTGTTTGTCAAGTATTATACTTTTATGGACATCAAACCTAAAATTAAAAATGTTTTCAAAAAATCAATTATTGTTGGCTTTTCAATTTTTTAATACCCAAGGCTCCCTCATCCTTCTTTGGGATTGGGAATTTTCTCTTGTCACCAACCTATATAATTAGAGGACAATCAATTAAAACTATTCTTGTACCTCAGCATGGTGTTCGTCAGTCTTGATCGCTGGGTGAGCCATAGTATTCATTGCCAAAAGTTTTTCTTTATTCTCCATTTCTTCTTTTTCCTATTTGATTCAGTTTGGTGTTTTTCTGTTTTACTTTACCATTTCCTTTTTCTTGAGGTGCTTTTGAAGTCCAAACATCTTGAGGACCTTTTCTCTCAACATATCATAAAGTTGTTCATTTTCGGCAGTTGGAATTGGTTTAGGAGGAACATTAAGTTCAGTCAAGAACAAGTTTAACTAGAAAGTTTATTCTCTTGATTCATTCTTGAAGAGATACTTTTTTGTTCATTCTTCCTGAAATTGGAAGAGGAACATGCATTAAAGTGCTTCTGAGATAAGCCATTTTTTCATGTTTCTTGATGAGAGCAGCAGTTTGTTTCTTGTTGAGGGTTGAGATGTTGAGATTAGAAAATTATTATACCTTTCCTTCACTTATCTTTTGTAAAGCCTCTTCTTCTTCATTGTTATCCTCATCATCTTTCATATCCAATTTCATGATAGTTTCAAGATTCTTTTGTTCTTTTTCTTCTTTTCTGATAATCTAATGAAATTTTGAGTTTGTAAAATTTTTGAAAAATACATTTTCAAGTTTTCTTAGTTCTTCGATGATTTTCTTTTCTTCTTCGTTTTTCTCTTTGCTTCTCATGATGAACTTTTCAAGGTGATATTTTCTTTGTTTTTCATAATTAGCATCAAAACTGTAATGATAAAGGGGATTATTCACATCTTCACGGATCTAATAAATTTGAAGGTCAATCATCTATCTTCAAAGTAATCTCACATTTGCGATTTTTTTTGAGACCTGGTAAAATCTTTCTTTTAAATCTTCCATTGATCTGTTGTATTTGAGGTCATATTGGTCATAGATGACGAAGAAACGAAGATCAAACCTTTCGCACAAGTCCCAAAGGTAATCTGTTTCTTCACGGCCCCATGCAAGATCCAATTCCTAGAAACTTTGAGAAAACAGACCGATGAATAATTACTTTGATATGCCTTTCATACTCATCATTGGTATATTTGATCAAGTCGACCTTAACATTGAACTTCATATATGGGGTGACTTTGTCTTTATCTTCTTTTGGAACCCAATGATGGATCTGAGGGTGAGATTTGTCATCTCCGAAAATTAATGGGGTAAAAACCCACTCTGTCTTGTCGGTTTTTTCTCTATTCTCATTTTTCTAAACAAATCAACAAAGCAGGCTCAGGAAGAACCCTACATGGATGGTCTCCATTGACACAAAAGGCTGAATTGGAAAACTGCTTCCATCGGTCAATGATAAAATTTCTCTACTCACAGTTTCTGAAGAATGTCAGAGGAAAAACGCTTTGTTGAATTACCAGGCTTCTTTTTAGGTTCACCATCTTTTTTGCTCTTTTTCTTCTTGTTGTAATCGGAGACGTAGGTTGATAGAGTCAAAATATCCTTAAGGTCCTCACTCATTTTCCCGACTTTTCCAAGTGAAGAATATTTAGATTTAATTATTTAAAATACACCAGTTTGGAGGAAACATAGTTCCAAGTCATAAATAAAAAAATGTACATTTCAAAATTAAACAGATTTCATGATCCAAAATTTCTTTTTGAGAGAAAACAATTTTTGAAGCATGAGTCAAGTTTGAATAAAGCTTGGTTGAAGGATGTTTACAAATATACATAAATATTTTTATTCAAAAATGACATATGCAGAATATTGGTTACTTGGAAATCATTTTTATGCTCAAGAAATAATGTCAAGTTTATGAAACGATCTTGCCTATTGTTTTCTTTTAGCTGCCCAATCTTGGAGCCAAGAAATAATTGTTTGTAAATTTTTTTCGACATCTTCAGGTTGGTCATTTCTCAATTCAAGGATGATTTCTGGCTTATAGGATTCTTTAGCTTCATCTGCAGAAACTTCCAAGATTTCACATTCAAGGTTTTCTGTGATTTTTTTATCATTATATCCTCTTTCCTTGAGACGATCGTACAAAGGAGCATTTTCACATCTCAATAAGACAATCAAGTCGAACCATCTTTCTGGGAAGAATCCTGAAGAATGGAACTCGACAACATGTCCACCTTCTTCATGAATATATTCCAAATAATCGACAACCATGTCATCATCAAATTCTGGGACATCAAACTCTGTGTTCCAGGATGAATAAAGCTTTTTTTCATTGACAAGATCACCTAGCATATTAGATTGATGTTCTTGAAAAAGTCATACCGATGCAGACATACTTCAATTCGGGAATATATTCTGCAATTAACTTGCACATAGTTGACTTTCCGACACCAGGAGTACCAGTAACAAGAATATTTGGCTTAGGGCGTTGGATGTATGCCTTCTCTTCTTCCATATGGCTGAGATGATTTTAAGTTAAGATTTATTTCTGATTAATTTAGAAAAGTGTGGTTCATCTTACTACAAAAGCAAGCATAAACAGAAAATCCTTTTGAATTAGTTTGAAACAATTGATAATTGATTTTTTTTCAAAAGATAATAAATCGAAGTTTTCTTCTCGTTGTATAAGTATCATAGAGATAGAGATATGAGATCTCTCATTATGTAAAATAAATAATATAAAAAATAATCTTTTTCAGTATGCATAAAAAATGATTTGATTTATTATAATAAAAGTTTTTCTTTTAATTTCTATGAGATTTTTTATCATGTTCATCAGCTCTTTCTTCTTGACTGAAAGCAAATCCTTTATCTATAATAAAGAGTAAATAAATAAAATCAGAGCAAAATAATTACATCTATTTGAAACAAAGAATTCTTGACCATCTTCGGGCTCGTCCAATCTTGAGACGTTAAGGATCGACAAAAAAAGGGAAAATAATACATAGTATCGATATTGACAGGAATTGACTTTCTTGGTTCTTCCAATGGAGTTTGACTGTCGATCAAATCAGTGAGTCTGATGGCTCCCATATGAAGCATAACAGTTAGCAGGAAGCATGAGAGAGGAACATTCAAAGCGTTCAGAGACATGGAATAGCTAGAATATTAATATTGCTTTTTAAAAATAGTAGTACAATGAGAAGGTATTGTAAACTTCGTTTGAGACCATCAAATTGAAGACAAAATGCCCAAGGAAGAAACACCCAATGGATCCAAAGACAGTGAACAATAGAAGAATCGAGTACTGGTGGCTGAATATCAGGATTTTCAAATTGACGACAACGACAACGACGAGATAAACCAAATTTCCGTCATTCCAGAAGGAAGAAATTTGTCCATTACTTCCGAAAGCACCATTACCCATGATATAGTAAGGAAGGAGGAAGAAAATGAAGGCTTCATAGAATGACATAACAAACCACATCCAGTACTTGCGATTTGTGAAATGCTTGTTCTGCTGACTGTCCTGATAGAGCGAAGGGTATTTGAGCAAAGTATCATCATCATGCTCTCTATCATAGACAGCGTAAATGACTATGGGTAAACTTGCAAGGAACATATTGAAGAGTTGATAGAAAACTGGATCAAACAAGCTCTGGCCAGAGAAGGCATTCACAAAACCGTACCACAAATGAGGAGCCACAACAGCAATATTTTTGTAAAAGTTGTACAAAATCAAGTAAGCATTTCTTCTATAGCATTCTCTTCCATGGACAAACAATAAGTTTTTCAAAAATTTGAATTCTCCGAAAGCATAATCACTTGCACGAGCAGCCTGTTGTCCTTCAACTCCTCTGATTCCGACACCAATATGTGCTCCGACAATCATGTTCACATCATTTGCACCATCTCCAATAGCTAGGGTGATTGCACTTGGTTTCTATGGGATTAGATGAAGATTATTTCCAATTTTGAGAATTACTTCACGTCTAACTAAGGCAACGACTTCTTGTTTTTGCTTGGGAGAGACTCTACAGCAAATGACTGTTTCACACTTTTCAAGGACTTCCATTAACTAGTTTAAAGGTTAAAGAAAAAAACTTTCCCCAGAAAAACCTTTGAAGATAAAGTTTTATCCATTGCGTGAATGAGAGCATCACCTGTGATAATAATAGCATTCTTTGAATCTACTTTAATCTAATCAAATATTTAGAAATATTTTTTAATCTCCAAAACCTTGAGTTTAGCATTTTGAATTCCTCTGTCAACTTTGTCGATATCATTTCCGTCAATAATAATTTGATTATAGGCATTTGTGATCAAGTTGCAAGAGAAAGCAATATTGATGGCAGTTTCAACCTTATCTCCAGTCAAAACCCAAACTTTAACGCCAGCATCTTTGATGAATCCAATGGTCTCACCGACTTCATCTTGGAGTTTATCTTCGATAGCTGTCGCACCAACTAATTTGAGGCCTTGCTCTATTTGATCTTGAACATCTTCAATTTTCTTCTCACGATCAACCAATGAAGTTGTTGCTTCCTGATATTTAGCAACCCAAGTCTGGAATTCTTCGTTTGTGACTGTTCTTTCAGCAAGAAGCAATGTTCTTAAACCTTCATTTGCAAAAACTTCAAGATTCTTTAAAGTTGATGACAACTTTGGGCTGAATTTAAACTTGAGATAGAAATCAACAATTTTGATTTACTTCAATTTCCTCATTCTTTTGTAAATGATGGAATCGGCTCCTTTTGAGTAGATCTTAATACTATCATCCTCGTCCTTGAAGATGATAGACATTCTCTTTCTAATAAAACTATAAACTATGAAATAATTATCTGATTTCCCACCTGGCACTTGAAAATTCAAGAACATAAAGTAATTTATATTTGTGGACTTGGCCTTTGAATTTGACAGTAATATTATTTTCTTCATCAGTGCCCAAGAATTCGTATCCCATGAACTTTGCATAATTAATTAAAGCAAATTCATCTGGTGAGGAAGCCTAAAATTTTCAAGGACTGAGAGAAAACAGGACTATTACGTTATAGACATTTTTACCGTTTTCCTTTTGGACAATAACGGTATGACAAATAGCCAAAAATTTGAGATAGTTACTAAAGTAGAAAAATTATTGAGAAGAATCAATGTTTTCCCCTTACTGAGCTGCTTTATGGTCAGGATGAGCTTTTGAATTCAAAACATCGAAAAATTTTCTATCTTTGAAATCAACATTTTCTACTTTTGGGAAATTCGAGATATCATAGTCTCTTCCATCACCATAAGGTTTTCCGTTAACCGAGAGTTTTTTGAACTCCATGAGATTTTGCGTGAGTGTACCAGTTTTATCAGAGAAAACATAATCAATTTGTCCAAGCTCTTCATTTAAGGATGAAGACTGAACAGTGGCGCTAATGTCCGTTGACACCTGGCGCATTCTTTCATCGTTGCTGATGAACAAACCTTGCATAACCTTCACCATTTCAAGAGTGACCAAGAGTGAGATTGGAACAATATTGCTACAAGTTTATTTTAACGATGAAAGATGTCTTATAACTCACTTCACGATCAAGAACCAATTACCAAAGCGGACGAAAAGATCTTTGACGAAGTTGATTTGAGTGATACCAAGGTAGGGTATTTCGTCCTTCAGCAAGTTAGAGTTTTCTTAAAAACAAATATCTTACAAGGTGTTGAGTCATCCAAAGAACGTAAATCAAGCCTGCACCAAAGCAGATAACCAGAAGAATAACAAAAATGAAATAAATTTTGATTGACATTTTCACCTCAAGACGACTCTTCTTGGGCTTTGCATTGACGGAATTAAGCATGATTTTAGTTTGGTGCCTTTCAAGTATAAAGATTCGGAAACTTGTCTCAGATATAAATACCCAGTATAAGCTATCACACCATAAATCCATTCAGTATTCCTGAGACTGCAGCCTCTCAAGACAAAATTTGAATTATCACAAGCAATTTTGGCGCCTTTCAAAGTGGCAGTTCCTGTGAAGGTATATAAATAAGGATTTGGTTTCTCATAATTCAAAACAATGTTAGTTTTCATCAGCTATTCTTGTTATTCTTTATTCATCCCAAAAAAGATTACATATTCTTCTGTTTGCAACACCTTTTTAATTTCTTTTGGAACAACTTTATGTTTTAAATTAGTTTCACCATCCAAATTTTTTGTTTCGATATATGCTATTCCCTTAGGGTCTTTTGAACCAATCAAGAATACATCGCAAGGGAAATATTGTTTATTTTCAATCTGATTTTATAAGCAAGAGAGAAAAAATCGATTTACTTTGATGACATCTCCAACTCGCAAGCTCTCCCACTTGACAGTTTGTAGGCGGCCACCTTTCACAACTTTAACACTTTTAGAATTTTCTTCATTGTCTGATCTTTTTCTTTTCCAATCTTCAGCCAGATCTTTAATCATAGAAACAATAACGATGAAGATCAAAGGAAACAAGGTGACAGGTTGACCATTTGAAACAGAAATCTCTTTCACCATCTGTAAAAGCCCAACAACCTTTTCAAATTAAAAGCAAGAGGTTGTTGTTTATTTACCAAGAAATAAACGTTTGCACTTTTACTGAATTGCTCAAGCAAATTTTTTGGTAAGAAGGTAATAAGATTGTATTTTGATGTCGAAATAGAATTGTTGGGCAGGTCAAGATCTGGTTCGTTTGCCTGAATTTCTCTATCAGGCAGGTCGAGATCGCTCACCTTCTGAAATAGTTTTTTCTTTGGGGCATTATTATATCTTTTGCCTTTCTCAATAAGAGTCAACCCAAGATCTGAAAGAATACCTGATTTAGAATCAATAAGACTCTGTTTTTGGCCTTGAGATTGGCTCGGGCCTTCAATCTCAAACCTGTCCATCTTTTTTTTAGAATTCATTTCCTTTTAATTTATAGTTACAAAGCTATTTTTATTCAATTAAAATTTAGTTGAAATCTGCAATGAAATTTTCCTATTTTTATTTTCAGGGAAATATAACAAATCTTCACTAGGGAAAATTTGGTTATAAACATTTTGTAATGATTTAGTTTTTTGAGGGTGCCAAAGTTAGGAAGATTTTTTTGGCTCGGAAAAGATAACTTAGTAAGATAATAAAAAAAAATTCGGAAAAGGAAAAAAACAAAAACACACGATTTTTCTTTTGAGAAGAAATGGATTTTAGAATAATTAAATTAACATTAATGGATTGCTCTTGTTTTTTTGTTTTTGGATACTTCAAGGCACAGTATTCTCTGTCAAATTGATCTACAATTGTGTGGGAAGTTGCCTTCAAACATATGCAAATATTGGTTATTTAGTGTTTGATTTGTTCTCGCTGTTGGTTTCTTGGTTGTTGGTATTCCTGGGTTCAAAGACTTTGCCTTTCCTGAATCAAGATCTGAATGATAAGTTCAGTCATTACTTAGGCGGAGTTGAAGGTTTTCAGAGCATTCATCTTTTCATTCTTTCAAGAATCTGTCTTTGCCTAATTGCTCTTCATTCCTTGTATTCAAAATCCAGGTTTATCAAGTCTTCCACGAAAAAATCTGGTTCCCTTGCCCTAGACTATCTATTCTTGTGCTTTTTGATCCTGAATATTTTTTTGTAAATTGTTTATTCCTCTTTCGCACAAACTTTAACAATTATTCCTCGCCGAACTTTTCAAGAATTTGTCTAGAAGAATTTATTTTAATTGGAAAATGAAGGAAGAAATGAATTTTCCGTTTGCTGCTTGTTGAGGTTGTTATGACACCAATATGACCGCATTCAATGGATCAAGAATAACTCAATATGTTGTAAGTCAAGGAATGGCCGGTGAGAATAGCATTAAATAACAAGAACCTGCCCTCTAAATGCATGTCCATATGCTCAAAAGCAATTTTTGATATATTGACACTGTTTTTCAATTTGATTGGAATATGAACAAATGAAACATGCTAGCGTGATGATAATATACAGTAAATGCAAGCTGTGATCGTTTATGATGAGATTTTCAAGAGACAGATTCCATTTTACGTGGTGGTCCATTAAGAATGGCCTGAATGGGTCTCCAAAAATTTGATAATCAATTGAAAGAAACGGGCAGGCTGACCTTGAATGATGAAGATAAAATCTGAGGCTATCTTTTTGGGGAGAAAAGAACCGATCAGGATATGGCCATATCTTACTATTTCTTCTTCAAGAAGAAAAAATGAAGTTTGAAATCCAAATGGCTTGCTGGAATGCTCGTTCAGCTTCTAAAAGGGCAATCTCTTTTTTTTTAAAAAAAAAAGGCTAAAAATGAAACTTCCTTTTTTAGAATTTTCCACTTTGCTTTGACTAGCGTTAGTATATGATGCAGAGTAAAAAATGAAGAAATAAACAATAAACTGTTATGGAAAAGTATTTCGACATATGAATGATAAAAAGATATATCTATTATCTAATATTGAGTTGAAGGAGAATATCCGTTCAAAGTAAAGTTCTCATATTAGTCACAAAAATTCACTCCAAATATAGAAGAATTCGCGCATTTCAAGAAATCAAATTTTTAGCAAATATCAAATTTAGCCCAATAGAGAAGACCAAGATCTATCTCTTTCTCTAGAAGTCAATCTGCTTCACGAAGAAATGAAAAAGGAGGTCTCTACATCCCCAAGCAAATCAAGGAGAGAAAAAAAAGGGCAAGGCTGAGAGAAAGAGAGAGAGAAAAAAAAAAAAAGCAGATGAAGTGGGAGAATTTGAGAATAAAAAAATCTAAAAATTGAAAAATAAAATGAATCAATCATCTCAATCTCCGTTTGGCTCTGGTCATCACAGTAGCAGTCTTTTTGGTAACAACCGTCCTGCTGCTGGGAAGGAAATCAAACCTTGAAGCAAGACAAGAAACAAGATCTTGAAAAGCAAGCCATGTCACCCGGAATGTTCTGTGCTAAGAGGATCAAGGTTCCTTACCAGGTACTGCTGTCAAGGACAATCAACAGCAGAATGAAAACCCTACAAAAAGCTTGGTGAAACAAGAGATTCAGAAGAAAACTGGTAAATTTCTTTGTTACAAATGAGTGTCATCGTGTCAATATCTTGTAGGAGATATTGATGGAAAAAGCAAAATACAGCAAGATCTCAAGGAAATAATGTTAATTTATGACGAAGAAATGAGAATGAAAGTGAAGAAGTTTCTCAAAGAGAATATTATCCTTAAGAACTATGAAGCAGATGTGAAGAATCAAAGATTAAAAATTGATAGTTTCCTCAAAGATTTTGGGATGATGTGAAAACAAAAGGCAGCTCAACAAAAGAAAATGGCTGAAGATCGTGCTAAAGCAATCAAAACCCTCGGAAAGACCTACCAAATTCAAAAAGGAGAGGAACCTGATATTCATATGATGAAAAACTGTTTTGCTATTTCGAGTCTCTGAAATTAGATTGAATACTACCTTATTTATAAAAATTTAGAGATTATTCTGTTTGTTCATGATTCTCTTTAAATGAGCTAAATTACTGTGACTAATTTACTTTGATAAATTTTAGTTCGTCTCTCAAAAAGAAATTTCACAATTTCAGTGAAATTCTGATATTTTTTCAGCCAATAGGATTTAATCTGGAGGGACCTTGGGCTGTTTAGGTCAAAGTGAAACAGCGGTTTTTGGCCTATTTTTTTTTTTACGAGAATTAAGAGCGAGACAGCTCAAGCGGTAGAAAGCACACTTTAATTTACCCTTGATTTGAAGATTGCTCATAATTCTTGATTGGTATTCACTCTAATGAGTGATTTTTGAAGTTGAATTAGATTGCTAGTATTCTAATACAAAAATTCATCCAAAATTCTTGAGTTGGATTAGATTGTTGGCATTCTCAGACATAAATTCATTTGCAGTCCAGGCTTCAATTTTCTATATTTCAGGTTGTTCAAGGCTTTCAATATGTTTGCAACCTCTCTGCTTCAGCTATTTGATATTTCTCAGGGTTCTTTTAAATTGCTCAGGTCCAGATTATGATTCAAATTGCTCGAGAGAGTATTGAGTTGATGTTTGGGTAATTTAGTGTGGGTGGGTTTTAGTTCACTTTTCAATGTCGTGACCTATCGCATCCTGGGATTGGGAGTCATCTTCATTAAATTCAAACTCAAAAAAATTTACTACTCCTTTTGACATTGCAAATTAATTTCTTCTTATTCAAGTGTATCTAAAATAAAAGAACAATTTTATAACGGTTTCGGGCTTTATAATGCACGAATCCGGCAAGCACCGGATCAAAAAGTGCAAATGAGAGCCGCATGATAAAGATTATCATCATACTTAACTTGAGTTGAAGGAGCTTCATCAGCCTTTACAGTAGGCTGATGCAGAATCAAAATTAGCAATAAGATTGCTTGAGATTCTATTTTTCTTTTTTTTTTTTTGGTACAATCTATGAGAATTGAGAATGTTGCCAAGATTTTATTCCAAAATATTATTATAACACCGTAGCATTTTTACTGGCTGATTTTCTTTTCAGAAATGAAGAACCCACTTAATGTGGTCTTGATTAATTAATTTTTGGTTACCTCCTTCATTCATTAAGCAAAAAGATTTCTGGAAATTTCAAACAGAAAAAGATTTGCGATTTAAAAGATACTTGGATATATTGAGAAAACCTTATTTTGAGTCCATTGACTTGATTCAGAACAACTTATTGTTAAGATGCAAATAAACTTGCTTTGAAACCTCCCTGAAACTCGTAACAGCTAGACTCTTCTATCATCCATTGTGTACCTTTGCCAGTAAAAAAGAAAAATGAAATCTTGGAAGGTTGTAAATGAAAAAAAAGTCGTCTTGACGGCA
>Ga0182738_1006171_pt1 | contig 12540 bp, 11 predicted proteins | sample eDN5th30CBELigMG_FD_128876 | JGI IMG/M metagenome (GOLD analysis project Ga0182738, IMG submission 128876) | Enriched Miracle-Growth compost microbial communities from Emeryville, California, USA - eDNA 5th pass 30_C BE-Lig MG (version 2)... ...
CCGCTGGTCACCGACACCATCAAGCCGCACTTCTTCTTCCGCACCATCGGCCGCGACGACCAGCAGGGCCCGTTCGCCGCCCGCTACATCGCCAACACCGTCAAGCCCAAGAAGGTCGCCGTGCTGCACGACAAGCAGACCTACGGCTCGGGCCTGGCCGCGCAGGTGCGCGCCACGCTGGAGAAGAACAACGTCCCGGTGGCCATCTACGAGGGCATCAACGTCGGCGACAGCGACTACTCCGCCGTCATCACCAAGCTCAAGGGCGCGGGCGTGGACTTCGTCTATTTCGGCGGCTACCACCCCGAAATGGGCCTGCTGCTGCGCCAGGCGCGCGAGCAGGGCCTGAACGTCCAGTTCATGGGCCCGGAAGGCGTGGCCAACCAGGACCTGGTGGCGATCGCCGGCCCGGCCATCGAGGGCCTGCTGGTGACCCTGCCGGCCGACTTCACCAAGCTGCCGGGCAACGAGGCCATCGTCAAGGCCTTCCACGACGCCAAGCGCGACCCGGACGGCGCCTTCCAGATGCCGGCCTACGCGGCGGTGCAGATCATCGTCGACGCCATCAAGGCCGTGGGCGAAGACCCGGCCAAGGCGGCCGACTACCTGCACAAGACCGCCTTCAGCACGGCCATCGGCAAGGTCGAATACGACGAGAAGGGCGACCTGAAGGACTTCGAGTTCGCGGTCTACAAGTGGGACAAGGACGGCAAGAAGACCCAGCTGTAGTCCCGCCATGCCCCGGCCCGCTCGGGCCGGGCGCCGTTCCTCGTGCCCGTCCCGTTTAGTTCCAGGTTCCGGCTCCGGGTTCTACACTGGGGCCGGAATCGCATGGAGCCCCGCCGATGTCCGACATCCTCCCCCAACTCCTCCAGCAACTGTTCAACGGCCTGTCGCTGGGCGCCATCTATGCCTTGATCGCCATCGGCTACACCATGGTGTACGGCATCATCGGCATGATCAACTTCGCCCACGGCGAGATCTACATGATCGGCGCCTACGTGGGCCTGGTCACGCTGACCGCCATCGGCACGCAGAGCGGCCTGCCGCTGCCCTTGGTCGTGGCCGCCATGCTGGTGGTGGCGGTGGCCGTGACCGGCGTGTACGGCTATACGGTCGAGCGCGTGGCCTACCGGCCGGTGCGCGGCAGCCCGCGCCTGGTGGCGCTGATCTCGGCCATCGGCATGTCCATCTTCCTGCAGAACTGGGTGGCGCTGGGCCAGGGCGCGCGCGACATGGCCGTGCCCAACCTGATCTCGGGCGCCGTGCAGCTGCACCTGGGCACGGACTTCGACGTGACCGTGCCGTACTCGCGGCTGATGATCATCCTGGTGACGGTGGCGCTGATGGTCGCGCTGACCTTCTACATCCGCTATTCGCGCCTGGGCCGCGCCTCGCGCGCCTGCTCGCAGGACATGCAGATGGCCGGCCTGCTGGGCATAGACACCAACAAGGTGGTGTCCTTCACCTTCGTGCTGGGCGCCATGCTGGCGGCCGTGGGCGGGGTGCTGATCGCCATCACCATCGGCAAGCTCAACCCTTTCATCGGCTTCATCGCCGGCATCAAGGCCTTCACCGCGGCGGTGCTGGGCGGCATCGGCAGCATCCCCGGCGCCATGCTGGGCGGCGTGCTGCTGGGCCTGGCCGAGACCTTCGCCGCCGCCTACCTGTCGTCGCAGTACAAGGACATCGTCGCCTTCCTGCTGCTGGTGCTGATCCTGCTGTTTCGCCCCACGGGCCTGCTGGGCAAACCCGAGGTGGAAAAAGTCTGATGGCAAATTCATTGAGAAACGCGCTGATGGCGGCCGTGCTGACGGCCGTCATCGTCACGCCCGTGTTCGGGCTGCAGCTGGTGCGCCAGGGCGCGCGCACGCTGATGGAGCCGCGCTGGGACCTGGTCGCGCTGGCCTGCGCCGCGGTGTTCGCCTTCCAGCTGCTGCGGCCCTGGCTGGCCCGGCCCTTCGCCGGGCTGAAGCTGCCCACGCTGCCGGCCGCGCCCACCGGCGGGCGGCGCTGGGTGCCGGCGCTGCTGATCGCCGCCGCGGTCGTCTGGCCCTTCTTCGGCGGGCGCAGCGAGGTCGACATCGCCACCCTGGTGCTGATCTACGTCATGCTGGGCCTGGGGCTGAACATCGTGGTGGGCTTCGCCGGCCTGCTCGACCTGGGCTTCGTCGGCTTCTACGCGGTGGGCGCCTACACCTACGCGCTGCTCTACCACTGGGCCGGCTGGGGCTTCTGGGAGGCGCTGCCGCTGTCCGGCGCCATGGCGGCGCTGTTCGGCTTCGTGCTGGGCTTTCCGGTGCTGCGCCTGCGCGGCGACTACCTGGCCATCGTCACCCTGGGCTTCGGCGAGATCATCCGCCTGCTGCTCATCAACCTGAACTGGGCCACCGGCGGGCCCGACGGCATCTCGGGCATCCCCAAGCCCTCGGTGTTCGGCTTCGAGATGGCGCGCCGCGCCAGCACCGAGGGCGGCACCACCTTCCACGATCTGATGGGCTGGACCTTCAACACCCAGCACATGGTGGTCTACCTGTACCTGATGGCGCTGGCGCTCGCGCTGGTGACGCTGTTCGTGTCCAACCGGCTGATCCGCATGCCGGTCGGGCGCGCCTGGGAGGCCCTGCGCGAGGACGAGATCGCCTGCCGGTCGCTGGGCCTGAACCCCACGCGCATCAAGCTGTCGGCCTTCACGCTGGGGGCGATGTTCGCCGGCTTCGGCGGCGCCTTCTTCGCCGCGCGCCAGGGGCTGGTCAACCCGGAGTCCTTCACCTTCATCGAGTCGGCGCTCATCCTGGCCATCGTCGTGCTGGGCGGCATGGGCTCGCAGATGGGCGTGATCCTGGCGGCCATCCTGCTGACCGTGCTGCCCGAGGTGGCGCGCGAGTTCGCCGAATACCGCATGCTGCTGTTCGGCCTGGTGATGGTGCTGATGATGATGTGGCGGCCGCAGGGCCTGCTGCCCATGAAGCGCCCGCACGTCGAGCTGGGCCCGGGCGGGCAGGCGCGCGAGGGCGAGTCGGCGCCGGCGGGAGCGGTGCCGTGAGCGCGGCGGTCGATTCCATCGCGCCGGGCGCGGACGCGGGCCCGGCCGGCGTGCCGGCCGTCGGCGGACCGGGCCAGGGACAGGACGGGCAGGGCCGATCGCAGGGCGCCGGCGCGCAGTCGCCCCTGCTGGAGGTTTCCGGCCTGTCCATGCGCTTCGGCGGCCTGCTGGCGGTGGACTCGGTGGGCTTCGAGGTCCGCCGCGACGAGGTCTTCGCCATCATCGGCCCCAACGGCGCGGGCAAGACCACGGTGTTCAACTGCGTGGGCGGCTTCTACAAGCCGACGGCGGGCAGTATCGCCATGGACGGCGCGGACATCACCGGCCTGCCCAGCCACCGGGTGGCCCGCCACGGCCTGGTGCGCACCTTCCAGAACGTGCGCCTGTTCAAGCAGCTGACCGTGCTGGAGAACCTGCTGGTAGCCCAGCACACCCAGGTCGAAAGCCGCCTGCTGCCCGGCCTGCTCAAGCTCAAGTCCTACCGCGCCGCCGAGGCCGCCGCCCTGCAGCGCGCGGCCCGGTGGCTGGACTTCATGGGCCTGCGCGACTACGCCAACCGCGAGGCCGGCAACCTGGCCTACGGCCACCAGCGCCGCCTGGAGATCGCCCGCTGCATGATCACCCGGCCGCGCCTGCTGATGCTCGACGAGCCGGCCGCCGGCCTGAACCCCCACGAGAAGCAGGACCTGCAAGGCCTGATCGACCGGCTGCGGCGCGAGTTCGGCGTGGCCGTGCTGCTGATCGAGCACGACATGAGCCTGGTGATGGGCATTTCCGACCGCATCCTGGTCATGGAGCACGGCAAACCCCTGGCCCTGGGCGAGCCCGCGCAGATCCGCAGCGATCCGCGCGTGATCAAGGCCTACCTGGGGGAGGAATGATGCTCAAGATCGAGAACGTGCACACCTTCTACGGGGCGATCGAGGCGCTCAAGGGGGTGTCGGTCGAGGTCGAGCAGGGCGAGATCGTCACCCTGATCGGCAGCAACGGCGCGGGCAAGACGACCCTGCTGATGACCGTCTGCGGCAGCCCCCGGGCGGCCAGCGGCAGCATCCGCTTCGAAGGGCGCGACCTGGTCGGCCTGCCCACCCACCGCATCATGCGCGAGGGCATCGCCATCTCGCCCGAGGGGCGGCGGGTGTTCAAGGACCTGACGGTCACCGAGAACCTGCAGATGGGCGGCTTCTTCGCCTCGGCCGGCGAGATCGAGCAGGGCCTGGAGCACGTGTTCGGCCTGTTCCCGCGCCTGAAGGAGCGGGCCGGCCAGCGCGCCGGCACCATGTCCGGCGGCGAGCAGCAGATGCTGGCCATCGGCCGCGCGCTGATGACCCGGCCGCGCCTGCTGCTGCTCGACGAGCCCACGCTGGGGCTGGCCCCGCTGGTGATCGCGCAGATCTTCGAGATCATCCGCACCATCCGCGAGCAGGGCGTGACCGTCTTCCTGGTCGAGCAGAACGCCCACAAGGCCCTGCAGCTGGCCGACCGCGGCTACGTGCTGGAGAACGGCCAGGTGGTGCTGGCCGACAGCGGCGCCAACCTGCTGGCCAACGACGAGGTGCGCAAGGCGTATCTGGGGGGATAGGGCCGGGCGGCGCCGTTGCCCGCTACTGCAGGCCTTCGGCCTTGAGCGCGGCCTGCACGCCGGGGTCGGCGTTCATCGCCGCCATGAAGCGCGGCAGGTTGGCCAGGCCCGGCAGGTCCAGCGACTTGGCCTGGGCCCAGCGCAGCGTCACGTACAGGTAGGGGTCGGCGATGCTGGGGCGCTGGCCGGCCAGGAAGGGCGTGGCGCCCAGCTGGCGGTCGGCCAGGGCGTACAGCTCGCGCAGGCGGGCGGCCGCGCTGGCGCGCAGCTCCTCCTGGGCGGCCGGCTCCTGCACGAAGCGCTGCGGCGCGAACACCAGCGAGAAGGTGCGGTGCACGTCGGAATTGACGAAGCCCAGCCAGCGCCGCACCTCGGCGCGCGAGCGCGCGCCGCCGTCGCCCAGCAGGCCCAGCGAAGCGGGCGCCTGTTCGGCCAGGTATTCCAGGATGGCCGCGTTCTGGGTCAGGATCCAGTCGCCCTCGGCCAGCACCGGCACGGCGCCCAGCGGGTTCACCGCCAGGAACTCCGGCGACTTCAGCTTGTCCCGTTCTACTTGATGGGTCTCGTAGGGCTTGCCCAGCCATTCCAGCACGATGTGCGCGGCCAGCGAGCAGGCGCCGGGCAGGTAGTACAGTTTCATCGACTCTTTCCTCCGGATGCCGGGCGCACCCGCGCCCGCAGGCCGTATCGTACGCCGCCATGCCGGGCGCGGGGCCCGCGCGGTGCGCGGTGCTTTCCAGGGAGGCAGGCATGGGTGTTTGGGCGCAGGATGGCCGGGTCGTCGGGCCCGGGCAGGCGGTGCGGGGCGGGCCGGTCAGGCAGGCGGGGCCTGGCGGGCTGCCTGCCCGCGCGCTGCGGGGCTGGCGGGCCGCCGCGGGTTGCGCGCTGGGCGCCTGGCTGGGGCTGGCCGGTGCGGCCCAGGACGATCCGGCGCGCAAGGCCCAGGAGGCTCCCGCCTACACCCGCGCCGAGGCGCGGGTCGAGGAGCTGGCCACCGGCCTGTCGCACCCCTGGAGCCTGGCCTTCCTGCCGGACGGCTCGGCGCTGATCACCGAGCGATCCGGCGCGCTGCGCCGCTGGGACGGGCGCGCCGGCCTGTCCGGGCCGCTGGCCGGCGTGCCGGAGGTCGCCGCGCAGGGGCAGGGCGGCCTGCTGGACGTGGCGCTGTCGCCGTCCTTCGCCGAGGACCGCATGGTCTACCTGTCCTATGCCGAGGCGGGCGAGGGCGGCCGCCTGGGCACGGCGGTCGGGCGCGGCCGGCTGGCGCCGGACAACGGCTCGCTGCAGGGCTTCCGGCGCATCTTCCAGCAGCAGCCCAAGCTGTCGCGCGGGCAGCACTTCGGCTCGCGCCTGGTGTTCGACCCCGACGGCTATCTCTTCGTCACGCTGGGCGAGAACAACCAGCGCCCGACGGCGCAGGATCTGGACAAGCTGCAGGGCAAGCTGGTTCGCCTGAACGCCGACGGCAGCGTGCCGCAGGACAACCCTTTCCAGGGCAAGCCCCCGGCGCGGCCCGAGATCTGGTCCTACGGCCACCGCAACCCCCAGGGGCTGGCGCTGCATCCGCGCACCGGCGCGCTCTGGCTGCACGAGCACGGCGCGCGCGGCGGCGACGAGATCAACCTGCCGCTGCCCGGGCGCAACTACGGCTGGCCGATCGCCACTTACGGGATGAACTATTCCGGCCTGCCCATCCCGGAGTCGCGCGGCACCGAGGCCGAGGGCACGGAGCAGCCGCTGTACTACTGGCGCAAGTCCCCGGCCGTCAGCGGCATGGCCTTCTACGACGCCGATCGCCATCCGCAATGGCGCGGGTCGCTCTTCATCGGTTCCCTGGTCGAGCAGCAGCTCATCCGCCTGAGCCTGGACGGCGAGCGCATCGCCGCCGAGGAGCGCCTGCTGTCCGATCGCGGCGAGCGCATCCGCGACGTGCGCGCCGGCCCGGACGGCGGGCTGTACGTGCTGACCGATTCGCCCGAGGGCAAGCTGCTGCGGGTGTCGCCGCGGTAGGCGTGCCGGCTTTCGCCGCAGGCCAGGCTGCCGGGCCAGGGCGGGCCGTGGAGGAACGGGCCGCCCGGCCTGAGCGGGGCGCCGGGATTCAGCGGCGCGCAGGCTTGTCCCGGCGGGTCTCGCCCAGCGCCACGTACAGGCCGCTGGCGACGATCATGGCGATGCCCAGCCAGGCGACCGGGTCGGGCATTTCCCGCCAGAACAGCCAGCCGAACAGCGTCGCCCACAGCATGCCGGAATAGTCGAAGGGCGCCACCACCGAGGCCGGCGCGATGCGGAAGGCCTGGGTGATGAGCCCCAGCCCCAGCGTGCTGAACACCGCCACGCCCAGGAATCCCGGCAGCAGCGCCGGCTCCAGCGGCCGCCAGTACCACAGCTGCGGCGCCGCGCTGAAGACGGCCTGGCCCGCCGCGATGTAGAGCATGGTGGTGAGCATGCCTTCCTCCGGGCCGATGCGCCGGGCGCTGACCATCATCAGCGCGTAGCCCACGGCGGTGGCCAGGGGCAGCAGGGCGGCGGGCTGGAAGCCGGCCGTGCCGGGCCGCACCACCACCAGCACGCCCGCGAAGCCGGCCAGCACGGCCGCCCAGCGCCCGGGGCTGACCCGCTCGCCCAGGGCGATCGCCGACAGGCCCACCACGCACAGCGGCGCGGCGAAGGCGATGGCGGTGGTCTCGGCCAGCGGCAGCAGCGTCAGGCCCAGGTAGAAGCACCAGGCCGAGGCCACGTTGATCGCCCCGCGCAGCAGGTGCACCGGCAGGTGCCGGGTGCGCAGGGCGCGCCGCCCGCCGAGCGCCAGGGCGGCCGCGGCCACCACCGGCAGGGCGATGACGCTGCGCAGGAAGAGGATCTGGATGGGCGGATAGTGCCCGCCCAGCCACTTGGCCAGGCTGTCGCTGATGGTCAGGCAGAAGATGCCCGCCATGATGCAGGCGATGCCGCGGGCGCTGGCGGCGCGCGCGGCGGGACCGGCAGGACCGGGGGAGGATGCGGCAGGCATGGGGCAGGGCGGCAGGGTGGGCCGCCCGGCCGGGGCGCGGCGGGCGGCTGCAAACGGCTCCAAGCCTATCAGATCGGCGCGGGGCCCGGCTGCCGGCGGGCGCCCGTCCACGCCCCCGCGGCCGCGGCTGCGGATCGGCCCGGCCGGCGGGCCGGCCTGGATGGGCGTCCAGGCGCGCACGCCGCTCTGTTATGCTCGCCGCTTCCCAGCCCTGCCGGAGCCCGCCATGGCCGCCATCCCCAGCGTGCAACTGCCAGACGGCACCGCCGTGTCCGCCATCGGCCAGGGCACCTGGTTCATGGGCGAGCGCGCCGATCGCGCCGCGGCCGAGGTGCGCGCCCTGCAGCTCGGGCTGGACCTGGGCATGCACCTGATCGACACGGCCGAGATGTACGCCGACGGCGGCGCGGAATCGGTGGTCGGCAAGGCCATCGCCGGCCGGCGCGACGACGTCTTCCTGGTGTCCAAGGTGTATCCGCACCGCGCCGGCCTGGCCCAGGCGGCCGAGGCCTGCGAGGCCAGCCTGCGGCGGCTGGGCACCGACCGGCTGGACCTCTACCTGCTGCACTGGCCCGGCCGCATCCCCCTGGCCGAGACGGTGCAGGCCATGGAAAGGCTGCAGCGCGACGGCAAGGTGCTGCGCTGGGGCGTGTCCAACTTCGACGCGCCGCTGCTGGCCGAGCTGGCGGGCGAAACGGGCGGCCCGGCCTGCGCGGTCAACCAGGTGCTCTACCACCTGGCCTCGCGCGGCATCGAGTACGACCTGCTGCCCCTGATGCGGCGCCTGGGCATGCCCGCCATGGCCTACTGTCCCCTGGCCCAGGGCGGGCAGCTGGCCCGCGGCATGCTGTCGCACCCGGCGGTGCGCCAGGTGGCGCTGCGCCACCGCGCCACGCCCGCCCAGGTCGCGCTGGCCTGGACGCTGCGCGCCGGCGGCGTGGTGGCGATCCCCAAGGCGGTGTCGCCCGAGCACGTGCGCGAGAACGCCGCGGCGGGCGCGGTGCTGCTGGACGAGGCGGACCTGGCGGCGCTGGACCGGGCCTTCCCGGCGCCGCGCGGCAAGGTGCCGCTGGACATCGTTTAGCGAATGACCGTGCCGCGGGCCGGGGCATACTGGCGCGGTCCGCCCGCAAGACGTACATTTGACAGGATGCGCGCCGCCGCGGCGGCGCGCCGGCAGGATCAGACAGGAGCTTTACCCCAATGAGCGCATTGCCCCAGCCCGGCCCGGCCGGATGGAACCTGGAAGACATCGTCTCGGGCCTGCGCGCCGCCCGGCGGGACTGGCGCAGCCAGCGCGGCCGCATGCGGCAGTCCGGCGGCCGCGAATTCCCCTCCGTGGAGGACATCCGCCAGGTGGTGGACGAGCTCTGCGGGGCGCTCTTCCCCATGCGCCTGGGCCCGGCCGACCTGCGCGAGGAAACCGAGGACGCCTACGTCCAGCTGACGCTCGCCCGCGCCCTGGAAAGCCTGCGCCGGCAGATCCGGCTGGAGCTCGCCTTCGTGGCGCGCTCGCAGGGCGGCGACCCGGCCGACGCCGACCGCCGCGCGGCCGACATCGTCAACCGCTTCGCGGCCGAGCTGCCGGCGGTGCGCCGCCTGCTCGACACCGACGTGGTGGCCGCCTACCAGGGCGACCCGGCCGCGCGCAGCGTCGACGAGGTGCTGCTGTGCTACCCGGGCGTCATCGCCATGATCCACCACCGCCTGGCGCATGTGCTGTACCGGCTGGAGGTGCCGCTGGTGGCCCGCATCGTCGCCGAGATCGCCCACGCCGACACCGGCATCGACATCCATCCCGGCGCGCGCATCGGCGCGAGCTTCTTCATCGACCACGGCACCGGCGTGGTGATAGGCGAGACCACCATCATCGGCGAGCGCGTGCGGCTCTACCAGGCGGTCACGCTGGGCGCCAAGCGCTTCCCGGCGTCCGAGAACGGCGAGCTCAAGAAGGGCCTGGCGCGCCACCCCATCATCGAGGACGACGTGGTCATCTATGCGGGCGCGACCATCCTGGGCCGCATCACCGTGGGCCGCGCCTCGGTGATAGGCGGCAACGTCTGGCTGACCACCAGCGTGCCGCCCAACAGCCAGGTGTCGCAGGCCAGCTCCATCCGCAACTGCCCGGACGACGCGACCGGGCCCGCCTGAGCGAGGCCTGGCCGGGGCCGGGCGGCCGCAGGCGGGAAGCCGCCGCCCGCGCCGCGCTTCCGGCCCTAGCCCGCCTTGCCGGGCAGCCAGAGCGTCAGCGCCGGGAAGGCCACCACCAGCGCCATCATGATCAGCATGGTCAGGACGAAGGGCAGCGCCCCGTAGACCACGTCCTTGAGCTTGCCCGATTCGCGCGTGCCCTGGACGACGAACAGGTTGATGCCCACCGGCGGGGTCAGCATGGCGGTCTCCATCAGCACCATCATCAGCACGCCGAACACCAGCGGGTCTATGCCCACCGCCTTGATGGTGGGGATGACCAGCGGCACGGTGGCGATCAGCATGGACAGCGGCTCCATGAACATGCCCAGCACCAGGTAGAAGCCGATGGCCGTCAGCAGCACGGCGGTGGGCGACATGACCGAGTCCGCGAACAGGCCGCTGACCAGCGCGGACAGGCCGATGGCGCTGAGCACGAAGTTGAGCAGGAAGGCGCCGATCACGATCAGGACGATCATCGCCGTCGTGTTCATGGTCGCCTCGCAGGCCTGCATCAGCATGCCGAGCGAGAAGCGCCGGCGCGCCACCGCCAGCAGCACGGCCATGATGACGCCCAGCGCCGCCGATTCCGACGGCGTGGCCCAGCCCAGGTAGATGGCGCCCACCACCAGGGCGAAGATGACCAGCGGCGGCAGCAGGTCGGGCAGCAGCTCCCGGCGCCTGCGCCATGAGGTCGGCACGGCCTGCCCGCCCCAGGCCGGGCGGGCGGCGCAGCAGGCGACGATGATGAGCGAGAACAGCACCGCCAGCAGCAACCCGGGGAGGAGCGCCGCCAGGTAGAGCTTGGGGATCGAGGTCTCGGTCAGCACGCCGTAGATGATCAGCGGGATGGAGGGCGGGATCAGGATGCCCAGCGCGCCGCCGGCGGCGATGGTGCCCAGGAACAGCGGCTCGTTGTAGCCGTAGCGCCGGATCATGGGGTTGGCGATGGTGCCCAGGGTGGCCGCGCAGGCCACGCTGGAGCCGCTCATGGCGGCGAACGCGGTCGAGAAGCCCACGTTGGCGTGCATCAGGCCGCCGGGCAGGCGGGCCAGCCACTGGGCGATGGCGTGGTACATGTTCTCGCTGATGCCGCTGCGCAGCAGCAGCTCGCCCAGCAGGATGTACAGCGGGATGGCGAACAGCGTGAACTGGCTGGACGTGCCCCAGGTCAGCTCGCCGAAAGCCACCCACAGCGGCATGGGCGAGAAGCCGCCGGCCAGCAGCAGGGCCAGCACGATCATCGCCGCCGCCACGGGGATGCCGGCGGCCAGAAGCGCCAGCAGGCCGGCAAGGGAGACGCTAAGCATGGCGCACCTCCGCCCCGGCGGTTTCCTGGATGGCCTGCTGCTGCTCCTGCAAGTCGTCGTCGGCGGTGCGCGCGCCGATCAGCGCGGCGGCCTCCTTGCGGCGGCCCTGCGCCAGGCGCAGCAGGGCCAGCGCGGCCAGATGGATGCTGGTCGCGAACAGGAAGACCAGCCCGGCGGCCCAGAGCGCCTGCGGGACGGCCAGCGGCACGGCCAGCGGCGTCATGGAGTGGGCGTCGCGCCGCAGGGATTCCAGGAAGGTCGCGCAGCCGACCCAGGCCAGCACGCCGGCGGCCGCGGCGAACACGGCGATGGCGAGCAGGTCCAGCGCGATCCGCCACGGCCGCGGCACGGCGGACTGCAGGATGTCGATGCGGATGTGCGCGCGGTTGACCAGGGCGAGCGAGGCGCCCCAGGCCGAGACGATGGCCAGCGCGTAGCCCGACAGCTCGCCCGCGCCGCCGGACAGCAGGGTGTGGCCGAACAGCTTGCGGGCCAGGATGTCGATGCCGATCACGAAGGCCATGACCAGGACGGCGAGGCCGCCGGCCCGGGCGGCCAGGCGGGCGATGCACGGAACGATGCGGGACATGATGGGGATCCGGATCAGAGTTTGGCCAGGTCGATCTGCAGGCCGACGACCTTGCCCACGGTTTCGTTCCACCGGCCGGCGCAGTCCTTGCCGCAGCGCTTGGCCCATTGCGGCAGGACGACTTCGGCGGCGACCTTCTTGACCAGCTCCTTGTCGGCGTCGGTGGCCGGCACCAGCGTCATGGATTCCTTGCGGCCCAGGGTGCAGGGGTCCTTGCCGGTGTTGCAGTCTATGCCTTCCTGGTTGGCCTGCGCGCCGATGGCCCACAGGCGCTCGTCCAGCGAGACGAACTTCCCGGCCAGGTAGGCCTGCACGGCCGGGTCGAACTTCTTCCAGGAATCGAGGTTGGCCGCCTGGTAGTAGATGGACCAGTTGATCGGCACGGGCAGCAGGTACTTGGCGACCTCGCCCCAGCCGGCGGTGTTGCCCGCCAGGCTGCCGGTGATGGCGCAGTCGAACACGCCGCGCTGCAGCGAGGGCACGACCTCGCCGAAGGGCGTGGTCACCGGCGTGCCGCCCAGCGCGGCCACCATGTCGGACATGGTGCGGCTGTTGACCCGCACCTTCTTGCCGGCGATGTCCTTCAGGCCGCCGACCTCGGTGCGGCACCAGAAGATCAGCCCCGGGTTGGGCGCCAGGCCGAGCAGCTTGGTGTTGAACTTCTGCTCCATCACCCGGGCGATTTCCGGCGCCCAGGCCTGGCAGGCCTTGTGCACGGTTTCCATGTCCGGCGCGATGCCGGTCAGGTCGCAGCCTTCCAGGGTGGGCTCGTCGCCCGCCACCTTGACGACGTCGGTGGACGAGAAGTCCGCC
>Ga0182738_1006172_pt1 | contig 12540 bp, 13 predicted proteins | sample eDN5th30CBELigMG_FD_128876 | JGI IMG/M metagenome (GOLD analysis project Ga0182738, IMG submission 128876) | Enriched Miracle-Growth compost microbial communities from Emeryville, California, USA - eDNA 5th pass 30_C BE-Lig MG (version 2)... ...
GGCGGCCTTGATCACGATATAGGCCGGGCTGGTGATCAGATCATGGGCCTTCAACAGACGGTAAACCGTGGCTTCCGACACGAAGTAGCGCTTCTCGTCGGTGAAGCGCACCGCCAGTTCGCGGGGCGACAGATCGGTTGTATCCAGCGCCATGTCGATGATCTGCTGCTGGATATCGTCGCCGATGCGGTTCCACACCCGGCGCGGGGCCGATGGCCGATCCTCCAACGCCTCCGGGCCGCCTTCGAGATAGCGGTCGTACCAGCGATAGAAGGTCCGGCGCGGGATGCCCAACTGCTCCAGCGTGCGCCAGGCCGGGAGGTGCGACTGTTCGACGATCCGGATGATCTCCAGCTTCTCGGATGCAGGGTATCTCATTCGTCGTCGCCCCCATCCGCGATCATGCTTTTTTTAAGCAGGCGGTTCTCGAGGGTCAGGTCGGCCACGCATTCCTTCAGCGCACGGGCTTCCCGGCGCAGATCCTGGACCTCGCCGGTGGTTGCGGCACGGGCGGTATCGCCGGCGAGCCGGCGCTTGCCCGCTTCCATGAACTCCTTCGACCAGGTGTAGTACAGGCTCTGGGCGATCCCTTCCTTGCGGCACAGTTCAGCAATGCTGTCATCGCCGCGCAGGCCTTCAAGCACGATCCGGATTTTATCCTCGGCAGAGAAGTGCCGGCGTGTCGCCCGCCGGATGTCCTTCACCACCTGCTCCGCAGGAGCCTTCACCGATTTTTTCAAGGAGGATTTGGGCTTCATCTTCGTTCCTTCGTCACTACGACGAAGCCCAAATCCTCCTTAATTCACAACCTCAAATCTGTGCCATTGGCGCTGACGCCGGACAGCCGGCGAAAGTCGCGAAAATCACGAAGACGGCGGAATGGAGGAATTGCACCAAATCGCGGTGAACCTGCTATACGTGCTGATCGTGCTGCACATCGCCGGTGTGGTCTTCGAAACGCGGCGCAGTGGACAGCAAGTCGTGCTGGCGATGCTGCCCCGCCGCCGATAAGCCGGGCCCATGAAAGAGCGCGCACGCAAGCTGGAACACCGGGCCGCGGCGATGACCATCGTCGTGGTCCTACAGGCACTCGCTGCCACCTTCTTCCTGGCCGACCTGGCGGGAGACCTGGCCGTTGAACAAGCCGATGGCCACCTAATCGTGGAAGGGCTGGCTGCCGTAGCCCTTCTGGTATCGGTGGTGCTCGGCGCGATCCAGATTCGCCATCTGATCGCCGCCGCCCGGGCGGACGAGGCTGCCGTGGCGGTCGCCCGCGGCGCGCTGATCCAGCTGGTCCAGCTGCGGTTTGCCCAATGGCAACTGACTCCGGCTGAGACCGATGTGGCGCTGTTCGCGCTGAAAGGCTGCGACGTGACCGAGATTGCCGCCCTGCGCGCTACGGCCGCGGGCACGGTACGGGCGCAACTGGCGCGTATCTATGCCAAGGCCGGCGTCACATCGCACACAGCGCTGCTGGCACTGTTCGTGGATGAACTAATCGATACCTCGCTGCTGCAGGCGGCCGGACGGGAGGAGGACGGCGACGCATGAGACCGCATACCGAACAGCATCTCATATCTCGGATTGGCTGGCTGCGCGCCGCCGTGCTGGGGGCGAACGATGGCATTGTGTCCACCGCCAGCCTGATCCTGGGAGTGGCGGCATCAGGCGCGGACCGCCCTGCAATCCTGGTGGCGGGCGTGGCCGGGCTGGTGGCAGGAGCCATGTCGATGGCGGCGGGCGAGTATGTCTCGGTCAGCTCGCAATCGGATACCGAGCGATCGGACATGGTGCGGGAGAAGCAGGAGCTGGCCAGCGCACCCGATGCCGAACTGGCCGAACTGTCGGGGATCTACGAAAGCCGCGGCGTCGATCCCGAAACCGCCCGGAAGGTAGCCCAGCAAATGACCGCCTTCGATGCGCTGGGCACCCATGCGCGCGACGAATTGCACATCACCGCCATGACTGAGGCGCGCCCGGTGCTGGCGGCCTTCACCTCTGCCGGCACGTTCACCGCCGGAGCCGCCCTGCCGCTGGTGCTAGCGGCGCTGCTGCCGATGGCGCTGGTGGTGCCGGGGCAGGCCGTGGGCTCGATCATGTTCCTCGCACTGCTAGGGGCGGTGGGCGCCAAAGCCGGCGGAGCCAAACCGCTGCGCCCGGTGTCCCGCGTTGTCTTCTGGGGCGCGCTGGCGATGGGGCTTACAGCCGCAATCGGGAATCTGGTGGGCACGAGTGTGTAAAAGGTCGCGCAACGGCCGAAATGGGGCAGTTCGTGGAACGACCACCATGATGCGTTGGCGAGCTAAAACCGGGCAGTCCTTAGCCAGCCCAATTTCTGCTGTTCTGCGGGCCATATTAGGCAGAGGTAGTGTGTTCGCTACCGGCCCAGTTCTGTCCGCCTGGGATGCCGACCGGGCGATCCTGCTAGGTCGGCTTAGGGCGGCAACTGCCGCTCGGAATGTCACGTGCGAATGTCGGCAATGTCCCAGTAGTGGTTAATCGCTATGCCGCGACAGCCTGATGAACAGACGGCAAGTTTTAGCGAGCCGCTTCGGCCGGCCGAATGTCGGCTCTGTCGGCGCTGGCCGACTGGAACTTCTACAGCGCTGCGCCGTGAGCTCTAAGCGCTTCTGCCACCCGCTCCTGTGCCAGACCGAGGGGGTCTGCCTCACCCATGAGCGCGAAGCTGCCACCCAGAGCAAAACTGCAATGGCCATGGACCGAGGCAATTAGCGATCGGGCAAGCCGGACTGCGCAACCCTTGGCCTCCTGCGGCAGGACTGCCTCTACCTCCCGAGCGATGATTCCTGTCAGGCCGATGCGCTCGTTTGCCAACCGGTCCGGCATCTCCATGCCGTCAGGAAGTCGGTGCTCATAGATTGCCGCCCAGAGATTGGGATTGGCCTCTGCAAAATCGAAATAGCCCTGAACGAGGCTTTTGATCCGCTCCGCGCCGGCGACGCCGCTTAGGCGCTTTTCCAGCCACTCCGCCCAAAGCGCGAATGTCCGGCTGTTGACCGCCATCACCAGGCCATCAACATTGCCGAAAACGTTCATGATCGTGCCGACCGAATAGCCGATGCGCTTGGCGACCTCTCGCGCGGAGAAGCGACCATAGCCGACTTCCGCCATCAACCGCTGTCCGGCATCGAGAATGAGCGCTTCCAGTTCATCCCGGCCATGGTCCGATCGCCTGCCCATATCGCAACTCTAACCCGCATATTGAACACTGTCTAATTTTATAATTGCACAGTGTTCAATTTTAGCTTACGTCAAAGGTCATCGGAGTTTGAGGGTAGCGCCATGACGCTGATTCTGTTTGTCGCCATTGTGGTTCTCGGCTTTATTCTCGCGGACACGCGCAGCCGGCTGTCCCGGCTCGAGCGTAAGATCGAGGACCAGCACGATGCAGAGCGCATCGCGCTCTGGCAGGCCATTTCGTCCGGCTCTGCGCCCCTCGAAGACAACGATCAGCCATATGACGGGCCCGCCCGAATTGTGGCGCAAAAGCAGGTGGCCGAGACGGTCATGGAGTCGGAGCCGCCGGTGCTCATGACAGAGCCTGCGGACGAAATGTCTGCCGAACCGGAAGATCTGCCAATGGCCCCGGTGACGCTGCCGCCATCGCCATGGGATGAACCGGAATCCGTGGAAGATGATCGCAAGCCGGCGACTGGCTTCGAGGATCTGTTCGGTCGTCGCCTCCCGATCTGGGCCGGCGGCGTCACCTTGCTCGTCGCGGCCGTCCTGCTGGTCAAATATTCGATCGACTCAGGCCTGCTCTCGCCCTGGGTGCGGGTCATGCTCGGGCTGATCTTCGGCACGGGACTAATCGCGGCGGCCGAACTGGCGCGGAAGATGGAGCGCTTCGTCCAGGACGACCGCGTCGCTCAATCTCTTGCGGGCGCCGGCATCGGCAGCCTGTATGCAGCCATGCTTGCCGCCAGCAGCCTCTACCATCTGATCGCGCCCGGCACGGCCTTTGCGGGCCTCAGCGCGATCACCGTACTCGCCATGGGCCTCGCGTTGCGCTTCGGCGTGCCTTGCGCCGTGCTTGCCTTGGTCGGCGGTCTCGCAACGCCCGCGCTCGTTCAGAGCGGTGCGCCCAACATCCCGCTGCTCAGCGGCTATCTCGCCATGGTCATCGGAAGCTTGACCGTGCTCTCCCGCCGTCAGCGCTGGTTCTGGCTGGGCGCCCTGGCGTTGGCCGGAGGCATGGGGTGGACCGCGCTCATCATCGTCATGGGCGAACTCAGTCAACTCTCGGTCCTTTCGATCGGCCTCCTCGTGCTGCTGTTGGGCATTGCCTTGCCGGTCGTGACCGCGCAGGAAGAGCGCGGGACCGTATTGCGCGCCGTCGCTGCCGCCGCGGCGTCGCTTCAGCTGGCCCTGCTCGTGTCGCAGGGCGGCTATGACGCGCTCAGCTGGGGTCTCTACGGCCTGCTCTCGCTCACCTTCTTGTGGCTGACCCAGCGCGTTCCCGCGCTCCGTCCCATGATGGTCCTGCCGCTCGGCGTCAGCCTGTTCCTCGCCTATCTCTGGCCGACACCGTCCGTGACGATGTTCAGCGCGGTCGCCGGGGGCATCGTCCTGATCTTCGGCGGCGGCGCGCTGGCGCGGCAATGGCGCTCGGGCGGGTCGATCATCGAGGCAGCGCAGGTCGTGGCGGTCGCCGTGGGCGGCTATTCCCTGACCCTGCATCATCATCTGGGAGCGACCGACACCAACTATGCCTGGCTAGGCGTGGTATTCGCCGCGTTGCCCGCACTCGGTGCGGCGCTTGGGTGGCGCTCGGCGGAGCGACAGGACGACTGGCGCTTCCCGCTGCTGGCGCTCGCCTCGGGCTTCCTCCTGATCTGGGCCGCATTCTTCGGCTTCAACGAATGGCTTCTCCCGATCGCCATGGCCGGCATCTCGGCAACGTTGCTCCTCGTGGCATGCCTGTCGCAGGACCGGCGCGTCTCGAACGGCGCGCTGCTCTATCTGGCCGGGGCTCTCCTGTTGCTGCTCGGCACGGGCGTTTTCAATAACGAGCTGGATCGGCTTGCGCAGGTCGCAACGGTGCAGCACGTCGGCCAGACCTTGCTTCGCTGGGGGCTGTTGGCTGTCGTCTGGGGCGCGTTCGCATGGCGCTATGCCCGCACGGCGACTGGCCAGGCCGTGGCCGTCGTCACTGCCGTGCTGGTCTATGGCTTTGCCGCGCAGGTCGTGCCGGCGCCATGGCTTGCCATCACCGCTGCGGCCGGCCTGCTCGGCTTTGCCCTGATCGCGAGCCGCCGCCTCACGGGTGAATTAGCCCCGGCCATGCTCACGCTGGGCGGCGTCACCCTGCTTTGGACGATCGCGCCACTTGGTGGATGGCTGCTGCATGGCGTGGAATCGCTCGCGGCGATCCCGATGCTTTCCAGCGACCTGCCGGATGCCGGCCTCGTCTTGCGGCGCCTGATCGTCCCGGCGGTGCTCGGCGGCGTCGCCCTCTTGATCCTGCGCGACAAGGTGCGTGGCGACGTGTCACGCATCGTCCAGGCAGTCATCGCGGTCCCGGCGTTGGTGGGTGTGCATTGCCTCTACAAGCTGGTATTCGCCCTCGACGGAACCGAGCGCTTCATCGCCTATGGTCTGGCGGAACGGACGCTGTGGGAAGCGCTCCTGATCGGCGCCGGCCTATCGCTGTGGCGCTGGACGAAACAGCGCGAGGCAGCGCTGCTGCTCATCGGCCTCGGCCTCGCCCATAACCTGTTCTACACGCTCGCCCTGCACGATCCGCTTTGGAGCCGGCAGGCGGTCGGGTCCTGGCCGCTCGTGAACCTGCTGCTACCGGCGTTCGCCATCGGCTTCGCCGCACCGCGCATCATCGGCTCCATGCTGCCCGAACTCGAAGCCCGGATCATGCGCAGCGCCGCAGCCTGGCATATGATCGTGATGCTGGTCTTCGCCTATGCGAGCCTGCGCCAGCTCTTCTGCGGCACCGTCTTCGCGCTTGCGCCGGTGGGCGAGGTCGAGAGCATCTTCTGGTCGGTGCTGGCCATCGCCATGGCCATCGGCTGGCTGCTCTGGGGCATTCGCCACGTCGCCCGAAGCTGGCGCATCGGATCGCTCGCGCTCATGCTGGCGGCGATCGCCAAGGTCTTCCTGATCGATGCTTCCGGCCTCGAAGGCTTGCTTCGGGTCGCGTCGTTCCTCGCTCTCGGCTTCAGCCTGATCGGGATCGGCTGGCTCTATAGCCGCTTCCTGCGCAGCGATCCGAATTAAGAATTCCATCGCGAAATAACTGCTAGACCGAACTCGCCAAGGGGGAGATCCACATGTCCGCTCCAGAGTTTTCTCTGCTGACCAAGCGTCGTTTTGCACCTATTTTCGCCGTTCAGTTCCTTGGCGCTTTCAACGATAATCTTCTGAAATTCGCGCTGCTCTTCCTCGCGACGTTCACGCTTTACAAGGGCGATGCGAGCAAGGCTGGTCTCTTGTCGGTCGCCGCCAGCGGCATCTTCATTGCCCCCTATTTCCTTTTCTCGGCACTCGCCGGGCAGATCGCCGACGCGCGCGACAAAGCCATGCTGGTTCGTTTCGTAAAGGCGGCAGAAATCGGTATCATGGGGCTTGGCCTCGCCGGATTCTGGTTCGAGTCCGTGCCCGCGTTGCTCGTCGCTCTCTTCCTCATGGGCATGCACTCGACCCTGTTTGGCCCGGTCAAATATTCCATCATTCCGCAGCACCTGCACGAGAACGAAGTCGTCGGCGGCATCGACCTGTTCGATCGGATTGAGGTCTGGGCTATAGGGCGGCAGGAACAGGAGCTTGGCCCCCGCTGCCCGGATAGCCTTGCGCACGGCCTGGCCTTTGTGGCTGCCGAGATTGTCCATGATGACGATGTCTCCGGGCGACAGGGTGGGCACGAGGAACTGCTCGACATAGGCGAGAAAGAGCTGGCCGTTGATCGGCCCGTCGAGCACACAGGGCGCATCGATCCGGTCATGGCGCAGCGCTGCTACGAAGGTCAGTGTCTTCCATTTGCCGAACGGGGCTTTGGCGACGAGCTTGCTGCCCCGCCGGGACCAGCCCCGGAGCGGGGTCATGTTGGTCTTGGCCCAGGTCTCGTCGATGAAGACCAGTTTACGCGGATCAAGCCGCCCCTGATACTTCTTCCACTGTCCCCGCCGCCGCGCGATCTTCGGACGGTCCTGCTCGCTGGCGAACAGGCATTTTTTTGAAGCTGTGGCCGGCCTTGCGCAGCAGCGACCAGACCGTGTTTGGGCTCACCCGGTAGCCGCGCTCGGCCAACTCGATGGCTAGCCCCCGCACGGTCAGGTGCGGGCATTCCTCAAGCCGCAACAACATCCATGCTTGCTCGCTGGCCAGCACCCGCCGCTTGTGCCCGCCCATCGGACGGGAACCCGCGCTGCCTGTGGCACGCAGTCGCTGCGACCACTTCAACGCGCTCGCAACGCTGACGCCGAACGCCGCCGCAACTTCGCGCCCGGATCGGCCCGATAAGACCGCTGCCGCCACACGCTCTCGAAGATCGTCAGAATAGGCTCGTGCCATCGCTGCTGGCCTCCTGCCCAGCCAGCAGCTTGAATCACAATCAGGCTGCCTTGGGAATCCCCTATCGACTCAGTCTAATCAGGACAGAGTCTAAGTCCTCTGATGCCTCACTGCCACATCCTGTGACAAATTATCACAACAGCTCGCTAATGGTCCGAGTTGAACTTGAAGACCACAGCCTGCGGGTCTCTAAGGGCGACGGCTTCCCCATGGGGAGTCAATGACATAACATGGAGACATCAATGAACAAGACCTATCTGGTCGCCCTCGGCGCGATCAGTGCTTTCGCCGCGATTAGCCCGGCTGCTGCTCAGGAAACTTCTCTGAGCGGCCTCTACCTGGGCGTTCTGGCGGGCTATGACTCGGTGCATCTGAGCGCCGACGGCGAAGGTGGCAGCAAGGACGGCTTCGATTACGGCTTGGTTGCTGGTTACGACTATGATCTCGGCAACGCTCTGGTCGGCCTTGAAGCAGAGATTTCCGACTCCAGTGCAAACGTCACCGAGACGGACCTTCTGGTGACCGGCGACAGTGCCAAGCTCACCGCCGACCGCGATATTTACATCGGTGCTCGCCTTGGCGCTAAGGTCGCTCCGCGCACGCTGCTTTACGTCAAGGGCGGCTACACCAATGCACGCTTCTCGCTCTCCTACACCGATGGTGCCGAGACTATCGCTGACGGGGAAAACCTGAGCGGCTACCGGCTCGGCGCTGGCGTGCAGTACAGCCTGGGCCGTGCCGCGATTCGTGGCGAGTATCGCTACTCGAATTACGGCAACTACGAGTATGACGACATTGACACGGGCCTGAAGACCGAGCGTCATCAGGTCGTGGTGTCGCTCGTCGCGAACTTCTAAGCCCACTGGGAAGCTCATCGACGGGTGAGCTTCCCCTTTTACAATTGCCTGTAAGTCGCGAATGTGTGCGTCCGGTATCAGATCTTTTGATCTTACTTTTGACATGGCCTCTTATCGTGTAGGTCATGCACTTGAATTCAGAATATGGTATTACATAGGCGAATATCAAGGTTCAAAAGGTCGGATTCTACTGAGTGATTAAATTAAATCTGATGATCTGAGTGCTTCGGTGAGCATGAAGCGCTTATTGATGTAAATCAGGTGTAGGGATACACCGCTCTTGAAGCATTATTGCGGCCTAAACGAAGCTCCCGCATAAGGGTCATAATTTGAAGGCGGCAGTGGCGATTGTGTTTGCGTCGGCGGAGACGGGGGCTCTGAAACCGGCTCTTGCCGCGCGGCCCTATTCACTGCCCCCTGCAACGCAAGTGAGATTGCCGGCGCGCCAAGGAGCACGAAACACCCCAGCATCACGCGCAGGGATTGTCGCCAGGAAAGGTGACCAGTCATCAGCATCAGGCCGATGAAGGCCACCGCCACCACGCATAGGGCGATCACGAGGCTTCCGGTAAGGAGTTGCGCCAGCCAATCAGCGGAGGCTTGGAAAGCCGACTGCACTGGCGGATCGAACAGGGAAGGGGAGACTGCCATCGTTCAGTTCCTCACCAGCACTTGCGAGATCCGGCGTCGGCCCGCCTGTCGATCGAGCTGTACGAACAGATCGATGCTCTCGCGTACATAATGGCTGACGTCATCCCGGCTGAGCCGCGACCCGGCCTGAAGCACAAGCAGGGCGAGTTGCTCTATCGCGCGGGATGGGCTGTCGGCATGAAGCGTGGTCATGGAGCCTGGGTGGCCGGTATTGACGGCTCTCAGGAACGTGAACGCTTCGATACCGCGCAGCTCGCCCAGAATGATGCGGTCTGGACGCATGCGCAGCGCGGCGATGAGCAGATCTTCGGCACTAATCGCTGCGTCGCCCAGCGCGCTGCGCGCGGCCAGCAAGCCTACGGAATTGCGATGGGTGAGCTCAAGTTCAGGCGTATCCTCAATGAGGATCAGGCGTTCCTCAGCCGGGATTTCGCGGAGCAGGGCATTGAGAAAGGTGGTCTTTCCGGTCGATGTGCCACCGGAGATCAGAATGTTTCGCCTAGTGCGTACGGCGCCGCGCAGCACTTCGCCGATCGCCTCGGACGGCACAGCGGCATGTCGACGGTCCGCGAGCAGATCGGGAAGAGTATTGTTGACAGCATCGAACGCGCCGGCCGCATCATAGTCGTCCAGCGACAGGCTGGCGGCGATATGGCGTCTGATGGCGAGAACGTGGCCACCTCTTGCTGCGGGCGGCGCGACAACCTGCACGCGTGAACCATCCGGCAGGCTCGCTGCCAACAGGGGATGCGCGCGATTGATGCCCTGTGCGCTGGCGGCGGCGATCTGCCGTGCGAGGCGGGCGAGGACCGTTTCGGTGAGGGCAGAACAGGCGTGGCACTCAATGGCGCCGCCAAGAGTTTCGACCCAGATTTCCTGTTCGCGATTGATGTAGATGTCGGTGACATCTGCGCGCGTGAGCCAGGGAGACAGCGGCGCGAGCAGGCTGTCGAGATAAAAGCCTCGGGGCAGGGTGGCGGCTTCAGCGGTCAACGGTCGAGAAATCCAGATCGCGGGCCACGAAGACCGAGACGCTGGTGCCCTGCTGCACTTTCAAGGTGGGTTGTACCTGCTGAGGCTGGACACCGCTGATCTGGGTGCTGCTGCCGGGTAGGGCGACGACAACCGGATAATCGGTCACAGAGCGTGATACGGCGGCGACGCCGATGTCGAGCACCGACTGAAGAATGGCGCCGCCGAACCGCTCGAAAAAATGCGTGTCGACCTTGCCGCCGATACCTGCACGACCCAAGGGGTCGGCCGCGGGGGAATTAAGATCGATGATGACGGCGTCGGGACGGGTTAAACGACGCCAGCGAACCAGCGCGCGCTTCTGTCCTGCGGCCATGTCGGAGGCATATTCGCCGTAGAGCCGGCTACCGCGCGGAATGAGCACCTTGCTGCCGTCGAAACTCTTGACGTCGCGCGAGACGACGGCGCGCGCTGCACCAGGGCGGGTGGAATCCAGTGCGGTTTCCAGAACGGCGGCGATGATGGTGCCCTGCGGTACGGTGAGCGCGGGATTACGCAGGCGTGTGGCCATGACGCGGTCACTTTGGCCGGCGGCGACGATATCGCCGCGCTCGGCCGGTGCCGGACTCTCGACCACCACCGGCATCGGCGGAATGTATGGCTGCTGCGCGGGCGGCAGGGGCGGGGGCGTTGCAGGTATGACCCGCTCGACGACACGAGTCACAATCTGAGGTGTGGGCGCTGGACGGGCGCGTTGGCTGAGGTTCGCGGGCAGTCCGGGACTATTCGGATATGGCGACGCAACGACATCATAATCCGGCGGGAGATTGAGCGGCGGTGGGGGTGCGATGAGTCCGCTGGAGCCGTTCGATGGCCGCTCGGTGGCTGCCATCATATTCTGCCGCCGTGCTTCGAGCGCGTTGAACAGGAGAAGCCCGCCGATCACGAGACCGCCCCCAATAATCCAGAGCGCGCGATTGCCACTGGGGGCGGTTCGCACGATGGGACGGACGTCGGTTCCTCCATTCATGCCCGGCCGATCCTCGCTCATTCGCCGCTCCGATCGGTAAGTCTACGTGCTTTGGCCTGCTTCTTGTCGATGCGGAAGACCAGGGCAGGATAGACACGGTCGATGGTATACCGTCCATCGCGCATATAGCCGTTGACGGCCTCTTCCTGCCCGGTCGGACCAATGCCGAACACGGCTGGCAGCGCCTGGTATTTGCCCCATTCGATATATGTCCGCTCACCATCGTCGCTCATATGTGTGGGACGCAGCGCCTTCTCTCCTTTTACACGGTAGCTGGTATCGACGGGTGCCGGCATCTCGAAAGCAGGCGGGAGCGGGGCCGGTGCGGGCGAGGGCGCATTGAGCACGAGCCGTATGACATAAGCGGCGGCGGCATCATTCGCGGTTCGGATATCGAACTGGTATCGACGCAGTGCTGTCTCAATCAGCAGTGTTGCTGCGGCATCAGGACGTGTCGGGAGAATGTTGAGGCTATCCTGGCTCCCGGTCACGGTAATGTCGAATGCATTCCGGTCAGAGAGGGTCATGCGCTGGACCCGGTCGCCGGGGAGAAGCATGAGCGTCAGGTTCGTTTGAGGGAAGGCGACGAGTTGGGCCACCTGGGCTGGATCATAGCGCAGCGTTTGCAGGCGCGCTTCGTCTTCGGACGCCATCGGAATGATCTGCGCCACTCCACTGGAACTCAGGGTGAGCGCAAGCAGAGAGAGGAGGCGCGACGTCATCCTGCCGGCTCCGGTGCCGGCGTCCCGCCTGGAGCTGCCGAGGCTTCCGTGCTTTCGGGGAGGGCCTCCATGTCCTTGCGGTAACGCGTGACCTGGAAGCCCAGCGGATTGACGAGACGGTCGGCCGCGCTCATCTGCGCGTTCGAATATTGGTAGGAGATGACTGCCGTCCAGTGCTGCGGCGGTTGTGAGCGGGCCCCGGGATCAGTCCGCGTTGTCGAGAAGCGCACCAGCGCGGTCCTGGCAGACAGGGACGACACGCTGCGGATCTGGACAGAGACGATAGCCTGGCGTGGAAGCGTGGCGAGTGGGCTGCGTGGATTGCTCGCACTCATCAGCGCCGCGTAGCGGTCGCGCGCTTCGCCGGCCGACCACAGGCCGACCTTGCGATAATCGTTCTGCAGGCTGTCCCTGTCGAAGCTCTCGCGAGCAATGACATATTGCACCAGGAAGGAGCGGGTCAGCGCCGCGTCGGGTGTGATCGTCTCGACATCGAGCGGTCGCAGGGCCTGGACATAGCCGGTCTGCCGGTCGACGAGCAGCGTATAGGGAACTTCGCGTTTGAGCGGAATGAGCATGAAGAGCGCCAGCCCCTCGAGGAGAGCCACAAGGGCGGCAACTCCCGCGATGATCCACGCCGTGCGGGTCGATCGCTCGACCAGGTTCTGCCGGTCCTCTGCCCAGCTCTGCGCGTTCCGATAATAGGCGTCCAGCCGGTCGTCGCTCATGTCCGTCATCTGCGATTATCCCGCCTTTGCTGCGA
>Ga0182738_1006173_pt1 | contig 12537 bp, 9 predicted proteins | sample eDN5th30CBELigMG_FD_128876 | JGI IMG/M metagenome (GOLD analysis project Ga0182738, IMG submission 128876) | Enriched Miracle-Growth compost microbial communities from Emeryville, California, USA - eDNA 5th pass 30_C BE-Lig MG (version 2)... ...
AAATATTTTTCATAATTTTTCATGGATCTTTCTCCAATATTAAAGAGATTGGCGTGTCCCCGTCATTCGAATGAGGCAGTGACATACGTTTGTACATTCCCAGATTGTCAGGCTCCGAGCATATCTTTTTGCCCCAAATGTCAAGTGACTGAGGCGGGACATTTTAATCAGCATAGAAAATTCATCCAAAAGATTCGAGACTTTCTCGATTCCCAGCTTTTTCCTGCCGAGCCACCCATGCTTGATGAATTGTTGCTCAGGACCAATGAGATCGAACAGAAGCTTTTGAAAATCGAAGAAGAATATAAGAAGGAAGATGTTCAAATTGACAAGGACTTTGGCTCGCTGTTTGCGATTTTCTTTAAAGTGACAGAAACCGGAAAGAATATCCTGAAAAGCAGCTTGAGAGAGAGCTTCACCAAAATTTCAGAGAGAAACATGGCTTTGAGAAAAAGTCTCGAATATTTGAAGGTCAATAAAAATGATCCCAACGAACTGAAAAAGAGCCTTGCTATGCTCAATAAAGACAATACTGATGAGCAACTCAAAAGCCTGCTCGCCCAGCGTCAGCAGAAATTTGAAACTCTCAATACAAATTTGGCGGACATTATATCTGACTTGGATTCCAGTGTCAGGGAAAAGCCCATCTATAAAAAGAGCCCATATAGTCAGAGTATATTTGAAGAATTGAAGGCAAACTTTGACAAAGCCTGTTACAATGTGATCAATCACCTCAAGGGCTTGATTGAAATCACTGGAGCTAAGCCGATTCCAGTCAAGAAAATTGACCTCACTGCAGGCACTTCGCTCGATAGAAGTTCTCCTCTTGACAGGCAATACAACGCTTCAGTTGCAAGAATTGCTCAAGATATTGAGAGAAGCCGAAGTATTGCAAATAAAGGGCCACTAAGTCAAAGTCAATTCGTTACTACGAGTCGTGACACGAGCCTCCTTATTGATCATGATAACCTGAGTAAGATTTTGGAGATGATTGTGGTTTGCTAATCTTTAAATTTAGGTCCAACAAAAAGATTCCGTGGTTTATCTGGATTTCCAGAAATAACAAATCCTAAAGTGTTGGAGGTTTTGACAAAAGCCCATCCAATTTTGTACCCTGATGAATTCAGAGATGACTTTATTGATTTCCAGACACCTTTAACAAACTATAAGTGCTTTGAGCTTCCGGATATTTCAGTATACCAAGGTCAGTGGCGAAATAACAAGCGCCACGGTCTTGGAAGAATAGTGTATTTGGACGGTGGCATCTATGAGGGAACATGGATCAGTGATGTGCCTTCAGGATTTGGTAGAGTTATTAGAAGAAACGGTGAGATGTACGAAGGCTACATCAATGACTATAAAGCCGATGGAAAGGGAAGCTTAACAAGCCTTGATGGATATCGATATACAGGAGACTGGGTGGAAGATAAGAAGCACGGCACAGGAGAGGAATATATTGAGAATTCAATGTATATGTACAGAGGAGAGTTTGCTCACGGGCTTTATCACGGTCAAGGACTTTTGAAACTCCACGATGGAAAAGTGTTTGATGGAACCTTTGTCGAAGGCAAGTTCACAGGAAAGGGTGCGTATTATAGTCCTGCAAGTGATGATAATCAGGAGCAATACGAAGGAGATTTTGTGGATTGGAAGAAGCATGGAAAAGGCGTTTATCAGTTATTGAATGACGGCAGCAGATATGAAGGAGATTTTGTAAATGATGTGCCAGAAGGATATGGTGAGTTTACCTATCCAGATGGCACAGTGTTCAGGGGTTTATGGAAAAATGGAAAGCAACATGGAATTGGAGAAGAAATCAACCCCGATGGAGTTAAAAGAGAAGGTGAATGGGTTGATGGAAAATGGAAAAGATGGGTTAATTAATTATAAAATGTCATTATTGTAAGAAGGAAAAACATAGCATAAAATTTGTATTGTATATACAACGAAGGTATTCATTCACATAGGAGAAATCTCTAAATAATTAATTTAATTCAATTCAATTCTCCATCCAAATTGTTGAAAAATTCATTTTTTTTCAATTTGAAACTTCATAAAAATTTGGTCTGACATTTATGATATTTATTTTGCTTGAGAATTTTTTGGGAAATAGGTTGAAAGTTGAGTTGAATTTAAAAAAGTAGATAATTCAAAAGCCCTCCAAAATTGCCCAAAAATAAATTCTAAAAAATTGTGACGATTGTCTCAATCTTTCCAATGAGAGATTTTTTTTTCGGAAGGTCGGAAGCTGCGTTGAATCAGTTTTTCAAGAGAAAGAAAAGAAGAGTCTTCTCAAATAAATTCTTCAAGCAAATTTCCTTCCTTTATGAGTTCAAAGAATTTCTAAAAAATGAAATTGGCTTGGCTCTTCTACCTCGGCAAAACCCCCTGGGAAAAAAGTGACATTAATTTTTTATGAAGGGATTGCACTTCTTCAATAAAAAAACGAAGGCTTGCGCACTTTAAACCAAGATCTCTTGTTTTATTTGACACGTAGGAATTCTTAAATTGAATTTTAAACTTTTAGAATATTAAAAAAATTTTAACTAGCCAATTTCTTTGTCATCAAAGACTTCAATATTTTTAGAAGGACGAAAGCAATTCCCGAAATGGAGCTTGCTTCAGTGATTTTGTACAGTTTGCCGGAGGAGGTTCCTTGGATTTTGAGAAATAGAGAAAAAAAACGCTTCAAAAATTGGACTCTGATCTCTATCTTTCTTTGCTGTTTTCGCCAAGGATTGATGTAAAGAGCTTTTTGAGATGAGAATTTCAAAAATGATACAATACGGATGAATAATGGTCCTTTTCGTTTTTTTTTTTCCAAACTGAAATGAATGATTGACAAAAAAATTTGTTCTAATGAGAAATTATCTCATCAATATGGAAATTTACTGTCTGTATACAATAAAATTCAGATTTGAGTCGGTTCTTTTAGTTTTGGCAAGATCTCTGGCCACATTGTATTTGAAGAAATTCAGCTGTTTCCTGTTAACTTGACAAAACCTTTTGAAAAAGCAAAACTGGTCAATTAAAAGTTTCAATTTTGAAATCAAAAATAATTTGAAAACAAAAAATTAAAAAGGACTCAAAAAGAATAAAATTTCAAGAGATGAAACTTCCAAAACAAAACAAGAACTCCTCCATAGAGCCACAAAAGTTCTAATTGATCTTTTTGTCCAGCTCTCTTCTAGGGTTCGACTTTGACAAATAAATAAACTTCACTTGCTTAGTTTTTGCCTGTCATTAATTTAATTTCCCATTCTTCAAAGCCTGTTGCGTTATCAGACTTCTTTCATCAACGAAAGACTGAGAACAGTCGGAGTTGAGCCTTATTTGTCCAGTTTTGAGCGATTGGCCTCTTCCTCTTTCGAAACAAATCGTCTCTATCCATCCAGTTAGTCATTTTCTTTCTGGTCTAAATTAAACAAAAATTTATAATTCCTTTTTCAAGTTAAAAACATAAATTAAAGGTTAAATAATAGAGTCAATGAAATAATTACCTTTGAACTCACGAGATTGAATTCGATAAAAAATTTTTAGAACCTAATCCTCAGTAACGCGAGTGAATTTCAAACTGAATTCAAGGCCAGCGTATTAATTTTCTAAACTTAAATTTAAAAAATAACTGTTGCAGAATAATTAATAGCGACTTTGCTTCTGACCATGGAGAAACGAGCAACTGAAGTCAAAAAGCACAGAGTAAGTTGGATTATTGACATTTTATCCAATAAATCAACTGCTTCAATGGTCCTGTCAAACTATCTCGCACAGGATGATGAAGTCAAGCATAATGTCTTTGGAATATGTGCTGCACCAGGAAAAAACCTCGCCAAAGGCAGAGATGGCAAAGTCTACAACCGAGACATTGAGCTTGATGTGAAACATCTGAAAGAAAGCATGAATGTTGATGTCATTGTTTGTCTTTTGAACAAATACGAATTGAGAACGATTGGAGTTGACTATGACAAGTACCAAGCAGCATGTGACAAGTATAACGTCTCCTTGTTGGTTTACCCAATCGTTGAAATGGGAGTCCCAGCCCAAAGTGCCCAAGAATTCGACACACAGATCATCAACTTTATTTTTGAAAACATCCGCAACAATAAGAAAGTGATCTGCCATTGTCGAGGGGGCATTGGAAGAGCAGGGACTGTGGCTGCTTGTGTCATTCTCAAGTTAAAATTATCCAAGGGGCCAAAGCATGCAATTTCTTGTGTGAGAAATCTTCGAGATCCCCGATGTGTTGAAAGTAGAAAGCAAGAAGACTACATTGACAAATACTCCAAGGTTCTCAAAGATCCTGCTTTCTAGGTTGAGAGGATCTGAATAAATAAAAATCTTTATTCAAGTAAACAGGCTCTGGAAAACTAAGGGCTTCCTTGAAATATCTAAAGGTTTTATTTATTTTAAAGCAAACTTTTTTTAGCAGCAAAAAAAAGGAAAAGAAACTCCACCTTTGGTTTATGGTTTACAGTTATATTATTATCTATTTCAGTTTAGCTTTTTTGTCTTGATAAAGTATGCATATATACAATGATATGATTTTTTAGTCTTGAAATTCTTCCTTTATCCATTCATTCATCGAAATCGAGATGATTGATTACTACCCCAAAAATATGGTTCTTTGTGTGAAATAAATAGATGAAAATGTTGAAAGAACATTAGATCCGGTCGGACTTTGTGAGGAAAAAAAAAATAAGAAATATTCTTTCTCAAAAGTGATGAAAATAAAAGAAAAAAAAATTTGTTTATTTTGGTTGGAAAAGAGATGTTTCTGAAATTTTGTCTAAAAGTGTCAAAAATTTGGAGTCAAAATTTCGCCAAAATTTGAGCTTTCGACAATATTTGGTTAAACTTAAGGGACTTTTAGACTCGGGAAAATCACTGACTTTGAGAATTAAAAAAAACGAGACTTGAATTAGCTCAAAAATCTCTTCTTATGATTTTGAAAGAAGTTCCTAAAAGTTCAAGTTTAAGACAGAATTCTAATACTTTTTGAGGGAAAATCTTCTCAAATTAAAAAAATAAAAGTGGCTATCTTATTCTTGGAAAATACCTTGGAAACATAAATTTTCAACTCTTGAGAGAATTATCCTCTTTAAATTCAACGTTTCTTTCAAGAGAAAGACTAAGACTTTGTTTTCAGGAGAATAGAGAGAAGTAGACTCAAAATGCATCATAATCAACAGGAAAGTCTTTTACAAATCTGACTTGATTATTTTGGGAGAAATTTAGCAACGTGGGTGTTCTTTATAATTTAAATACTTTACGGAAAATTGAGTCAGAATTAATCAGAGAATTTACAATCCCAAAAATATAAAAACGAAATTTTATAAGACAGACTTGAATGCGAGGGAAGAAAGTGAAATTTGGGAAAAAGCTAAAAATCAAAAAATTACTTTATTCTAAATTTACGGAGAAAAAAATCAGGTCTCCAGAAACTAGAACCGTTGAGGAGACTTTGAAAACAAAGTGAAGAAGGTTTGTTTGAAATCTGAAACAATTTCATTTCGAGGAATTGGAAGAAAATTTGCAAAAAATTCTGAACGATGATAAATAATACGCGTGTCAAGGATTTTTGATGGTAAAATGAAAAAAAGAGTCAGCTTTTTTGAACTTAAGGAAAGATAAAAAACGGGTTTTTTCTTCTTTCTTATTTATTATTTGTTTTTGAAAAAAGGAAAACCGTATCTTTTGCTCAAAAAACTTCTTGTTTATTCTCAAATCACCAGGCTTTTTTGTTGCCGGCTTCAATAAAAGTCTTTTTTTCCTGATGAGAGACCAGACAGGTTTTTCGAATTCGGATTCGGATTTTAGATGAAAAAACTGATTTTTAAACAATGTTTTTGTGTTTATAATATAAAGAATGTGTTTAATTTGCTTTGATTTGATTTAATAAAAACGAAATTCGATTATTATGTCACTGATGTGTTCATGACTCTAGATTAAAAAAAATAAAAATGTTTGGTAAGGATTGTGCGTCATCGCGCAAAAATCTTTATGAAATGTGTATGGAACTGTATTGGGCGATTAAAAGTTCTAAATAATTAATTAATCTGATAAATCTTTGCAGATCTTTCTCTTGTGAAATGATAGAGTCAAGGCTTAAATTGGAGATTCAGAACCTTTTGGGGTCGCTGCCATACCTTCTTCCAAACTTGTTGATGCAACAACAGCAGGCGACTGGGGTTCAGCAGCAAAGTTCCCTTCCACCCTATTTTATTCCTCCATTGTTAGCTCCACAATCACAGCCAAAGCAAACTCCTCCCCCTGAGATCAACACCAAAATGGGCTTTAGACTCTACGCATCCAAGGGCAAAGACAGTGACACCACCGACTCGGCTGGCGCCAGAACTCAGACCTTGGAGATGAGCAGTGATCAGGAATCGACACCAAAGATTCCCGAACTGAACATTATCTCCAAGAAGATCTCGAAGAAAGACAAGAAGAAAGAAGCACAGGAGCAGCAACAGCAAACATCGAAAAAGATTTACGAAATTTCAAGATTTTTCGTCAAGAACTACGTGGGAGCCCTGAAGTCGACAATCAACAATCCAAGCTGCGAGGAAGACATTTTGGAGTATCTTGAGTGCAGCAAGGAGGACTTGATCAAGATCAGGCAAGAACTCGAAAAATTGCTTCAGGAGAATCCCAAGCACAACAGAATGCAGCTTTTTAAGCTCATGACAAATCCATCATTAAATTCAGTGTTCCAATATTTTTTGAGAAAGAAAGTGTATGCCTGGATTTTTACCAGTTCAAAAATGCAGGACAAATACGCGCATTTGATGGCACGAAAGAACTTTTTGTACCTTTGCTTAAATGCCAATTTGCTCACGCCCAATAATTTCAGAATTGCTCTCAATTCTAAATGAGTAGGGTGCGAGACGCAGGCAGATTTTCTGGAAGATAAATTATTTTAGATTCAAGTGAAAATGTATACAAATTTTCAATTGAGTTCTTATTTATAGGGAAATAATTTAATATATATCAGGCATGTCTAGAAAAAATTTTTATATTAAATTGTTCTTGGTTTTGAATTTAATAATTAATGATTATGAATTTTATATTTATGTGAGTGTGTGTTTGTTTGTTTGTTTGCTTGCGAAGTAAGTAAATGAATAAATAAGTAAGAGAGTCAATAAGTAAAGGAAAATTTCTAAAAAAGTCTGATTTGGTTTGGTTCAAAATTCCCCTAAAAATTTCGATTAAATTAATTTGCATTTTTGTTGTAGTTCTCCTTTTCCATGATAATCTACAAAATATTTATTTTTCTCCCATTTGAAATTTCGGCGCACATTTTTTGACGCCCACCTTTGGATATTAATGAGGAACTTTAGCGGATTAGTTTTCACAATTTTTCCATTTTACATTCTCTATATTGACGTTGAGTCTCGGAAAAATGTTCAAAATGGCCTTCTAGAGAGAAAACCTGCCCGAGCACGGTGTATGATTTCTAAGCGGTTGCTATAAAAATTTAAACCCTTTTAATAAAAATTTTGTGTTGTTCACAGTTTTGATTAAAATTAACCTTAATCCAAAATCAAAACAGAAGATGAGAATTACCTAACCCGAAACTTTATGATGATGAAATTACGGGAAATGTGAGAAATCCAAAGAAAAGAAACTGTTTTGTTTTGACCTTGATTTTAGACGGAGATAGAAAGAGATTTTGAAGAAAGGAAGACTATGGAATAAAAAAGGTTTCATCCTGTATTGTATTAAAATACTGTTATATTTATAGGTTTTGTTAATTAAGGAGAGCCCAATTTTGCACCATAGACTTAATTATATACCGATGATCACGAAATTTTAAGATGAATCGAAATCTCAGTTGAGCTCGTTAATCATTAAATTTAATGCTTTAATTCCTTTGACTTATAATATTTTCCTTAAAATCTTCACCGATCGCACACCATGAACAATTTTTACGATGCTTCTTTAATCAAAGTCCCTGACGCAGGGAACTCTCCCAATGAAGGCGACTTACCTTATGAAGGTACCCACTATCTCAACGTAAAAATGTCTAAATTGAACTAGTTCAGCTCACCGGCAAGAAACAAACATTTATCTGCAAATTGACCGACTGTGGCAAGTCTTTCCGCTACAAGTCCGAAATTGCCAGGCATATTGCCACTCACTCAACCTTCAGACCCTATACATGCACTCACGAGGCTTGCAAAAAATCCTTCAAGAGAGCTGACGCTTTGGAAAACCATATTCGTACACATACAAAGGAAACTCCGTTCGTCTGTCCCATGGAGGAGTGCAGCCAGGGATTCACGACTAAGGCCAGTCTCAGATACCATGTTCTGAAACATAAAGACCAAAAGATCTACAAGTGCACTTACCCAGGTGAGTTTGCTAAGAATGACTGAAATATTAAACTATGGTAGGCTGCAATAAAGCTTTCATTACAATTTTCCAGCTCAAACAGCATGAGAGGTCCGCTTGCATTCATCAAAAGATAAAGCTCAAGGAGCACTCCAGTGAGGTCTTTATGGACGCCCCAGCCGTTACAATTCCAACCCACAAGCCATTGGAGACTGCCAAGGAGATTCCAATTGGACTCAAGCGCCCTCCAATGGTCGGATGGGAGGTAAAGGCTCCAGTTCCCATTCCCAAGCGCGAAGAAAACCCAGTTCACCTGGAGAGTAAAGTCAGAAATATATTAACAGAAAATCAAATATTGAAACAAAGACTCGAGTTCAGCCAAAAGATCATCACTTTGTTGCAAAAGAACGATAACATGCAATATATGGACGGTCAGGTAGATGTGATGCCCGACGCTTCTTCATACTACATGAGGCCTGGCTTGTATCAAGGACAAATCTACGAATAAACATGTAAATAAAATAATTAGTAAGAAAGACGGTAATTTATATCATCATCATCATTCAGAAAACAAGATCGAACGAACGAAAATCCTCCATTTATTTACACCAACCCCATTATTTAAATCTTGCCAGTCGAGATTTCATCATGGTGACTTAGTTTAGCAAAGTGTGTTGTTGATATGATAAATAAATTAAAAGCATATATTCATAAAAAATCTAAATAAATAATAAATATGTTTTTATTAATATTTAACCTCAAAAAATTCAATCTACAACCGAACCGAGAAAATAACTTCTCTTTCTGCTAGCTTTAAAAAGAACATTGTTCTTAACTGTTTCCCCGCTAAACACCCCTCTTAGGAGGGATCATTAAAATTTTATTTAGATTTTCTCATCTCTTATAAAATAAGAAATAAATGAAGATATTTTTTCTATGATTTGCGTTCATTTCATTATAATGAGGTTGGTATTTCCAGCATAATCCTGGTATCTAATGATGATTGATCTACTCGAGGTCAATGTCAAAATCTTGATTTCTCATCATTTATCTTTGAATTTTAGCAAATAAATCTTTTCCTGAGAAAAACTGAGCTTTCGTTCTTTTTCACTTTAATTTATATCAATTTATTCGGAACATATTTTCTTGTCAATCTGATTGTTCCAAGCACGTTGTTTTTTGGCAATTTGATATAATCACGGGGGCAAGATCAATGGGAATCAAAGATCCCATTAACCTGGAATTCACCCTCAATCTGTATCTTGGATTTGATGTTGGTTTCGAACATCTTCTTCAATTTTTATTCATTGTGTTTTTATCCTGAAGTCGTGTTCTTCACTAATAAACTTGAAAAGTCTTCCTGTTAGTCAAGCTCAAGATTCATCTCTCCCCGCGAAAGAAGATTGTGTCATCGGCTTTATGCATTAGGAGTCAAGAGCTTCAAACTTCTTCAAAATGAGCGAATCGAAAATCTGAGGCGAAAAAATTTTTTTAAAAAGTCAACTTTTCAATCCAAAAAATTTTTGACAGCGAAACAGTTAATTAAAGTAAGAATGAAACATCAGGATAAGATGGAAATTATTCCAAAATCTAAAAAGGAAAAAACTATAAAGAACGTGTTTGCGTATTTTCATTCAATTCTTTGAGAAATTTAAAAAGAATAAAAATAAACTTGTCATAATGAAATTTCGGATCTTTCTTCTATGCTCTTTATTTGCAATCCTATTTGCCGCACAGAACACAATACATTACAGTTTAGATGATTTTGATTTCTCAGCGCTAGGTCTAGGGAGCATTCAAGGTCTCTTTAATCAAAAACCATTGAATGACCCCACAGCGACTAAGGTAAACATGAATAAATACCAACTAAAATTCCTCATAGATCACCACAAATGTTTCGAATTGTTATGAAATAGTAAAATCAGAGACTGTGAAGCCCTGGCATGAGTATAGAGTCGCTCGTCACAAAGTCACAAATAGTTCATTTTATGCAAAGAGAACCAATCCAATTGCTAAATTTCTCAACATTAGTGTGATTTATGAAAATGAGAATACCCTTGAACTCATCATCAAAGATCATAATCGCTCCAGTTTTGAGATTCCCTTGAAGGAGCCATTCCCCCACAAAAGCCTCTTGAATTTTGACTCGCAAAATTTTTCAAAGAATGTCTTAAATTACCACGTTGATATCCAAGACGATCCCTTCTCGGTCAAAATCACCAGAAAGGTCACGAATGAAGTCATATTTGATATGAAGGAAGAGAATCTTCTTTTATCCAAGCAGTACTTGGAATTTGGCTCAAGCATCCCAACTCTTGACATTTTTGGAATGGGAGAAAGAAACTTTCAATTTCGCCTTATTCCAGGAATCTACACAGTTTGGGCTCGTGACGAGGTTGGTGATATCGAAACCGGCCAACAACCAGGACATAACTCGTACGGAGTTCATCCAATGTATTTAAATAAGGAAAAATCTGGCAACTATTTTATCTCTTTCCTTCGAAGCAGCAATCCCTTTGATTTCACCATCACTAATCAATCCACCATCAATTACAAAATCGCTGGTGGGATCATTCATTTGAAATTCTTCCTTGGAGATCTTTATCCTGAAACATCTATAAAGCGATATCATGAATATATTGAAGGTTTTGGAATGCCTCCTTTTTGGTAACCAAATTGAGAATATTTTGAAAAGTGAACGGTCTTTAGGGCATTTGGATTTCATCAATCTCGTTGGGGCTACCAAAATATCGCAGCTTTACGAGATAGTCTTGAAGGGCATAAAAGACATGACATCCCTCTTGAAGTGATATGGTTGGATGTTGATTATATGTACGATCATATTCCATTCACAAATGATGCTAAAAGATTTAACCCAATCAAACTTAAAGCTCTCAAAGCTGAATTTGGTATTGAGATTAAAGGAAAAGATTTAATTCATAACTTTTCTGTATAGATGTGAAATTAGTACCAATTATTGATCCAGCGATCCCATATAAAACATCGCCAGTATCAAAAGAGTTATTGGATCAAAATTGTTATGTTCGAGATACAAGTGGAAACCCCTTTATTGGAAGATTGCATAGTGGAGAATCAATATTCCCTGATTTCTTCCATCCAAGAGCCAAGATTTTTTGGAGCAAAATGTTTTTAAAATTACATGAAGAAGTCCCTTTTGATGGTATCTGGCTTGATATGAACGAACCAACCAGTTTTTGTGATGGTGCTTGCTTCAAATATCCTTTCGGTCTTCGTAAGAGCAGCTGAGACGTTTTTGAAGAATTAACATTTAATAATAATAGCCAAGACACAGTATGATTTAGAAGCTTGGACAGCTGCAGAAGATGTTCGTCTCCTCCCTTATGTCCCTGGGAATCGATCCTTAGAAGTCAAAACACTAAGTAAGGGCTTTTTTGGTGAACCTTAGTAAAGAAAAAATCTTAGGCTTGAATAGTATCCATTATCCACACAGGGTACATATTGATGTTCATTCATTGTACAGCATCCAAGAAAACTATGAGACTTTCAAGATTTTAAAAGAGAAATTTGAGATGGAATTACCATTTATCCTGACTAGAAGTTCATATGCAGGAAATGGAAAATACGCTGCTCATTGGACTGGCGATAATCTCGCTAATTGGGATTTCTTGAAAATCTCTGTCCCCTCTCTCCTCAATCTCAACGTAAGCATTGAGAATTTCTCTCTCACTTATTCACAAAGATGTTTGGGATACCAATGAGTGGAGATGATATCTGTGGATTTTTTGGAAATACAACAGAACCATTATGTGCTCGATGGATCCAACTCAGCTCATTGTATCCATTCTCAAGAAATCACAATCATAAAGAGTTTACTGACCATCAATTCCACAATATGGGTCCCAATATTATCTCTCTTGCAAGCAAAGCTTATAAATTTCGATATTCTCTTTTAAAATATTACTACTCCCTCTTCTTACAAAAAGTAACCTTGTTTGACTGGAGTTATTCTAAATTAACAAATATAAAGAGAGGAAGAGGAGTCGTGTTGCAACCATTATTTTTCAAATATATTGATGATCCAATGTTGTTTGAAGACACCATAATGAATACTCAATTTTTGCTTGGAAATGACGTCATGATCACACCAATTTTAGATCGTTTTAAAGAACATATTACACCTTATTTCCCACAGGATATTTGGTATGACTTGCATACAGGTAG
>Ga0182738_1006175_pt1 | contig 12537 bp, 11 predicted proteins | sample eDN5th30CBELigMG_FD_128876 | JGI IMG/M metagenome (GOLD analysis project Ga0182738, IMG submission 128876) | Enriched Miracle-Growth compost microbial communities from Emeryville, California, USA - eDNA 5th pass 30_C BE-Lig MG (version 2)... ...
CCGCCGGAAGATATTCAGGAACAATTGAAAGACGCGCAACTGGTTCGAGTCAGTGGCTGGGTGGATAGCGCGCCCGGGCAATATTATGGCGAGATCAAACTCGATGCCTGCGCCGCCGCGCCTGCGCCGGATGATTTATCGCCTTTCGTGCAACCGTTGCCGCATGATCACGCCATGCACCGTGCGCGTTTTTTTGAATTAATCCGCTCGGTGCAAAATTCCTCCTGCAAAAAATTGCTCAAAACGATTTTTGACCTGGAGGGAGACAGCTGGAAACTCTTCGAAGCCGCTCCAGCCGCGAAATCCTTGCACCACGGTTATCGCGGCGGTTTGCTCGAACACACCGGCGAGGTGGCGGCGCTGTGCGATAGCATTTGTTCCACCCTGCCCTATTTGGATCGCGATTTATTGATCACCGGCGCCTTGCTGCATGATCTGGGGAAACTGGAAGAACTGGCGCAGGATCTCAACGCCGGTGAATACACGCAGCGCGGCCAGTTGATCGGCCATGTGGTACTGGGAACCTGCACGGTGCGCAACGCCATGAATGACATCGATGATTTTCCGGAATCATTGAAAGATGAAATTCTGCATTTAATTCTTTCGCATCACGGCAAACCCGAATTCGGCGCCGCCAAAACGCCGATGTTTCCCGAAGCAATTGTGCTGAACGCATGCGATTTGATGAGCGCGCGCGTGGCGCAATGCCGCGAGTTATTGGAGAAACAGGAGTGCGGCGATTTCGGCGACATCTATGGCTGGGATACGCGTAACGTGTATCTGGCCACCATGAAACGAATGATGCAGGAAAATGCATAGTTGCGATGTGGCGTTCACTTCCTTATACTTGTGTGCGCTTTGTGGCATTTGCCACGGAGTCATTATTTAGCACTTCGATCCCTTTGGTCATTAAAAGTACTTTTGCAAAAGTACTTTTATGCGCAAGGATCGGAGGAAGCTCAACCCAAAGGAGACAACATGGCCGTAAGTTCAATGAAAGACCTGCTCGAAGCAGGCGTCCATTTCGGACACAACACCCGCAAGTGGAACCCCAAGATGAAGCCATATATCTATGGCGCGCGCAACGACATCTACATTATCGATCTCAACAAAACCCGCAAGAAACTGGAAGAAGCCTATGAAACCGTGCGCCAGATGGCGTTTAACGGATCCACCTTCTTGTTTGTGGGCACCAAGAAACAGGCTCAGGAAGCCGTCAAGGAAGCCGCCGAATCCTGCGAGCAGTTTTATGTGACGCAGCGCTGGCTGGGCGGAATGCTGACCAACTGGAGCACCATCCAGGGCCGCATCAACCGTCTCAATCAACTCGATCGCATGATCGAAGACGGCACCATGGAAAAACTGCCCAAGAAAGAATCGGCCCGTTTGAATGAAGAACGCGCCAAGCTGGATGCGGTTCTGGGCGGCATTCGCACCATGAATACCTTGCCCACCTGCATGGTGATCATCGATTGCAAAAATGAGCACATCGCCATCAAAGAAGCGCATCGTCTGGAAATCCCTATCGTGGGCGTGGTCGACACCAACTGCGATCCCGATGAAGTGGACTATGTGATCCCCGCTAATGACGACGCCATCCGCGCCGTCAAATTGATGGCTAGCCAGATGGCCGAAGCCATCAACGAAGGCCGCCTCATGGCGCAATCCGCCATGGAACAGCGCGCCGAAGCAGCCCTTTCCGGCGCTGTGGGCGGAGCCGTTCATATCGGCGAAGGCGGCCGCATCGAATACGTGGGCGCACCCGAAGTGGAATTGCCGCCCGTCGATACCGGTGACGGCGAGGATGAAGCCGACATGGAAGCTGCTGCAACCAACGAAAGCGCATCCAGCGAATCCACGGAAGAAGCCGCCACAGCAGAACCGGCCGTGGCCGTTACAGAAAGTGCCGAAGCGCCTGCCGCCACCGAAAGCGCGCCAGAAGCAGTGGCCGAGCCAACAGCGTAAAAGTACTTTTGTACACCCCATAATCGTCATTCCCACACAAGCGGGAATCCAGTAGGGGCGCAGCATGCTGCGCCCCTACATATCGAAGGAGAAAACCCAACAAATTATGTCTGCAATTGATGCAAAGACTGTAAAAACCCTGCGCGATATGACCGGCGCAGGATTCATGGATTGTAAAAAAGCCCTGACGGAAACTAATGGTGACGTTGATGCCGCCGTTAAAGCCTTGCGCGAAAAAGGCATTGCCGCCGCCGCCAAGAAAACCGATCGCGAAGCCAGCGAAGGCTTGATCGGCGTTTATGTGCACACCGACGGAAAGCAGGCCGCGCTGGTGGAAGTCAACTGCGAAACCGACTTTGTGGCGCGCACCGAAGACTTCGGTCAGTTGGCTCGCGAAATCGGCATGCAGATCGTGGCCATGCGCCCGCTCTATCTGAGCCGCGAAGATGTGCCCGCCGAGGTGCTCGAAGCAGAAAAAGCCATCTACCGCCAGCAAGCAGCCTCTGAAGGCAAACCCGAAGCGGTGCAGGATAAAATCGCCGAAGGCCGCCTGGATAAATTCTATTCGCAGGTTTGCCTGTTGGAACAGCCCTACATCAAAGATGACAAACAAAGCATCCAGGGCATGATTAAGGAAGCCATCGCCAAGCTGGGCGAGAACATCCAGGTGCGCCGTTTCACGCGTTATAAAATCGGCGAAGCGTAAGAAAAAATCGCTCCCCCTTTTTAACCCGGATAATTCATAATCCTGTTAATGCAACATATAGAGAGCAGTGGGGGCAGGCCTCCGTGCCTGCTTAAAAAAATAATTCCTTATTGCTGTTCACAACAGAGAGCCGGCAAGCCGGCGAATTATGAGCAGGCACGGAGGCCTGCCCCCACTGGTTTTTGTTGACTATATATCAATGGTTGTGAATTATTCGGGTTACAAGGGGATGCAGAGGGATTTTGAGCGTAACGCGTTCTATAAAAGTACTTTTAATGTGTAAGGTATTAAATCCCCCTAACCCCCTTTAAAAGGGGGAATTGCCTCGCGGCACTTTATCATTTTTCATACAAAGAAAGCGGGAATAGAATCATTCTATTCCCGCTTTTTTTATTGCTATTTGAGAGTATTAAAACAATGCCGCTTCCGTATTAATAGCATCGGTCAGCAATGGCATAAAACGGTGGCGGGGAATTTCTTCGGCGCCGAATAAAGCAAAAAGTGGCGAGATGTTTTGGATATCGATCCATGTCGCGCCGCGCCTTTCTAAATGTCGCACCAAATGAACCAGCGCGGCTTTGGAAGCACCCGCATGCAAATGGAACATGGATTCGCCGCAAAAGTACTTTCCCCACGAAACGCCATATAATCCGCCCACCAGCTCATCATCACAATAGGCTTCCACGCTGTGCGCCACGCCTTCCTGATGCAACGCCGTATACGCGCTAATGATATCCGGCGTGATCCAGGTGCCTTCCGCGCGCGCCGCGCAATGAGAAATTACTTGCTCAAATGCCGTGTCCATCCGGCATATATAGTTTTCCTTCCGCAGCATTTTAGCAACTGAACGCGGTATGTGAAACTCATCAAAAAACAAAACCCCGCGCTGTGGCGGCGCAAACCATGACACGGGAAAATTCTCTTCAAACGGCCAGGGAAAAATACCCTGATAATAGGCAGCACGTAATGTGACGCTGTCTAAATGACCGCCAAAACACAATAATCCATTTTCGTCCGCTTCTTCCACGGAAGGAAATTTCAGCATGGAGGTCGAAATGGCACACGTAAAAATTCAAAGGTACCCCATTTTGAGAAACACCTATTCCTCAAAAATTAACGTGCCCGGTTCCCGCCTTATCATTTTGCAACGGCAGGTGTAAGCCACATTCGCGTTTATCGGTTCCCGCCCAGCGTCCAGCGCGATCGTCCTCGCCGGGACGCACCGCTTTGGTGCACGGCCAGCAGCCGATGGAGGGGAAACCCTGCTCGTGCAAAGGATTGGTGGGAACATCATTTTCTTCGATATAGTCCCACACCTGCTGCTTGGTCCAATTGGCCAGCGGATTCACTTTCACCAGATCCAATTTGCTGTCCACACCGACAATAGGCGCCAGAGCGCGTTCGGGCGTTTGGTCGCGGCGAATGGCAGTGATAAATGCATCAAAGTCTTTCACCGCATCATGCAGAGGGACAACTTTGCGCAGATAACAGCATTGATTGGGATCGGTTTTATACATCGGTCCGCCATTACGCTTTTCCAACTCAGCCACAGTTTCATTCGCCGAAACCAGGCGAATGTGGATGTGATACTTCTCCATGATGCGCTCACGCAAGGCCAGCGTTTGCGGGAATTGATATCCCGTATCGAGATTAAAAATATCGGGAAAAAAGCCAGTCTCATCGGCCAGCTTCACTAACATGTCGATCAACGCACAACCTTCCGCACCAAAGGCCGTGGCCATAGTCAACGTCAACGGAAATTCCTCCAACGCCCACTTCAAAACTTCCTGCGGGGTGGATTTTTCCAGTTGATTACTCACTTCCTGCCATTGATCAACACTGACGTTCGTAGACATAATTAATTAGTCTACCAAAAAGGTAGGGTTCATAAAAGTGCTGTGATAAAAGTACTTTTGTCTCTGTGTGTTTCACTTATAGAACAACAAAAGTACTGTTATGCCTTATTCCATCAACGCCGGGTTACTTGCCATGGCTTCCAGACGTTGCACGCGTTCGCTGGTGGGCGGATGGCTGGAGAAGAGGTTTTTCAGGCCATCGGCGCGCAGCGGATTGATGATATACATGTGCGCGGTGGCCTGATTGGCGGCCATGGGAATCGATTGCGCGCCCGTTTCGAGACGGCGCAAAGCATTAGCCAGAGAAGCCGGGCGGCCACATAAGCGGGCGCCTTCGCGATCGGCCTCAAATTCGCGCGATCTGGAAACCATCATTTGAATCATCATCGCCGCAATCGGCGCCAAAAGCATCATGGCAAGACGGCCAATCATGCCAATCCCCGAATCACGGCCGCCAAAGATCCACAACAGACGCGGCAGAAACGCAATCGCGCCGGCCAGCATGGCGGCAATGGAAGAAATGAGAATATCACGGTGCTTGACATGAGCCATTTCGTGGGCCAGCACTCCCTCCAATTCGTCCTGACTGAGTATCTGCAAAATGCCCTGCGTCACCGCAACCGCCGCATGCTGCGGATTGCGCCCGGTGGCAAAGGCATTGGGCTGCATATCTGGTGTGATATAAATCCGCGGCATTGGCAATCCGGCACGTTGGGCCAGATGCTGAACCGTGGCATATAGCTGCGGCGCCTCTGCCTGCGAAACCGGCTGCGCACGATTCATCTTCAGCGCAATCGAATCCGAAAACCAATAACTCCCGGCATTCATCACCACCACGATCACCACGGCATAAATCAGTCCGCGTGTGCTGCCAAGCGACATGCCCAAAAATAAAAACAAAGCCGTCAAACCGGCCAGCAATATAAAAGTCTTCAGGTTGTTTTGTGTGCTTGCGTTCATTAAGATTTCTCCCAGAGAAATTTTCTATGAAATAGACGTATTTGTCCAATAACGGTTGCAGTATGACTTAATATTCAGATATCAATTATTTCTAATATATCCACCTCATCGCATAGCAAAATCGGTGATCATCAATCACCATAAAAACCCGCTATACTTTGCGGCATGAATTGTGATCTTTTTGATTTAAATGGCCAGACCGCTGTGGTGTTAGGTGGCACCGGCGCGTTGGGCGGAGCAATGGCGGGAGCGTTGGCTTTGGCGGGAGCAACGGTGGCCGTGTTGGGACGCAGCGAAGAACGTGGTAACGCCCGTGTTAAAACGATCGAAGCGGCTGGCGGCAAGGCTTTTTTCGTGGCGGCGGATGCGATGAGCGCCGATTCGTTGCGCGATGCCCGCGCAAAAGTACTTTTATCCGCCGCTTCCATCGACATTCTCATCAACGCCGCCGGCGGTAATAGCCCGCAGGCCACGCTGGCGCCGGGCGACGAATTCGGCAATTTGCCGGTGGAAGCCTGGCAGAATGTCTTTGATTTAAATCTGGTGGGCGGCGCATTATTACCTTCGCAGATATTCGGAGAAACCATGCTGGAACAAAAGAGCGGTAGCATCATCAACATCGCTTCAATGTCGGGCATGATTCCCCTATCGCGCGTGGTTGCCTATTCGGCGGCCAAAGCGGCGGTGCTCAATCTGACGCAATTCCTGGCTCGCGAATGGGCACAACGCGGCGTGCGCGTCAACGCTATCTCGCCCGGATTTTTTCCGGCAGAACAAAACAAAAAATTATTATATAACGAAGATGGCAGCTATTCCGAACGCGGCGGCCAGATTATTAATCACACTCCCGCCAGCCGTTTCGGCGAAGCCGACGAACTGGGCGGTGCCGTGATTTGGCTGGCTTCTCAAAAGGCATCTTCCTTCGTCACCGGGCAAAACATCGTCGTCGACGGCGGCTTTTCTGCTACAACAATTTAAAACGGCAGGTTTGAGGTTCCGGACCCTGGGTTCCAGGTGACAGCAACCCGGGACTTGGAACCACGAACCACGGACCTATTTTATGCAATCCGAACAACTCCAATTTCTATTCCCCCATACTGAGCTTTATCCGCAGTCAGTGCAGACAGTGGAAAACGATACTTATGCTTTTGTGAAAGACGGCCGCCAGCATTATCTGGTGATCGTGTTTGATCCCGCTGATTTAAATCCGGTGCGCGGCGGCTTCTCCGGCGATGTGCAGCAGGTGCGCGATGATCTCGCCATCAAGTGGTGTTTGCCTTCCTATGCCAACGCGGTGAAATTGCGCGAAGTCTTTCCCTGGACAGCGCCCTCGCCGCTGGGATTAAAAAAATCCTTTGGCTGCGGCGACCGCATGGGATTATCAGCCGCGGCACATATTCGCGCGGCGCGTTCGCTGGATGAAGAAGGTATTGGCCTGATTCTGGCCCAGCAATCGATTCGCGAAATGACCCGCACCGGCCGCACGCCGGCGGAGGTATTGAATGCCGCCACCTGGGGCGCTTTCCAGGAAAATTACCGCCAGCCCTGGGGCGCCGATGCCGATCATATGAAAACCGAAGAAGATATCCGCAATCTGGTGGAGGCGGGATTTACTTTCTTCACTATCGATCCTTCGGATTATGTAGATGATAATGTTAATCAATACAACGCCGATGAATTGCAACGCCAATTTGAGCAACTTGGCAATCACGCGGAATTAACCGCGCATTATGCAGAACAGGAATTTGAGCTGGAGCATGGCGATCAAATCCTGCGCATCGCATTTACGCCCGGAACGCTCGAACACGCCGCCGTCAAATATGAACGCGCGGTGGCGCACACCGTGGCCATTGCAAAAGTACTTTCAGAGATTAAAGGCGATGCCGGATATGATCTCGAAATGTCCGTGGACGAAACCGAAACCGCCACATCGGTGGCCGAACATTATTTTGTGGCCAACGAATTAAAACGCCGCGGCGTCAAAGTCACCAGCCTGGCTATTCGCTTCATCGGCGAATTTCAAAAAGGCATCGATTACATCGGCGATCTGGCCGAATTTGAAGCCAGTCTCAAAGAGCATCTCCTCATCGCGCAAGAACTGGGGCCGTATAAAATCAGCGTTCATTCGGGCAGCGATAAATATTCCGTTTATCCTATCTGCGGCCGCGTGCTGGGCGATTTGCTGCATGTCAAAACAGCTGGCACCTGGTATCTCGAAGCATTGCGTGCCGTGGCCCGTGTCGATGCCAGCCTCTTCCGCGAAATATGCGATTTCGCCTCGGTGCGTTTCGATAGCGATCGCGCCACGTATCACGTCATCGATAATTTGAACGACCTGCCCGATTACCGCAACTGCGCCGACAGCGAACTGGAACACACCCTCGATAACAATACCATGCGGCAAATGTTGCATGTGACTTTCGGTTCGGTGCTCACCGACAAAACTTCCAACGGCGCCTGGCGTTTCCGCTCGCGGCTGTATCAATTATGGCTCGATAACGAAGCCGTGCATCTGGGTATCGTCGAAGAATACTCCCGCAAACACATGTCCACGCTGGGCTGGTAAGTTGGCAATAAACAATGAGCAATAAAAGTACTTTTATGCCAAATCATGCTTCCGCACCATTGCGCCTGTGGCCGGGTGATGCGCCGGGCGCGCTGGGAACGCAGCCGCAGGACATCCCTACCCTGACGCCATATTTTGTTGCGCCATCAACGGCTCCATCCGCCGCCCTGTTAATCTGCCCCGGCGGCGGTTACGGGCATTTGGCTCCGCATGAAGGCGAGGATTATGCGCTGTTTTTACAAGCACATGGCATCGCCGCATTTGTGCTGCAATATCGATTGGGCAGCCATCAATATCGCCATCCGGCCATGTTGCAAGACGCGGCGCGGGCGTTGCGCACCATCCGCGCCAATGCCGCGGAATGGAATATCGATCCCCACAAAGTCGGCGTCATGGGCTCATCTGCCGGAGGCCATCTGGCGTCTACTCTGGTGACACATTATGACGACGGCAACGCCGAATCATCGGATATAATTGAGCGTCAAAGCTCGCGTCCCGATATTGGTATTTTGTGCTATGCCGTTATCACTATGGGCAAAAACACGCATTCCGGTTCACGCGAAAATTTGCTGGGGAACAATCCTGATCCTGCATTGCTTGAATCGCTGTCGAATGAATTGCAGGTCAACGCGCAGACGCCGCCATGTTTTGTGTGGCACACCTGGGAAGATGCTGCCGTGAAACTGGAAAACAGCCTGGATTTTGCCGCGGCACTGCAACGCCATGGCGTGCCCTTTGATTTGCACGTCTATCAAAAAGGCCGCCACGGCATTGGATTAACCGACAAACCGCCTTTTGATAATGTGCATCCCTGGGCAAAAGACCTGTTATTCTGGCTGCGAGAGCAAGAATTCATTCAAGGATAATCACGTTACGCCAATAAAAGTACTTTTGTCCTTATGAAAATCTTCGTGAGTAATTGACAACGGAATACGAGTAGGATAAAATTTAACAAGTCATTTTTAAAAGCTTTGACAAGGAGTAGTAGGCAAAAAGACGTTCCAGAGAGCCGGTTGTTGTGCTGCGAAACCGGTAACGCCCCTATCGCTGAACTCGCCTTTGAGCTGCCATCGCGAACAAAAGTACTTTTAGTAGTTGTGGCCGGGTAAGCCCGTAATCGCTGTTTAATAAGAGCCGTGTTATCGGTAACACGGAATGCGGGTGGTACCGCGAGAGACAACAATTCTCCCGTCCCGCGTGTTGTGGTTTCTTTGATAACTACAAACGCGGACGGGTTTTTTATTGTGTGGATTAAAAGTACTTTTATGGTTATTGTAACGTGTCATTTCGAGCGGAAAAATTTGTTTCAACAAATTTTGTAGCCGAGAAATCTTGCCGTTGAATGAACAGTAAGATTTCTCCACTCCGCTCGTTCCTCGCTCCGGTCGAAATGACACACAATTACAATTTACATTGTGATGAATGAACTCATTTCGCCCGCGCAGGCTAATAGCGCCGTTATCGCGATCAGCGTTTTGCTGATTGCAATTGGCGGCGGGATCGGGTTTGCGCGGCGCGGCGCGCGCGGGCTAATCGCCTGTATTCCGGGATTGCTAATTGTGCCGTTATGGCAGTTGCATCTCTGGCTGACGCGCTATGATGCGTCATCAAAAACATTAGGTTTAACAAGCCTAAAAGTACTTTTGCTGGAGTTCGTGTTGTTCGCCATTCTCGGAATGGCAATGGGATGGTTTTTTAGTTTTGTCTGGCGCACCCAATTGGGAAATTCATCGCGCCGGGCCAATGGAGAATAGAATGTCGCAGACCAAGATTTTTTATGATGCGGACGCTGATCTCAGCGTATTGAATGGAAAGACCGTGGCCGTCATCGGTTACGGTTCGCAGGGACGCGGGCAGTCGCTGTGTCTGAAGGATTCGGGCATCAACGTCGTCATCGGCGTGCGTCCCGGCAAAAGCGAAGATGCCGCCAAAGCTGACGGTCATCGCGTGGCCAGCGTGGAAGACGCCGCCAAAGAAGCCGATGTCGTGATGCTGCTCATCCCTGATCATCTGCAGAAAGATGTTTACGAAGAGAGCATCAAGGACAATTTGCAGGCCGGCAACGCGCTGATGTTTTCGCATGGTTTCAACATCCATTACGATCTCATCAAACCCGCCGCCGACATCGATGTTTTGATGGTGGCGCCCAAAGGCCCCGGCCCGTTCGTGCGCCGCCAGTTTGAAGAAGGCAAAGGCGTTCCGGCGCTCATCGCCATTCATCAGGACGCCACCGGCAACGCTGAAGCGATTGGCCTGGCCTATGCCAAAGGCGTGGGCGGAACTCGCGCCGCGGTTTATGAAACAACTTTCCGCGAAGAAACCGAAACCGATCTTTTCGGCGAACAGGCCGTGCTGTGCGGCGGCATGAGCGAGCTGGTGCGCGCCGGTTTTGAGACGTTGGTGGAAGCGGGCTACGCGCCCGAGATGGCCTATTTTGAATGTCTGCACGAGATGAAGCTAATCGTCGATCTGATGTTTGAAAACGGCATCACCGGCATGCGCGCCGCCATTTCCGACACCGCCAAATGGGGCGATGTCACCAGCGGCAAACGCGTGGTGGATCAAAGCACCCGCGACGCCATGAAGGGTATTTTGACCGACATCCAAAGCGGCAAATTCGCGCGCGAATGGCTGGAAGAAAATAAGAATGGCCGTCCGCGTTACAACCAGTTGCTGGAATCCGAAGCCAATTCCCAGGTGGAAAACGTGGGCAAACAGCTTCGCTCCAACATGAGCTGGATCCGCAACAACGTCCAACAGCGCACCGCGCCGGAAGTTAAAGTGGACGCCAAAGCGAAAGAAGCGCAAGCGCAAACAGCGTAAACCATTTTAGCCCAAAATCTCGTCATTCCCGCGCAGGCGGGAATCCAGTTTGTGTGGGAATGGCGGATTAGGCAACGTACTTCAAAAGTACTTTTAGGAATGCAAGGTATGAAAAATCTGCCCTTCACGTCCAGACACTTAGTTTTAATTTCCGTAGGGGTAGTATTCGGATTTTTTCTTAGTTTTGGCTTGAATTCAGGTATACTGCAAAAATTTTTGGCGGAGTTACACATACCGCTATGGACGTTGACAATATGTATAATTCTCTTTTGCATTTGGCTATTTGCCGCAATGCAAAAGGCGGCCATCGTTGCATCATACCCCAAAACGGCAGAGTATAAACAAGTTAACCTATCCGAAATTGTTGGCAATTCAATAGCCATGGACAAGTTGGAGGAGTGCGACGCAGCATTGCGGATATTGGGTTTTAAGCCAATAAAAGATTTTAGCATATCGAATTCACCTATTAGTGTCGTCGGACGTCTACTTATCAATGAGGAACATCAATGTCGAGCGGAAATGTTTTTGTCCATTTCCTCAAATGCACAACAGTCGTCACTGCCACTCACCTGCGCAATTGGTAGCTATCTCAACGATAGTAAGGCAGATGCGACGAGTCAACTGGAATTGTTAACGGTCAATAACAATTTGAACGCTAAATCAGCATTGGAATGGGCACTACGAGCGCCTCTCTGTCTATGGAGTTATCATTCCGATTGGAACCCTGAGCAGCTACTATCTTTTCACGTGAATACGCGAAATAAAATAGCACAAGGGAATCAGCTTAAACCAGTTACTGGCCTAAGCTGGCAAGATTATTGTAGGGATTCTATTAACGTAATACGACGCAGGCGTAAACGTTTGCTACGCAAGCCTGGCATTATGTTATGTCTCGAATGCTGGTTTTGTAAAAACAAAACCGAATGGTGGGGCGATTACCGAAAGGTTATGTCACAAGCTGTATAAAAGTACTTTTACTCAGTACAAAATATTTAAGGAGGTAGCGATGTCAACACAAACAGAAGTCAAAAACGAAACGAACAACAGCGGGGTGGTAGCATCGCTGCTGTCCTCGAACGTGGTGAAAAGCGAAAGCGAGCGGAACTTTGTTTCCACCGGAATGGTGGATGATCCGTCGCGCAAGTATCATCCGTATCAACCGATCCCATTGCCCGACCGTACCTGGCCGGATCAGAAAATCACGCGCGCGCCCATCTGGTGCAGCGTCGATTTGCGCGACGGCAATCAGGCGCTCGCCATTCCGATGAGCATCCCCGAAAAATTGGAGATGTTCGATCTCTTGGTCGCCATCGGATTCAAACAGATCGAGGTCGGTTTTCCATCGGCCTCGCAGATCGAATTCGATTTCATCCGCCGCTTGATCGATGAAAATCGCATTCCCGATGACGTGTCAATTCAGACCCTGGTGCAGGCACGACCAGCGCTCATCGAACGCACGTTTGAAGCATTGCGCGGCGCGAAGAATGTGGTCTTTCACGTTTACAATTCCATCAACCCGGCGCAGCGCAAAATCGTCTTCAACGCCAGCAAAGATGACGTGAAAAATATCGCCGTGGAAGCGGTGAAGGTCATCAAAAAATTGCGGCCAACGATGGGCGATTGCAATTTCCAATTGGAATATTCGCCGGAAAGTTTCTGTC
>Ga0182738_1006177_pt1 | contig 12532 bp, 8 predicted proteins | sample eDN5th30CBELigMG_FD_128876 | JGI IMG/M metagenome (GOLD analysis project Ga0182738, IMG submission 128876) | Enriched Miracle-Growth compost microbial communities from Emeryville, California, USA - eDNA 5th pass 30_C BE-Lig MG (version 2)... ...
CAGTGCTGAACAGCCACATCCAACCGACCGGCCTGATAAGCCACCAATCCCTGCTGGAAGGCCGCTTCAGCATCCTGAGCAGTCTGCGCTGTGGCCATGGGTCCGCCAGGTCCGGGAATCATTGGCGCCGGGACCGGGCCACCTTCACCAGCGCGCGCGACCTCAATCTTGCGAATATAGGTTTTGGCTTCGGCGTTGTCGGGATCTTTGTCGAGGACGGCCTTGTAGGTCGTCAGAGCTTCGCGCAGCTGGCCGGATTCATATTTGTTGCGACCTTCAGTCAACAATGCGCCAACGCCGCTGGGGCCTGCACCGATGACGGGAGGGGCCACTGTATCCGACGATGCAACATCGAGAGAGGTCACTTCCGTGGAAGCATCGCTTGCAGCCTTGACGCTCGCAGATGCTGCAGGGGCTGCCGAGTCCAGCGATGGCAGTTCTTTTGCCGACGAGGCAAGATCCGCCGCCAGAGACGTGGCATCCACGTTTTTAGGGTCGAGATCAGCCGCCTGCTTTGCCAGGTCGAGAGCCTTTTCACGGTTGCCCGATGTGAGCTCCGTCCGAGCCTGACGTACCAGCTTGTCAGCCTTAACGATTGGATCGGTAGACTCGCCGCCGTCCTGCTTTTTACCGTCGGCGTCAGCAGCGGGCTTTGCAGCCTTGTCATCGGCGCCTTTTCCATCAGCAGCCGGCTTTTCGTCTGCAGACTTTTCGGCAGCCTTTTTCGCGTCGCCGCTCGCCTGGGCGACCTGCTTAAGATCATCGTTCAGGTTGTGCAGGTCCAGCTTCGGGGCATCAGATTTCTTGTTGTCAGCCGCAGCCGTCTGCAATTTGCGCTCAGTGCGATCCAGGTAGTTCCTGGCGTCGCGATTGTCCGGTTGGAGCTTTAATGCTTCCTGCAGCTTCTCCCGGGCTTCTGAATACTTGCCGGCGTTGTAGAGCTTAATGCCCTCGTTTGTCGCAGCAACAGCATCACTGACCTGCTTTTTCTTTTCCGCAGCCTGAGCAATTTTCTTTTCTTCTTCAGCCTTTTTGGCCGCAGCTTTAGCCTCGCGCTCGGCCTCAGCCAGCTTCCTGGCTTCTTCAGCCTTTTTGGCGGCTTCTTCAGCTTTTTTCGCTTCGGCCAGCTTCCTGGCTTCCTCGGCCTTTTTCGCCTCGGCAAGCTTTTTGGCTTCTTCTGCCTTGCGAGCTTCCTCAGCAGCCTTCTTCGCTTCGGCTACCTTGCGAGCCTCTTCGGCTTTCCTGGCAGCTTCTTCGGCCTTCCTGGCCTCGGCGAGCTTTTTGGCTTCTTCAGCTTTTTTTGCAGCCTCAGCTTTTTTGGCGGCTTCTTCGGCCTTCTTCGCTTCGGCGGCTTCCTTCGCCTGCTTTTCCGCCAGGATCCGATCTGCCTTTTCGCGCTCAGCTTTCTCCGCTTCAGCCTTGGCTTTGGCTACGCTTTCCGCATGCGCTTTTTCAGCAGCAGCCTTTTCAGCAGCGGCTTTTTCGGCAGCGGCCTTTTCTTCTGCTGCACGCGCCTGCTCAGCCTTTTGCTGTTTTAGCGCTTCAGCCTTTTTGGCTGCCTCAGCTTTTTCCGCAGCCGCTTTTTTCGCAGCTTCGGCTTTTTCGTCGGTCTTGCGAGCCGCAGACTGGTCAGCATCGAGGCTCAGCTTTGCAGCCACGCCGGCTTCCTGGGGCGTGGAACTGGCAACTTCCTTCCCGCGAGTTGCCTCCGCATCCTCCGCCACCTTGTGCGCGAGCGCACCCAGTCGCTCGAGGGCATTGTGGCCCGTCTTTGCGGCCTTTGCCACCTCGGCCTTTGCGGCAGCGGCAGGGCTTTCGTTTGAAGTTTTTGCAGCGCGATCAGCAGCACTCACTTTTTCCGCAGGAGCTTCATCAAGCGAAACCGCGACAGAAACTTTCCTGGAAAAAGAATTTCCCTGGTCCATGGACATGGAGACAGAACGGCTCAATGATGCGCGCGGCTCACCGCCCGCCAGGCTCTGGGTTACAGGCGTGGGTGCGGCGTTCGCCTTGACAGCGTTAATCGTCGCAACGACGTCCACCTTCCCGGCCGTCCCGGCAGGTATTTGCGCGGATGAGCCATCGGGAGAAAACTTTGCCCCGCTGGCCTTCTGCTCAATTTCTCGCAGATAGCGGCGGGCTTCAGCATTGTCCTGATCCAGCTTAAGAGCATCGCGGAAATAGGATTGCGCAGTCAGAATTTCGCCGTCGCGGTATGCGCGACGACCATCCACCAGCAGGCGGCTCAGCTGTTCAGCACTACTGAGACCTCCTGATGCATTTTGGGGGGCTTGACCACCCCTGGCCGCCGTAGCGGCATGTGGTTTGCTGGTCTGAGTTTCAGCCTTTTCGCTGCGCACAGGGGAGTCGGCCGGTTTTACATCGGCACAGTAGCCCGCCATGCCCAGCGGCACGAACAGAAAAAAACAGAGCGTGAACTCTCGGCGAGTCTTTAACAGCATCTAAGGGACCCTTCTCCTCTAGCGATGCTCAAAATGCTAGTCATCTTGATTTTGACACCCGCCCGAAAAACCACGCTTTAACGCTTCAAAACGCAAATTTTCAAACGGTTGCCCTCGGCAATTGCGGCAGTTATCGTAAATCCAGCTTTGCGAACGCAAGCAAAAAATCACCAACTTGCCACGCCCGCGCTACTGACTTCCTCAAATCAAACGCAAACTCCCCCGAAAGGGAAACTGCTTGTCGGATGTTTGGCGGGCTTCGTCAACCGCAAAATTCGCGTGATAGAATAAAAATTTTATGCTGGCCGCAATTCAGCGCCTTCATCGATCCAACGGCTCCCGCTGGCCAGCGCACGCTGGCGCAGGCGGACGGGCACTGTGTCAATATTTCTCATTCCGGATGACAAAAATGTACCGGGGCCACCTTACTGGCGACCCCGGCTCTCCCGTCTTCCTGGCTTTTTCGCTCCGCGAGCTCGACCTCTGCTCAAAAATCGCGGCGTTCTCCTTACATATTTTGAGAATGCCCTTCGTGGGAATTATGGGAATGGCCCTCGTGGGAAGCTGCTCCGTCGTGATGGCCGCCGCTTGCGCCGGTTTTGGTCCCACTGGTAGTTTTTTCCAGTCTCTTCAGATGATCATTCATCCCGCGGATTTCTTTCTTTTGGTCCTTAACAATTTTTTCAGCCATGGCTTTGACCTCGGGATCTTTCCCGTATTTGATCTCCAGTTCAGCCATGTCGACGGCTCCCTGGTGGTGAGGAATCATCATGATCAGGAAATCCCGGTCGGGGTCTCCGCTCATGGGTTGTGACATCATGTCTTTGTGCATTTTTTCCATGGCGACATGATTTTCCTGTTCAAAGGCAGTGGCCGCCGTTGATGATGTCTGCGCCGAATCCATGGACATCTGGCCAAAAGCCGCCGTAATGCCGAGCAGGCTTATCGCAACCGCCGTTGCTGCTTTTGCCGTTGCTGCTTTTTTCGTCTGTAATGTACCGTTCATGACTGACCTCGTTGTGGTATTGAGTCAGAGGGCTTTTTCAGCAAGATTGGGTCCAGCGGAGCGATCCGCTGATTTTACACGGGCGCGCGGCGTATATCCTTATATGGACTGTTCCCCTGGCGCTTTTTCCCTGCAGACCGTCTGCAAGGCCATGTCGCAAGCGCGACTGGCTTCGGAAGCGGCTGTATAATGGTTGAGCCCATGCTGGACGCCTATGGCCGTCAAATTACGTATCTGCGATTATCGGTGACGGATCAGTGTCAATTCCGCTGCGTTTACTGTATGCCCCCCGAAGGAGTGCCCCATTTGCCGCACCGGGAGCTGATGACGGCGGACGAAATGGAACGGCTTGTGCAGGCGATGGCAGCGATGGGCGTCTGGCGGCTTCGGCTGACCGGCGGCGAACCCCTGCTTCGTCGGGATATTGTGGAGCTGGTAGAACGCTTCGCGCGCATTCCGGGCATTACAGACCTTGCCTTGACGACCAATGGCGAGCGGCTACCGGCCCTGGCGCGAGAGTTGAAGCGTGCGGGTTTGCAGCGGATCAACATCAGCCTGGACAGCATGAATTCTGAGCGATTCCACCAGCTTACCGGGGTTGACGCATTCCGGGCCGTATGGGACGGCATCCAGGCCAGCCTTGATGCGGGTTTTGCTGTGAAGATAAACGCTGTGGCCATGAACGGTATTTCCGACGAAGAGATTGACGATTTTGCCCGTCTCGCTGCCGAACACCCGGTCGAAGTTCGGTTCATTGAGTTTATGCCGCTGTGCGGAACCGGGTGGCGACCGGATCTTATGTTGCCGATCGCGCACGTGCGTGATCGTATTGCCGCCCGTTATCATCTAATTGGGCAGGGCCACCGCGGCAGCGAAGTTGCGGAGAGCTTTGTAATAGACGGCGGACGCGGACGAGTCGGTTTTATTGCCTCCATGACTGAGCCGTTTTGCTCCACCTGCTCCCGGATTCGGGTCAATGCGGCGGGCAAAATTCAGCTTTGTCTTTTCTCGGCGCTCACCTATAATATCTTGCCCACGCTGCGCAGCGGTGCCTCCATAGAAGAAATCCAGGCGGAGGTGCGCCGGGCAGTCTGGCAAAAGCCTGCCAGCCATCCCTGGGCAGACGGCCCGACAGAAGCTCGGCCGGAAAATAATGCGATGATAAGGATAATCGGTGGATAGACGCGGCATGCGCAACATTGCGCACAAAGTGGACACATTGCGGGAGGCGACCGCCGAATCGGCCATAAAAATGCAGCCGGAGACCATGCAACTGCTGCGAGAAGGGCGGGCTCCCAAAGGCGATCCCCTGCCCCATGCGCGCGTGGCCGCTATTATGGGAGCCAAACGCACATCTGATCTGATCCCCTACTGCCACCCGCTGCTGATTGATTGCGTTACGGTGGATTATGAATTCGACGCTGATACGCTGCGCATTCTTGTTACGGTGACGGCTGTCGCCAAAACGGGTGTGGAAATGGAGGCTATGACGGGGGCTTCTCTGGCCGCGCTCACCATCTATGATATGATGAAGCCGGTTGATAAGACCATGGAAATCCTGACTTGCCGGCTGAACTCGAAAAAGGGCGGCAAATCCAGCTATCCGGCGGGGGCGCCGGAAGGCTTGCGTGCCGCGGTTCTGGTTATTTCTGATTCCACGGCATCCGGATTGCGCGATGATACTTCCGGCAAATTAATCTGCGATCGATTGAAAGACTGGGGGATGCAGGAGTGCCGCCTGGATATTGTGCCGGACGACGCGGAGGCCATCGTCCAGCGTCTGATCGGCTATGCGAACGATAACTTCCAACTGGTGCTCACAACCGGCGGCACGGGACTTTCGCCGCGGGATGTCACAACCGAGGCGACCCGGCGCGTTGTTGACCGCGAAGCCCCGGGGATTGCGGAGGCACTACGCAGCTATGGTCAGCGCCGCACCCCGTATGCAATGTTGTCTCAAGGCATTGCCGGGCTGCGCGGGCAGACTCTTATTGTGAATCTCCCCGGCTCGACGGGCGGCGTGGATGATGCCATGACAGCGCTGTTTCCGGCTCTGTTTCATGCCTTTGCAGTGATGGAGGGCGCTGGTCACTAATGGGCCTTCTGGTCGCATTGTTCTTTCTCACAGCCCTGGTCTATTCCATGGCCGGGTTTGGCGGCGGATCGACTTATCTCGCCCTGCTGACCCTGTTTCATGTGGACATCCAGACAATGCGATCAACCGCTCTTCTGTGCAATCTGGCGGTGGTCTCCTACGGCACCATCTGCTTTGCGCGCGCTGGCCATTTGCGCCTGCGCCAGGTATTGCCTTTCGTACTTGCTTCCATTCCAATGGCTTACCTGGGAGGAACAGTTTTGATTGGTCAGCAGACGTTCCGGCTTTTGCTGGGATTGTCGCTCCTCGTGGCGGCCACCCGCATGCTCTGGGTTGGCCAGGCCATGGAACCCCGCACAGTCATCAGCGCAAAAACCACTTGGGCCGTTGGATTGCCGCTGGGGGCTCTGCTGGGCTTTCTGGCTGGCATTGTCGGCATCGGGGGCGGGATTTATCTGGCCCCGGTGTTACTGCTGCTGGGCTGGGCCAATGCCAGGCAGACCGCTGCTGCGGCCAGCTTTTTCATTCTCGTGAATTCAATTGCGGGGCTGGCAGGACAATGGTCCCACGGCATCAAACTCGATTGGCGCCTGGCAATTCCGCTACTGGCGGCCGTGGTGGTCGGCGGCCAGGTGGGCAGTCGCGCTGGTGCCTACAAACTGCCGAAGGTGGCCATGCAGCGCATTACCGGAGTCCTGCTGCTGGCAATCAGCGGGCGCCTTCTCTGGGCGTTGGTATGATTAGCGTTACCGAGGCGCGACGTCTCTCGATGATTCATGCCCCGCAGATGCCTCCGGAAGATTGCGCGCCAGCCCACGCAGCGGGCAGAGTGCTCGCAAACGATATCCGCGCGCCTTTCCCGCTGCCGCCGTTTGATAATTCCGCCATGGACGGATATGCTGTGTGCGCGGCAGATCTTGCAGAAGCCTGCGAGGCATCTCCCATCTCGCTGGAACTGGCGGGAATTATTGCTGCGGGTGCAGCGCCGTGCGATTCCCCCGCCGCGATCGCGGACGGCGCATCGCCGGAGCAGGCAGCGCTGCAGCCGGGCACCACACGCCAAATCTTCACCGGGGCCATGATTCCGCCGGGTTGCGATGCTGTAATTCGCCAGGAAGATGTGCAAATCACAACGGGCCAGGTTCAGTTTGCACGCCCCGCTCGCCTCCGCGAAAACATTCGCTTTGCTGGCGAAGAAATTGCGAAGGGCGCAGTGGTGCTGCCACGCGGCGCCCGCATCAATGCCGCCGCTGCGGGTGTCATTGCCAGCCTGGGTCTGCCGACCGTTCCCGTCGCTCGGCTGCCCCGGGTTGCCATTCTCATAACCGGTTCTGAAATCGTGGCGGATCCCGGTCAGCCGCTAACGCCGGGGCTTATTTACGATTCCAATTCCACCGCTCTCGCCGCCGCTCTTACAGAGCTGGGCATTGTTCCGTCTGGTTTGCGGCGAATCTCTGATGATCCCGCTGCACATTTCGATGCCATACAATCTGCAGCAGCGCAAGCCGACGTTATCCTGGTAACGGGCGGCGTTTCTGTCGGTAAATTCGACTTCGTCAAAGAACAATCCGCAGCCGCCGGGTTTGAGCAGCTTTTCTGGAAAGTCCGCCAGAAACCAGGCAAGCCATTGATGCTGGCGCGGCATCCGCAATCCGGGAAAATTCTTTTCGGGCTGCCGGGCAACCCCGCCTCTGTGCTGGTATGCTTTTATCAATACGTGCGCCCCGCACTTCTCTCTGCCATGGGCGCGGCTGCCCCCGAACTGCGCCGCACGCGGCTGCCCCTGGCCAATTCCGCTGCGAAGGCTGCTGGCCTTACTCACTTTCTGAAGGGTCAGCTTCAGCCAGACGGCACCGTGAAAATCCTGGGCGGCCAGGGGTCGCACATGATGGCATCGTTCGCGCAGTCCGATTGTCTCATTGCAGCCTGCGAAGAGCAGAGCAACCTGGAAGCAGGCGATATCGTGGAGGTGCATCTCTTACCATGAACAACAGCATTTCTGAAACGACAGACAAAGCTGCGGCCGCTGCCGCACATCCGCCGACAGTCCACCTGCTGTTTTTCGCCGCGGTTCGCGAACAGATGGGCACCGCCGCGAGGGAGGTTGCGCTGAAACCCGGAGACACGCCTCTGACCGTTGCTGAACGGGTGCTTGGATCTGCCCGATCTCTGCTGTTTGCTGTGAATGACGATCTGGTTTCTGCTGACCACGTGTTACAACCCGGCGATCGTCTCGCTTTTATCCCTCCCATGGCGGGAGGCTGACTGGTTCATCATGCTGATTGAAGTCACTGATCAAAGCATTGATGCTGGCCGGGCGCTGGATTATGTACGGCATCGCTCCTGCGGAGCGGTAGCTTTCTTTGAAGGCGATATCCGCGAGACGAATGAAGGTGAAGCTGTCATTTCGCTGGAATACGAAGTCTACGAAGCGCTGTTTCGCAAGGTTGTGAGCCAGATCGCCGCCGAAATCAAAGATCGCTGGGCTGTTCATGAAATCGCTGTAATACAGCGGTCCGGACACCTGCAGATCGGTGATGCTGGAATAGTCATCGCCGTGAGCAGCCCCCACCGCCGCGAGGCGCTCGAAGCTGTCGCTTACCTGATCGAGGAATTCAAAAAGCGCGTGCCCGTCTGGAAAAAAGAACACCGTCCCGGTCAGCCGAAATGGATCAACTGGGAGCCCCAGCTCCCGCAGAAGTAACACCGGCCAAAGCCAGATCCGCTGGAATATGTTGTCAGCCCGAATCTCGCTGTATAGAGAAGTTTCCATGTCCAGGTTCTCTCCAATGCGCGTCAGTCTCTCCAGCATTCTGCTTGCATTCGTGCTGGTGTTCGTCGCCTGCAAGTCTCCAACTGAGGCACCCGGCACCGCCGGCCCCGCAGATGAAGGTGAATCCGACTCCCCCTCGACTGTGATCCGCGCACAGCGCACCCATACCAGGGCAGCTCGCCAGCTGCCACGAGACGCCACCACCCACCGCCCGCCGCGGAAAACCGCCCAATCGCGAAAGCGCACAAAAAATACCTTCGCCCCACCCTTCACGATAACGGGAACAGCTTTTGACAAAGACACCAGTGAACCGCTGATGGGTGCCCTCATCAGCACCGTTGCCGCAGCCAGAGACACAACGGTATCCGTGGTCTCAGATGCAAACGGGCAATTCACCATTACCGATGTGCCTCCGCGCACGCGCTCACTTAGCGCATCGCTTGATGGCTTCGCTGTTGCGACAGAGCTTGCCCCGCCGGACTCCAATGGCAACCAGCGGATTTCCATCCGCCCCCCGACCAGTTCCACAGTTGTCCTTTGCGACATTCCTTTTGTTGCTGTCGTAAAATTGTCTGGCCGCGTGCAGGATCAGCAGCACCAACCCATAGCCGGGGCGGAAGTCGAGCTGTCTTCCATCGGCACTGGCACACGAATCAATCACCGGGCGAAAACCGACGATGGCGGACGATTCCAATTTCGCATCATCCCATTCCAATCGCTTTCCCTCGGCGCCCGTGCTCCGGGCTACTTTTTCTATCGAACGCCGACAGTGACTGATTTTACCCGGGAGAAAAATGATTTCGTCATCACCCTGGACCGCTGCGGAGTGATTGAAGGGAAAGTCGTAAACCCGGCAGATGAAGGAGTGCCGAACGCCGTCGTTTCCAGCCTGAATGGTTTTAACATCGGCAATGGATTTTTCGCAGACAAGCAAATCCTGGCAACTTCACAAAGCGATGGCCGCTTCCGCATTGATTCCATGCCTGCTGCGCCCACACTCGCACTGCGTGCATTTGCAAACGGCTATGCCGGAACTGATGAGGATGTCGCCCTTCCGCGCCCCGGCCAAACCGAACACGTCAAATTTGTCCTGCAACATCCGCTTTCTATCAGCGGCCGCCTGGTGGACGAATCGGGGAATCCCGCCCCTGGAACCGTCTCAACCCGTTACACTTTTGATCATACCGACTCTGACGGTAATTTCCTGATCAGCGGTCTCCCCGCTGGCGAAATGACTATCCTGGGCCGTAGCGCAGACGGATTGCATGGCCGACAGGTGGTGGCGAAGGCGGGCAGCGAGAATGTTCTAATTCAGTTCGTGGACTCCCCTTCTATCATCCACCTCAGCGTTATAGATTTCACCACTCGCCAACCGATCACAGAATTTACAGTCAGCGGTACGCCAACTACCCGCGACGGCGAGCCACCCAACGGATTTCGCCTGGTAACTCCCGGAAATCTTGAACGCGATCTCGTTGTCAAGTCACCCGGGTATTTAACGCGGAAATTTCGTGTCCACGGCAATGAAGGCGGCGGCGAAGCGCAGCGCGAATTGAAAATGGGCAGAGGCAGCGCCGTGACAGGACGCATCGTTGATTCTGATCGCCAACCCATTGCCGGCGTTGTCGTCAAAGCCGCGGATTGGAACGTGATCGATTCGCGAAATGAGATCCCGTTTTCCAGCACCGTTTCCGACTCCGAAGGAAGATTTACGATCAGCAAAATCCCACCAGGAAAGCTGATTGTATCCGCACTGCCCGCCGCACCGCTGGCCTCGCTGGAGTTGACCGTCCCCATACCCGATGCAGAATCGACTGACATCGGAGACCTGGTTTTAAGAAAAGCGGCGCGGGTGCATGGCCGAATCATCACGCAAGCGACGGGCGAACCGCTATCATACGCCATGATCCGCCTTCTGGGCATGGGTCCCAGTCCATCATTTTTTCGAGCCGCAACGGCAAGCGCCGACGGCAGTTTTGCATTCGACAACCTGCCGCCAGCCCGGTATAGATTGCTTGCGCCCGGCTATGAAGAAACCGTGGACCTGGATCCAGGTGCAAACCAGGAGATTATCATTGGCGCCGAGATGACAACACAGTCGCAACGGTGATTGCAGAAAAGCCGCGATAGCAGCGCTCCGTGCACCGGATTCCCATGTCAGTTTTTCTCGACACCTGTCGTCTAAATTTGACCTGGTTTCGCCAAACTCAGCATGATCTTTTTTAAACGAAACATTGTGTTATCGGATAAAAAACTGACCTCAATACCCGGAGCTGCTGCCTCGAGACATGCGCATTTCTAAAATTCTCTATTTACTCCCTCTACTAGCCGCCTGTAACTTGGAACAGCCCGGCACCCCTAATAGCCGGCCCGACACAGTTGATCAGGAATACGTGAGGATTGTCACGGGAGCGCCTGGCAAAAGAGATCCGGCAATCGCACGTCTAAAACCAATGCGCACGGTTGCTCCCGCATCGCAAAAGCCAGCCGCCTCTCGGGCCGCCGCAACACAGACGACGGGCCCGCAGCTTACCGTGCGCGGTATCGTCAAGTATTCTGATGGCTCTGGCCCGGCCGATCGCCTGTCGACGGCAACGGCGGAACTTTGGACTATCGCGCCTCGTGAGCCTGGTATTGATAACCCGCTGAAGTTTCACTCGCGAATTGCGGCGTCGCGCATCAGCCGAACCGGCGTTTTTGAGGTCGTTGCGCCGGATACGGTGGATCTCGCTTTATCGATAAATGCGGACCCTCGAGTGTCGCAGGTACTCCCACCTCCTGCGAGCCTGACCACGGCATCGCTGGATCGAGTGCTGACGGTGGAACTTGCAATTCCCGCCCCGAGCCGCGTGACCGGGCGCGTGATTGACAGCAACAACCAGCCGGTGACCTCGGCCAGTGTCAGTCTGGTGCACGACGACCTGTCCCAGGCGAAGATGGACTTCTCTCCGTCGCAAACCCTGACGAATTCAACAGGTGAATTTGTCCTGGAGGGGGGTGCAGGACGGGCGCTGATCGCCGCGGCGGCTGAGGGATTTCCGCAAGTGGCGACCGAAATTGACCTGCCGACGTCAGTTCCGGTTCTCCTGCGGCTGACCACAGCGACGGCTTCCGTCGAGGGCACTCTGCTGCGTTTTCCATCGGATAAACCAATCGCTAACGCAAAAATTACAGCCAGACCAGCGGGCGTGACAGCACGTCTCGGCTTGCCCGCCGTTTCTACAACAGCCACCGTCACTACTGCCGATGGCCGCTTTCATTTCGCCAGTCTGCCAGTGGGTAAAATTGAGCTGAAGCTTAACTCTGCCGATGGACAGAGCCTCTACCTCGCACCGGATCGGGAAAACAGTACAGCGGCGCACCTCAGTCTGCAGGCTGACGAAACAACGGCCGTAACGCTGCGCGCGTTCCCCGGCTATGAAATCAGCGGGCGCGTCTATGATAAAGACACCAGTGAACCCCTCAGCGGTGCACAACTTTCGGTGCTGTCCGCTTTTGCGAAACCCCGGACGGCAACTTCCGCTGCGGACGGCGCCTACAAACTGGACCACGTCGATCCGCGAGCGATGCGTGCCGTGCAGGTGAAGCTGGAACATTATACTCTGCCCACCGACACAACCACTGCCCCTCGCAGCGATGCTCTGCCAGTCAACTTTCCGGAAGATACTGACAAAATCTCCCGGGATATTCCGATGGTCGCCACGGTGATGATCAGCGGGCGTGTGGAATCTGAAGACGGCCTGCCCATCCCCGGTGCCGCCCTCAAATGGGTTACGTCCAATCATTTTGATGTCGACTATAGCGAGCGGACCGACGAAAACGGCGATTTTCAATTCCAGGTGTCGCCTTTTAGCACGGGCCTCGTAGAAGTCAAGGCAGACGGCTTCGGACTTGAGCGCAGCGAAAGTATTTCCGTGTCTTCAAAAGACGTGGACGGAATCAAGATCGTGCTGAAAGCTGCGGCTGTGGTGGAAGGGCGCGTTGTTAATTCGCAAGGCGCCGGTGTGGCGGGAGCGATCATTCAAACGACTCGCTTGTTTCCCTTGAATGGTGCCTATGTCGGGATACCGCAGGAGCTTGCGAAGACGGACCAGGCCGGGAATTTTCGCACGGCAAGCCTCGCTGCGGGAAAAGTTACATTGGCGGCGGAGAGCTTTGACTATCCTCCGGCTAAAATAACTTTGGAGCTAAAGCCG
>Ga0182738_1006178_pt1 | contig 12531 bp, 11 predicted proteins | sample eDN5th30CBELigMG_FD_128876 | JGI IMG/M metagenome (GOLD analysis project Ga0182738, IMG submission 128876) | Enriched Miracle-Growth compost microbial communities from Emeryville, California, USA - eDNA 5th pass 30_C BE-Lig MG (version 2)... ...
CACCGATGACGAGCAGCATCGCGACGACGTCCCAGAGCGTCAGAAGGCGCGAAGAGGGCTTGGAAAACGGCGCGGGCTGGCTGCTCATCCCCATCCCCCCGCCGGCGCCGAGGAGAATGGCCCAGACAGCCAGGAAACCAGGCAGGCGACCTGGCGGATGCCTATAGGCGAAACGTCGAATATTGGGAACATGCCCGGCCCCCTTGATTACAGCCGAACCCTCTACCCACTTCGATAGGGTGCGATATCGGATTATCCCAGATAACAGCCCGGCCATCTTGCTGCTGCCGAGGAAGTTTCGCTTGCGACAGTGTCGAGATTACTATAGGATTGTATTATTGAATGTCTATTTGCCAGAAGCCTGGAAGTGAATCGGGCATGGCGATGGCGCAACCTTACAGGAGACGGGATGAATCCACGCTCGGCGCGGTTCAGGGAGCTTTTCGGCCAAGGGCCTTTTGTTTGCATGGGGGCGCACGATGCCGTCACAGCCAAATTGGCTGAACAGGCGGGCGCGCCCGCCATCTTTGTCAGCGGATTCGCCGCCTCGGCGATCATTGCGGGCAAGGCCGATATCGGCGTATTGACTCAGACGGAAATGTTCGAGCATATCCGGCGGATTTGCCGGGTGTCCACCGTGCCGGTTTTCGCCGACGCCGACACGGGCTACGGCGGGATCCTGGATGTGCAAAGGACCATGGAGCTTTGGGAAGAGGCCGGCGCCTCCTGCCTGCATGTCGAAGACCAGGCATTGCCGAAGAAATGCGGTCACTTTGCCGGAAAGCAATTAATCCCGAAAGAGGAAATGAAGCTGAAGCTGCGGGCGATGCTGGATGCAAGGCGCGACCCCAACTTCTTCATCGTGGCGCGGACGGATGCGATTGCGGTCAACGGCCTTGAGGATGCGCTGGACCGTCTGGAGGCCTATGCGGAAGAAGGCGCGGATGGGCTGTACGCCGACGCGCCGGAAAGCATGGAGCAGCTGCGCGAGATCGGCAGGCGCCTCAAGCCCTTGGGCAAGCCCATACTTTTCAATATGGCGCGATCGGGCAAGACGCCCTTTCTTTCGCTCAAGGAAATCGCGGAATTGGGCTTCGGTTTCGCTATCTGCCCCATAGAGCCCATGTTCGCCATGCACAAGGCCGTCAAGGAAATGATGGAGACCTTCATGCGGGAGGGCTGCTCCACCAATGCCATCGCGCACCAGATCACTTCCTTCCAGGATTTCAACCGATTCATCGGGCTGGAAGAGTCGATAGCGATAGAACGGAAATACGCCAGCGCCGGATAAGGCTGGCGCCACATCGATCGGAACATCGCCTTGGGGCGATAGGAGAGAGGCACATGAAATCAGTGAAGCTGGCTGTCGGGATTTGCATGTCGTTCATGCTGGGGTCCAGCCCTCATGCCGCGGAAGTGAAGTACCCCGAAAGGGCGGTCACCATTATCGTCCCATATTCTCCGGGCGGCGGCAGCGACAACGTGTCGCGCGCCATGGCCAGGTATCTGTCCGAGCTATGGGGGAAATCGGTAATCGTGGAGAACAAGCCGGGAGCGGACGGGCTGATCGCCACCAACGACACTATTCGCGCGAAGCCGGACGGTTATACGCTGTTGGTGTCGATACCGGCCATAGCCATGCTCAAGTACACCAACAAGACGCTCAAAAGCGATCCGTTGACGCATTTGACGCCGGTCAGCACGATGGCTGTAGGGCCGACGGCCATTGTCGTGAAAGGTAATTCCGGCATCAAGACGGTTAACGATTACAAGAAGTATTGCGCGGATGAAAGCAGGAATTGCAGCTGGGCGAGCGGGGAGCCATTCACGCTGATGGTCGGAACGGCCATGATGTCGTCCATGGGCTTGTTGGACAAGGTCACCAATGTCCGGTATGCCGGAACGTCGGCGGCGGTGAATGACGTCCTGGGTGGCCATGTCACATCGCTGGTGACCGGCACCTCATCGGTACTGTCGCACCATAAGTCGGGCGATCTCAGGATCCTCGCGGTCAGTTCGAAAGAACGGCTGCCCGAATTACCCGATGTGCCGACCTACGCGGAAGCGGGCTTGGGCGACGTGGCTTTCAGCAATAACTGGTATGGGCTCTTCGCACCGGCCGGCACGCCCAATGAGATCAAGGCCAAGATCGCCGATGGTTTCAATAAGGCGGCGAATGCGCCAGAGGTTCTGAAGGTCTTGAAGCCCTTGCTGCTGACCCCTGTGGGCAGCACTCCCGACGCGTTTGCGCAGCGCCTGGCAGAGGACCAGAAAACCATAGACAGTCTGGCGCCGACGGTTTTCAAGGAATAATAACGGGCGAAGCCGCGGGGCAGGCCCTCGCGCCCCATTTTGCCGCTGAACCGGCGGGCCCTGGCGCTGCTGGCGCACAAGGGCCAGCGAGGCCTAAACATCTTCCCAGGGAACGCCGCCGGCATAGCTTTTATAGCTGACGGCGGCTCCCCATCCCGCGTCGACCGGCAGCATGACGCCCGTAATCTTCGACGCTTGCGGCGAGCACAGGAAAGCGACGGCGTCAGCGACGTCGTCGGGATCGGGCAAAGCATCGAGCGCATGGCTGGCCATGATTTTCGCCAGATCTCGCTGGCCCGCGCTGATCTTTTCCTGCAGGCCCCGGGTCAGCACATAGGTGGGCGCCACGCAATTGACGCGGACGCCATGGCGGCCCAGTTCCACGGCCAGCAGTTCCGTCAGGCGCCTTACGGCGACTTTTCCGGGATTGTAGGCTGGCAGGGGTAATGGAAGGATGCTATTGATGGAACCCAGGGTGACGATGGACCCGCCGCCGCGCGCCCGCATCCGGCGGCCATAGGCGATGCAGGCGTGCAGGGTGCCATGGTAGTTGACCCGCCACATCCGTTCGTGCCGATCCATGTCCATGTCGAGCACGGATTCGGCGTTGGGAATCAGGGCGGCCGAAGTGACCAGGATATCGGCCGGGCCCAGATCTTCGGCTGTTGCCGCGGCAGCCTTTTCCAGCGCATGGCGGTCAGCGACATCGCAGGGATAGTAGGCCGCGCGCGCGCCTAAACCCTGGATATAGGCGACTATGCCGCGCGCCTGGTCTCCGTCGACATCCAGGATGGCGACGTCGCAGCCGTCCTTGGCAAGGCGGATGGCGCAGGCTGCGCCTATGCCGCCTGCTCCTCCGGTAACGACCGCCGTCCGTTTCATGGCTTGGGCTGCGCCGCGGCCTTGCCGCGTACCTCGACGCCCGCTTCTTTTTCGATGACCCGTATCATTTCCGTCATGTCGGCCTGGTAGCCCAAGGTCTCGGCCGCATGGTTGAGGAAGTTGCGCACCGACTGGCCGACCGCCATGGGGACGCCCAAATGCTCTGCTTCTTCGAGGCACAGCCTGATATCCTTGGCTGACAGCCCGAGGGCGAACCCGAAGCCGAAGCTGCGTGACAGCACGAAGTTCGGAATCTTGACTTCGGACGCATTGGAGCGGCCGGTTCCCGCGTTGATCACCTGCACTACCATGTCGGGGTCCAGCCCCGCCTTGACGCCCATGACCAGCGCTTCGGACGTGACCACCAGCGCGGTGACGGAAACCAGGTTGTTGATGACCTTCATGGTTTGCGCCATGCCCGGTTCCGGCCCCACATAGAACTGCTTGCCGAGATGGTCCAGAATGGGCCGGGCTTCGTCATAGCGGCCGGCGTCGCCCGCGACCATGAGGGCCAGGCTGCCTTTGGTGGCGCCGGCGACACCGCCGCTGACCGGGCAGTCGAGGGTTGCGATGGACCGGGTCGCCAGGCCGGATGCAAGCTTCTTGGCGGCTTGCGGGCCCGTGGTGGACAGATCGATGACGATGCGCACAGCGCTCCCTTCGATCAGGCCGTCCTTGCCGAGCCCCACCGCCGTCACGACATCGGGCATGGGAAGCGACATGAGGACTATGGCGGCCGCATCCGCCACCGCGCGCGGGGAGTCGGCGCGGCTCGCGCCCTTGGCGACCAGCGGCGCCAAAGCGGCTTCGTTGGTATCGAAAATGGTCAAGCGATAGCCGGCGGCCAGCAGCCGCTGCGCCATGGGCGCTCCCATGCGTCCGATGCCGACGAATCCCAGCGATCCATTCTTGTCTGCGTTTGCATTCATGCCTGTTCCTTGTTTTCCGAGAGTAATGATCGTGCTGTAAAGGCGCACCTTCAGGATGCCGTCCAGCCGCCATCGATGGGCAGCACGGAACCCGTGATGTCACTGCCGGCGGGGCTGCACAGGAAGAGGATTAGCGCGGCCACATTCTCCATCGCGACGAAGCGCCCCGTCGGCTGGCGCTGGGCCAGGTAGTCGCGCGCTGCGGCCTCTTCCGTTACGCCGGTTTCCCGGGCGATGCCGGCGATGCGCGAGAGGATGGCCGGGGTAGGGACCGTGCCCGGGCTGACCGCGTTGCAGGTGATGCCGCTGGTTGCGGTCTCCAGTGCGATGGCGCGCGTCATGCCGATGAGAGCCGTCTTGGTGGTGACATAGCCTATGCGATTGACGGTCGCCGAAGCGCCGTAGACCGACGACATGTTGACGATGCGCCCCCAGCCGCGGCTGCGCATGCCGGGTATGGCCAGCCGGGCGGTGTGGAAAGCGGCGGAAAGATTGACCGCGATCGATTCGTCCCATTGGGGCGGGGAAAGGTTTTCCGCTGGCGAGAAATGCCGGACCACGGCATTGTTCACGACGATGTCGACCCCGCCGAACTGTTGTGTGGCCGCTTTCATCATGAGTTCTATCTGGTCGGCGTGCCTGAGATCCGCCTGGCTCAATAGCACTTCGCATCCGTGTGCGCGCCTCAGGCGCTCGGCCGCGTCTCGAGCCGAATCTTCGGGCTCCAGCCCGTGCAAGACAATATTGGCCCCCTGAGCGGCCAAGGTGTCGGCGATGGCATAACCCAGGCCGCGGATCGATCCGGTGATCAAAGCGCATTTGTTCTTGAGCAGCATGGTAGTTCCGATGGGGCGGCGCGGCGTCAGGCGCCGCCGGTGGGAGGGACGTCCAGCCTGACGACTTTGCCTTGCAGTTCCGGCGAAGGCGAGGGATAGCGCAGCATGACTTGCGGGTCGTGCCCGGGTATGACGTGGTCGGGCGAATCCGCCAGCTTGCGGACGTGCCGGTGGCCTTCCAGCATATCGCCCACGTTGTAGACGGCAGGGAAGGGGATTTGCCGGTCGATGTTGCCATAGAGGTGGGCGGCGTCGGACGCGACGACGACCCAGCCCCGTTGGGTCAGGACACGCACTACCTGAAGGCCGGCGGTATGTCCCCCGATGTGGTGCAGGCTCAGGCCGGGGGCGAGCTCGGACATGCCTTGGTGAAATACCACTCGGCCGTCGTAGAGCTTCCTGATGAAGCTGACGATATCTTCGACATTGAAAGGATGACGCAAGGCGGGATGGCACATGCAGCGGCCGGTTGCGTATGCCGGTTCCGCGTCCTGGATGTGGAATCTGGCCTCGGGAAAGCGTTCCAGCGTGCCGGCATGATCATAGTGCAGATGCGTGATGATGACGTCGCGGACGGCACGGGCGTCGACGCCGAGCAGTGCAAGGCCGTCCGGAACCGGAGTGAGCAGCTCGCGCCCCCGTTCGCGGGCGGCCGATTCTTCAAAGCCGGTATCGATGACGTAGACCTCCGATTGCCTGTGCGCCACCCACACGAAATATTCCAGGTCCGATTCGGCATCGTGGAAGTCGCCGCCGCCAATATAGTTGGCCGCGGCCGTGCGGCCGCTGTGCCTGGCATATCGGATGGCATAGAGCTCGAACGGAGCGGAGTCTTGAACGTCCATGGGGATGGTCTCCATCGATGCCTGAAGATGCGGCGGCATCCGTCTGCGGATGATGCGCCGCTTTCAACGTGCGTAAGTTGAAATACAATATAATTGTATTATAGTATTAATGATGCCTGACGCAATCTGGTTGCGCTGCGCCCCTGTCGATATCTAACGTAGGAATGACTTATGGCTATCCGTCCTGAATTTGAAACCGAACAATTTGAAAAAGGCCTTGCGATCCGGCGTGCGGTGGTGGGCGATGCGTATGTCGAGCGGTCTTTGCAGAATGCCGACGATCTTACGGCGCCCCTGCAGAAGCTGGTGACCGAGTATTGCTGGGGGGAAGTATGGAGCAGGCCGGGGCTGGATCGCAAGACGCGCAGCTTTGTGAATCTGGGCATGCTAATCGCCCTGAACCGGCCGCATGAGCTGCGGCTTCACTTGCGCGGGGCAATAAACAACGGCATCACGAAGGAGGAGATCCAGGAAGTTATCCTGCAGGCGGCGATCTACTGCGGGGTGCCGGCCTCGCTGGACGCGATGAAGGCGGCCAAAGAAATCATCGGAGAGATGGAAAAAGAAGGCGCTTTCCGTTGAGCGATGACGCGGCGGGGCGCTTTCAGCGGTTTCGGCGCCCGCCGTCAGGCCTGCTTTTTTTCCTTCTGGCTTTCGCGCAGTAGCCGTATCGCCACCGCGGACGCATTGCGCACATGCCGGCTTCCGGCCTGCCGGGCAGCCTTGCCGTCCTTGGCCTTCAAGGCTTCCAGAAGGTCGCCCAGTTCGGCCAGGCTTTTATCCGCGCGACCCGGGGCCGCCATGGACATCGACCGCAGCAGCATGATTTGGGAGTTCAGCAGCCGCAGGCTGTTCGTCAGCGCTTCGTTGCCGGCTCCTTCCAGCAGGCAGCGGTAGAATTCATTTTTGGCCTTCAACTGACGCAGGGAATCATCCCGAGTGTGCGAGGCTTTGAGGTTTCTGTAGGCTTTTTGCAGCGCTTCGAGATGGGCGGGTGTGGCGCGTTCAGCGAAGAGCTGGCTCGCCAGGCCTTCGAGTTCTTCGCGGACCCGATAAATGCCGTCAGCCTGTTCCGGAGTGACGGTTTCGACGACCGGGCCGCGATGCGGAATCACCTTGATCAGGCGTTCGGTTTCCAGTTGGCGCAAGGCTTCGCGGACCAGGGTCCGGCTGACGCCCGTCATTTCACATAGTTCGCGCTCCGGCAGCCGTTCGCCGGGATGGAAGCGGCCGGCCAGAATAGCGTTGCGTATGCTTTCCGTAACGCTGTGCCGCAGGACAGCAGCGGCGCGCGGTACTTTAAAATCAACGTCAGCGTCTTTGGGGCTCATGCGGTTTCCCTGTGGTATCCGATCTAGATGTACGAGCGCGCGTCCCCGTGGCGCATCTTCGCCATCGGGAACGCGGCAGCGTTTAGTTTAGCCCAGCCAGCCCGGATCAGCCCCCCGAAGCCTTGCCCAACACCTTACGGACGCGTTCTATATAGGCCTTGCCATCGAAGCCGACTTGTTCGGCCCTTTTGTACCAGGCATCGTAGGATGGGCCGATGTACTTGTCCTGCATCAGCTTGGCGCGTTCGGCGTCGGGAGCGACCCAGAAGGTGACGCCTTCCGACTCCATTTTCTTCATGGCGTTGCCGACGAATTCATCGTGGCGGGAAAAGGCTTCCTGCTGGATCTCGTCCATGACACCGGTAATCTGTTTCTGGATATCGGGCGGCAGCTTTGCCCAGCTGTCGGGGTTGGCGAGAATGGCCCAGCCGTTCACCGGGCCCAGGCTCCAGTTCTGCACATTCTTGGCCAGCCGCCAGTATTCCAGCGCGTTGCCCACGCAGGTGGAAGTGAACAGGCCGTCGATGACGCCCCGTTCGAGCGCGGGATAAATTTCTGGAACGGGCAGGGGCACCGGCTTGCCGCCGAGCGCGTTGACGACTTCGGCGGTCTGCGGATTATGGACGCGCAGGCGCTTGCCCTTGAAATCCTCGACCGTCTTGATGGGTTGCTTGGAGAAAAGCTGCTGCGTGCACCAGACGCCGTTGGCCAGGACGATGGCGTCCCATTTTTCTTTCCAGATTTTCTTGGTGTCCTCGAACCAGAAAGCATCGCCGACCTTTTTGTATTCCTTAGCGTCATTGATCAGGCCCGGCAGATTGAAGATGCCCATGCGCGGCTCGTCCGCAGCGAGATAAGTGTGCAGCGCCGCGCTCATGTCGACCCGTCCCTCCCGGATGGCGGTAGCGATCTGGGCCGGAGGGACCAGGGAATCGCTGACGGTGACCTTGACCTTGCCTTGCGTGGCCTTCGCCACGCGCTCGGGTACCGACTGGGTGAGGATGGAATACCCATCCCCGGGGGAGGTGATGACCGACATGGTGAGGTCGTACGTCTGGGCTTCCACCGCGGACGTGTGCAGCCAGCCAGCGAGGCAGAGCGCGGCGCCGAGCACACTGGCCTTTAGCCGCCGGCGCCCGCGTGCAGGGAAATGCGATGCAAATAGTTGATTCGATTCCATCATTGTCGTCTCCGTTGTGTGATTGCTCTTGGGTTGAAAGCGGGGCGCCGGTGCGGGTGGCGCGCGGCTGCGCTGTGCAGCCGCCGGAAATCCGGTCGATTTATTTTTCTTTAGTCATTTAATAATTCGATAATACAATATGCGAAGAACAACTGCAATGGATGTATCGTCCATGGATGTAGTGCCGAGGCGTCCGCAGCAGCGCCGCGGGTGCGAAGGCGTCCCCGGCCATAAAACCCGACCCGCGCGGCCGCGCAGTTTGCTCAATGGCTGCGCTTCGATTCGACACAAAGAAGCCCTGTGAACAAGGAGGCAACATGATGGTGGTGGATACTTCCGATAACCCGGACGTGAGAGGCGAGGAGCGGCGGCCGCCGGCCGCACTGTATCCCTTGTCCCGGCAGGACGATTTTGTGGCGATCCGCGCCATCGTCCAGCTAGTGCGGGCGGGCGGCGTACTGGCGGCGTTGGCTTTGCTCGCGATGGCATTGATCATGTGCTACGAGATCGGTTCGCGCTCCTTGTTCAATGCTCCCACGTCCTGGGCGACGGAGATTTCCGCTTACCTGCTGGTGGCCGTGGTTTTCCTCGGATTGGGCGCCGCCCAGGCTAGCAACAGCCACGTGCAGGTCGAGCTGTGGGTCGACCGCTTGACCCTTGATCGCCGGCGCGCCGTGGAACTGATCTGCCAGTGGTGCGGCCTGCTTTTCGTGATAATCGCCGCCTGGCAGATGGCATCCTTCAATGTCAGGGAACTGGTGAACGATACCCGCGACTGGGGCCTGCTTTCCACACCTCAATGGATACCGGAACTATCCGTTTCGGTGGGGCTGACTGTTTACGCGCTTTCCATTCTGGTCGATATCTACCGGCTGAAGCCTCCCAAGGGGAACGGGCGCCGCTGGGCCCTGCCGCTATTGGCGGTTGTGCTGCTCGCGGCCCTGATCGCGCTGGGGCGCCTGACCGTACCCATCATGGGCGGGCGTATCGATTGGGGAACATTGTTCATTGTCATTTTCATCCTGTTGGGCATGCTGGCGTGGAGCGGCCCGCGCATTGCACTGCAGACTGTCTTGCTGATCGGCGGACTGGCGCTGCTGTATTGGCTGGCCCGCGGCCAACCGCTGGCATGGGTGGGGCTGTTGCTGGTGGCCAGCATGATATTCATGCTGTTGTTCGGCTTGCGGATCGCCTTGGCGCTGGGCTTGGTGGGGATGCTCGGCGTCTACTTCCTGCTTTCCCGGCCCCAGTTGTCGCTGATTGCGGAGCGGGCCTGGAGCAGCACCAATACCTTCACGCTGGCCGCCGTGCCGATGTTTATCTTCATGGGAGGGTTGCTGCTCCAAAGCGGGATCGTCACCGGCATGTTCGATTCGCTGGTGCGCTGGTTCGGCCGTACGCCAGGCGGCCTGGCCCATGCCAGCGCGGGCGCGTCCGGCGTGTTCGCCGCGGTATGCGGTTCCAGCCTGGCTACGGCGGCGACGCTGGGCAAGGTGTCTTGCCCCGAAATGATCGCGCGCGGCTATAGCCCCCGGCTTACTTACGGGATTACGGGCGCGGGAGCCACATTGGGCATCTTGATCCCTCCCAGCATCCCGATGATCATTTACGGAACGACAGTGGGCGCCTCAGTTACCCATTTATTCATGGGCGGCATGCTGCCGGGGCTCCTGTTGATGGCTTTCTTCATGCTGACGGCGCTGGTATGGGCGATGGTCTGGCGCGGCGCGGCGCCCGTAGGGCGGGCCTACACCATGAAGGAGAAGCTGACCGGGTCCAAGGGCATGCTGCCTTTCGTCATCATCATCTTCATTGTGCTGGGCTCCATGTATGCCGGTGTCGCCACGCCCACGGAAGCCGCCGCGGTCGGCGCCTTCGGTGCGTTCATTCTATGCCTGGCGCGCAAGACCATCGATATCCGCAAATTGTTCGATATCGCTATGGATACCGCGAAAGTCACGGCGATGCTGCTGCTGATCGTCGTGGGGGCGTCGATCTTCAGTTGGGTGTTCGATTACATACGCCTGCCGCGCGAAATCGTCGGCTTGATCACGGATGCCAGGCTGCCGGCATGGATCGTCATGGCGTTCATGACCCTGGCCTACCTCGTGCTCGGCATGTTCATCGAATCCATTGCGATGATGCTGATGACTTTGCCGGTGACATTCCCCATCGCGATGGCGCTGGGCCTGGACCCCATCTGGTTCGGCATCTTCCTGGTTTTGATGATCGAAATCGGCCTGATCACACCCCCGTTGGGCATGGTGTTGTTCGTGCTGCACAGCATGAGTGAAAAGATCCGATTCGGCCAGATCGTCTCCGGGGTGTTGCCGTTTGTCGTCGTGATGCTGGTGTTTTTGGTGGTTCTTTACACATTCCCCGAAATCGTCACCTGGTTGCCCAAGCATGCGGGATGATCGTTATCGCGTGCAACGCGCCGCACAAGCTCATGGCCGAGCCGGCGATTAGCCGGATGAGGCCGGACGGGCGGCGAGCCTCACCAGGCTTGCGGCATCGTCGGCATGCTCGATATCCCAGATGCCTGCGATCAGGCGGTCGGGGTCGCAACCGGATCGGCCATAGCGGCACAGATCGCGCAGCTTGGATTCGAGTTCCGCATCCGTCAGCGGCCGCTTCAAGGCGCCGCGGGCGATGTCCACATGCTCTTCAAGGCTTCCGCCGCCGCGCAGCGTGAGCCGGACGGTGGCCGCGTCGATGGCATAGCTGTCGTCATCACGAAAGCGCAGCCGCTGCCCCACTGCACGCAATTGCGGGTCGCGGACCGCCTCGTCCGAAAATTCCTCCAGGCCGGCACGGCGGCGTAGCAGCGCGACCGGGGCCGCATGCTGGGCGCTTACCTGGGATTCCCGGCCGTTTCGGGCGTGAGGCCTGTCCGTGCGTTGCCGCAGCAAGGGATGGCCTGTAAGCTCGATCAAATCGATATCCGACGCGCCGGCATGGCGCATTTCCGGCCGCGCCGCCAGGGCCAGGCAGGCATCCAGGACTGGATTCAGGACAACGCCGCAAGGGTAGGGCTTATAAGCGGTGTTGCTGATTTCCCATGTCGCTCCCAGGTGCGCCGTCACTGCCGTGAAATCGGGTTGATCGCCAAAGACGCGCAAAAAGCCATACTTGCCCTCCAGAGGCTGGGACGGGCCATCGAAATTGTTCCGGGCCAGCAGGGCGGAAAGCATGCCGTTGCGCGCGGCATTGCCGACGCTCACGCTTTTTGCCATGGTGCCCAAGCCCTCGACCAAGCCGCCCGCCTGGCATGCCGCGGACCCTAGCGCCCAGCAAAGCTGCTCGCTTGCCAGCGCCAGCAGTTTTCCCACGGCCATGGCGGCGCCGAAAACGCCGCAGGTGGAAGTGATATGCCAGCCTCTCCCATAGTGAAACGGCGAGATGGCATTGCCGATGCGGCATTCCGCCTCGATGCCCAGCAGCAGCGCCAGCAGCAGGTCCGCGCCCTTGACGGGCCTGGTTTCGCTGAATGCGAACAAGGCGGCAGCCACAGGCGCTGTGGGATGAATGATGGTGGGGATGTGCGTGTCATCGTAGTCGTACACGTTGGCGCCCATGGCGTTCAATGCCGCGGCGTTAAGGATGTCCGCCCGTTCGCCGCGCCCGATGAGCGTGGCCTGTCCCGAGTTGAAGAAGGGCTGATACACCTGCACCGCCTTGTCCAGCGTGGGATCCGTGGCGCCGGCCAGTGCCACCGCGAAGTAATTGATCAGTGCGCGCTTGGCCTCATGCCTTACATTTTCCGGAACTTCATCCCAACACGCCTGTGCAACGAAGTCGGCGAGGGGCATTGAGACGGAAAGGGATTCCAGTGAAAGGGGCGGCTCCATAATCTTCTCGGCATCTCCGGGCATTATAGTAAGATTGTATGATTATACGACCATAAAGGCTGGAACCGCCTCGCGCCCTTGGGCCGCCGCCGACGGGCGCTCATGCCTGAACTCGTCGCAATGCCTGCGGCGGCTGGCCGAGGGCCGAGAACTGCGATTGGCCGCCTGGCCTGCGCTGGTGAACGACAAGCTGCTGCGCGACGCGCCGGCCGACATCCGGACCGAGATCGTCCTCGATCAGGGCGATCGCCAGGTCGATGCCCGCTGAAATCCCCGCCGAGGTCCAAATGTCGGCCGGCCGCGTCGAGCAGTTGAACTCCCGGATGGAGCACGATGGCAATGCTTCGCGTCATGGCAGTTTTCG
>Ga0182738_1006179_pt1 | contig 12531 bp, 15 predicted proteins | sample eDN5th30CBELigMG_FD_128876 | JGI IMG/M metagenome (GOLD analysis project Ga0182738, IMG submission 128876) | Enriched Miracle-Growth compost microbial communities from Emeryville, California, USA - eDNA 5th pass 30_C BE-Lig MG (version 2)... ...
ACCGGGCAGGCTTCCTGGCAGAAACCGCAATAGATGCACTTCACCATGTCGATGTCGTAGCGCGTGGTGCGCCGCGTGCCGTCGTTGCGGCGCGGCCCCGCCTCGATGGTGATGGCCTGCGCCGGGCAGATCGCCTCGCACAGCTTGCAGGCGATGCAGCGCTCCTCGCCGTTCGGATAGCGCCGCAGCGCGTGCTCACCGCGAAAGCGCGGTGAGACCGGGTTCTTCTCGAACGGATAGTTGATCGTCAGCTTCGGGCGGAAGAAGTAGCGCATCGACAGCACGAGGCCGACGACGAATTCCTTCAGCAGCAGCGAGCGCGCGGCCCGGTCCAGTCGCATCACATCCCTCACCCGCCCGGGCTCGCCGGGCCCCTCACGCCAGCATCCAGCCGACGCCGAATCCCACCACCGGATAGATGACGAGCTGCGCGAGGAAGGCGATTCGGATCACCCGGATGCCCGTCACCGCGCGGGCCCGCTCCGGCCCCGCCATCGTGTCCGCCGTGCGCTGCAGCGACGCCGCGAGCCGCGGCAGCACGACGAACACCTCCACCGCCGCGAGCGCGAGGCCCAACACCAGACCAATGAGGCCCGCGAGCGTGGGACTCACGGCCGTCAGCCCGGCGTCGCCGTGGGTGCCCAGCCCGTGAGCTGCAGCACTCCGGCGACGATCACGACCGAGGCCAGCGACAGCGGGAGGAACACCTTCCAGCCGAGCCGCATGAGCTGGTCGTAGCGATAGCGCGGCACGATCGCCTTCACCATGGCGAACATGAAGAACACGAAGCCGGCCTTCAACACGAACCAGACCACGCCGGGTATCCAGTTGAAGGGCGGGAAATCGAGCGGCGGCAGCCAGCCGCCGAGGAACAGCACCGTCGTCAGGCAGCACATCAGCCCGATCGCGACGTACTCGCCCAGCATGAACATCATGTACGGCGTCGAGCCGTATTCGACCATGTAGCCGGCGACGAGCTCGGATTCCGCTTCCGGCAGGTCGAAAGGCGGCCGGTTCGTCTCGGCCAGCGCCGAAATGAAGAACACGATGAACATCGGAAACAGCGGCAGCCAGTACCAGTCGAGGAAGCTGAGCCACGGCACCCCGATGGCGGTCGCCAGCCCCGAGCCCTGCGCGCGCACGATGTCGGAAAGGTTCAGCGAACCGACGCAAAGCAGAACGGTGATGATCACGAAGCCGATCGAGACTTCGTAGGACACCATCTGCGCCGCCGAGCGCAGTGCGCCGAGGAACGGGTACTTGGAGTTCGACGCCCACCCGCCCATGATGATGCCATAGACGCCCATCGACGAGATGGCGAAGATGTAGAGGATGCCGACATTGATGTCGGCGATCACCCAGCCTTCGGAGAACGGGATCACGGCCCAGGCCGCGAGCGCGAGGGTCGCGGTGACGAGCGGGGCCAACAGGAATACGCCCTTCGAGGCGCCCGAGGGGATCACGGGCTCCTTGAAGACGAATTTCAGCAGATCCGCAAAGCTCTGGAACAGGCCCCAGGGGCCGACCACGTTCGGCCCGCGCCGAATCTGCACCGCCGCCCAGATCTTGCGGTCGGCGTAGAGCACATAGGCGATCACGACCAGCACGAGGACGATGAGCAACAGGCTCTGCGCCACCATGACGATCAGCGGCCAGAGGAAGTCGGACCAGAAATTCATGCGTGCGCTCCGTGGGCGCTGGCCACTGCTGCAGATTGCTGCCGAGCCCCGGACGAGGCCGGTTCCCTCCCCCCTTGTGGGGGAGGGCTAGGGAGGGGGGTAGCCGCAACCTCCGACGCCGCGGCTCGGATTGCGGTGAGCACGCCGTAGAGGTTCGCCATCACCTCGTCGTTCCGGAAGCGGAGCACGCGCAATCCCTGGGAGGCAAGCGATGCATCTTTTACCAGGTCGGCTTGTGCGGTCGCGACGAACTCATGGCTCTCGCCGTCAAGCTCGATGATGAGTCCCCTAGTGTGACAAACGAAATTCACGATGTAGCGCCCGATCGGCGCTTGTCGGCGGAATTGCAGGCCCCCCAACCGCCCGGCCTTGAGATGCCGCCATAACAGCGTCTCGGCGCGGTTCATCATCTGGCGCAGCGCTTTGGCTCGGCCTCGTTGTTCTGCAGAGATTCCGGACCGCGTCATGGCGCCTTCCTCCGGGGAACCCCCCTCCCTAACCCTCCCCCACAAGGGGGGAGGGAACCGGCCCGAGAGCGCGGTGGGCGTTGGGGACGAACGCCGCCGCGTTATGCCACCTCGCCCGCGGGACCTTTCTCCCTGACCCTCCCCCACAAGGGGGGAGAGAACCGCGCTGTTCCCTGGGTGGAGTGCATGGGCCAGCATCAGGACCAGCCCTACTCCGCCGCGGCGCGGGAGGCGCCGGCGGCGAGGGCCGAGCACTCGGCCATCACGGCGGAGGCGCGGGCGATCGGGTTGGTGAGGTAGAAGTCGGCGACGGCGCCCGTGAACGGCGTCGCGCCGAGCGTGCCGGGCTTCCAGTTCATCGCGGCCGCGTGAATCTTGCCGGGCTCGATCGCGTCGATCCGCGCCAGATGCGGATGCGCCTTGTAGAGGGCGCGCCGCAGTTCGGCGAGCGAATCATAGGGCAGGCGCCGTCCGACATGATCGGACAGCGCGCGGACGATCGCCCAGTCCTCGCGCGCCTCTCCCGGCGGGAAGCCGGCCCGGTTGCCCATCTGCACGCGACCCTCGGTATTGACCCAGGTCCCCGACTTCTCGGTGTAGGCCGCGCCGGGAAGAATCACGTCCGCACGATGCGCCCCGGCGTCCCCGTGGGTGCCGACATAGACGACGAAGGTCTCGCCGAGCACAGTGGTGTCGAACTCGTCGGCGCCGAGCAGGAACAGCACGTCGAGCGTGCCGCGGCGGCCGGCCTCCTGCATGCCCGCGAGGTCGAGCCCGCCCTCCCCCGGCACAAAGCCGATATCGAGCCCGCCGACGCGCGCGGCGGCGGTGTGCAGCACCGAAAAGCCGTTCCACGCCTCGCCGATCGCCCCCACGCTCTCGGCGAGCTTGGCGGCCGCGGCCAGCACGGCGGCGCCGTCCGGACGGGCGACCGCGCCCTGGCCGACGACGATCAGCGGCTTCTGCGCGGCCTTCAGGACATCGAAGAACGCGCCGTTCCCCGCTGCGAGGTCCGCCAGCGTCTCCGGCCCCGCGCCCAGATGCGTGTAGGGATAGGTGAGGTCCGCCGCCTCCCCGATCAACGCGACGGGCGTGCGACCGAGCCGCCAGCGCTTGCGGATCCGGGCATTCAGCACCGCCGCTTCCCGGCGCGGGTTGGCGCCGACGAGGAGCACGGCATCCGCCTCCTCGATGCCTGCGATGGTGGCGTTGAAAAGATAGGAGCCGCGGCCGAATTTCGGGTCGAGCTTCGCCCCGTCCTGCCGGCAGTCGACATTGCGGCTGCCGAGCCGCTCCAGCAGGTCCTTCAGCGCGAACATCTCTTCGACGCTGGCCAGATCGCCGGCGACCGCGCCGAGCCGCGAGCCCGAGGTGTTGAGCACGCGCGCCGCGATGCGACCGAAAGCCTCGCCCCATCTCGCCGGCCGCAGCCGCCCGTGGTCGCGCACGTAAGCCCGGTCGAGGCGCTGCGTGCGCAGCCCGTCCCAGACGAAGCGGGTCTTGTCGGAGATCCACTCCTCGTTCACGGCGTCGTTCGTGCGCGGCAGGATGCGCATCACCTCGCGCCCGCGCGTGTCGACCCGGATCGCCGAGCCGACGGCGTCCATCACGTCGATCGATTCGGTCTTGCCGAGCTCCCAGGGCCGGGCCTGGAAGGCATAGGGCTTCGAGGTCAGCGCGCCGACCGGGCAGAGGTCGATGACGTTGCCCTGGAGCTCGGAGCTCATCGCCCGCTCCAGGTACGTGGTAATCTCCATGTCCTCGCCGCGCCCGGTGGCGCCGAGATCGGAGACGCCCGCGACCTCGGTGGTGAAGCGGACGCAGCGCGTGCAATGGATGCAGCGCGTCATCACGGTCTTCACCAGCGGGCCGATATACTTGTCCTCGACCGCGCGCTTGTTCTCCCAGAAGCGCGAGGAATCGACGCCGTAGGCCATCGCCTGGTCCTGCAGGTCGCATTCCCCGCCCTGGTCGCAGATCGGGCAGTCGAGCGGGTGGTTGATGAGGAGGAACTCCATCACCCCCTCACGCGCCTTCTTCACCATCGGCGACCTGGTGAAGAGCTGCGGCGGCTCGCCGTTCGGTCCCGGCCGGAGGTCGCGCACGTTCTGCGCGCAGGAGGCGACGGGCTTCGGCGGCCCGCCCTTCACCTCGATGAGGCACATCCGGCAATTCCCGGCGACCGAGAGGCGCTCGTGGAAGCAGAAGCGCGGGATTTCCGCTCCCGCGGCCTCGCAGGCCTGCAGCAGCGTGAGATCGGGGGAAACGTCGATCTCCCGGCCGTCGACGAGGATTTTGGTCATGCGATCAGGTCCGATCAGGCACGATGGGGCGCATCGACGAGATCGAGGCGTTTCTCGATTCGGTCCACACGCACGTCCAGGCGATCCAGTCGTCTTTGCAGCCCGACGACGCTTTCTTCCACGGCGGTCATGCGAACCTTGAGGTCCCTGACGTCGTCGGCGACGCGGTCCAATTTTTCGTCGATCCGGCGCAAGTAGACGAGGACGAGGTTGTCGGGTTCGTCGGCCATGCACCCTACTCCGCCGCGATCGGCATGCGCACGCCGTCCGGCCTCGCGTTCGCCGAATAGCGGTCGATCCGCTCCTCGATGACGTGGCGGAAGTTGCGGATGAGGCCCTGGATCGGCCACGCCGCGGCGTCGCCGAGGGCGCAGATCGTGTGGCCCTCGATCTGTGTCGTGACCTCGAGCAGCATGTCGATCTCGCGCTTCTGCGCCTCCCCGCGCGCCATGCGCTGCATCACCCGCCACATCCAGCCCGTGCCTTCGCGGCACGGGGTGCACTGGCCGCAGCTCTCGTGCTTGTAGAAATACGAGATGCGCGCGATTGCGGCGATGATGTCGGTGGACTTGTCCATCACGATCACGGCCGCCGTGCCGAGCCCGGAGCGCAGCGCACGCAGCGAATCGAAGTCCATCGGCACGTCCATCACCTGCTCGGCGGTCAGGCAGGGCACCGACGAGCCGCCGGGAATCACCGCAAGCAGGTTCTCCCAGCCGCCGCGGATGCCGCCGGCGTGCCTGTCGATGAGCTCCCGGAACGGGATGCCCATCTCCTCCTCCACCGTGCACGGCCGGTTCACGTGGCCGGAGATGCAGAACAGCTTGGTGCCGGTGTTGTTAGGCCGGCCCAGAGCAGCGAACCAGGAGGCGCCGCGGCGGAGAATCGTCGGCGCAACGGCGATCGACTCGACGTTGTTCACCGTAGTGGGGCAGCCATAAAGGCCGACATTGGCCGGGAACGGGGGCTTGAGGCGCGGCAGGCCCTTCTTGCCTTCGAGGCTCTCGAGCAGCGCCGTCTCCTCGCCGCAGATATAGGCCCCCGCGCCGTGGTGGACGTAGACGTCGAAGTCCCAGCCGTTGCTGTTGTCGCGGCCGATCAGCCGCGCCTCGTAGGCCTGATCGATCGCGGCCTGGAGCCGCTCGCGCTCGCGGATGAACTCGCCGCGGACATAGATGTAGGCGACGTGCGCGCCCATCGCGAAGCCGGCGAGCAGCGCCCCTTCGACGAGCAGGTGCGGGTCGTGTCGCAGGATCTCGCGGTCCTTGCAGGTCCCCGGCTCCGACTCGTCCGCATTGACGACGAGATAGTGCGGCCGCGGGCCGATCTCCTTCGGCATGAACGACCATTTGAGCCCCGTGGCGAAGCCTGCGCCGCCGCGGCCGCGCAGGCCGGAGGCCTTCATCTCGGCGACGATCCAGTCGCGCCCCTTGGCGACGATGTCGCGTGTGCCGTCCCACGCGCCGCGCGCCCGGGCGCCTGCGAGGCCCCAGTCGTGCCGGCCATAGAGATTTGTGAAAATGCGGTCGCGATCGTGCAGCATGGGTCAGGTTTCCGGGCCCGGCGCGCCGCCGAGCAGCCGCGCCTGGCCGCGCCAGTCGTCGCGGTCGATATGGGCCGCAAAGCCGAGATACTGGCCGAGCCAGCGAATCTCGTCGGGCGTCAGCGCCGCGATCTGATCGTAGTGATAGAGGCCGGCGGCGTGGAGCTTCGCCTCCATGCTCTTGCCGATGCCCTTGATGCGGCGCAAATCGTCCGGCCTGCCGTTCCGTGGCGCGTCGAGCCCCTGAGGGCGTGCGCCTTGCGGGACGGTCGCTGCCGCCCCGGTTCCGACCCCCTGCGCCGCAGCCGCTTCACCGGCCTCCGACGCGGTATCCACGGCGGTGGCGGCCAGGTCGGACCGGGACGCCTCGGACCGAGGCACGTCCTTGCCCACCCCCGCCTCGGCCTCGAGCACCCGCTCGCCCTTTTCGGCCAGGGCGGTATTCTGGGCGGCCTCCTCGCGGGCCGCCTGCGCCTCAGAGGGCGCGGTCGCCGGGGCGGCGCTGTAGAGGGTGGGGTCGGTCAGCGTGGTCTCGCCGCCCTCGGGGGCGGAGAACCGCCGCCCGTTCTGCGGTCCCGGGCGCGGCGGGGTGCCGGCGGCGAACCCGTCGAGCAGGGCGTTGAAGCTCGCCCTGTCGAGGTCCTCGTAGGTGTCGGAGAAGATCTGGACTATGGGCGCGTTCACGCAGGCGCCGAGGCACTCGACCTCCTCCCAGGAGAACGCGCCGTCGGCGGTCACCGCGTGCGGCTCGTGGCCGATCCGATGCCGGCAGACGTCGATGATGTCCCCTGCCCCGCGCAGCATGCACGGGGTGGTGCCGCACACCTGGACGTGCGCCACCCGCCCCACGGGCGCGAGGTGGAACATCGAGTAGAAGGTCGCGACCTCGAGCACGCGGATATAGGGCATCTCCAGGAAGTCGGCGACGTAGCGGATGCTGGGTTCGGAGACCCAGCCTTCCTGCTCCTGCGCGCGCCACAGCAGCGGAATGACCGCCGAGGCTTGCCGACCCGGCGGGTATTTCGTCAGCTGCGCCGCCGCCCACGCCGCGTTCTCGGGCGTGAAGGCGAAGCTCTCGGGCTGAACGTGATGGAGGCGGCGAACGGCCATCCCTACTCCACGACCTTGCAATAGACCGTCGTCAACACGGCGGTGTCGCGCATTTCCTGGACGAGGCACATGTACAGACTGGCCCCGTTCTGCAGGAGCAGCACCACGCCCGCCTGCGGATTGAAGAACGAACTCGTGACCGCGTAGCCCTCGGCGAGGAGGCTGGTGACGGTCACGCCTTCCGCCGCGGGCTGCGGCTGTGCCGCGGCCGGCAAGGCCAGAGAAGCCGAAAGAAGCACTGCCCCCAGGCCGGACACCACTTTCATTCTACCCTCCCTCATTGGCCGCGGGCACAGACTGCACCGGGGCGGTTCAACCGAACATGGCCTCGACGGCGACCGAGAACCCTGGCGGTGTGAGATCGACCGTTCCCTCGGTCAGAATGCGCGTTCGAATGTCGGTTCCGGCGCGCGCGTGCTGCGTAACCCGTCGGTGCTGGGGATCGACGAGCAGGTAATGCTGCACCGAAGGCAGGTCGAAATACTCCGCAAGCTTGTAGCCCGTGTCCGTCCGCAGGGTGGAGGGAGAGAGGACATCGACGAGAACCATCGGTCCGTCCACCAGAAGGGCAGTCTCGTCGAGCATGGTCCCGCAGGTGACCAGGGCATCGGGAATGCGGACAGAAACGCCTGCCGTGCGCACCCCGGCGCCGTCGATCAAGGCCTCGCAAGGAAGTCCCGCCGCAGCGGTCGCAGCCTTGAGGGCGGCCACCGTGGCGAACTTCGTCCGCGCATGCCGGACCTGCTCCGGCGCCATGGCGACGACCACCCCGTCGACCAGTTCGAACTTTCCCGAGGGCTGCCGCTGCGACCAGTCGAGGAACGCCTCCACCGTCATCGTCGGCTCCGGCTTCAGCGTCATCACCGGTCGACCTCCCCGAACACGATGTCGATGGAGCCGAGCACGGCGGAGACGTCGGCCAGCATGTGACCGCGGCAGAGGAAATCCATCGCCTGCAGGTGCGCAAAGCCGGGGGCGCGGACCTTGCAGCGATAGGGCTTGTTGGTGCCGTCGGCGACGAGATAGACGCCGAACTCGCCCTTGGGCGCCTCCACCGCGGCGTAGACATCCCCGGCAGGGACGTGGAAGCCCTCGGTATAGAGCTTGAAATGGTGGATCAGCGCTTCCATCGAGCGCTTCATCTCCGCCCGCCGCGGCGGCGCGACCTTGCCGTCGGTCGTCGTCACCGGCCCGTGCTCGACGCGCAGCTTGGCGATGCATTGGCGCATGATGCGGATCGATTGCCGCATCTCCTCCATGCGGATGAGATAACGGTCGTAGCAGTCGCCGTTCTTGCCGACCGGGATGTCAAAATCCATTTCGGCGTAGCACTCGTAGGGCTGCGCCTTGCGCAGATCCCATGGGGCGCCCGAGCCGCGCACCATGACGCCCGAGAAGCCCCAGGCCCAGGCGTCGTCGAGGCGCACCACCCCGATATCGACGTTGCGCTGCTTGAAGATGCGGTTGTCCGTGAGCAGCGCTTCGAGGTCGTCGAGCGTCTTCAGGCACGGATCGCAGAACGCCTCGATGTCGTCGAGCAGATCCGGCGGCAGGTCCTGGTGCACGCCGCCGGGCCGGAAATAGGCCGCGTGCATGCGCGAGCCGGACGCCCGCTCGTAGAACATCATCAACTTCTCGCGCTGCTCGAAGCCCCAGAGCGGGGGCGTCAACGCGCCGATGTCCATGGCCTGGGTCGTCGCGTTCAGCATATGCGAGAGGATACGCCCGATCTCGGCATAGAGCACCCGGATCAGCTGCGCCCGCCGCGGCACCGCGATGCCGAGCAGCCGCTCCACCGCAAGGCAGAACGCGTGTTCCTGGTTCATCGGCGCGACATAGTCGAGCCGGTCGAAATAGGGCACGGCCTGCAGATAGGTCTTGTGCTCGATCAGCTTTTCGGTGCCGCGGTGCAAGAGGCCGATATGCGGGTCGACGCGCTCGACGATCTCGCCGTCGAGCTCCAGCACCAGCCGCAGCACGCCGTGGGCGGAGGGGTGCTCGGGGCCGAAATTGATGGTGAAGTTGCGGACCTGGGCCTCAGCCATGGCTGCCTCCGAGAGGGGGGCGCGAATGGCGAGTGGCGAATGGCGAATGGCGAGTGGGCACGATCACCCGGGGTCCCTGCTTTGCAGCGATCTGATCAGCGACCGGAGCATTCGCCCCACGTGGTCGCTCCGCGCGAGCGTAGCGTCCAGGGCCGAACCGCCCGCGATGCCAACGCGCTGAGACAATAAGAGGTGGGTTTGCAGCTCCTTCAGCGACCCTTGGGCGATCCGGAGCGACTGGATGAAGGAACCCGTGCTTTCTCGACCATGCCCCTCGGCGACGTTCGCCGGGACCGACGCGGCCGCACGCCGGATCTGCGAGACGAGGCTGAACATCTCCGATCTCGGAAACTCCCGCGTCAGTAAGTAGCATTGCTCGGCCAGCGTCATGCTCTCCTGCCATACGCGCAAGTCCCGGTACGATTCGATCGATTGCTCGCCCACCACCCATCCGCTCGGCCTGCTATTCGCTACTCGCCATTCGCTATTCGCCCGCTCACTTCCCCGCCTTCTCATCCCCCGGTAACACGTAATCCGTACCCTCCCACGGCGACAGGAAGTCGAAATTACGGAACTCCTGGTTCAGCCGCACCGGCTCGTAGACCACGCGCTTCTCCTCGTCGTCGTAGCGGACCTCGACGAAGCCGGTGAGGGGGAAGTCCTTGCGCAGCGGATGGCCGTCGAACCCGTAGTCGGTGAGGATGCGGCGGAGGTCCGGGTGGCCGGAGAACAGGATGCCGTAGAGGTCGTAGGCCTCGCGCTCGAACCAGTCCGCCGCCGGATAGACGCCCGACAGGGTCGGCACGGGGGTCGCCTCGTCCGTGGTGGTCACGACGCGAACGCGGATGTTGTGCCGCGGACTCAGGAGGTGGACGACGACGTCGAACCGCTCCTCGCGATCGGGATAGTCCACCCCGCACAGGTCGATGAACGACACGAAAAGGCACTGCGGATCGTCGCGCAGGTAGCGCACGACGCGAACGAGGTCGCCGCGGCCGGTGCGCAGCGTCAGCTCGCCATGAGCAACAATCCAGGACTCGAGCGCGCTGCCGAGCGCGCGCGCCAGATTCTCGCCGAGTTCCTCGAGGGCCTCATCCATTCGCTTGGCTCTCCCGGCCCTCAGCGCTCGATCGTTCCGGTGCGCCTGATCTTCTTCTGCAAGAGCAGTACGCCGTAGATCAGGGCTTCGGCGGTGGGCGGGCAGCCCGGAACATAGATGTCGACCGGCAGGACACGGTCGCAGCCGCGCACCACGGAATAGGAATAGTGGTAGTATCCACCGCCATTGGCGCACGATCCCATCGAGATAACGTAGCGCGGCTCCGGCATCTGGTCGTAGACCTTGCGGAGCGCGGGGGCCATCTTGTTGGTCAGCGTACCGGCCACGATCATCACGTCAGACTGGCGCGGGCTGGCGCGCGGGGCGAAGCCGAAGCGCTCCATGTCGTAGCGCGGCATCGAGGCCTGCATCATTTCGACCGCGCAGCACGCAAGGCCGAACTGCATCCACATCAGCGAGCCCGTGCGGGCCCAGGTGATGAGATCGTCGGTCGCAGTGACGAGGAAGCCCTTGTCGGCGAGTTCGGCATTGACCTCCCCGAAGAACGGATCCGCCGGCTTGCCGGGAGCCGGCTCGACGGGGCTCGCCGGCACCGGCGCGAGCAGCGAGGAGCGCGAGGGGGTCAGTCCCATTCCAGCGCCCCCTTCTTCCACTCGTATATGAAGCCGATGGTGAGCACGGCCAGGAACACCATCATCGACCAGAAGCCGAAGCTGCCGAGATCGCCGAAGGTCACCGCCCAGGGAAACAGGAACGCGACCTCGAGGTCGAAGATGATGAAGAGGATGGCGACGAGGTAGAACCGGATGTCGAACTTCATCCGGGCGTCGTCGAACGGATTGAACCCGCACTCATAGGCCGAGAGCTTCTCGGGGTCCGGGTTCTTGTAGGCGATGATGAAGGGCGAGATCAGCAGCGCAAGGCCGATCAGCAGCGCAACGCCCATGAACACGACGATCGGGAGATACTCGCTCAGCATGCCGTCCATGGACGCTGTCCCAGATGGGACCGGCACTGGCGAAGCGGAACACGCACCCGCTTCTCCCGCCGCCCCTTGCGCCGGATGCTCCGGGGCTGGACGGGCACGTTCGAACCGGTCGAATTTCCGGGCCGAGGCTTAGCCCAGCGCGGGCGTGCACGCAAGGCGAAGTGCCGCAGCCTCGTGGGTTTGTTCCGGTTTTCGAAGACCGACGCGACAGGCGCGGAGCGTGGCGCGGACGCCCGTTACGCCATCCCTACAACGCCGCCGCGAACGGGTCCTCGTAAGGCACGGTGTAGGCGGCGTGGCAGCCCTCGCACGCGGCGCGGACCTCCGTTGCCGCGGCGCGGAAGGAGTCGAGATCCGGCGCGTAAGCCGCCGTCCGGGCCAGTGCCGCCGCCTGGCCGAACAGGGCGTAGAACGTGTCGAAGTCCTGCCAGATCGCGGGTAGCGCGATGGTCGGAAGCTCGAGCGGCCGGTCGGCGAGATTCGTCGTGCTCGGGAAGAGGTGCGGGGCGACCTGCAGCAGCGAGGCGATCCCCGCCATGCCCGCCTCCGTCGTCGCAAGATCGATCGGCAGCTCCGCATCGAGCAGGTCGTAGACGGGGTAGAACAGCGCCTCGATCTCCAGCATCAGGAGCTGGCGGGCGTAGATCACGTCCTCAGGCCGATCGAGGCCGGTGAACCCCGTGGGGTCGAGATCCTGAGCCGCCGCCGAAGCGCCGAAGGCACCGGCCAGCGCGAGCGCGACCACGCTCCGCAAACGCGTCATCAACCATCCTCCCGCCCCGAATTTCCGGGCTCGAAGGAGGGTGCCGCGCCCTGCCGGCAACGTCAATGCGGGTCCGCGTGGCGCAGACGCCACCCGCCGCCTGCGGAAAAAAAGGGATTGGAGGCCACGCCCGGAATCGAACCGGGGTGCACGGATTTGCAGTCCGCTGCGTAACCACTCCGCCACGTGGCCGTCCGGGTTCGCCTTGTATTGGGGAACACTGGCCGGATCAAGCACGCCCGACGAATCGAGTCCGGCTGGGTGAACCGTCTTCTGCGCGTGGCCGGCCTGCCGGAAAGGCGAGGACAAGGCGGGTCGCCGTCCGCGCCGGCGCGAGCCCGAAAGCCGGAGCGTCGAAGCAACGATCCGGGCGTCATGCGCCATCCGCCCCACCCGCTGCCCGAACGCGAGCGTCCCTGGCGGGCGCTCGTCGCCGGCGCCCCATATAGGTGAGGCAGAGGCGGTGTCGTCGGCGCCGGGCGGCGCGCCGACAACGGGCTTGGCAAGCCGCGGCGGCATTGCTATAGCCACCGCCATCCGATCCTCGGTAGCTCAGTTGGTAGAGCGTTCGAC
>Ga0182738_1006180_pt1 | contig 12529 bp, 11 predicted proteins | sample eDN5th30CBELigMG_FD_128876 | JGI IMG/M metagenome (GOLD analysis project Ga0182738, IMG submission 128876) | Enriched Miracle-Growth compost microbial communities from Emeryville, California, USA - eDNA 5th pass 30_C BE-Lig MG (version 2)... ...
CAGAAGACTTGAGTCTCATCTCTCCAGAAGAAATTCTTTCAGTCCATATTGAAAAGTTTCAACTCAGGTTGACTAAGAGATACGGTAGGACCCCAGTGTTTAATTGGGAGAGTTCCTTTGAAAAAGTGGAAGCTATTCAAATAAAAGGACTTGAGCTCAGAACAAAGGAACAAACGAAAGTTCCTCTTTACCGAATTCCGCTTTTGGATTTTATGCGAAGGCTTGATAATTTGCAAGCATTTGAGCTCGTTGATGAGGATTTGGAGGTAATACAATTTGACTTTCTAAATGGTTTGGTGGCAAGTCTGTTGGATAAGAAGAATATGAGGAAAATATTGATATGTACAAGAGTGATAAATAACTTTTCTTCTGAAAAATTTGACGATCTTCTATTGAAAAGTCTAGATGAAGAATTGCAAAATATGTTGGATGGAGTTTTTCGAGATTGGGAAATGAAGGTGAAGGCGTTGCAATTAGAGGAGATTTTGGTTGGGAAATTGAATGGTTATAGCTTTGATTATCTCTTTTATGATAAAAGAGTGCAAGCTGTTGAGAAATTGTTTTGGACTGCAAAGGAAATGGAGAAGCTTTTGAGAGAGGAAAGAGAGTTGGCAAAGAGATATCGAGAAGCGTTTGATTTGTTTAAGAAGAAAGAAACTTCTGTTTGGTGAGAGTGGGATGGGAGATGAAGTTTATTTTGTCATATATAACGTTTGAAAATTTATGTGTTCTGGAGGAGTTTTCTTTGACTTTGATATAAATCCTATTATGTTCTTTGGACAGAAAATTTTGATTAAAATAATTCTCTTTGAGTTCTCTTTTCAAAAATTGCAGATATTCAGTATGTCAGAATATCTTTTCCCCAATTCAGAGCTTTTGGATTTTCAAAAAAAAAATCATCTCAAAAAAATTTTTTTTCATTGTCAATAATCTGGAATCAATAAAAAATGGGGAAGTACTTATGAAATTGTTTTTCCCTCAATTTCGGAATTTGAGGCATCATTCTCCATGGAAATTTTGTTTTTAGAAAAATGGGAAGTTTGTCTTTTCTGGGGGTTTCCTGCTTTTTACTCAAAAGGTCTCTTTGAATTGAGTTTCGATTGGTATATTTCTAAATAAATTTCATTTTAAATTGATAAAGTTATAAAAATTTCTCATCGAGAAAAATATGTCATTCAAGCTCCTAAAGCCCCAAGAGGATGATACCCATAGCCCAGGGTCTTTGCTTGCTGATTTTAGAAGAACTAAGAGACGGAGATGGAAAAAATATGTGGGGCTTTAACCTCCATAGTCGAGTTCGTCTTCACCAAGGATATTTCTTTTTCACAGAAAAGCTCGAAGAAAAGAAGATTGTTGGAAAAGACTATGGAAGAAAGATATTGTATGTGACGGAGCTTCAGAAACGCAATTCTGCCCTTATCTTCCGTTCTAAATTTTTGAAATACGTAGAAATTCGAGACAATAAAATCATCACAGCCCGCTGGAAAAGTATAGGAAACTTAATAATTTTTGGTGCTTGGCTGGAGTTTCGAGGAAATAATATTTGGAGGGAGTGAATCCATTCAATAAAATTTTCAAATATTATGAGAAAGCCCACCTCGGAATCGGAAGACGAATAGCTCTTGGATCTCTCAAGTTTGTGCTGAACGTCAAACACTTATTTATTGAAATAGGTATGCAATTGACTTATCCTTCACTTGGAGAGTTTCTGCCCAATCTTTCGAATTTAGAGAGTCTCAAAGTTGGTCCTCCAGATTTGGATCTACAAGACGATTGGTGGATGACGTATGTGGACTTTCCTATTGAGGCGATTGAACAAAACAAGTCTAACGAAGGATTTTTTTCGCAATTGCAATTGCACAAGCTTGCTCGTCTCAAATGGATGGAACTTATCACAAATACAGGAACAATTCAAGATGAAGATCTAGCCAAGGACTTGGACAAATTTTAGTGTCAGCTACTGAAATTTGCTTTCTGGATTATAATTGATGGGTGTTATGGGTTGAAAACAAAGAAAAATTCGAGCCTTGTGAGGATTCTTGGTGCAGCGGAAGATTTGTTTATTGAAGATTTCGAGAGCAGGTCAGAAAAAGCAAAGAAAAAAGCCTGGAGTGGCAAAAAGAACATTGTAGAAATTCATGTACCATCTTTTCGAGACAGAAGGAAATATCATAGACAGCTTGAGGAGGATCCTCAAGCTATTCCTAACAAATTTACAAGTCCTTTGCTAAGAGCGTTCTGTAAAATCAAAGAAAATTGCTATTCTTTGCAATGCCTCTCTTTGTATTTATCCACTCTACAGTTTCCTGAAATTCATCGCATCCAGACAGAGTCACCAACCTTCATAGAAAACCCCAATTTCACGACTAAAGAGGTTTCGACCCTTGATAAGCTCAAGCAATTTGAGTTATTTTCAACTCCAGATGACTTGGATCTCATCAATTTAGAGAAAGTTCTCTCAAATAAGAATCTTGAAATATTCAAGCTCAAGCTTGACCCAAAACCAAATACAGAGTCAAAGCTTGTGTGGGGTGATCGCTTTGCAAAAGCCACAACAAAGCAAATAAAAGAACTCTCTATTTGGGTTTCTCAACGAGCAGAAATTCCTCTTTTTGGGGACAAGTCTGTCGATTATATTCAAAGGCTTGATTGTCTTGAGGCAGTAGAGTTTGTTAATGAGAACTTCAAGATGGTAACATTTGATTTTCTTTATGGATTTGTAACAAACGTCCTGGAGAAGAGGAGTATGAGGAGAATTTTGATCTGTACAAAAGTTGTGAGTCAGTTTTACTCTGAACAATTTGGAAAGTTCCTTTCCAAAAGTCTTGAGACTCAGCTCAAGAAAATATTGAGTGAAGTTTCTCAAGATTGGGAGGAGAGGGTGAAAGTGTTGAAGGGGTTACGATTGGAAGAGATTTTCGTTGAAAAATTGAGCGGTGGCTATGGCTTTGATTATCTCTTGTTTAATAAAGAGATGGAGGTGACTGATAAATTATTTTAGAGTGAAAAGGAAATGGATAGAATTTTGAATGAGAAAATAGATTTGGCAAGGAGGTACCAAGGAGTATTTCTTTCCCTGAAACAAAAGGATTATGATACTTGGGAACTGGATTTGTAGAGGCGAAAACATTTTATTTTTTGAGTTTTCTTGTGTGTATTGTGTGAACTTGTTTGGATTGACTCGATTGATATGCTTTTTCCATTGTATGTCTTGTTTTCGATATTCCCCTTCTGACTTTGATGAGAAGCAATTCAACTTCTCGGACCCTACTGGACCAAGGAAGAAAACTTAAACAAGAAGATCCTTTCAACAATTTTCTTCAATTTTGTCATTCCTCATGTTTTTTCTTTTGATGGAAACTTCCACACAGAATTCTGTAAAAATGCCTTTTAAATAATGAGAAATGCTGATTAACCGTTTTCTCAGCTTCAAGACAGGTGTTGATGGAAAAAGGAATTTTCGAACAGGATGAGTATTTTCATCCCAAGATAAAACTACTCCGGGTAGATTCACACTGTATTCCTCCAAAAAAATCTTTCTTGAAAAATTTGAGGGTGAGACTCTTTTTGGGATCTGGTCTCTCTTTTTTCAATTATATTATAAAAACTCTAGAAATTGACTTTTCAATATTCTATCCTTCCAAGATTTCTCAGCATTGGAAATGCAAAACCTAAGTTCTGATGAAGATGACTATCCCATCATTTGGTACCAATCAAACCTCGATGCAGAAGAAAAGCAAGCTTTAACAAAAGAGAAGAAGTTCACCTTTTCGTTTTCTGAATTTGAAGAGATTCTGAAATTTTCTCAATCTCTCAAAGCCAGCTTTCAAATCATTATCCCCAATGATCTTCTCAATGAAGAGAAACTCTTGAAAGAGTTTGAGAGTTTGAATGGTAGATATTGCCGAAGACTGACACATTTCGAAGAAGAATCGGTGCTAACAGGATTATTAGATGAAATTCCTCAAAATAAATCTCTCAAGGTTTATACATTTTTCGCTAGAAATGACTTTGAAAAGGAAGGTTTTGTGGATAGGGAAATTCAGAATGAGATGGAAAAGTCTGGTGTCAATGAAGTGGCTCCTTCTTTTCGAAAAGAATATGTAATTTGGGAGAGATATGAAGGGAAGCTTCACTTTCAGGCCAAAACTTCGAACCCGACCAAAATCTACTTTAGTATAGAGGATTATAAAAGATGTAAAGAGTTTTGTATCAGAAGCCTGAAGGAACTGGCAAGAAAGAGAAAGAAGGAGAAAATTAAAGTTCTTTACCTCATGAATCTCGCAGAGAGTTGTCATGTCTTGGGAGAGTATAAAGAAGCCATAGAATATTTTGAGAGAGTACTTATGGTCGTGCAATGTATTTATGGAGAAGTGCATGCTTTAGCCGCATCATCATACAGGAAACTTGCTTTGTCGTATTACTCCTTGGAAAAATACCAAAAGGCACTTGAATACAATTTGAAAGCGCTTGATATCAGAAGATCTGTCTACGGAGAATCAAATTATATGAATATTAACTTATATCAGGATGCTGCATATTGCTATGAAGAATTGGGAGAATCTCACAAAGCAATCGAGTCTATGGAAAAGTCAGTAGCTATTGGGAAGTCTGTCTATGGAGAAACGCACTCGAACACCTTGGAATTCATTGATCATCTTGCTTCCATATATGTGAAGGTAGAAGAGTACCAAAAAGCTCTCGAATGCTATGTCAAGATTCTTGAGATAAGAAACTTGGAATCTCCAAAAAAGCTTGTTGAAATTGCAGACGTGCACCATGATCTTGGGTTTATGTACTGTAAATGGGGGAAATATGAAGAGAGCCTCGAGCATTTAATGAAGACGCTTGATATGAGAATTTCTATTTATGGAGAAAAGCATGCAGAGATTCAAGGATCAGTTTTTAATGTTGCAGTCGGATATGAGCACTTGAAAGAGTTTCAAAAAGCGTTAGAATATCACTTTAAACATCTCGACATAACAAAATCAATCTTTGGAGAAATACATCCCGAGACTCAATACTCATATCTAAATATTGCAGAAATGGATTCGAATTTGGGGGACGAAGAAAAAGCGGTCCAATATATGACAAAATCTCTTTCTGTCAAGGTAGGTTTACAAGGCGAAATGAATGCTGAGATTGCAGATGGTTTGAATGACATTGCAAGAGGATATGAGAATCTGGGAAAGCATCAAGAGGCATTTCATTATTACTTAAAGTCACTCGAGGTAAAAAGATTTATTCATGGAGAAGATCACCAGATGACGGAAAATGGATATGAGAGCCTTGGGATTGCATATGGTGGGCTTGAAAAATCTCAAAAAGAACTCATTGAGGATAAAAAATCTCTTGGTTTCTTTGAAGAGTTTGGGAAAATTGAGAGAAGTTAATGGAAATATGTGGAGTGAATTTGCTATTGGCCAAAGCGATGCTGTTACGAATTGGGATAAAACAAACGGAACGAGGCAAGGAGGGGAAGGATCGAACAAAATGGGTGATAAGGAGAATGATCTTCTTGGAAAAAGAGCTTCTTCTAATGAAGATTATGCTGAAAATTTCGAGCCAGATGCTGAGAAGAAGAGGAAGCAATGAGATCAAACAATTTCATCCGAATGGAAGGTTGTTATTTAGTTGATATGCTATATGTGACTTCTTGTAAAAATTCAAGTGTCGTATTTGTTTGAGGAATTGCTCTTTGTTGTCCCTTGAGTGACACGAATTCATTGAATGAATGAATTTTTGTAATTTAACTTGAGTTAGGGCTTTTAGTTTTGATTCCTAAGCACCAACTTTTCGATGTTCTTCTGATCTTGACAAGTGTTGAAAGAAGTATTTTAGTTTTTTTGGGGACTTTAACGTCAACCTTGTTTTTCGTTTTCTGGATTCAAATTCTCTTTGGCTCCGATTGATACCAACCAAATTTTTTTTAGGAAAGCATTCTTTGAAAATTTTTTCTAGTGGAGAAAAAGAATTCTGACTCAAAAGACAGAAAAAGAGCTTCAATAGGCAGAAGAGCCAAATATTAGCGACTTTCACATTTCTCCTGTCAACAGAGAGCTTGATTTTCTTTTTGTGGGATGGAAATTCTTTTTGGTTAATTCATCTATTTTGAGGGTTTTGTCAAGAAATTTCGAGACAACAAGAATAGATTATGATACGTTTAAGCAGGAAAAGAGGCAGCTGATAAGATAGGAGTATGAAATGTTTCGAGAAGGTTGACATATCCCAGAGTCAATATTTAAATTCTCAAACGCAATATATACCGTTCGAAGTTTGAAAACAATAATTGTTTAATTAAAATTTTGCTTTTGAAAAACCTCTCATTTAGACTTTATCTCCAATGGAAAATGTTTTTTCTGGTGAAGATGAGTATCCTGTGATTTGGTATCGGTTAAATAGTGACAATGATCTAATGGTGGAGAAGAAATATATTTACCTATTTTCTGAATTTGAAGCAATGCTTAATTTTTGCAAAGCTCTTGATACGAGTTTTCTGGTCATTATTCCAAATGATATTTTGGTTGAAGAGAAATTGTTGAAAGAATTGAAAAATCTCAAGGATATATATAAACGAAGATTAGCAGACTTTGAAGAAGAATCAGTGATGACAAGGATTCTAAATAAGGAACAATCCCTTAAGGTTATTCTCTTTTATACAAGGGATGCTTTTGAGAATGAAGTTTTTACAAGAGAAGAAGTGGAGAACGTGATGAGATCGGGTGAGGTCAAAACTACAGAACCAGCAAAAGATTTTCGTGAAGAGTTGATCTCATGGGAAAATAATCCAGAATGTCAGCTTTACCAGCCTGATATGCGAAGCCAAAACGAAGTGTTGTTTGAAAAGGATCACATGGAATGCAAAGATTGGTGCGTCAAAGGACTGAAAGAACTTGTCCTGAAGAGAAATCGAGAAAAGATCAAAATGATTTACTACATGACCCTTGCAGAAAGTCGAAAGAAATTAGACGAAAACAAAGAGGCCCTTGAGTATTACGAGAAAGTTCTCGCTACTTTTCAGGAGGTTTATGGGGAAGTGCACCCTTCAACCGCAGCGTCATACAGTAGCCTTGGAATGATACAGAAGAAACTGAAAAATTACCAAGTGGCGCATGATTGTGATATGAAGGCTCTCGAGATTCGGGAATTAATATATGGAGAAGAAAATTCCTTTACTGGCCATTCTTACAACAATCTTGGATTGGCGTTAAAGTACCTGGAACAACCACAGAAAGCAATTGAGTCACTTTTGAAGGCGGCTGACATCTATAGATCAAGCTCTGCTGGAGAAACGAACTCATATTCTGCAAATGTATATTCTAACATTGGAAATATTTACGAAGATTTGAAAGAGAATCAACAAGCATTAGAGTATTACTTGAAGGCTTATGAGATCAGAAAGTCGATAGACCGAGACGAAAACCATGTATCAATAGCATACTCATACTGGGATTTAGGATCAGTGCATGATAATCTGGGAGAGTTTCAAAAGGCACTTGAGTTTCGGGAGAAGGCTTATGAGATCGCAAAGTCAATATTTGGAGAGAGTCATATAAAAATGGCAGACTTCTCTTTTGGAGTCGGCCTGTCGTATCGTTCCTTGAAAGAGTATCAGAAAGCGCTAGAGTGTTTTTTAAAGGCTGATGAGATTGAGGAGGCCGTCTATCGTGAAATGAATGAGTATATTTGTCATACATATGAGTACATTGGAGATACGTATGCTAATTTACAAGAATATCAAAAAGCCCTTGAGTACTCTCTTAAAGTTCATGAGTTTAGAAAGGTGATATGTAAAGAAAATGATCCAATGATGGCAGGATCTTTTGAGAGTATCGGGTGGAAATACTACTCTTTAGAATTGTATCAAAAAGCTCTTGAGTTTTACTTGAAAGCGCTCAACATCAGAAAAAACATTGATGGAGAAAGATATGAATCAACTGCTTCGATATATAGTAATCTCTCGGCTGTCTATGATAGTCTTGAAGAGTATGAAAAAGCTATTGAATGTCAAATGAAAGCTATTGAAATTAGAAAATCAATCCATGGAGAAACAGACTCACTGGTTGCAAACTCATATCACGAGATTGCAAGAACCTTTTTCAGACTGAAAGAGTATCAAAAAGCCGTTGAGTACTTTTCCAAAGCTCTAGAAATCAGAAAACTCAACAATGAAGATATTCTTCCTTGCGCTGCAGACTTGTACACTGACATGGGAACGACGTATTACGAGATGAAAGAAACTGAAAAGGCAGCTGAGCATTGGACTTTAGCTCTTGATCTCGTGAAATCCGTCCACGGTGAAAACCATCCAGAGATTCAGAAGCTCTACAAGCACCTTGCATGGATGTATCATAACTATCGACACTATCATTCAGCGCTTGAATATTATTTGAAGGCTTTAGGGACAACAAAGTTGATATATGGAGAAATACACTCAGAGACTGAAACTTTGTACTTTGAGATTGCAAAAATTTATAGAAGGCTACATGAGAAAGAAAAAGGGCTCAAATATCAAGCAATGTCTCATTCTGTTAAAATAGCGATCAATGGCCAAATGAATGCGGGGATGGCAGATAGTTTGAATCATATTGCAAGAGGCTATCAAGCTTTGGGAAAACATCAAGAGGCGTTTCATTATTATTTAAAGTCACTTGAGATCAAGAGATTTATTCATGGAGAAGATCATCCTTCGACAGAGGGCACATATCGGAGTCTTGGGGTTGTATATGGTGGGCTTGAAAAATTTCAAAAAGAATTAATTGAAAATTCCAAATCTATCGTTAGGAGCTTTGAAGAGTTTGCTGTGAAGGGAGAGTTTGGAGAGGATGATGACAGAAATCTGGGTCATGATCAAAGCAATGCTGTGGATTTTGACAATTTTAGTCAAATAAGAGACGGCGGTACTGAAACAATAAAGTATTCAAAGCTTGAGAAAGAACAGATTTCTGAAGTCAAGAAGAGCTACAAGGGGGATGATCTTCTTGGAAAAAGGGTTTTTTCTGGTGAAGATTGTGGGAAAGGTACCGAGCCAGATATTGAAAAGAAGATGAAGCAATGAAAGTAAGCTATTTGAGATTTCGATTTTAATTTGTTTATAAGGTAATTTATATAACATTATTTAAGTTGGAAATTTTGTTGGTTTGTTTCAGTAAAAGAAATTATCAGATGGGATTTAAACTGAGTTGATTTATGTTCAGAAGAGTTCTAAATGGGATATTTTATTCTCTTAAAGAGCGCTGAAAATCTAAAAGTTGAAAGAAAATCACTTCCATTGTGATTTAACATAAACTTTTCAAGAGGAAAATTTGAAAATTTGCAGTAAAGACGTTTCTACCTTGTGAAAAACAAAGCTTGTTCAAAAGGCCAAAAACGCCTTTCAGTGATCGATAGAACAGTGAAAAATCTCAAATATGCATTTTTCTTGAGAAAAAATGTCATTTTTCTTCTCTCCAACTTTCTTTCGGGCAAAATTTTATCAACCAAGTTTTTTCCAAAAAAATTTCTTTGAGGGTAAAATGAAACTTTCAAAGAGTCCCTTTGAGTCAGTTTTTTTCGCCTGCAAAGTGAGAAAATCTTCATCTAATTCAAGGGTCTGAAGGATGAATCTTTGTATATCCATTTAAAAAATTTCTTTTCTGAAGTTTTGGAGTAATTTTTTTTTCAACTTTGATACAAGGAATTTCAAATCTGTATATAAATCTGCAATGTGCCGATGAAGCGCTTGAGTATATGGAAAAATGGCTTTCTGTTAAAGTATTTCTGCATGGCGAAATTAGCGTGGAGAATGCAAATTGCTATTATGGTGTTGCCCAAGGGCAGAACATCTGAACAATCATTCAAAAGCACTTCATTATTATTTAAAGTCACTCAATATTTACAGAATCATTTATGGAGAAGATCATCCGGCGGCCGAAGCTGTGTGTGAAAACCTTGAAGCGCTCTACAAGAGTCTAGAAAAGCACCAGAGAGTATTGATCTGTTCGAATAATAATACTTTAGCTGTTGAGAACTTGATCTTTCATGAACCCCCTGTTGAGTTTAGAAGTATCACCAAGGCTGAACGAAGTCCTAGCGAAGAAATTTCGAGGTCCTCAAGCGTGACAGAGGAAGAAAATTCGGAAAACAGCAGTGAAGAGAAACAGCTTCTTGGAAAGCGAAGTTTTGACTCTCCTTCTCCAGATAATTTTGGTGAAGGAAGGTTCGAACCTGATGTTGAAAAGAAGATCAAGCAATAAAGTTTCATGAGAGGAATTATTTCATATTGATACAAGGTAATTTGATTTGAGTGATTGGTGTTTTTATCCAAGACGGGAGATATGAAACCATTTTTGGCTTCGCATAAAATCTCGAAATCTTTATGCATGATGTCAAAATTCTTGTTTTTTCGTAAAAAGACCTTTTCAATAACTTTGTTTCTTTCATAAATTCATCACTTAACAAAAATTCAGTTAATTTTGGATTGCAAACAGGTCCAGAAACTTCCGATTTTGGGTGATGTGTTGAAAACTAGAAATCAAAAGAGAGGAGGTTTAGGAATTACAAGCCTCTATATCAATTGACACAAAATTGAAAGGATAAAATTTTTCATTTCATCTATTTTATTATGCTAACTTATCATTCTCAAAAGAAACTCAATCCTCTCTGATGAGTTATAACAAAACCTTTTTTGGAGTCATTTCTCATAAAAAGAAACAAATACTTTTTCAAAACCGAATTTGGTTTCGTTTTTACATAATCATTTAGTCGCTATTCCCCACCCTGGTCAATCCGGATGGCTTCTCTTTGAGTGTCCATAGCTCTCTCCTTCCTTTTCTATGAGATCTGATATTTAATCTCCCAACTTCAGAAAATTTTTGCCTTTTTACGATTCGTATCATGCTTTTTGAGTCATATTAAGGGTTTCAAGACAACAGGAGCGAAAAGTTGAGCCTTCTGATCGTCGAGCCATCGAGTTCTTTCAGCACAACAAAGTATTAAGATATCAATCTCCGGCTTCTTGGTATTTCTGTCAGGCTTTTAACTTCCCAAGAAGGACACCAGAGCCTTGATAAAGATGTTGAAAAACATGTTAGTGAAGGTTTCAACTGAATTCAAGAAACTCCTCTTGATCTTGGAGATGTGAGCATGAATCTCGAAGGATTGATTATAAAAGAAGCCATTTGAAAGCAGGAGAAAGAGTTTTGTAAGATGTCTTGGTGATTCGAGAGTGGCTGAGGAGAGTACAGAAGGGCCTAAAGGGGCTTCTAAGAGGAAGAAGTTGTGAAAATGAGGAAGGTTTGGATGTAATTTTCCTGCAGAAATAAATTTCATCGCATATATAGCTCTGCAAAAATGTAATAAGAAAAATTTTGCAATTAACTTTTAATAAAAACTCAAAAGCCCTCCAAAACTTCTCAATAAACTTGTCCTTGAAAATGGAAAGAGACACTCAACTTCATCAAAAAACTGCAACTAAGAAGTATATTCACCCTGCCCTTCGAAAGGCTGAGAATCCTCTTGGGAAAAGAGGTGCCCCTGGTGAAGACTTTGGAAGGGGAAAATCCGAACCAGATGCTGAAAAGAAGATTAAGCAATGGAGTTCTGTTCTCTCACATAGTTCAAACTTTTGATAATTTTCATAAAGTAAAGGTTTATTTCCATTTGAAATCAGGAGAGATTTTCTTTTCTGAACACTGTTTTTGTAAATTGTATGTTGAGCGAAAAGATCTGCTTTCAACTCCTAAATTTAATTAATTCGAAAGCAACAAATTTTAGATATCAATTTATTTATTATCACTCTTCTAATTAAGACCTCTTTCCTAATTAAGGTCCCTCTCGGAATTAAAAGTCCTGAAAGGTCTCTTAAAAAAATCTGAAGGATAAGACTCTTTCAATGAAGACCCCAAAAAGTTTTCCACTCAAAAATCTCCCAGTTGGAACTCTTCTGTTTAAGACGCTTTCGCACTCAAAGAATCTTTCAAAGAGACGGCTCTTCATTAGAAGAATTATGGTAATTAATTTAATTCAGATTCAAAAAAAATTATCTATGTTTGATTATGAATTCTCCAATCCCACATTACTCGAAAATACAGGTGAAGTCAAGAGATTAAAAACCTCTAAAATTGTTTTGTTTTTCCTTAAAACGTGAGAAACCCTTTTCTTCGACAGATGAAGGGGGAAAAGCTTTAATCCGCAATTTTTGGGGGAATTTTCTCAACATGAAGAAGGTTTTTTGTTGAGAAAAATTTCATGATTTGACTTGAAAACTGAATTTTTGAGCTCGAAAAAGACTTTCTTTTTTTCCATGAAGAGTGAAATTCTGATTAGTTTCATTGATTTTTAATTTTCTTGGATTTGGCTGCAGTTTTGCGAATGGATCTGCAACCAGAGAAGAGCTTCGAAGTTTCATGCTGAATAAAAATTTTCGAGCACTTAATTCATGAAGAATTTTTCGTTGATTTTTAAACAAAGAATGGATTGTTGCAAAAACTTTGTTCAGAAATTTTCCAATTTTTTTTCCCAGAAAAATTCTTTTCAAAAAAATCTCTTA
>Ga0182738_1006181_pt1 | contig 12528 bp, 7 predicted proteins | sample eDN5th30CBELigMG_FD_128876 | JGI IMG/M metagenome (GOLD analysis project Ga0182738, IMG submission 128876) | Enriched Miracle-Growth compost microbial communities from Emeryville, California, USA - eDNA 5th pass 30_C BE-Lig MG (version 2)... ...
AAATTAGACGATTTGCTTCATCTTATTATTTAACAGTTGTTCAATCCTGGATTATTAAAAAATAGCCTTTCTTTTGATCTTTTTCTGAACGAATTTCATCTTCATCTCTGATCTCAAAGTTCTTTTCTTTCAAACAATTGTAGAGTCAGTTTCCTTTCATTCAATTTTTTTCAATCAAACTTCCTTGAGCCTCTGCAAAAATCGAGAAAAATCAGTTTTCAAAAAAAAAAAAAAATTTCTCGTCTTTAAAATGCCAAAGAGAAATTTCAAGATTCGAAGCGGAGAACTGTTCAAAAAGGTCTTTTCGATTTTCCCAGAGATTTATTTTCGGTCATTTTTAGTAGAGAAAAGGATGGGCCACCCAAGGCAAGATGTTTGAAGAAAGTTTCTTATAAAATTCATTCGAAAGTATCTCAGAAGAACGAAATTTCAACCCTTGGTATGCCTCAACTCTTTGTGGAAACTCCAGTTTGGAAGAACCCTCGAAAGGGATTTGGTGTTCAGGTTTCCCTCAACCTCAAGTCATATCATCTGAACCTGAGGACTTTAATGAAAGAGAGTAAATCAATCTTCGTTTTTGAGGTATTTAAAAATTTGCCTTAATATTTTTTGCCTGGATAAAACGAGTATTTTACGAAAATTAAATTCGCAGAGCGGACGAGTTTTAAGGAAAAATTTAACGTGCTCTGACGCCTATTAATGTCTTTAAAGGACCTAAGGCAGAGAGTTTCCATATTATTTTTATGCTAGAAGTCCCTGTATCGCAAAGCTAGAAACAGAAAATGAAGGGGCCTTCAATCAGATTTTACCAGAAGAATCTTCAATAGTTTATTTCAAATTCTTGATAAAAAATTATGGAAGGAGGTTTTTAACATTAAATTTTGAATGAAAACCTCTTGAGCCCTCTTTGGGCTAATTTGAAGGTATGATTATTACCCAGTGTTCGAGGTTCTCATGAAGGCAGATTTTCAAAAATTTCAACTTCTTGTTGAATTTCCTTTCTGAAGAAATCGAACTGAAAAGTTTTATTGAGATGTTGATTATCTTTCCCATTTTTTAAAATAAAATTTTACAGCGCAGACAGACATTCACTTGCAGAGTAAAACACACATTCATAGGCATGGAATACGGGCTCAAAAGTCTATTTGCATAGCCAACTCACCTTTCATCTCCTTCCGAAACCATTGAGAGAAACCAACATATCTCTCGATTTCCTAGTTGACTCGGTTGACAACCCTCTAAAATTTTTGGTTTAGGATCTTTATCCTTAAACTTTCTTGGCAAAATTTTGTCTGATATTCTAGAACTTGCTCTGAAGAGAATTTAGGGTGGTTAAAACACAAAATTCTTTGCCTGAATATTTGCCACCTTGCCTCTTAATTTTTCTAAATTTTAAATATCATTTAATCCATCTCTAATAATTATAAATACTCGCAATATGTACTCAAATAATATAATAAATCTATTTCAATAAACCCTTGAATCAGTAATGACCACTCCCACCTACAAACTCACCTATTTCCCCGTCTAAACTCGAGCTGAACTCATCAGAATGCTCTTCAGATATAGCAAAATTGAATTTGAAGATGTTAGAATTGGTAGAGACGCCTGGGCTGCCCTTAAGCAAGACCCCAAAATCAAGTTTGGACAAATCCCTATCTTGGAAATTGACGGCAAACCTATTGCTCAATCTCAAACTATTGCGAGATATCTCGCTCAAAAGTTCGGCTATCTCCCAACCGACCCTGATGCAGCTCTCCCCATTGATGAATTATATGCCTTCATCAACTCTGATATCAGTGACAAGCAAATGGTTTCAGCTTTTATTCAAGATCCTGAAGCCAAGGAAAAGTACAGAAATGATTTCTTTGGAAATCAACTTCCCACGCGCCTCAGCTATATTGAAAAGATCCTTGAAGGCAACACCAGTGGATATCTGATTGGAGACAAGTTAACTTTGGCTGATTTTGCCCTTGTTGACTTTGCTCAAAGAGTTCTGTATGACGAGGACTGGATCGAAAGAACTAAGCCAGTCTTGGAAAAGTTCCCAAAGGTTACTGAATACTTGCAAAAGAGGTTCGCTTACTTGGAACAGAAACCCAAGGCCTAACCATCACTCACTTCATGAGAAGAAATTTATATTTAATAATATTCTTTATTAGAGAAAAAGTGAAAATTTATCTAAATATAAATATTAAACTACATAATGATTCTGATAATCTCATAGTATGGGTCAACTTGATTCAAAAAGTCTTTATCGAAAACATTCAAAATTCTTTTAACCAAGCCATCTGAGTTTTCTTCGAATACAAAGTTTCGTTTCAAATTCTTTATGATGAATCTTGAAAAAATTCTTTTGTCTTGGTCAGAAATAGATTATTTTTCAAAGATTCGTTTGATCTTTTCCAATGTTTCTCATAGAAAACACTTTCTAGAGGATTTCCTTTTCAGATTTGTTTCAATGCAAACAACAATCTCCTGAGATGACTAGCATCTGGTATTCACTTCTTTATTATTCTTGAGTTGTCAACATATCACAATGGAAAAACTGACTGATTTGGAGACTGAGGAGATATTCAAATATCCACCTGAGTAATAGACATTTAAAAATTTGCATTCGTATTTTTGCCGACATTTCGCAAATATTTTTTTCCCTGAAAATGAATACGAACAGAAGGCGAGTTTGAAGGAAATTCTTATGTGGTCTTGCGCCACGCAGTACCAGTAAAGGACCTAAATCAGAGTTTCTTTGGCTTCTTGAGCCTAGAGATCCCTCACCCAGAAGGCAAGGAGCAGAAAACAAAGATTTGTAAAATACCATATGAGTTGAAAAATATTCAATAGTTTATTGATCAAAATTAAAAGGGAGATTTTTTCCTTTAAATTTCCAAGAAAAATGTACCCAGGTTTCTTCTTGGCTTGGTTAATTAGAGGATCCTATTGTCCTCAAGTGTTCCAGGGAGTTTTAATTCAGGCAGACTCTCAAAGTATATACTACTTTGAGCCAAATTTTTGTGAAGAGGTAGAGTTGAAAAGTTTTTGAGGGATCTTTCATTGAAAATTTCAAGACTTCAGGTTGTCATTTGAAAACTCATGGACATCTCAAGACATGATATGCTAGCACAAAAACCAGTTTTCTTGAACAGATAACCTCCTATTCCTTCAACAAACCCAAAATATCTTTGAAGATCCAAGTTGACTCGACTGGTTTATCAAACTTTCGGCTCAGAATTCTAATCCTTAAATTTCTTGGCAAATTTTTGTCTGATATTCTAGAACTTACTCAGAAGAAAATTTAAGGTGATTAAAGCTTCAAATTTTTGCCCTGAATATTTGCCATTTCGCCTATTAATTTTTCCAAGTTTTAAATATCGTTGAATTAAACTCTTAATTACTACTCTATATTATAAATACTCGTAACGTGTACTCAAATAATAATAAATCAAAATAATAAATCTAATTTCATAAACTCCTAAATCAATCATGGCTACTCCTTCTTATAAGCTCATCTATTTCGGCGTCCAAGCTAGAGCTGAACTCGCTAGAATGCTCTTCAGATATGCCAATGTCGATTTCGAAGACGTTAGAATCACCAGAGACGACTGGGCCACCCTCAAGCAAGACCCCAAAACCAAATTTGGTCAAGTCCCTATTCTTGAAATTAATGGCAAACCTATTGCTCAATCTCAAGCTATTGTCAGATATCTTGCTCAAAAGTTCGGCTATCTCCCAACTGACCCTGATGCAGCTCTCCCCATTGATGAATTATATGCCTTCATCAACTCTGATATCAGTGATAAACAATTCCTCGGATCACTTTTCCAAGATCCTGAAGCCAAGGAAAAGTACAGAAGTGATTACTTCGGAAACCAACTCCCCACCAGACTTGGCTACATCGAAAAGATCCTCGAAAGTTCCACCAGTGGATATTTGGTTGGAGACAAGTTAACTTTGGCTGATCTTGCCCTCATTGATTTCGCTCAAAGAGTTCTTTTTGACAAGGACTGGATCGAAAGAACTAAACCAGTCTTGGAAAAGCTCCCCAAGGTCTCTGAATACTTGCAAAAGAGATTCGAAGACCCTCAATACAAGGCTTACTTGGAAAAGAAGCCCAAGGCCTAAGCAAAACTAAATTTCAAGAAATAGGGGAATTAATTTAAAATTTATTTAATGCAAAACTTTTGATAAAGTAATATCTTTTCTATAAGATAGCTATTTAAATAGTATCATCATCATCATCATCAGTTTTTCATATCTCAGAGTCTTATATAACTCATTATGATCATTTTATCCTCTATTCACACATAAAACCCGCCAGTTTAAAATTTCCTCTCTCTCATCTTTTATGAAAGCAGAAATTTTTTTGTGATTCAAAAATGAACCTTCAAACAATTTTTTCTGACTAAAATTACTCAACAGAACAAATAAAGCTTTTATTCACCAAAATCAATAAGATCTTTTCCTCTCTCTCTCTCTCTGATGCCTGCTCCAAAGATTTTCCATAACTTTCTTGGTCTTGAAGCATAATTTGAAGTTCAAAGGCCCGGATATGTGGCTTAATTTCAAGGTTACATTATCCTAAAAAATCCAAAATCACAAAGAAAGGCTTGCCCATTTTGCCTTCTAATTGATAATAAAGCTCTAAACTTGCCTGGACAACTTCAAATCACTCAAATAAATATCTCCAGTTTCAGTCCACCTGGTGCTTCTCCTTGAATCTAACACTTTTCCTCTCCTCGAAACTCCACAATAGGGATCAAGAAACTTTGCTGCGACAATAAACAAAATTTTCACCTGATAAATTCTTTTCTAGGGTTGACAAAACTCGAGAGAAATCAAAGCATCTCGAAGCTGATCTCTTTAAATGTGTGGTTTGAGCGAGAGATAAAGAACCATCAAAATTCTCGAATTTTTCAAAAGTTTGCCCACTTTGCCTTATTTCTCGATTGAAAAATTAATATATTAATTTGCCTATATTATATCAAACCAAAATATCTATATTTTCTGATTCATTACAGTCAATTTTTCCTTTAATTTTCGCATCTAAAAATATCCTTATGAAAACTTCTCTCTATCGTCTCACTTACTTCAATATTCAAGGCAGAGCTGAGATCCTCAGAATGATCCTCACATATAGCAACGTTGAATTTGAAGATGTGAGACTGAGCTACCCTGTATGGAAAGAAGTGAAAAATCAACCTAAATTCAAGTTTGGCCAATTGCCCATTCTAGAGATTGATGATAAAGTCATCGCTCAGACTCAAGTGATAGCTAGATATCTTTCAAGAAAGTTTGTCTATTTGCCTATTGATCCTGATGCTGCTCTTCCAATTGAAGAACTCAATACTTTTATCGATTCAGATATAAGCGAACGTCAATCTCTTGGAGGGATGTTTAAAGATCCTGAACAGAAAGAAAATTATAGACATAAGTATTTCACAGAACATCTTCCTAGTAAACTCACTTACTTGGAGGAGATCCTTCAGAAGAACCAAACTGGATATTTGGTTGGAGATAAGATGACTCTAGCTGATTTTGCTCTTGTAGATTTTGCACAAAGAATGTTGTATGATAAGGAATGGATCAAAAGAACCGAGCCAGTGTTGGAAAAATTCCCAAATACTTCCGATTATCTCCAAAAGAGATTTGAAGACCCAAAGTACAAGGCTTATTTGGAAAAGAAACCAAAATAAAATTAGATCAAGGAAAAGCAGAAAGATGAAACCTGAATGATTTATATTTCGTCAAACTTCAACGTTTTTTGTCACTCTTTATTTAAATATCACCAGTCTTTAACACAATTGAAAGTTATTTAAAATATTATAAACAAAGATTTTCTCTGATTTTTCTCCCTAGATTGTTTCTCATATTTTAATACGATATCGCATGGATTTAGATCTTTTGAGATGATCAAAGCGAAAATGATTTGTTACCAATCTGAAATTCAAATTTCTGAGGGTTTCTTTCTCTCGAAAAACCAAATGAAACAGATTGTTCGCACAAACTTGAAATCCAAAAAAATTATCATTCAACTTCAAATTAAACTCCGTCATAGGAGTCAAGAACTCAGAAAACAGGTCTTTCTTGAGTTCGTCCTTCCAACCCAGCCGAAAGAAATCCCCTTTGAAATTTTACAAGAATCGCAAAAAAGAGGAAAATCTCATTTTTGTCACAAAATTAAATTTATTTCAAACTCGGTTGAAATCTCTATGAAATCAGATGATTACATCTTTACAACTTTCTTAAAACCTAATTTGAACGATTCTTTTCTTCCAAGGTCATAAACTCACCACAATGAATGAGTGATCCTTGTTACTGTACTTCTGTCTTCTCAAGAAAAATCTTTTGTTATTCAAATCAGACATATTCCTTTTTTTTCAAATTGATAACCTTAAAATCCTTGTCTTGAAATTTTTCATGGAAATTATCCTGATGTTCTAGAATTTACTAATTATTGAATATGACACGTTTAAACAACAATATTCTCGCCTCAATTTTTTCCTTAAAACCCGAAATAAAAAATAACAACCCATTTCTATTATAAATAAGTCCCCCAAGTCAAAACTAATAATTCAAAAAAAAATCTTTCTCAACAATGGCTACTCCATCTTATAAACTCACTTACTTTGATGTTCAAGGCAGAGCTGAACTTATCAGAATGATCTTCAGATTCAGCAACATCGAGTTTGAAGATGTTAGAGTTGATTATCCCAAATGGCTTCAAACTCCCTCAAAACCCAAGTTTGAAGAGCTTCCCATTTTAGAAATAAATGAGAAGCCTGTTGCTCAATCCGTCGTTATTGTCAGATATCTCGCTCAAAAATTCGGCTATCTCCCCATCGATCCTGATGCAGCTCTTCCTATTGAAGAATTGTATGCCTTTATTAACTCTGATATCAGTGATCGTCAAATGGCTGGAGCATTGTTCCAAGATCCTGAAGCTAAAGAAAAATATAGAAGTGATTATTGGGAAAATCAGCTTCCCAAAAAGCTTGATTTCCTTGAAAAAATTCTTGAAGGCAATACTTCTGGATTTTTGATTGGAGATAAGTTAACTCTTGCTGACCTTTCTCTTGTTGATTTTGCTCAAAGAGTGTTGTATGACAAACAGTGGGCTCAAAGAGCTGAGCCACTTTTGGCAAAACTTCCCAATCTCGCTGGATATTTGCAAAAAAGATTCGAGGATCCCAAGTACAAAGCTTATATGGAAAGAAAACCAAAACAAAATTAATAAAAAATTCAATAATCTTATGAGATTCGAGAAGACATCATGTTTTTATTTCATGAGTTTGATTATTTAAACCTTCATAAAAAAAATTCCTGATTGGAGGCTTCAAAAACTTTTTCTCTCAAAAACTGTTTCCAAAAAAAAACTTCAAAATTTTTTTTATTTTTCAATTAAAAAAAATTAACTTCTTTGCATAATTACAGATGGAGCTCATTTCCATGTTTACTGAGCCAAATCAATTCTTCTGATCATCAATTTAAGTCAGTTAATACAAGTTGTTATTATTTAAACTCGCAGTCAATAATTTTTCTTTCGTTCAATTGGTAAAAAATATCACCTCAAAACAGTTGTCCTAGAAGTCTTATCTGATATACTAGAACTTGCAAATTGCTGGATCTGTGGTTTCAAAATCAAAATACATTTGCCTAAATTCCTTGCCGATTTCACCTATTAACTTTTTGCTTTTAATAAAATTTATAATAAAATATAAAAATTATATTTTATGCATTCACATACATAATAATTTCAAAAATATATTTTCTAATTTTTATTAATCATGGCAACTCCTTCTTATAGACTCACTTATTTTGATGAGCAAGGTCGGGCTGAGCTCATTAGAATGATCTTCAGATTTAATAATATTGAATTTGAAGATGTGAGAATCCAAGATGAAGAATGGGAGAGCCTTCACGGTGACCCCAAAATCAAATTTCAAGAGCTTCCAATCTTAGAAATTAACGGCAAACCTCTTGCTCAGTCTCAAGTTATCGCGAGATATCTTGCTCAAAAATTTGGCTATCTCCCGACTGACCCTGATGCTACTCTCCAATTAGTGAGTTGTACGCATTCATTACTTCGGATATCAGTGATAAACAATTCCTTGGGTCATATTTTGATGATCCTGAAGCCAAAGAAAAATACAGAAGTGATTTTTGGGAAAATCAACTTCCCACAAGACTTGGTTTCATTGAAAAAAACCTTGAAAGCAACACAAGTGGATTTTTAATTGGAGATAAGATGACCCTTGCGGACTTTTCCCTTGTTGACTTTGGGCAAAGAGTCATGTTTGATAAACAATGGATAAAGAGAGCTGAACCACTTTTAGAAAGATTCCCTAAGATGGCTAGCTATTTCCAAAAGAGATTTGAGGATCATAAGTTTAAGGCTTATCTTGAAAGAAAACCTAAACAAGATTAAGATATGACAGGTTTGTATTCTCTAAATTTGAATTTAATGAATTTCAGTCTCATCTCCATTTTTTATAAAAATAATTTTTTATTCTCAATATTATTTTTGAGCTCAAAATAAAAATTGAGGAAAATAAAAAGTGGACCCTTCGAAATGTAAGAGATTGGAATAAATTTGTTTGCCCCAAGCTGGTCAGAAATTTATTTTTTCCTTTAAAACTTATTTTTGGGATTTTCAGGATTCGTCGATTTTTTTTTTTGAGTTTATTTAATTGATTTCTTTCATCTTTACAAGACAAGAGAAAATAAATAAAATTGGATTGGAAAGATCACAGTTGTCCGTTGTCCGTTGTCCTTTCCATTACTGTTGTCAGTCAAATTAAACTTTGAACAGATTTGACTACCAAGAGATTAACCTCACACGAGGAATATTCTGGAATATATTCACAACTCATTCGCCCTTATATATTAATTAATTAATTGCCTACAAATAAAAGCAATTCTGAACAGTTTAGACTCACGCCCTCAGCACTATAAATACATGTATGCAAAAACACAAAGCACAAAATTAATTTTAAAGTTTTACTAAAAAAAAAGGTTAAATGGAAGTCGCTGATAAACAGCAACATATTGGCATCCAAAACGCTCCTGATGGCACCAGAACTGCTACTATCCTCTGCTGCCATTGTGGTGCCTCTTTTGCTCCTTCCTCCACAGGAACCAACATCTGTATTAAGTGTATATCTAACCAAGTCGATATCACTGGTGGAATCACCAAAGAAGGTGTTCTAGAGTTCTGTAAAAAGTGTGAACGTTATCTCAGACCTCCATGGATTCGTGCTGAACTCGAATCAAAGGAGCTTATGGATATCTGCTTAAAGAAAATTAGAGGTCTCAACAAGGTGAAGCTTGTTGATGTTAACTTCATCTGGACTGAGCCCCATTCTAGAAGAGTCAAGCTTAAGCTGACTGTCCAACAAGAAGTGATGAATAACACCAGTATTCAACAAAGTTTTGTTGTTGAGTTTGTCATCAATTACTTACAATGTGAGGATTGTAAGAAAGAATTCACTCCTCACAAATGGAGAGCTCAAGTCCAACTCAGACAAAGAGTCGACCATAAAAGAACTTTCTTCTTCATCGAACAATTGATCCTTAAACACAACATGCATGAAAAAATGCTCAATGTTGAAGAGGTCCACGGCGGTATTGATTTCTTCTTCAAGGAAAGAGCCCAAGCTGCCAAAATGGTAGAATTCTTGCAGACCCTTCTTCCTATGAGAGTGAAGCAATCCAAGCAACTCATCTCCCAAAATGAACAGAACAGCACTTATAACTTCAAATACTCTTTCTCTGTCGAAATCCCCAAAGTTTGCAAAGATGATTTAGTCATATTGAAGCCAAAACTCGCTAACCAACTTGGCGGCTGCGGAAAGCTCCTCCTTTGTACAAAGGTTGCTTCAGTCATTCAATTCATTGACGTCATTAATTTGAGGGTCGTAGAAATGACCGGCCCTCAATATTTCCAATATGAATCAGACATTATGATTGTTCCTTCCAAGGAAAATCTCACTGAGTTCATGGTCTTTGATGTTGAATTGCCTGAATCCAAGAACCAAAGCCAATCTTTTATTGGCACTAAGTTCAAGTCTTCTACTGCTATGATTGGAAGAGTCTCTGATTGGGAAAACTTTGAAGTAAAGACCCATCTTGGAGACGTCTTGAATGAAGGAAGCTCAGTAATGGCTTATGATATGACTAGTATCAATTTGACAGGAGACAATGATGATTTGGCGTATCTTGGAAATATTCCTGACGTTATTATTGCCAAGAAAATTTATCCTGAGAAAAAGAAGAATAAAAAGAAGGTGTTTAAACTTAAGCATTTACAAAAACAAGAAAGAAATGCCAACAATCTCCACAAGGGCACAGGCCAGAAAGAAAGAGATGAAAAGGATTACCAAGACTTCCTTAATGAACTCGAAGAAGATGCCGAATTAAGAACTCATGTCAATATGTACAAAGATGAAAAAGCTATTCAAGAATTACAGAATCAGCCTCATGACGAAAGTAAGACTGAAATCACTACGGAAACTGATGCCAGTGAACCTAGAAAAGTGCATAAGAAGAAAGCTAAGAAAGGCAAAGCCAAGAAAACTGCAGCAAAAACTGAAGAAGCTGCTGAGGATAAAGAAGAAGCCAAAGTGAATAATGATGAAGAAGGAAAAACTAATCCTCAAAAGAAGGATATGAAGATTGAAGAATTGTTGAATGATTTGATCTTGGATGATGAACAGGAAGTCAGAGTTGGCGCTAAACTGGGCGAAGATGATGGTGCCGAAGAAGAAGAAGAGCATCATGAGGATGATGGTGTTGAAATAACTTCTGAACAAAAATAATACAATATTATTATTGGTACATAAAGTTTTTATTCTTATATTTTCTTTGTTGTACTTGTTTGCTTGATTGCTTAATTGATTAACAACTGTGTATAAAAAAACTCAAGAGTTATTATTTATCGATCTCAAAAACATTCTTTTTTTAATTTTAAATTCTATCAAGCTAGGAAGAAATTAGTAAAAATAACCTTTTCAACCCCAATTCAAAAAATAATACCTTCTAGAGACATCAAAACTGTAAATTATTAAATAATCGTTAACGCTGCGAGAAGATAGTATTTTAGATAATTCAAAACGCGCTTAATTTTTTTATCAAACTGTCATTTTCTTCAAGAAGAGAAATTTGATGTCTTGCTCTTCGCCTCATCAAATCCGAACAAATTTGCGTTTCTTTCCTCCTCCCATCTGGGAGAAGATTCTACTGCCTCAGGTCCTCTCTTTATTTTACTGAAACTCTTGACTCTTCATTATAAACATTCTCTTGACTAACTGTTAATTAATGACAAGTTGAGTCAGAAAGAAAAAACTCTTAAACAGATATCAGGTCTTTCCTTTTCTCTAAATTACCTTGATACCCCACATAAACAGGTTTCCGAGGAATTTCCTAGCTTGTCTCGGATCTTTATGTTAGAAAAAATCCCTCTTCCCTCCATAATTTCTGGTATAAAGTAAACTAAATTTCTTTAATGTATCAAAAACATAGGTATCAGACTTTTTAATTTGGCCTTGGACCTTCAATTAAAAACTTAATTCTAAACAGTCCAAAAACCTAATTATGCAAATCACTCCCCATAACCTCGAGGAGAACTCTTCAATTCTTCATGATACTAGCTATACTAAAATCCAGCGAGTTCTCAACAGAGTAAACTCTCTTACTGATCGTTTGTCTCAGAATGAATATCCCACCAAAATCATAAATTATTCTTCTAAACATAAATCTACCTCCTCCAAATACCAAACTCTCTTATTTACCCAACTCACTGTGTTCTTCCTCCTCCTTGCCCTCCATACAAATCTGCATGACTACAAATTTATCGGATATCGCATGTTATGGAGTCTTATGGCCCTTTCATTCTCTTTTCTCTTTCCATCAAATCTGATGAAATCCCTACAAAACCAATTTTACTCATTCTATGCTGTTCGAATCTTATCCAGTTCAGTTCTCTATAGCCTGTTCTCTGGTACTTCCCTCGGTTACGCTTTTCATGTCAGAAGCCACGAATACGATGCATTAGTCACAAACTTGTACTTTATAATCTTGTCGTTGTCGCATTCTGCAAACTTCTCACAGCTCAAATCCTATATCGGCTTCGGCAGTCTGATCTCTCTAAGCACCGTGATATGCTTACAAGCTTATTATCAGCACTTTGAAGTGCCTTCATATATCTACCAAGTGACTCTCGCATTATTCCTTTGTACAGTGTGTTATCTCTTCCATAAAAAGGAGAAACATGAAAAGAAGATAACTCAAACAAATGTCAACAATTATTGTGCAGAAATCTTGGAAGAATTGAAAGAAATAAGAAATAATCTTAAAGAAGAGGAAAGCTGTCTGCTTAATGCAACAGTTCCCACTAACTCAGTTGCTGACGATGTGTTGACCAAAATCAAGTACTTCAAGTTTAAACTACTTCAAGAAGAAAAAGAACGAAGATTTATGAATACCAAAAATAGCGTTGTTGGAGGATCTAAGGTCCTTAGAATTGCTACTCAA
>Ga0182738_1006182_pt1 | contig 12527 bp, 11 predicted proteins | sample eDN5th30CBELigMG_FD_128876 | JGI IMG/M metagenome (GOLD analysis project Ga0182738, IMG submission 128876) | Enriched Miracle-Growth compost microbial communities from Emeryville, California, USA - eDNA 5th pass 30_C BE-Lig MG (version 2)... ...
CCATGTCGGCTTTGGGCATTGCCATAACATAGCCTGCGACGAGAATCGTCATGACCACCAACAGTGGCGTAATGACCCCGATGAAGGCGATGACCCGGCGCACGTCCAGGCAGACAATCAGCACCGTGACCACGGTGGCCAGCACACTGCCCCAGACCTCGGAAAACCCCAGCCATTGATGCAGCAGCGAACCCGCGCCGGCCAGCATGACTACGGTGACGGCGAAAAGGAAGAAAGTGATCAGCACGTCGAACACCACCCCCAGGTGCCGGCCCAGCAGTGCCTGAATCACCTCCTTGTGAGAGCCGGCCTTCAGGCGCTGTCCCATGGCAGTGAACGCCATAGTCAGCACCACGAAGGCCAACATGGACACCACGCAACCCAGCAGGCCAATTCGTCCAAAGCTGGCGAAGAACTGCAGAATTTCTTGCCCCGAAGCAAAGCCCGCACCCACGACGAGCCCGACAAAGGCACCGGCAATCTTAAGCAGCTCCTTGAACGAATCCATGATGGTCTCCTTCTTTATATTTACGCCAATCAGGCCGGCGGGCGTGAGCGCCTTTTCAGACCATGAAGCGCGCAGGGCTCAGCTGATCGGCATCGACGCCCTGAACGCGCAGCTCCTCGGGCAGTTCCCGTCCCAGCAGCAACGCGCAGGCCGTCGCCGAGGCGCCAGCCGCCGTCTGTATCCCGTAGCCGCCCTGACCCGCCAACCAGAAGAATCCTTGGCGACGCAGATCCCAGCCGATGACGAAATCACCATCGGGCGCAAAGCTGCGTAGCCCGGCCCAGACATGGCGGGGCCGGCGTATGCGCAGACTGGTCAGCGACTCGATGCGGAAGATGCCCGTGGCCACATCCAACTCCTCGGCGGCCACGTCATGAGGCGGCACGGGGTCAGCATTAGCCGGCGAGCCCAAAAATTGGCCTGCATCGGGCTTGAAGTAGAAACTCTCGTCCACCCCAACGACGGCCGGCCAGTCATGAACTGCCTGGCCCTCGGGCGCCGCAAAAGTGAAAGCCGAGCGACGCCGTGGCTCTATGCCCAGGGCATTCGCACCACACAAACGGGCCACGTCGTCTGCCCAGGCGCCTGCGGCATTGACCAGAGCATGAGCGCGGGCCTGCGTGCCGTCCTGCAGCGCCAGCGTCCACAGCCCCTGGGCGTCGGACTCGGCGCCTGCCAGTTCCGCACCACAACGCAATTGGGCACCAGCGCGCACCATGCCGCGCAGAAAACCCTGATGCAGCTCAGCCACATCGATGTCCATGGCATCGAGGTCATGCACGGCGCCCACGAGCTGCGCCGCATCCAGGCAGGGTACCAAGGCATGAGCCTGTTCAGCGCTCATGCGCACCGCACGCAGGCCGTCACGCTGGTACATGGCCAGAGCCTCATCCAGCAAAGACTCCTGCCCCGCAGTGCCCACGTAGAGCACGCCGCGCGGCTGTAGCAACGCATGCGTGCAAAAGCCTTCGGGCGGTGCACTGTAGAAGGCGCGGCTGGCGCGCGTCAGCGCTCGGATCTGTTGCGTGCCGTAGCTTTCCATGAACATGGCGGCCGAGCGGCCTGTCGAGTGGTAGCCGGGCTGCGACTCACGCTCCAGCACCAGCACCGAAGCGCCAGTCAGCGCCAGTCGCCAAGCCACCGAGGCGCCAGCGATACCAGAGCCGACCACGGCAAAGTCAAACACGTTTTCTTCCATGGTAGCTTTCTCAAATTTTTCCAATAGGAAAATTATCCTTTAAGAAAAAAGCCGAAACAAGCCCCTACCACTCATGGTTTTCACCGAGTGGCCCCGGGGTGAACTGCGTAGTGCAAAAAAGAACAGAGCAAGCCGTGCAATAGCGGTGGTAAGGTTCCATACACACCCGTTGGCGCATCCGCCGAGCTCTCATCCACAACGCCTCGAGTTGGACTCATGGAATACCTGTCTCAATTGCTCACCCTCTCCGGCATCGTTCTTCTGGCCTGCATCAGCCCGGGGCCAGACTTCGTTGCGGTAACTTCCAATGCGTTGAATGACCGGCGATCCGGCGTATTCGTCGGCCTGGGCATCGCTTGCGCGGTAGTCGTCTGGGCGGCGCTGGCCATCCTGGGATTTGGATTGCTCATCAAGGAACTGTTTTGGCTTTATGAAGCCATCCGTCTGGTCGGCGCAGCCTACCTGATCTATCTCGGCGCGCGCATGCTGATGGCGTCTATAAAGGCCAGGAAGGACGAACCGCACGTAGGCAGCGTTCCGCGAATCGCAGCGCTGCAAGCGTGGCGTCAGGGTTTCATCGTTGGCATCACGAATCCGAAGACAGCGACGTTCTTTGCTACCCTGTTTGTGACCGTATTGCCGGTCGGCGCACCCAACTGGGTATATGTCAGTGTGGTGGCGCTGGTGGGTCTGATCACTGCCGGATGGCTGGGCGCGCTCGCCGCGTTCTTTTCCGTGGGACGCGTTCGATCTGTCTATGCACGCGTGAGCCGAGCCATCGATGCCTTAATGGGCGCAGCTCTCGTGGGATTGGGGATTCGCTTGGCCAGCAGTCGTTAACGCGAGACGATTTGGCCAAATAATTCAACCGCATCCGCACCGGCAGGAATGCGGAAATCCGTCGAACCATCTTGCGCAACCCGCCAAACGGCTTGCGCAACATCCGTCGCATGCGTGACTAAACCATCGTAATGCTCAAATCCCGATAGAACCGCCTTCATACCAGCCGCGTAGTCCTCTGGAAAGTTCTGCATGATTCGCGGACCCGCATTGGCTGCAAACGCGGTTTCCGGCGCCATCCCTGGCAAAACCACGCCTACCCGGACATTAAACGCCTTCAGTTCCAGCGCCAGCGATTCGGTGAACGCGACAATCGCAGCCTTGCTAGCGGTATAGACGGACAGCAGCGGTAAAGCTTTCAGTGTCACCGACGAAGTCACGTTAATGATCACTCCCGCTTTACGAGTGCGAAACTGCGGTAGCACAGCTTGGGTCAAAGCCATCGTACCGAAAGTATTAGTTTCGAACACCTCCCGAATAGCGTTCATTGAAATGCTTTCGAATGGCCCGAGCATACCGACGCCTGCGTTGTTGACGAGGACGTCCACCGGGCCGGCTTCGTCGACCGCACGACGTATACTTTCAGCGTCAGTCACGTCTAATTTCAAAATCCGCAAATGCTCAGACTTTGGCAAAACGTCTTCGTTCGGCGTACGCATTGTGGCAACGACGCTCCACCTGTGGTCCAAAAAATATTTGGCGATTTCCAGCCCAAACCCCGAGGAGCAGCCAGTGATTAAAACGGTTTTCATGTGAGTCCTTTCGTCATACAAGAGGCACAACGATAGTTCGCAATAGATAAATCATCTGCCATCGAAAGTCCTAATTTTGTTCGCAAGAGTCCGGAATGATTGACCCTTTAACATCTGTAGTCACACTTCTACAACCGAAGATGACATACGCAAAGATAGTGACCGGCGCAGGACGGTGGGGTGTGCGAAGCGCACTCGTCGACTCACTGTTGTGCTGCTGCGTTGTTCTGGAAGGAAAACTGCGATACACGATAGCGGAATCCGAACTTGTCGTCGAAGCGGGCGATTTCGTTCTGATCCCATCAATGTCGAGGTTTTCCGCAACGAGCTTCGAAGCTCCTACCGAAAGTGAATGGCAGGTCGAGCCGGCTCTCTTGGAAAACGGCGAACACCGCAATGGCTCACTATCAGCGGATGCTGACGTGAGAACGCTGGTCGGCTTTTGCCAATTGACCTCCCCGGACTCTGCTCTGCTTTTGACAGTGCTGCCAACGCTCGTCCATATTCGCGGCGACCCTCGCCTGTCCGCGTTGGTTCAACTCATCATCGATGAAACGCGCTCTCGTCGGCCGGGTCGAGAAGTCGTACTTGAGCGCTTGCTGGAAGTGATGTTGATTGAGGCACTGCGTTCATCCAACACTGCCGTGACCTCGCCAGGGCTATTACGCGGACTCGCCGATGCCCGACTGGCGAATGCCATCCGGCGTATCCATGAAAGTCCCGAAGAACCCTGGACTGTAGCACTTCTGGCGAAAGAATCTGCATTGTCTCGCTCAACCTTCTTTGAACGATTTAGCAAAGCCGTGGGCATTACACCGATGGACTATCTGCTGTCATGGCGGATGGCGCTGGCAAGGAGCCTTCTTGAGCGACAAGAACCGATTGCAGATGTGGCGGAGCTCGTCGGTTACAGCTCATCAAGCACATTCAGCGTTGCGTTCACTCGCCATACCGGCGTGCCGCCAGGCCAATATGCCAAATCGCGGCGAAGTATTAGAGTTTCGCCTAGCACGGGCACGTTTGCCGCGACATGACATGTAAAAAGGCGCATTAACCCCAACTCGTCAAGACTCCGCTAGCGACTCGTCTTCCAGCGCATCGGCAAACCTGCGTGTCAACTTGACGAAAGTATCGAGTTCGTCTCTGCTCCAGTCATTGAAGATCACATTGCCCCTACGCTCACGGGCTGCGTCGATGCGGGCCGTCATCGCCTTTCCCTTGGGAGCAATGACCGCCTCACGTACGCGGCGATCAGCGGGACACGGACCAGGCAGCGGAGCTTGATAGCTATCTGGCTCGCATGGGTGTGGCTGGTCTCCAGGAGGTATCGGAAATTAAGAAACCACACCGACGTACGCTGCGCCAGGATCAGTCCACCATCCTAGAGAAACCGCCAGGAGAAACCATCGCCAATACGCCGGACAGTGCCCGCCGACGTCCCGGCGAAATGTGGCGTGAAGAGCGTGGCGCCCGTTCGAACAGCATGTTCGAGCACCCAACGTCGTGATCGCGTTGCATGTTCGAGATCGGCACAAAACATAGAGTTCCAATGCGGACGGTATACCTGAATGGGGTGATGCCAGACATCACCGGTAAAAAGTGCGAGCGCGCCCGCTGACTCAATTTCAATCGACATATGGCCAGGACTGTGGCCCGGTGTCGGATGAAATCGAATGCCTGGCAGATACTCTCCTCCATCTGCGCCAATCTCGTCGGTCAGTCCGGCCTCGATAACAGGAAGGACACTGTCGTCGAAAACCATCCTGCGTTTCTCTCCAGCAGCGGTATCATAAAACTCACGCTCAACCGTTGCCAACACATAACGCGCATTGGGAAACGTCGGCACCCATTTCCCGTTCTGCAGGCGGGTGTTCCAACCTACGTGATCGACATGCAGATGGGTGAGCAGAACGAGGTCGACGTCACCAGGGTTTACACCAACGAGTGCCAGGTCCTGAAGATACGGTGTTTCCAACTGATGAAAAACATCGCCAAATGGCCGATTCTTGTGGTTTCCAATACCGGTGTCGACCAATATGGTCCTCCCCCCGTTGCGCACAACCCAAGTATGGACATTCAGAATCAGGTTCTCTTCAGACGCATCAAGGTGGTCCCCGGCAAGCCACGAGCGATGCTCGCAGATTACCGCTGGCTCGAAATCTGAAAACAGCGTTGAGGCGTTCAATGATAGCTGCCGCTCGGTGACTTTCATGATCGTGGCGTCACCGACGCGATAAATAGGATGATTGTCTTTCATTGTGATTACGCGTCCTTATGCGTGTCCGTCAGGAATCGCGGGAGAGACTGTTGATTCGCCAGCCTCACCGCGTAGCGTGTCTACCTGCCTGAAAGCCGTCATGATCAAACTGAATGTCCACGTGAATGTCCGTGGCGATACGGGAAAATTGCGCGTCCATGCCTGATCATCTCTGCCGTTGGAGAGTGGCATTGAGAAATATCGCTGCAACATCATCGAATGTTGCGCCATCAAGACGATCTTTTCCAATGCCGTTTGTTGCTTCATGCGATGCTTCAAAAGCATCGCTGTAGCTGCGAATCATTCGCGGTCATGAGTTACACGAGTCTGGTGACTGGATCGCGGGTAACACCATGCGCCAGCAACGTGTGAACAGATATAACCGGCTTCACTGCTTACCGGAACCTGAAGCTATTCCCAGCCCGAACGCTGGGGGCCTGCTTGTTCGCTGACTTCCAGAAAACGATCTCTGAGCCATATGCCAGCAGGATCACTTTGGGTTCGCGGATGCCATGCCATCGCCAATCGAAATGATGGAATGTCAAATGGGAGTGAGACCAAATCCACAAACGCCGTATAGCGCTGCAGCAATTTCTGCGGGAGACTAGCCACGCCATCTGTCTGGGACAAAATGAGTGCCACTTGGTTGTAGTTGGGCACGGTAGCGACTACGTTTCTCACGACACCCAATTTTGCCAGGACCGTGTCCACAGGAGTGGAGAAATCTGCACGGGATGAAACAACGACATGGTCGAGAGCGCAATACTCTGCCAGATCCGGCGTGCCGCCCCCCCGAGGATGGCCGCGACGTTGTGCCAGCACAAAATCGTCGCTAAGCAGAAACCGGGCCTTCAGGGTGTCCGGCACCTTGTCGATATCCCCGAGGAACAAGTCGATCTCCCGGCGCGCCATGCGCTCAACCAACCCGACGCCGTCGGCAGGCACGACGGCCATCCGCAACTCGGGGTTACCGTAACTCATCACCTGCGCCATCACGTCCAGTGCCACGATCGTGAACACGCTGTCATTTGTCGCGACGACAAAGGTTCTCGCCGAACTTTTGGGATCAAATTCATGCGGCTGCGCCACAGCCTCGCGAAGCCTGACAAGGGCATCGGTCAGGCTCGACCGTAACGCCAGTGCCCGTTCGGTCGGCACCATGCCACGGCCCGTTTCCGAAGGCACAAGCAGCGGGTCCTGGAACAACTCGCGCAGGCGGGACAGGTGGCCCGACAAGGTCGGCTGACTGATGTGCAGGCGCTGCGCTGCGCGCGTCACGTTAAGCTCGTCCAGCAATGTATCCAGCGAGATCAGCAGATACAACTCCGACCTTTTCATATTGGACATTCCTGCTCGAAAGATGGCCCCAGCGGGCCAATGCGCAACCCAGCCCTTAGGCGCCGCCAGGGAAGATCTACCGGGTCAGCCACAACAGCGCCTGGTGCCTTTGCGACGAGCGTCGCCTGTGCAATGGGATCAAAGTCCGCTCGGAAATGAACAGAACTCTTGTTCACTAGTATTTTCATCTTTTCGGGATCTAGACCCACCACTCGGTATAGATTCCGATCCATCATCTGAGGAGGATGTTCCGAGCTCACCACCACCGACACTCCTCCAATTTTCAACAGTGCCGCCGGCCCTAAATTCACTTCCATGCCGTTCAACATCGGCCCATCGAACCGACACACGCCATCAGACAAAGTGACAACCTCGAACGTTCCTCGAAAACGCTCTGCATCGGGTAGGCCGGCTTCGCCTCCGAGATGGACATCGATCAACGCACCGACACCGCTCTCGTGGGCGCGTTGCACTGCCTCGGGGTCGTATACGACACCAAAAGCGGCGTCTTGAACACTCTTGGATATAAGCGCGCGCAGCATACCGGTTGTGTTCGACTCGCCGCCGGCTCCCGGGTTATCCTGCGTGTCGGCAATAACGACAGGCTTTGAAGCGCCCACCGATAACTGCATAGCCTCTTCAACCGCTGACTCCGGCGACAAGAAATGCGCCTGCCAAGCTTTCTCAGAAGTCTCGATTTCGTCAGCAAAGGTTGCTACGGCGTCTTCCACCTCTCGCACGTCTAGACTGTAACCCCAAACGGTCGGCCCACACTCCGGAAAGTCTGCAGCGGGGAAGCCCAATGCCAAGGAAATTGATGCCAGGCCGGTACTCTCAATCTCTTCCAACCGGCGGTATGTCCCAAACGCCGGCTCTACCAGAGTACACATGGAATTTAGTGGAATCAAAAACGGCAGTTTGCGCCACGCGCAATGCCAACGAGAGCCATTGAGCCGCGCGCGCATAAGCTTTGCGGCACGCTGCCCGGCTATCGCCATGTCCACATGAGGATATGTGCGATACCCTACGATCGCGTCTGCAAGTCGCAACATCCGCTCAGTAACATTCGCGTGCAGATCCACTGACGCGACAATAGCCACGTCTTTTCCCACTACTCGCCTCAGTCTATCTAGTAGTTCGCCCTCGCCATCCTCAGCCTGCTCAGCGACCATCGCTCCATGCAAATCGAGGTAGATCGCTTCAGGACGTTCTGTGTGAGCCGCTTCGACGATCTCGCCGACGATGCGCTCGAACGCATCGTGCTGCACTTCGGCCGAAGGCCCAGCACCGGCCCAGACGACAGGCACCAGCTGGTGGCCATCGCGCTCGATCTCTTTGATAAAGCCGCCGACAGGGATGTTCACCTCCCGCAAGGCGAACATCTCGTTTCCACGTTTCAAAGCGGGAAAGGTCTCCCCATTGACGAAATTCTCATAACCGGCATGGAGCGTCACAAAAGTGTTCGTTTCATGTTGGAAACCAGCAAGCAGGATTTTCATAGAGAGGTTGTTGAGGTGTTAGAGTGAGCCAGACAGTGTGGCTGTAAAACGATCACTGGAGAGATATAGCGTTTCAAACGGTCATGGCACTCGATTCGGAGGAGACGGACTTCTGGTTGACCACCCGATCAAATAGTGCAGCATCCATCAAAGGCAACGGGTCCAGAATCCGGGCCGGAGGAAAATCCATCAATGCCAACACATCCCGTTCCAGATCGACACCAGGCGCGATTTCAACCAGCACCAATCCTTCTTGTTCCACCTCAAAGACTGCGCGCTCCGTGACGATCAGAACGCTTTGCCCCTTTTGCACGCCTTCAGCTACTGAATACGTCACGCTCTGTGCGTTCGTCACGAACTTCCGGACTTTCCCTTCCCGTACGACGTGCATTCGGCCACCGACGTAGGCGATGTCAAGCCCGCCGGTGGTAAACGTCCCGGTGAACACCAAACGCTGCGCGTTGGTAGCGATGTCAGTGAATCCGCCAGCTCCCGGATTCGCCTTCCCGAATTTACTGACGTTGACACGTCCCGTCTGATCATATTCGGCAAAGGCTAGCGCCGCGAATTGGCATAGGCCACCGTCGATGACATCAAACTGCTGCAATCCGTCGATCAAGGCCTGCGGATAAATATTCGCGGAGAACTGCCAACCGCTCATGACAACTCCGCCGTATGAGCCGTGTTCGGTCGTAAACCAGTAGTCGTCCGAGCCGGTTTGCGGGTCGATCAAACCTTGCTCCGCCAAGATCAACGGCACATCGGCGGCCGCACCAAAACCAAAGATAGACAGCTCTCGCTTTCGGACCTCCCTCGCAGCCCTTCTCGCGATGACCTTGTCAGGCCCAAACGGAATATCAGGCACGACCTGATTGGCCGACGGATGCAGATAAGCGACGTCGTGAGGCGTATCCGTGCCCATCACCATGTCGGGCGTATGAACGACTGCGTCAACAAATATGCCCGGTAGCTTCACCTCGGTCGCCCGGCGAGCATTACGCGGCACGATACGGCGCGCTTGCGCGATCACTCGCCCGCCGGAAGCCTTCGCGGCCAAGGCTAGGGCGATACCCGCGGACACCAGCGGTTCGTCCTCGAACGACAGGTTTCCGAACTCATCCGAGCTGGAAGCTCTGATAAATACGCAGTCGAGAGGCCAGCTAGGATAAAAAAGGTAAGGCTCTCCCTCAAAGTCGATCTTGCGAATGAGGTCAGCCTCGCAACGAGGCGTAAATTTTCCGCCACCTTGATCCGGATCAGCGTAGGTGCCCAGCCCGATCTTGGTAAGATAACCTGGACTCTTGCGTGCGACCTCGCGCAGCCAATGCATGGAAGCACCAATTGGCCATGAATAGGCTTCGACTTCGTTGTTCTGAATCATGCGCATGATTGCGGGACGCTCTCCCGTCTCTGGATGGACCGGATTGATGTACGACCCCGAGACGATGCGCTTCATTAATCCTGGTTGTGCGACATGGTCCATTCCTCGAATCGACATTGCATCGCCTGCGGCTACCGGGAAATAGAACGTCAAATCGCGCGGCGCCCCACACGCTCTATAGCGATCGCCCAACGCCTTCAAAAGCGTGTCTGGCACTACCCAGCCAATCACGCCCATTGAGCCAATACTCTGACCACTATCGATGGACGCAGCCACTTCGGCCGCACTCACTATCTTGCTCATTTTCTCACCTTGAATTTTTCGAGAGTCGCCTGCGCCGAGGCATGGCTGCAATTGGCAGCGAAGTGTTCAGTCGCTACGCGGTCCAATCGCTCGCCGTCCAAGCTGACATAGGGCTCAAAGAAGCGCTTTGTCGATCTCACAGCCGGGCTCGGCAGCGTGGCCAAACGGTTGGCGAGTGACGTCGCAACATCGTCTACCGCACCTGCAGCGGCAACGTAATCCGCCACGCCCAGCCGCAGCGCTTCATGCCCATCGATGGGATCTGCTCCAAACGTCAACAGCCGTGCACGAACCGGACCAACACGCGCCAACAGCGTCTGCAAGCCCCAAGGAGGCAACCAGCCATTAGGCACCTCCGGCAAATGCCATCGCGCATTGCCTGCAGTCACGACGACGTCACAAGACGCCGCCAGTATGAATCCCCCACCCAACGCGTACCCCTCCACCGCAGCAATGACGGGCTTTGACATCCCAGCGATCAAACGGGCGACGCGTGCAGTCTTGAGCTCGTGCTCACACATACCCTGAATCGATAACGAACCGAGCTCTTTCAGATCACTTCCCGCGCAGAACGCGGGAGGAGACCCGCTGAGTATGATGGCCCCGATCGTAGCGTCTCGCTCAGCGGCGTCCAGCTCACGTTCAAGGTCCTGAACCGTCTGGGATCCGATCGCGTTTCTGCGTTGCGGCCGATCGAACATCAGGCATCTCACTCGTTCTCGCGTACTGGCTTGCATTCCTGGTATCTCCTTGCCGAAAGCGCCGGCTCATCATTGACACGTTACTGACATATCAGGTGTCGACATACTAGGTTCGCACCTTGGAAAAGTCAACGACGACAAGGTCAAACGAGAGGAGGGGAAACCCGCATTGACCGAGAATCGGCAATCTTGGATATTTACCATCCGTCTGACATGTCAGTAGAGTGTCACATGAATGCTTTAACGAACAGGGCTCGCCATTTGGCGGGACCGAGAACTCCCTACGGTGCACCTCATGAACAATGTATTGCTTTCGCAATCTAGCCAGCAGGCCCTATTCAGGAAAATTAGTTGGCGGCTGCTCCCCTTTCTCACACTGTGCTATGTATTCGCCTACCTAGACAGAATCAATATCGGATTCGCCAAGATTGAGATGCAGGCGGACATTGGCCTGAGCGATGCCGCCTACGGCCTGGGTGCGGGGATATTCTTTTTGAGCTACATGCTTTTCGAAATTCCCAGCAACCTGCTTTTTCCCCGGTTAGGCGCTCGCCGCACCTTCAGCCGGATATTGATCCTCTGGGGCCTTACGTCGGCAGCGATGCTCTTCGTCACCAGTGCGAACCAATTTTATGCATTGCGCTTCTTGCTGGGTGCCTTCGAGGCCGGCTTCGCACCGGGACTCATTTTTTACATGACCTATTGGTATCCGGAAAGCCGAATGGCTCGGGCACTCACAGTCATCATGTTGTGCGGCCCGATCGGCGGTATTGTCGGTGCACCACTGTCGACCGGCTTGATGACCACGCTCCATAACGTCGGTGGCCTCTCAGGATGGCAATGGATGTTTCTTGTCGAAGGGCTGCCGTGCGTAGCCCTCGGCCTCCTTTCCCTGCGCTTGATCGTAGATCGTCCCTCGGAAGCCAAATGGTTGAGCGAGGAAGAAAAAAGTTATCTTGCCGCGCAACTACAACGCAGTGGCAATACCGCCCCCCGGAAACACCACTCATTCAAGCACGTCATCAGCGATCCGCGCGTCCTGTTGATGAGCATCTCGTATTTCTGCATCATCTGCGGGCACTATACCGTCAGCTTCTGGTTGCCGACGATTTTGAAAAGTGCCGGAGTGAAGGACACCATGCAGATTGGTTTCTACGCAGCGATTCCCTATGTTGTGGCGATATTCGCCATGCTGTGGTGGGGACGCCGCTCCGATCGATTGGGCGAACGGCGTTGGCACAGCGCCTCGATGCTGGGGCTGGCCGCCGTCACGCTCTTGGTCGCGGCGTTAAACGGGTCAAGTCTCGTTATTACGCTCGTCAGCATCACCATCGCCACGGCCGCCCTATGGGCGTCCTATACCGTATTCTGGGCAATGCCGTCGGATTACATCAAAGGAGACTCTGCAGCCGGTGGCATCGCCCTTGTCAACACCATCGGACTATTCGGAGGATTCCTGAGCCCCACGCTCATTGGCTACTTCAAGACGCTCACCGGGACCATGGAATCCGGTCTGCTTGCTATGGTTTGCGTGCTGGTTATCGGAACCGTCCTGCTCTTGGTAAACCGCCTGCCAGCCCCCGCCCCAAAGAAAGACCTACACGCTGGATTGGAATCGCCATGACGGCACACGTCTATGACGACCTGGTAAATCTGAAATCCACTTGAGATTCTCTTAATATACTAGAAGCTACGGGTATGCCCAGGAGATTCGACGTTGAAACGAAATACACCTTCCGTCCAGGAAGAC
>Ga0182738_1006183_pt1 | contig 12527 bp, 10 predicted proteins | sample eDN5th30CBELigMG_FD_128876 | JGI IMG/M metagenome (GOLD analysis project Ga0182738, IMG submission 128876) | Enriched Miracle-Growth compost microbial communities from Emeryville, California, USA - eDNA 5th pass 30_C BE-Lig MG (version 2)... ...
AGTTCCGACGCGGTATAGGCCTGGCGCGCCTGGGCCGCGGCGAGCTGCGCCTTGCGCCCGGCCACCTCGGCCTCGTAGGGCCGAGGGTCGATGGTGAACAGCAGCTCGCCCTTCCTGACCAGGCTGCCGTCGCGGAAGTGGATGCGGGTCAGCGTGCCGGAGACCAGCGGGCGGATCTCGACCCGCTCGACCGCTTCCAGCCGGCCGGAATAGCTCTGCCAATCGGTGATGGGGCGGCTGACGACTTCGGCCACGTCGACCTGGGCCGCGGCGGGCGCGGGCGGGGGCTCGGCCACCGCGGGCGTGCGGGCGGTCCAGACGGCGGCGCCGGCCAGCAGCAGCGCGGCGGCCAGGGCCGTGTAGGCATGGCGCTTGGTGAGTAGCTTCATGATGCTTCCTGGAAAGTGAAGGTTTCGGAATCGGGGAAATCGGTGTCGCGCCGCGCCGGCCGCGCCAGGCGGCGGCGCAGGAAATCGGCCGCCTCCCGCAGCAGGGGGCCGTGGGCGGCCAGCTCGCCGTGGCGCAGGCCGGGATAGCGCGCCGCCTGCACGGGCACGCCGGCCGCGATCAGCGCGGCGGCGTAGCGCTCGGCCTCGCAATGCAGGGCGTCGCGCCCGGCGCTGGCCACGAAGGCGGCCGGCAGGCCCGCCAGGCGGCGGCATTCCAGCGGCGCCGCGTAGGGGTGCAGGCGCAGCAGCACGCCGGGCAGGTACTGGCGGTAGCTGCTGGCGCAGGCGCGGCGCGTGGCCCGGTCGTCGGCGTCCTGGGCCGTGTCCAGGCAGGTCATGCTGGGATCGAGCAGCGGGCCGATCAGCAATTGGGCGGCCAGGACGACCTCGTTGCGGTCGCGCGCCATCAGCGCCAGGCAGGCCGCCAGGTTGCCGCCGGCGTCGTCGCCCGCCACCGCCAGCCGGCCGCCGTCCGCGCCCAGCGAGGCGGCGTTGCGCGCCAGCCACAGCAGCGCCGCGTAGGCGTCCTCCGGCGCCGCCGGGAACGGCCGGGCCGGCGCCAGGGCGTAGTCGGCGCACAGCACCGCCGCGCCGGCGCGCTCGGCCAGCGCGCCGGCCGGCCCGTCGGCGTCGTCCAGCGAGCCGGCCGTGAAGCCGCCGCCGTGCAGGTAGAGCACGGCCGGCGCCGGCCCGGGCGCGGGCGCCGGCCGGTGCAGGCGCACCGCCAGCCGGCCGTGCGGGCCGGGGATGTGGAAATCGGCGACGGAGCCGGCCGGAAGCCGGCCCCGCGCCCTGGGTTCAGGAGTGGGAGTCATGGTTGCTGCACCGCAGCGTGGGAACGGGTGGCATTCTGTCTGTTTTCCAGAACCGAATAAACAACTAGAATCTGGAAACACTGTTCGGCGTAGATGGACAATCCGCTACGCCGCCCTTCCCCTTCCACCAGGACGCCCCCCATGGACCGCTTCCAAGCCATGCAGGTCTTCACCCGGGTCGTGGACGCCAACAGCTTCACGCGGGCGGCCGACAGCCTGGGGCTGCCGCGCACCACGGTCACCACCACCATCCAGAACCTGGAGCAACTGCTGCAGGTGCGGCTGCTGAACCGCACCACCCGCCGGCTCAGCCTGACGCCGGACGGCGCGGCCTATTACGAGCGCTGCCTGCGCATCCTGGCCGACCTGGAAGACACCGAGACCTCGCTGCGCGACGCCGCGCGCGGGCCGCGCGGGCGCCTGCGGATCGATGCGCCGGCCTCCATCGGCAAGCTCATCCTGATCCCGGCGATGTGCGACTTCCACGTCCGCTATCCGGACGTGGAGCTGGTGATAGGCATGGGCGACCGGCCGGTCGACCTGGTCCAGGAAGCGGTGGACTGCGCCCTGCGCGCGGGGCCGCTGCCCGACTCCAACCTGGTGGCCCGGCGCATCGGCAGCTTCGACTCCGTGACCTGCGCCTCGCCCTCCTACCTGGAGCGCCACGGCACGCCGCAGACCATCGAGGACCTGGAGAACCACCTGGCGGTGCTGTACTTCTCCAGCCGCACCGGGCGCACCATAGACTGGGATTTCGTGGTGGACGGCGCGGCCCGCGCCGTGCCCATGCGCGGCAGCATCTCGGTCAACGACTCGGAGGCCTACGTGATGTGCGGCCTGCAGGGCTTCGGCATGATCCAGCCGCCGCGCTACATGGTGCTGGAAGACCTGCAGGCGGGCCGGCTGGTCGAGGTGCTGTCGCAGTGGCGGCCGACGCCCATGCCGATCTCCGCGGTCTACCTGCAGAACCGGCACCTGTCGCCCAAGGTGCGCGCCTTCGTCGACTGGGTGGCCGACCTGTTCAGCGAATGCCCCCTGCTGGGCGGCTGCCCGGGCGACATGCCGGAAGAATGCCAGCTCACCGGCACGCACGCCGCCGGCTGCACGGTGCGCTCGCTGATCGAGCAGCAGAACATGGCCGAAAGCCTGTTCTGAGGCCTGCCGGCGAGGCCGCGCCGGCCGCCGGGCGCGCGCCCGCGCGGCGGGCCGGCGACGGCGCGGCCGGCCCGCCTAGACCCGCGGTGGATCGGTCTCGCGCTCGGGATGGCGGTGCCGCGCCACCGCCGCGACGAAGGCCGGCGCGGCCCGGCGCACCGCCTTGGCGCCCGCCTCGGCCAGCAGCAGGCCGGGGTCCGCGCCGCCGCCGGGCAGCTCGCGCGGGATGCCCGCCCGCTCCAGCAGCATGCGCCCGGCGCCCAGCGCCAGGATGGCCTTGCCGTGGCGGTACTGGTCCTTGACGAACTCCAGCGCCTGGCCGTAGCCGGCCAATGCCTGCACGCCCGCCTGCCCGTCGGGCAGCACCAGGGCGTCGAACAGCGCCGGCGGGTGGTTCTCCAGCGAGGCGTCCGCCTCCAGCGTGCTGCCGTCCTCGCCGCGCACCGCGCCCAGCAGCGGCGCCACCAGGCGCGGCACCGCGCCTTCGGCCAGCAGCAGCGACTGCAGCGACTGCACCGCGTCGCCCACCACGCCGTCGCACACCAGGATGGCCACCTTGCGCGTGCGCACGCCGGCCTCGCCCGGCAGCGCCGTCAGCGACAGGGCGGGCGAACGCTTCACCTCCGGCTCGGGCGGATGCGCCAGCGCGCGCGGCAGCGGCTCGGGCAGCGCCATGCCCAGGCCGCCCGCCACCGCGCCGGCCAGCTCTTCCGACACGTTGCGCAGCGACGCCACCATGCGCTCGCGCACCGCCGGCACCGTCACCTTGCTCAGCTCGAAGCGCAAGCCCGCGGCGATGTGGGCCTTCTCCGGCGCGGTCTGGCTTTCGTAGAACAGCGTGGCCTGGGTGTAGTGGTCGGCGAACTTCTCCGGCTTGCCGCGCAGCTTGTCTTCCTGCACCGGCTGCGGGAAGGACACGAAGCCCCGCGCGCCGGCCTGGAAGGGACAGCCCCCGCCCAGGGAATTGGGCTCGTAGGCCGCGCGGCCGCGGTGGATGGCCTGGCGGTGCATGCCGTCGCGCTGGTTGTTGTGCACCGCCGCCACCGGCGCGTTGACCGGGATCTCGTGGAAGTTGGGCCCGCCCAGCCGGCTGATCTGCGTATCGACGTAGGAATGGATGCGCCCGGCCAGCAGCGGGTCGTTGCTGAAATCGATGCCCGGCACCACGTGCGCCGCACAGAAGGCCACCTGCTCGGTCTCGGCGAAGAAGTTGTCCGGGTTGCGGTTCAGCACCAGCCGGCCGACCGGCGTGACGGGCACGAGCTCCTCGGGCACGATCTTGGTCGGGTCGAGCACGTCGAAGCTGAAGGACTCGGCCTGCTGCTCGCCGAAGATCTGCAGGCCCAGCTCCCATTGCGGATACTCGCCCGCCTCGATGGCTTCCCACAGGTCGCGGCGGTGGAAGTCGGGGTCCGCGCCGGCGATCTTCACGGCCTCGTCCCACACCAGCGAATGCGTGCCCTGCAGCGGCTTCCAGTGGAACTTGCAGAAGACCGACTCGCCCGCCTCGTTGACCAGCCGGAAGGTGTGCACGCCGAAGCCCTGCATCATCCGGTAGCTGCGCGGGATGGCGCGGTCGGACATCGCCCACATCATCATGTGGGTGGACTCCGGCATCAGCGAGATGAAGTCCCAGAAGGTGTCGTGCGCCGAGGCCGCCTGCGGCATGCCGTGGTGCGGCTCGGGCTTGACGGCGTGGATCAGGTCGGGGAACTTCATCGCGTCCTGGATGAAGAAGACGGGGATGTTGTTGCCCACCAGGTCCCAGTTGCCCTCGTCGGTATAGAACTTGACCGCGAAGCCGCGCACGTCGCGCGCGGTGTCCATGGAGCCGCGTTCGCCCGCCACGGTGGAAAAGCGCACGAACACCGGCGTGACCTTGCCCGCCTCGCGAAACGGCGCGGCGCGCGTGTACTGCGTCATCGGCTGGTAGCACTCGAAATAGCCGTGGGCGCCCGAGCCGCGCGCGTGCACGATGCGCTCGGGGATGCGCTCGTGGTCGAAATGGGTGATCTTCTCGCGCAGGATGAAGTCTTCCATCAGCCCCGGCCCGCGCAGCCCCGCCTTGAGCGAGTTCTGGTTGTCGGCCACGGCCACGCCCTGGTTGGTGGTCAGCGCCTGGCCGCCGGGGTCGGCGCGCACGCGGTCCAGCGTGTCGTTGTTGGCGTTGTGCCCGGGCTGCGCGCCGCGGCCGGTCTTGGCCGAATCGTTGGACTCGCTGAGCGTGCTGGCCGTGGCCGCGGGCGAAGCCGGCTGCGCCACCTGGCCGGCGGGCGGCGCCACGGCGTTGGCGCGGCCGTGCTCGGCGGCCTTGCCGGCGTTGTGCGGCATGGCCGCGGCCAGCGCCTGCACGTCGCGGGCATGCGCGGCCAGCTCGTCGCCGGCCGGCGCCGGCTGCGGCCGCGCCGGGCCGCCGCTGCTGACGCGGCCCGCGGTCCTGGCGGTGGACTTGGCGGTGGATTTGTCCGGGGAGCTGCCCGCGGATCCGGCCGGGGATCCGGCCCGGGGCTTTGCGGACGAGGACTTGCCGTTCTTCGAAGTGGCCATGGGCTTTCCTTGGAGGATCGCCGCGCCGGCACGATGCCCGCGCAAGCCGATCCATCCTAGGCCCGGCGGGCAGACGCTTCGGCAACTACCTGTAATCGACTGCAAGCCGGCTGCAAGCGCAGGCGGCGGCGCAGACCAGCCCTAATCCGCGCGCAAGGCCTGCAATACGCGCAGCCCCGCCCGGCCGTCGGGCGCCAGGCCCAGGCGGCGCTGCTCCTGCAGCACGGCCTCGCGCGTGCGCGCGCCGGCGATGCCATCGGGCGGGCCGCCCAGGTCGTGGCCGCGCGCGATCAGCAGCGACTGCAGCTCGCGCACCTGGGCGCGCGACAGGCCCGGGTCGTCGGTGGGCCACGGCGTGGCCAGCGGCGGGCCGCCGCGCAGGCGCTCGGCCAGCAGGCCCACGGCCAGCCCGTACATGTGCGAGCCGTTGTAGTGCAGGATGGCGTCGAAGTTGCCGGTCGCCAGGAAGATCGGGCCATTCGCGCCGGTCGGCGCGAACAGGCGTGCGGAAGCCTGCGCGGGCAAGGCGGCGGGCCTGTCGCCGGCCGGAGAATCGCCGGCCGGCATATCGCCGGCCGATACATCGCCAGCAGTTCCCCCGCCGGCCGGGCTGTCGCCGGCAGGCCGGCCGCCCTGCGCATCGGTCGCGGCCAGCAGCTCGCCCCCGTCAACCCGCCGCACGCCGCGCCCGGCCCACTGGGCCAGCGTCAATCGCTCCCCGCCCAGGTACTCCCGGCCGGCCGAGCGCGGCACGCCGGTGGCCACGGCGGCCGGCAGGCGCACCTCCAGCACCGCGGGCAGGCCGCGCGTCCAGCGCGCCTGGCGCTTGCGCAGGTGGTTGGCCGTGGACGCATAGGCGTCGGCCAGCGAGCCGTACAGGTCGATGCGGCCGTCGCCGTCGCCGTCGGCCGCCAGTTCGTAGAAGGACGTGGGGATGAACTGCGTCATGCCGAAGGCGCCGCTCCACGAGCCGGTGAAGGCGTCCTCGCGCACCGTGCCGTCGCCCAGCAGGCGCAGCGCGGCGTACACATTGCGCGTCCACAGCGTCCTGCCTTCCGTGCAGGCGCGCGTCAGCCAGGCATCGAGCACGCGCGTCCTGCCCAGCTGCGCGCCGTAGTTGGTCTCGATGCCGAAGATGGCCACCAGCACCTCGGGGTCGACCTCGTAGGCGTCGGCGATGCGCCGCAGGTCCTCGCGCGATTCGGCCAGCCGCGCGCGGCCCTGCTCCACCCGCTCGTCGTCGACGGTCTTGGCGATGTAGTCCCACCAGGGCTCCTCGCGCTCGGGCTGGCGGCGCGCCTGCGCGACGGTCGTCTCCAGCAGGGTGGCGCCGCGGGTGTAGCGGTCGAAGTCGGCCAGCGCCACGCCGTTGGCCGGCGCCTGCGGGCGCAGCCGCGCCAGGCATTGCGCGGTCTCGGGATGGGGTGCCGGCGCCTGCGCGGGCGGCAGCGGCCGGACCTGCCCGGCGGCCTGGGCGCCCGGCTGCGCGGCACCAGGCTGCTGCGCGCCAGCCGGCGGCGACAGGCCGAGCAGCGGCAAGCACAACAGCATGGGCAGCGGGAACGAAGCGGCGGCGTACGCGGGCAGGCGCCGCTGCGCGGCATGAATCATCGGCATGGCAGGGTTCCGGTGTCGCATATACCCGGCCTATGGTACGACAGGCGATCCCGCCGGCACCGCCTCCCGCGCCGCGCGCACAAAGTGCCAACACACCTTCACCATTTGACGCACGTACGCGCGCGACGACGCCTAGACTGGCACATGCGATCATGCCTCATCGGGAGACTGCCATGCCAGCCAAATCCAAGGCCCAGCAGATGGCCGCCGGCGCCGCGCTGTCGGCCAAGCGCGGGGACAAGCCGGTCGGCGAGCTCAAGGGAGCGTCCAAGTCCATGTACCGCTCCATGGACAAGCAGGAACTGGAGAAAATGGCGTCCACGCCGCGCCAGGGCAAGCCCAGGCACAAGTCGGATTCGTAGGCGGGCCCCAAAACCCGCCGCTCAGCCGCCGCGCTGGCGCGCCTCGGACAGGGCCACCGTCAGGTTCGCCACTTTCTTCCTGAGCGCGTCGCGCTCTTCGGTCAGGCGCCATATCAGTTCGCGCAGCCGCGCGATTTCCTGCGCGGGATCGTCGCAAGGCTCGCCGTACACCTCCCCGGGATCGCGCGCCGGCTGCGGCCGGGCCGCGGCGCGCGCGGCCCGCGCCGCGCGGGCGGCCTCGCGCAGGGACCGGCTGCCGCCGGCCGCGGCGGCGGCCTGCTCGGCTTCCGGCAGTTCGGCCAGCGTCGCCGCGGCGCTGATCGACAGCGCGCCCGAGCGGACCGCCTCGACCACCGGCGGCGCGGCCGTCCTGTGGATTTTCTCGATCTGGCCCAGGGTGGCCGCGCTGACGCGCGCGGCGCGCGCCAGCTCCTGGCGCGACAGCGCCCGGGAAGCCGGGCCCGCGCCCGCCCGGCCGGCAGCGGACGCGTCCTCGGCGCCAGCGGCTGCGGCCCCCTCCGTCCCCGCGCCGCCAGCCCGGCCCGCCGCGTCCCCGGCCGTATCCCAGGGCACGCCCTGCCCCTGCCCGGCCCCATCGCCCGCCTGCCCGGTCCCGCCGGCCGCCTGCGCCTGCTCGCGGCGCGCCAGCAGGATCTCCTTCCTGCGCAGCGCCAGCACGCCGCGCTGGTAGTCCGACACGCTGCGCCGGCCCAGGTGGTTGTCTATCATCCACAGCCGCACGTCGTCCAGGTCGCGGAAGCGCTCGTTCTGCACCGTGCGGAAGGCTATGCCGTGACGCTGGCAGATCGCGTAGCGGTTGTGGCCGTCGACCAGCAGGTCGCCCCACAGCACCAGCGCGTCGCGGCAGCCTTCGGCCAGCAGGCTGCGCTCGAGCGCCTCGTATTCGTCGGGCGTCAGCGGATCGATATAGCTGCGCAGGGATTCGTCTATCCTGATGTCCATGCCGGTTCATGCAAAATGCCCCCCACGCTGCGCCTTCGGCTTGCTGCCCCCGAGGGGGGCTTTTTGCCTTGGAGCGGCCCGGCGGCAAATAATCGGGCGGCCGCGGGCAGCGGCCGGCAAACCCGCATATTAAGGGTTCGTTCGCGCCGAATCCCCGCATGACCGGGCAAAGCCGCATCCGCCTTCGCGCCCACCCCGACAGAGACCTGCATGCACGCTACACCCCCCAAGGCCACCCGGCGAGAATGGACCGGGCTGGCCGTCCTGGCCCTGCCCTGCCTGCTGTATTCCATGGACCTGACGGTGCTCAACCTGGCGATCCCGCACCTGAGCGCCGACCTGCGGCCCAGCCCCTCGCAACTGCTGTGGATCGTCGACATCTACGGCTTCCTGCTGGCCGGCTTCCTGATCCCCATGGGCACGCTGGGCGACCGCATCGGCCGGCGCCGGCTACTGCTGTCCGGCGCCGCGGCCTTCGGCGCGGCGTCCATCCTGGCCGCCTTCGCCGCCAGCCCGGCCATGCTGATCGCCGCCCGCGCCCTGCTGGGCGTGGCCGCGGCCACGCTGGCGCCGTCCACGCTGTCGCTGATCCGCAATATGTTCGCCGACCCGCGCGAGCGCACCTTCGCCATCGGCGTCTGGATCAGCAGCTTCTCCGCCGGCGGCGCGGTCGGGCCGCTGATCGGCGGCGCCGTGCTGGAACACTTCTGGTGGGGCTCGGTCTTCCTGCTGGCCGTGCCCATCATGGCGGCGCTGCTGGCGGCGGGGCCGATGCTGCTGCCGGAATTCCGCGACCCGCATCCCGGGCGCATCGACCTGGCCAGCGCGCTGCTGTCGCTGGCCACGGTGCTGGCGGTGATCTACGGCTTCAAGCACATCGCCGCCTACGGCCCGGACCCGCAGGCGCTGGCCGCCATCGCCGGGGGCCTGGCCGTGGGCGCGCTCTTCCTGCGCCGCCAGCACCGGCTGGCCGACCCGCTGATCGACCCGGCGCTGTTTCGCCGGCCGGGCTTCGGCGCCGCGCTGGCCGTCAACGTCCTGGCCCTGTTCAGCGCCTTCGGCTTCTTCCTGCTGATCGCCCAGTACCTCCAGCTCGTGCTGGGCATGGGTCCCTTGCAGGCCGGCCTGTGGACCGCCCCGTCGGGGCTGGCCTTCGTCGCCGGCTCCATGGCCGCGCCGGCGCTGGTGCGGCGCGTGCCGCCGGCGCGGCTGATCGCCGGCAGCTTCCTGCTGTCGGCCGCCGGCTTCGCCGTCCTGACCCAGGCCGGCGGCAGCCACCCGCTGGCCACGCTGATGGCCGGCTACCTGCTGTTCTGCCTGGGGCTGGCGCCCATCGGCACGCTGACCACCGACATGGTGGTGAGCCTGGCCCCGCCCCACCGCGCCGGCGCGGCCTCGGGCCTGTCGGAGACGAGCTTCGAGTTCGGCGGCGCGCTGGGCATCGCCGTGCTGGGCAGCATCTCGGCGCTGGCCTACCGCAAGCTGATGGCCGGCCCTTTGGCCGCGGCCGGATTGCCGGAACGGGCCGGCGACACGCTGGGCAGCACCGTCGCGCACGCCGCCGCCCTGCCCGCCGCCCAGGGCGAGCCCTTGCTGGCCGCGGCGCGCGAGGCCTACACGCAGTCCTTCAGCCTGGCGGCCGCGATCTGCGCCGCGATGGCCGTGGCAGCCGCCGCGCTGGCATGGCGCCTGCTGCGCAACGCGCCCATGGCGGGCGGTGCGGCGCAGGCGGGGCACTGATACCCCGACGGCGACATCGATGCGCACGCTGCCGCACCGATGGGCCGGCCGGCGCCTGGATGCCCGGCGGCGGCCCGGCCGTCCCGCTGCGCCGGCCAGGGCCGCAGCGCTGGACTATCATGGATCGCCCCCGTCCGCTTCACCAGGAGACGACATGATTGCCAAGCTGATTCCCCTTGCCCTGGCCGCCGCGCTGGCCGGCTGTGCCGCCGGCGGCTCCCGCCCGGCCGCGCAGCCGGCCGGCGGCACCGGCGCGCCTGCCGCCGGCGATGCGCCGGCGTCCGCCCCCACGCCCGCCGGGCCGCAGGGCTCCGCCCTGGGCGAGACCTGCAACGCCGATCCGGTCCAGCATCTGGTCGGCAGCAAGCTCACGCCTGCGGTCACGCAGGACGCGCGCGCGCAGTCCTCGTCCGCCTACACGCGCGTGCTGCGCCCGGGCCAGGTGATGACCATGGAGTACAACGCCGAGCGCCTGACCATCGTCATCGACGGCCAGGACGTCATCACCCGGCTGCACTGCGGCTGAGCCCCGGGGCGCAACGGCGGCGCGTCCCATCGAGGCGCCGCCGGCGCCCGAGGCCGCGCCGCTACCCCGCCGCCGGCGCGGGCCGGCGGATCAGGAATATCGACAGCGCCGCCACCAGGCAGGCCGCGCCCGCGGCCCACAGCGCCGGGGTATAGGTCATGAGCAGCGTGCGCGCCAGCCCCGCGCCGTAGGCCGCGAAGGCGCCGCCCAGCTGGTGGCCGGCGAAGATCCAGCCGAACACCATGCCGGCGCGCTCCCGCCCGAAGGAGGCCGCGGCCAGCTTGACCGTAGGCGGCACCGTGGCGATCCAGTCCAGCCCGTAGAACATGGCGAACAGCGACAGCCCGTACAGCGTGAACTCAGAATACGGCAGCCAGAACAACGACAGCCCGCGCAGGCCGTAATACCAGAACAGCAGCTTGCGGTTGTCGTAGCGGTCCGACAGCCAGCCCGACAATATCGTCCCCACGAAATCGAAGGCACCCATCATGGCCAGCACCGACGCGGCCGGCACCGCGGCCAGGCCGAAGTCGCCGCACAGCGCGATGAAGTGGGTCTGGATCAGGCCGCTGGTGCTCAGCCCGCAGATGAAGAAGGTGCCGAACAGCACCCAGAAGCTGCGGCTGCGCGACACGTCGGCCAGTGTGGCGAAGGGGGCCAGCAGCGAGGGACGGACGGACGGCGAGCGGCTCGCCGGCGCCGATCCCGCCGCCGGCGGCGCGCCGAGCCGGACGCCATGCCCGACGCCGTTAGAGACGCCGTCGACAGCGCCGCTGGAGGCGTCATGGCGGAGCTCGTGCGGCGCGCCGTAGGGCGCCAGGCCCAGGTCTTCCGGCCGGTCGCGCATCAGGCAGAAGGCCAGCGCGGCCACGGCCAGGCAGACGCCGCACACGGGCAGCACCGCCATGCGCCAGCCGTAGGTCTCGCTCAGCCAGGCCGCCAGCGGCAGGAAGAGCAATTGCCCGGTGGCCGAGCTGGCGGTCAGCACCCCCAGCACCAGGCCGCGCCGCTCGTCGAACCAGCGGTTGACCACCACCGCGCCCAGCACCAGCGCCGTCAGGCCCGAGCCCAGGCCCAGCACCAGGCCCCACAGCGCGACCAGATGCCAGACCTGCGTCATCTGCGTGGACAGCAGCATGGCCGAGGCGATCAGCACCATGGCCGCGCCCACGATCGCGCGCAGCCCGTGGCGCTCCATCAGGATGGCCGAGAACGGCCCCAGCAGGCCGAACAGCGCGAAGCGCAGCGCCAGCGCCGACGATATCTCGTCGATGCGCCAGCCGAACTCCCTGCCCAGCGCCGGCAGCAGCGCTCCGGGCAGGCCCAGGGCGGCGGCCGAAGTCAGCATGGTCAGGAAGGCGATGCCCGCGACCACCCACGAAAAATGCAAACCCCGGCGCTGCAGCCACAGCGCGGCCGGCATGGCGAACATATCTGGTCCCTGGAGTGATCGAAGGCTATGGAGGGAGGGAGACGGCCTATGCGGCCCGGCCGCGCCGCGCACGTCGCGCGGGGCGGCCCGCGGGCGCCGCCTCCGGCGGCGTGGGGGTTGCCGCGGCGCCGCCCAGCAGCGAGTCCCGCGCGGCCGCCAGGAACTCGTCCGATATCGGCTCGCCCCGGGTGGCGCGCGCCAGCACCAGCGCGCCCACCATGGCGGCGTACTGCGCCAGCGCCCGGCGGCGGGCGTCGCCGGGGCTTGCAGCGTCCTGCAGGCCGGCCAGCGTGTCGACCTGGCGCCGGATCCCGTCCGCGAAGGCGGCGCGCACCGGCTTGCCGGCCGGCTCGCGCGCCACGTCCCCCGACAGGCCGGCGGCGGGACAGCCCGTGCCGGCGTCGTCCCGGTTGCGCGCCGACAGATAGCCCTGCACCAGCGCCCGCCGCGCCGCCCGGGCATCCGGCTGGCCCGCCATGCGCCGGCGCCAGCGCTCGCGCGATTGCTCGAAGGCGGCCGCGCAGGCGGCGGCGGCCAGTTCGTCCTTGGACTGGAAATGACCGTAGAAGCCGCCGTGCGTCAGGCCGGCCGCCGCCATCAGGTCCACCACGCTGGCGCCGGCCAGGCCGCGTTCGCGGAACAGGCGCGCCGACGCCTGCTCGATGGCCGCGCGGTTGCGTTCGGCCTGGGCCCGGGAAACTCGCGGCATGTGCGCTCCTTGCCGTCTGGCTTGACGGGAAAATAGATGTTGTCGATCATTATAAAATAAATTATGGACATCATGTAAATATCATGCCCCCTGCCCGCCCGGAAGACGCTGGCTCCGCTGGCTCCGCTGGCTCCGCTGGCTCCGCTGGCTCCGCTGGCTCCGCTGGCTCCGCTGGCTCCGCTGGCTCCGCTGGCTCCGCTGGCTCCGCTGGC
>Ga0182738_1006184_pt1 | contig 12527 bp, 9 predicted proteins | sample eDN5th30CBELigMG_FD_128876 | JGI IMG/M metagenome (GOLD analysis project Ga0182738, IMG submission 128876) | Enriched Miracle-Growth compost microbial communities from Emeryville, California, USA - eDNA 5th pass 30_C BE-Lig MG (version 2)... ...
ACCGCTCGGCGTTTTCCCGGGCCTCCTTGATCCTTTGGTCCATCCGGCCGATCGGGTCGTCGCCCTGCTTGGTCCAGGCCTGAAGGGCGACGGAGGGCTTCCCCTCCTTCATCTCCTCCATCAAATAGGCCCGCGTCTCGGTCGCGTTCTCCATGCTTTCGTTGGCGGTCTGGGCGAGTCGGGCCAAGATCTCGATGGAGCGGGCGATGCTCCTGATCCGGGCGTCGAGCGTCATGGTCCGCTCGCGAAGCTCCTGAACCGCGCCGCTTTTGGTCTCCAGATCGCGCTTGGCGGCGATCAACTCCTTGCTCGGCGGTGGAACCTTCGGGCCTTTGGGCTTGGCCTCCTCGGTCTTCGTCTCTTCGGTCTTCGTCTCCTCGGCCTTGGGCTTGGCCCCGTCGGCCTTGGCTTCGTCGGATTTCGAGACGCCGGCTTTCTCGGTTTCGGTCTCGGTCTTGGCGGCGCCGGGTTCGGCCTTGGGCTCGTCGTCCGCGGGCTTCGGCGCGGGCGCGGGGGCCTGGGCGCCGAGCAAAAGCGACTGGGCGTCGACCTTCGGCGCGGGTTTCGTCTCGGTCGTCTCGGTCGTGGTGGTGGTCGTTTGCTCGGGCGCGGGAGCCTGGGGCTGGGGCTCGGCGGGCTTGGGCTCCGAGAGGATGGTCGACGGGTCGCCCGAACTCAGGAGCGACTCCAACCGCCTTTGGTCGTGGGCGATGCCGGCCCGAAGCAGGCCGACCCGTTCAAGCATCAGCATCCGGGCCCGAAGATCGAGGTTGAGCCGCTCGCGGGCCAGTTCCCAGGGCCTCCGCAGCGGCTCTAGCTGCCGATCGATGTCGGCGACCCGATCCGCGCGCCGATCGGCCTCGGCCTTTTTCCGCTCGCGCTCCAGGCCGCTCTTCAGGTCGTCGAGCGTCTGAAAGACGTCGCGCGCCTGGTCCTCCTCACCTCGCTCCTCGGTCCGCTCCTCAAGCATGGTTTGCAGGTCGTCGAGTTCTCGGCGATTCCCCCGGACGATCCGCTCCAGCAGGGCGACCATGTCGGCCGGGGTCATGGGCTTCGACGGCTCGGTCGGGACCGGCTCGCCGGCGATCACCCGCTCGATCCCCTCGCCCCCCTCGGTCTCCTCGGCCTTCCCCGTCAAGGGAGGCTTCAGCCGGCCGAGCTTCTCGGACGTGAAATACTCGCAGCCCGAGAGCCCGGGCAAGAGCGAAAGGAGCAGAAGCAGTCCGGCGAGGCGAAGGGCCGGGCGGGGGTTGTCGGATTTCGGGGGGAGCGCGGGATTCGAGAGGAGAGGCCGTCGCGAAGCATCCTTCTCCCCCCGGGAGCGGGGGGAACCCCACTTGTGGGGTCGGGCCGCAGGCCGGATGAGGGTTGTGGGGTTTACGGAGATAGCCCCCCGGGACCGCCGATCTCCAGATCGGCTCTTCTCCATCATAGGGGATTGGCCTGGATGCCGATCTGGAGATCGGCGGCCACGGGATTCTCTCCGCCCGCCGAACTCCTTCCGAAATCCAAAGACCCTCACCCGGTCCTTCGGACCACCCTCTCCCGGCGGGAGAGGAGATGAAACGCCGCGCTCGCCCGAACCCCCTCCGCAAACCCCACAACCCTCATCCGGCCTGCGGCCCACTTCTCCCCGGGGAAGAAGGACGCTTGGCGACGCTCCGTCTCGACGACCTCTCATCAACATGGCGGGAACCGAAACCTCCTGGGTCGTCCGAGAAAAACGGGGGGTGCGGGAGCCGGCCCGGATCGACTATAACGGTTGGCTCGATCGAAACATCACGTTCGCCAACCCGCGGGAAGACCCGATGCCTCGCGCGATCAAGCTGTTCAAGCCCTTCGGCGCGCTCTGCCAGTTCACCGATCGCGAAGGGCGAGACACCCTCGCGAATTACGTGCCGATCCCGGGCGTCTACGCGGCCGGAAGGCTCGATCGCGACAGCGAAGGGCTGCTGCTTCTGACCGACGACGGCCCGCTCGCCCACCGGCTGACCGACCCGAAATTCGGCCACCCGCGCGCGTATCTGGCCCAGGTGGAGGGCGTTCCCGACCCCGAAGCGCTCCGGGCCCTGAGGCGCGGCGTGATCCTCTCCGACGGCCCCACTCGCCCCGCCGGGGCCGAGCTTTTGCCCGAGCCCCCCGACCTTCCCGAGCGTCCCGTCCCCATCCGATTCCGGAAGAACGTCCCGACCTCGTGGCTGCGCCTGACCCTCCGCGAGGGCCGGAACCGCCAGGTCAGGCGGATGACCGCCGCCGTCGGCTTCCCCACGCTCCGCCTCGTCCGCTGGTCAATGGGCCCCATCACCCTCGAAGGACTCTCCCCCGGCCAGTGGAGCGACCTGAGCCCCGAGGAAAACCAGGCCCTGCGCGCCCTCGGCTCGCACAAGCGCTCCCACCCCCGCCGAGGTCGGCACCGATAACCCCCGGGAACGCCGATCTCCCGATCGGCATCCGGGCCAATAAGCGTTGGAGAGAAGAGCCGATCGGGAGATCGGCGTTCCCGGTGGGAGGCCGTCTCCCTCACGGAAAATCCAGCAATGGAATCGTATTTGGTCGCCGCCAAACGCGCGTCGCGAAGCCCTCCGAATCAATTCGGAGGCTGCGGGAAGCCGAAACACGGATGTTGAGAAAAACAATCGAGATGCAAATTAATCCTTGATTCATCGAGCGATGCTCGTTAGCTTGAGCCTACCTATCGCATAATCGGAATCGCGAATTCCGAATTAATTAGTTGTTCACCCAGAGGCGCAATTATGCTAAAGCGCCTCGCGTCGAGGGAGGATAACCATGCCGCGCAGGCCGAGAACGCGCGCGTTCACGTTGATCGAGCTTCTAGTCGTGATCGCCATCATCGCCGTGCTGATCGCCTTGTTGCTTCCCGCCGTGCAGGCGGCCCGCGAGGCCGCCCGTCGGTCGCAGTGCGTCAACCACTTGAAGCAGATGGGCCTCGGAGTCCACAACTACGAGAGCGCCAACGGCCACTTCCCGCAGGGGCCCTACGACGGCGACCCCGACGGCGTCACCATGGGGGGGGCCGACGATCCCGCCGCGTCCAACTACGACAAGGAGGACGTCTGCTGCAACGCCGCTCATCCCAACGGCTGGAACCAGTTCTTCAAGATCCTGCCGTACATGGAGCAGCAGACCGTCTACAACATGGCCAACTTCAACGCCCTGCCGGTGCATAGCGGCCGGCCTGCCAACTACAACGGCGAGGACGACGTCGCCCGCGTCGCCTTCTCGTTCCTGAACTGCCCCTCGCGCCGGCCTCCCGAGCGTTACGGAAGCAACCCGGTCACGGCCACCTCGCGAATGGACTACGCCGGTTGCGCCGGGTTCTTCCAGGGCCCGTACTACTCCGGCGGCGCCTGCAGCGGCAAGACCGTCCCCCCGGCCCCCAACGGCATGACGCCCTCCCGCAACCCCCGCGGTTGGCAGGACGGCGGCAAAAACCGGGGCAACGCCCCCGGCTATAAGGGCGCCTTCCTTTGGGCCGGCAAGAAGCAAAAGCGCTTCTTGGGCGACTTCAAGGACGGCCTGTCCAACTCGATCGTCATGGGCGAGAAGGCCCTCAACCGACTCCGATACGGCTCCGACGGCGGCGACAACGAGCGCTGGCAGAACAGCGGCTGGGATGAAGACTGCATCCGGTGGCACTTCGCCCCCGCCCCCGACCAGCAGGTTCCCGCGCTCACGGGAGACTGCGAGACCCCCATCGCCCCGAACACGGGCGCCACGGTCTGGCCCCGAAACTTCGGCGGTCCCCACTCCGGCGGCGTCAACATGCTGATGGGCGACGGCTCGGTGCGAATGCTCAAATTCACCATCAACCCAACCACCATGCGCCAACTGGCCGTCATCGACGACGGCGGCGTGGTCAGCTCCGACCAGTATTGAGCCTGGCCCTCCAAGAGCAGCCCCAGCGCCGCGCCGCGTCGAAGGATGTACGACGGCGTTGGACGCGGCGATTTGGGAGGGCTTGGCGCCCGCCTCGCCCTCCCAACCCGGCGACCCCATGTTTAAGCCGTAACGCAACACGAGTCCCGAAACATGTTGTAGAATTTCCCCGCGCGAGGCGTTCCATCACCTCGCCAAACGGCATCCCCATTCTCTCGCTGAACTTGGCGAGACCGGGGACATTCCGGCTTTACACTGCGAAAACGGCGATTTAAGGGCGAGAAACTGCGCGATGCGGGCGTTTTTCGGGGACTGCCCAATCCCTTAAGACGCTCAATCACGCAGCGGCGAACGAGCGCCTTCAGGCTCCCAAACGCGCGAGGGCTCCCGCGTGCGTTGAAAAGTGGTGACTCGCTTGCCGCCGGCATAGGTTATTGCTAGTCTGCTTGTTCCCACCTTTGGGTTGTGGTCCGAGGAACGATCCCTTATTCCCACACTATTCCCGCGCGCGGTGACGCCACACACCGCCTGGAGGACGACTCCGAATGTCACGCAGAGCCAAATCGCGAGCGTTCACGCTCATCGAACTGCTGGTCGTGATCGCCATCATCGCCGTCTTGATCGCCCTGTTGCTTCCCGCCGTTCAGGCGGCCCGCGAGGCCGCTCGACGCGCCCAGTGCGTCAACCATCTCAAGCAGATGGGTCTTGGCGTCCACAACTATGAAAGCGCCAACGGTTACTTCCCCCAGGGGCCCTATGATGGCGACCCGGACGCGGTCACCATGGGCGGCGCCCCCGACCCCGCCTCGGGCAACTATGACTCCGTCGACGTTTGCTGCAACGCCGCCCATCCCAACGGCTGGAACCAGTTCTTCAAGATCCTGCCGTACATGGAGCAGCAGACCGTCTACAACATGGCCAACTTCAACTCGCTTCCGGTCCACACCGGCCGGCCGGCCAACTACAACGGCGAGGACGACATCGCCCGCGTCGCCATCTCGTCTTTCTACTGCCCCTCGCGCCGGTCTCCCGAGCGTTATGGGAGCAACCCCGTGACGGCCACCTCGCGGAACGACTACGCCGGCTGCGCCGGGTTCCTCCAGGGCTCGTACTACAGCGGCGGCCCCTGCGACGCCAAAACCATCCCCGCGGCTCCCAACGGCATGACCCCCGGCCGAGGCATCCGTCGCTGGGAGGACGGCGCCAAGAACCGCGGCAACGCCCCCGGCTACAAGGGCGCCATCCTTTGGGGCGGCAAGAAGCAAAAGCGCTACCTGGGCGACTTCAAGGACGGCCTGTCCAACTCGATCGTCATGGCCGAAAAGGGCATCAGCACCAAGTCGCTCGGCACCGACGGCGGCGACAACGAGCGCTGGCAGAACAGCGGTTGGGACGAGGACTGCATCCGGTGGCACTTCGTCCCCTCGCCCGACAACCAGGTTCCCGCCCTCACGGGAGACTGCGACGTTCCCGCGGCGCCCGGAACCGGCGCCACGGTCTGGCCGCGGAAGTTCGGCGGTCCCCACTCCGGCGGCGTCAACACGCTGATGGGCGACGGCTCGGTGCGGTCGATCAAGTTCTCCATCGACCCGACCACCATGCGCCAACTGGCCGTCATCGACGACGGCGGCGTGATCAGCTCCGACAGCTATTGATTGACGAACCGATCCGGGCGCGCGAAGCGACGCGCGCCCGGCCGTCCTCAGCCAGAAGCGAAGAGAGGAGAAATTTCCGATGAATCGAATGTTTGGTCTGGCCGCGCTGTGCCTGGGCGCGGCGCTCTTCATGGGCTGCGGCGGCGGCTCCTCCAACAGCCAGCCGGTCTTCGTCGACCCCAGCGACGCGCCCCCGCTGAGCGCCAGCGACGAGGCGGAAATCAAGTCGTGGGACGAGCAGGTCGCCGACGAGGAACGCGCCAACGCCGCGGCCACGGCCACCAGCGCGAAGTCCAGGAAGAAGTAACTCGCCCCGCGAGGCGATCCGCTTCAAGCCAAGCAACGCAACGAACGGCCCCGGCCGCGCTGATCCAGGCGCGGTCGGGGCCGTTTTGCGTTTGTTCCGTTTCAGCCCGGCGAAGAATTATCGCCGTCCCTTCATCCAGGGCTTGTGCATCCGGACATCGCGGCCGGTGCCCTGTTCGCGGTTGCTCGGGCTGACCAGCGACCCCGGCGCCTGGGCCGCCGGCTGGTTCGGCCGAACCGGCCCGACGGCCTGAGTCGTGGTCCGCGTCGCCGCCGCGGCGTTGGCGGGCGCGCTCGGCACGTTGGCGGGCGCGCTCGGCACGTTGGCGGGCGCGCTCGGCACGTAGACGAGCCAAAGCGCGCCGGTGGCGTCGTAGTAATACGTCGGCGTCCAAACAACCTGAGGCTGGGGCGCGACGGCTTGCGGAGCCTGAACCGGCGGTTGAACGGCCGGCGGTTGTTGAGCCGTCGCGGCGGACGTTCCCAGGGCCAGAGCAACCGCGGCGGTCGAAAGAATCATGGATCGTCGCATGGGGTTTCTCCTGTCGTCGAAGCGGGGGCGGCCGGATTTCGGAGCGATCCGGGCGCGCGAAGACCCCGTAGGGTGGGCTCCGCCCGCCGGGGAGAGGCCCGCGGACGCGCCCCGCCGGGACCGCCGATCTCCCGATCTCCAGATCGGCATCCGGGCCAACCACCGAGGGTGGAGAAGAGCCGATCTGGAGATCGGCGGTCCCGGGGGCCGTTCCGCGAGCTCGACGCCCCCCCCCCGCGCGCTTGGCGACGGCCTCTCAATCAAACCGTTTCGCCTTGCGCCAAAGATCCTCCCCGCATCGCTCGTGCCGACCCGCAGGCGCGACCCGGCTCAATTAAACAAGAAGTGGCAGATGTCGCCGTCTTGCATGACGTAGTTTTTGCCTTCGACGCGGAGCTTGCCGGCGGCCCGGATCTCCTTCTCGCTCTTGTACGCTTCCAGGTCTGCGAGGGTATAGACCTCGGCCCGGATGAAGCCCTTTTCGAAGTCGGTGTGGATCACGCCGGCGGCCTGGGGGGCGGTGGCGCCAATCGGGATGGTCCAGGCCCGGATCTCTTTTTCGCCGGCGGTGAAGTAGCTTTGCAGGCCAAGAACGCGGTACGCCTCGTGGGCGAGGGCCGAGAGGGCGGGCTCTTCAAGACCCGACGCGGCCAGCATGTCCGATCGATCCGGCTCCTCCAGCTCGGCGATCTCGGCCTCAAGCTTGGCGCAGATGGGGACGATCCCCGCGCCGACCTTCGCGGCGCGCTCGCGAACCTTTTGGGCCAGCGGGCTCTTGCCGTGCAGGTCGCTCTCGTCGACGTTGGCCACGAAGAGAATGGGCTTGGCGGTCATCAGGCCAAAGCTGGCAATCGCGGCGGCCTCGGCCGGGTCGAGCTCAAGCTTGCGCAGGGGCTCGTCGGTCGCCAGGTGGGCGAGGCTCTTGCGAATGGCCTCGACGCGGAGCTTGGCGTCCTTGTCGCCGCTTTTGGCGGTTCGCTCGGCCTTGGGCAGCGCGTTTTCCAACGTCTGCAAGTCGGCGAGCATCAGCTCGATTTCGATGGTCTCGATGTCCGAGATCGGGTCGACCGCGCCGGCGACGTGGACGACGTCGGGGTCTTCGAAGCATCGGACGACCTGAAGGATGGCGTCGACCTCGCGAATGTGGCTGAGGAACTTATTCCCGAGCCCCTCGCCTTCGCTCGCCCCCTTGACGATCCCGGCGATGTCGACCAACCGAAGCGCCGCGGGGATCGACCGCTGCGTCGGGATGAATTGGCGGATCCGCTCCAAACGGGGGTCGGGCACGCTGACCACCCCCTCGTTCGGCTCGATCGTGCAAAACGGATAGTTCGCGCTCTGCGCCGCCTTGGAGCTGGTCAACGCATTGAACAACGTGCTCTTGCCCACGTTCGGCAACCCAACGATCCCAGCCCGCATGACGGCTCAACGCCTCTTCGCTTGAGAACCCTTTTTTTCGAACGCCAACAGGAAGCGTCCCATCGTACACTCGACCCGGCCCGCGCGTCTTTATGAATTGGGCGGTGGCGGGCGCAACGCCCGGCTACAATGAGGCGACCTATTTTGTAGCCGGCCTCTTCGAGGCCGGGACCGGCGTGGGATCGCCAAAGCTCACGCGCCGGGGTCACGGACCCCGGCTACAAAATTTCGCCCCCTCAACCCGCAACCCGGAGACACCATCAAATGACGCGCGCGCTCCTCGCCCTTCTGATCGTCTCCTCGGCTCAAGCCGAGGAACCGGCCGTCCGTCATGCCCGCCCCGACCGGGCCTCGGGGGGCTCGGCGGCGGTGGTGGTGGACGAGGGCGTCGCCCTGGTCCACACGGCGCAGTTGTTTCCGGCAAGCGGGGCGAACGAGCCCGCGTCGCAAATCGACTCGGTTTTCAACGCGCTCGACGCGGTTCTCCGGGCCGGGGAATCGGGGCTGGATCGGGTGGTCAAGCTCCACGTCGTGGTCGAGCGGGCCGACCTGGCTCCGTTGGTCCGCGAGGCGTTCGCGAAGCGCGTCCCCGACCGCGACGGCCCGGCCTGGACCTTCGTCGTCGGCAAGCCGGCGCGGCCGGGGGCCCTGGTGGCGATCGACGCCGTGGCGACGACCGACGCGAAGCCCGCGCCGGGCCGGGTCGAGAGCCCGACGAACATCAAGCTGCTCCCGGTGAGCCGCCGCGGCTTCGCCACGCTTCCCGCGGGCGCTCGCGTCTTCATCTCGGGCCAGGCCGAGCCCGACGACGACCTCGCCGCCGCCACCCGCAAAACCCTCGAAAGCCTGGAGAATACGCTCAAGCATCTGGGCATGAACCGGGATCACATCGTCCAGCTCAAGGCGTTTTACCAGCCCGCCGAGTCGGCCGAAGTCGTCGAGCGCGCGACGGCCCAATTCTTCGGCGAAAAGGCCGCCCCTCCGCTCGTTCTGGTCGAATGGAAGTCGCCCGCGTCGTTGCCGATCGAAATCGAGCTGGTCGCCTCGTCGCCCGACCCCGCCCCCAAGGACGCCGAGGCCATCGAATACCTGACGCCCCCCGGCCTGTCGGCCTCGCCCGTCTTCAGCCGGATCGCCCGAGTCAACCGGGGAGATTTGGTTTTCGTCTCGGGTCTGGTCGGCTCGTCGGAAACAACGGGCGCCGAGCAGGTTGAGGCGATCTTCGCCGACCTGAAAGCGATCCTCGCCGAGTCCGGAAGCGACTTCCGCCACATGGCCAAGGCCACCTATTACGTCGCCGACGACGACGCCAGCAAGGCCCTCAACGACCTTCGCCCCCGCCACTACGACCCCGCCCGGCCCCCCGCCGCCTCCAAGGCGGCCGTCGCGGGCGTCGGCCTCCCCGGCCGGTCGATCGAAGTCGACATGATCGCCGTCGGCAAGCCGTAAAGACGGACGAGCCGGCCTCGCGGGCGAGACTAAACTCGGGTACACTTAAAGGGAAGGCGAGGCCCTCTTTGGGAGGGCGAGGCTCCCGCCGAGCCGGCGCAAAGCGTGGGGCTCGGCGGGAGCCTCGCCCTCCCGCGAAACTCAAACCACCACATCTCTGGATCTCGGAGCGGCCGAATACGATGAGCGCGGGCGACTCGGAACACATCGAGCCGGGGGCCTTGCGCTTGGTCTTCGACCGGGGGACGGTGGTTGTCGAGGGGCCCGGCGAGAACGACGACCCGGGGCTTCCGGGGGTTCGGTTCGACCCTCGGACCAAGACCTACCGGGCCGAGGCCATCTGGTACCGCCCCCTGGTCGAGCACATCCGAGGGCGCAAAATCGCCTACGCCGACGACGCGAGGGCCTATCAGCCGACCCCCTGGAAGATCCAGGTCAACAAATCAGCCTTCCCGCATCAGACCGAGGGCCTGGCCGCCTGGTGGAAGGCCGGGGGCCGGGGCGTCGTCGTTTTGCCGACGGGGACGGGCAAGACCCACCTGGCCAACCTCGCCATCGAGAAGGCGGGTCGGCCCACCCTGGTCGTCACCCCGACCATCGACCTGATGAACCAGTGGTACGACGAGCTGACCCTGAGCTTCGGCGTCGAGATCGGCCTCTTGGGCGGGGGCTACAACGACGTTCAGCCGATCACGGTGACAACCTACGATTCGGCCTACATCAACATGGAGCGACTCGGCGATCGGTTCGGCCTGATCGTCTTCGACGAGTGCCACCACCTGCCGGGGGCGACCTACGGGCTGTCGGCCATGTGCGCGATCGCGCCGTTTCGGCTCGGCCTGACGGCCACTCCAGAGCGCGCCGACAACGCCCACACGCATCTCGATCAATTGATCGGTCCCATCGTTTACCGCCGAGAGATCACCCAGCTTCGGGGCGAGTTTCTGGCCGATTACCAGGTGATCCCGCTTTATGTCTCGCTGAGCGACGAGGAGCGGTTGCGTTACGAAGAGGCCCGCGAATGCTACCGGACGTTCGTCAGCCTTTCGGGCATCGACATGCGAAGGCCCGACGGCTGGAGCCGGTTCCTCTTCCTCGCGTTTCGCTCGCCCGAGGGCCGCGAGGCGTTCCAAGCCTATCGCGAGCAGCGGACCCTGGCCCTCGCCGCGCCGGCGAAGCTGAAGCTGCTTGAGAAATTGCTCGAGCGCCACGTTCACGACCGGGTCTTGATCTTCACCCACGACAACGCGACGGTTTATACGATCGCCCGGAAGTTTTTGGTCCCGGTCATCACCCACCAGACCAAGACCAAGGAGCGCCGGGAGATCCTCACCCGGTTCAACTCGGGCGAGTACCCGATCGTGGCGACCTCGAAGGTCTTGAACGAAGGGGTCAACGTCCCCGAAGCAAACGTGGCGGTGATCCTCTCGGGCTCGGGCTCGGTTCGCGAGCACGTCCAGCGCCTCGGCCGCATCCTCCGCAAATCCGGCGACAAACGCGCCGTGCTTTACGAAGTCGTCACCCGAGGCACCGTCGAAGAATACACCTCAAACCGGCGACGACAGCACAGCGCGTATGATGGGGACTGAGGGCGCCCAATCAGAGCCCGAAGCGTCAGCGAGGGAATCGGCGCGCCTTGGACATTTCCCTCGCTGACGCTTCGGGCTCTGATCGCCCCCCAGTCGCGCGACGCGGGCCGTGGTCGTCGTTTCACGGCATCGCCCGGCGCCATTCCAAGGCGGCGTCGGCGAGGCGGCGGGCGAGGTCGGGGCGATCGGCGGCGAGGTTGCGGCTTTCGTTGGGGTCGGCGGCCAGGTCGTAAAGCTGAAGGTCGGAGCCGTCGGCGTTGACCAGGGCCTTCCAGGTTCCTTCGAGGATCGCCACGTTGGGGGAGCGGTCGTCGCCCTTGGGGTAGCCGAACGACGTGTCGTTGCGGCCGTATTCCCAGAGCAGGGGAGTTGATCGCTTGGTCTTCTCGCCTCGAAGGGCCGGCAGCATGTTTTGGCCGTCGGACTGATAACCGTCGGGAAGCGGGGCCTCGGCCAAGGCGCAAAGCGTTGGGAAGAAATCCACGGCGCAAACAACTGTATCCTCATCAACGGCGCCGGCCGGGACGATCCCCGGTCCCCAGGCGATGAAGGGCAGGCGGACGCCTCCTTCATAGAGGCTCAGCTTGCTCCCGCGCAGGCCGAGGGTTCGCCGGCCCTTGAAAGTCGGCAGGGGGCCGTTGTCGGACATGAACAGGACGAGCGTTGGCCTTCCCGACTTGTCGTCGCGAATCGCTTGCAGCAGCCGGCCGATCTGGGCGTCCATCTCGGTCAGCACGCGGGCGAGCCGTTTGGGCGTCGCCGGCTTGCCGACCGTCCGACCGTCGTTGCCGACATCCTGATCTTCGGCCGAGGGCACCCAGGGCGTGTGAACGTCGTCGAGCCAAAGGTTCACGAAGCAGGGGCGATCGGCCTGGGATTTGAGGAAATCGAGAGTCCTGTCGACCATCCAACGGGTTCGCTCCCATCGCTTAACCGGGTCTTTATCCGACCAGATCCAATCGGTGGCCGTGATGTCGGGATGGGGCTCGGGGCTTTCATAAGTTCCGAGGCCGAGGTCGTAGCCGTAGGCGGCGAACTTGGGGGCGTTGTCAACGTCGCGGCCTCCTCCCAGATGCCACTTGCCAACATGCGCCGTGGCGTAGCCGGCGGACTTGAGCGCCCGGGGGAGCGAGGGCGCGGCGGGGTCCAGAAAATCGGCCTGGCCGCACTCGCGGTTGCCAGCCCGCGTTTGCAGATAACTGGTGATCCGCCAACGCGCCGGGAATTGCCCGGTCAAAAGCCCGCATCGCGACGGCGAACAGATCGGCGAGGCCGAATAATACCGGTTGAACCGCGTCCCCTCCCGGGCCATCCGGTCGAGGTTCGGGGTCTTCGCCAGGTCGCCGCCGTAGACGCTTAGGTCGCCGCTCCCCATGTCGTCGGCGTACACAATCACGATGTTCGGCCGCGCCGATTCGTCGGCCGCCGCCGTTGTCGCGAACATCAGGACCGCCGCGAGCGCGCTTCGAATCATCAATTGCCCCCGTTTTCCCGAAGTTTGTTTTGGCGAAAAACCCAATCCTCGCGCCGGCCTCTTCTGTAGCCGGCCTCTGTGAGGCGTACCTGTTTAGCGAGTAGGCGAGGGGGCAACTCCGACGCGCGGGGGGATCGGCGCGGCTTCGGCACAGAGCGGCAGCGAATCGGCCAACCAGGCGATGAAGTCGTGGCCGCGTTGGGCGC
>Ga0182738_1006185_pt1 | contig 12526 bp, 9 predicted proteins | sample eDN5th30CBELigMG_FD_128876 | JGI IMG/M metagenome (GOLD analysis project Ga0182738, IMG submission 128876) | Enriched Miracle-Growth compost microbial communities from Emeryville, California, USA - eDNA 5th pass 30_C BE-Lig MG (version 2)... ...
AGCCCGAGATCCGGGACGCTCTCGATGAAATGGCGGCCGCGATAACCTTGGAGGTTGCCGAGGCCGAAGAGGGAACGCCCTGGACCAAGCCCGCCGACCTCCCCTTCGACGAGAACGCCCCGCCGTCGCTGTATGGCGCGGGTTCCAAGCACCCGGGGGGCTTCAACGCCCTCTTCGCCAACGGGTCGGTTCGCTTCCTCAAGGCGACCATCAACCCAAAACTCTTCAGAGACTTCATCCGAGAAGTTCCGGACGACTCGCCTTAAGGCCCCGCTCGGGCGGCCTCGGTCGTCGCAAATTGGCTTCGTTCGGCGTGGGCCAAACGGAGCTGATTTCGACGGAATAGCCTACGGTAAACGTGTTTGCGTCGTTGGGGGCGACACCCGAAATTGGGTTCGTTCGGCCACTTTTTCGCGAAACGCGAGATTGAGCCTTGTTCCGATATCCCCGGGCTCCGCAAGCCGGGGAACGACCTCCCCCGACCGCCGGCCCGGCGCCCGAGCCCGGCGGATTGGGTTCGTTCGGCGCGTTTTTCGCGCCCTTCGCCGCGCGTCGATCTTTCCGAATTGTGAAAGAGCCGGGGGAAGGCGAAACCTTCCCACCTCATACGATCATCGGGAGGCGCCTTGGGATTTCATGTTTTTGAAAATATCGGGTCGATTGGCGCGGCGAGGGGCGATTGTAGGGGTGGTTTCCCGTGGCCGCCCTCCAGCGCCCGCCGTGGGAGGACGCGCCTTCCCGTGATTGGCCCAGGCGAGCGCGCCATCCCACGAGCGCGGCCACGGGGCCGATCCTACAGAATGCGATTCCTTCCCAGGCCAACGACGCGCCCAGCGCCGACTCCTCGGCGGGTATCGCCCCTCGGATTCTCCGTGGGTCGTCCACCACCGGGTCAGGCGGGTGGCGAGACCAAAAACCAGACCACAAGGGCGATGAAGAGGAGGAAGTAAAGGGGAAAGAGGACGCGCAAGACGCCGACGACCCTGGACGCGGGTTCATCGCCCAATTCGAGCCGCCGGGGCGAGTAGAGGAACCTCAGGAACAGCCAATTTGAGCGCAAGGAGTTGTTCCAGATCAGGCTGGGCGAGCCGATCGCCTCGTAGGTCAAGGCGTGGCGATTGCGAAGGCGATGTAGGAGCCAGGCGACGAGGACAAGCCAAACCCCCGCCATCGCCCCGAGGGGCGCGAAGCCTAATAGAAAGGTCGGTGGGAGCGGGGGCCCCGGCGCGGACGCGGCGAAAAGGGTCGAGCCATCGAATCGCATGAGGTTTGTCTCCCGCGGCGGGCCATCCGGCCGGGGCTTCGTCGGCGTTCCATCGAGCCGCTCCTTGGATTGTACCAAGTTTCGGCGACGACCCGAAGGACGCGCTCTGGTTTCGTCGCATGGATGGCGCCGGCGGGACTGGTTGAGCGCGCCTGGGCCGATGGAAAGCTGGAATTGCCCGGGTAATTTCTTGCATTGAGGCCACGCCGGGGACATCCCAATACCAGCCCGAAGCGCCAGCGAGTGCATGGGTTTTGGCCCAAGGCAACGCACTCGCTGGCGCTTCGGGCTGGTAAGGCGGACTTCGCCGCGGCGGCTTATCTCGCAATCGCGTCGAATCCGGCCGGGACCGCCGATCGGCCTTTCCACCCCTTGGTGGTTGGCCCGGATGCCGATCGGGAGATCGGCGGTCCCGAGGGAGCGTCCCTTGTGTCCATCGCGAAATGGAATGGGGCGCCCGGTGGCGCGGGGGTTGTGGTTTGCGGGTTGGGGCGGGTATGGTGGGACAGGGTTCGCCCCCCTTGGCGCCGTTCCATTCCTTCCTATTTGCCTGATGGTTGCCGCCTTGTCGAACACCGAACTCCCCGCCGACCAGGATCAAAACCAGAACGAGAACGCCGGCGCTTCCCTCAACCGAACCGGCTGGTGGGTGGTGATTCTGGGGCTGTTGCTGCCGGTCGTGTCCCTGGTGCTGGTTTATACGATCGTCCGCCCCTCGATTCCTCCCCCGCCGCCGGAGGTCTTGAACGACCCCCTGCTGATGAAGGGGCGGTCGATTTACTTCCAAAGGTGCGTGGGTTGCCACGGCGTCGATGGGAGCGGGCACGGCCCGACCGCGTCGAACTTCTCGGAGCGCGTGGGCGACCTGACCGACGGCAAGTGGATCCACGGCGACCGGCCCGAGGACGTGATTCGGGTTATCAAAGTGGGCGTGCCCGACTCTCGGATGCTCCCCTGGGCCAACGTGCTCGACGACTCCGAAACCAAGGCCGTCGCCGCGTATTGCTTCTTCCTCTCCAAGCTGCCGATCCCCGAAGCCTTCCGCGGCGACGAGCCGATCGGGATTGAGGAGGGGTGAGGCGGAGTTCTTTTGTAGCCGGCCTCTGTGAGACCGGGACCGGCGCCGTGGGCCGCGGCTGGACCACCAGGGTCACAGACCCCGGCTACAATAGATTACGGATTGCATCTCGAAACCGCGGGCTGGACCTTGCGCCTCGGGCGGCCAACAATGGAGCGTCGGGGGGATGATCGGACAAGCATAACTCAACGGCGGGCGAGGCGGCGCGTCGAGCAATGGTTCCGGATTATTACGAGCGGTTGGGGGTTGAGCCGACGTCGGCGCCGGCCGAGATCGAGGCGGCGCTTCGGAAGAAGCAGCCGGCCTGGTCGATGGGGACGCGGAACCCCAAGAACCGGCACGCCAACCAGCTTTATCTCGACGAGATCCCCGCGCTCCGAAAGGCGTTGTTGGGAACCCCCGAAGACCGGGCCGCCTACGACGCCGAGCTTTCCGCCGCCCGCGAGGCCGCCCGCGCCCAGCGGCTCGATCAGCTTCAGCGCCTGATTCGCGTCAAGGCCGCCAAGGGGGGCCTCTCCGCCGCCGACCGCGACCAGCTTCGGGCCGAGGCCGCTCGCCTTGGGCTTGAGCCCGAAACGCTCGACGCGATGGCCAGGATGGTCCCCGTTTACATGGACGACCGCTTCTTCGACGCCGAGCCGAAGAAAGAGGCCGACCCCGCCGACCACGCGCTCGACCCGACGACGCGCGGGCAGATTCGGATGGCCCTCGACCACCTGAGCCTGCGCGACCTTTACGACGCCCTCGGCCTGTTTCGCGACGCCCCCCTTTCCGTCATCGCCATGAGGGCCGACGAGGAACGCCAGCGATGGATGCGAAAAGCGCAAGTGACCGCCGAAAAGACCGCCTGGCTTGAGGTCGTCTCGCACGCGCAAACGCATCTCGGCTCGTCCGAATCCCGCAAGCGATACGATTGGACGCTCGTTCTTGAAGCCGAAGAGCGGTTCGACCAAACGGCCGACTTCGCCCTTCGGGGGCTCCCCCGGCTCGACTCGGGAACCCGTTCGGTCCTCATCGACGAGGCCGAAGCGCTGGGGATTGCTCGGACGCGGGCCGAGCGTCTGATTCAACGGGCCTGTCGACGGGCCGGCGTGGTTGAGGGAGGGGCCGAATCGACCAAAGCCGGCGATTCGGGGGCCGTTCCGGGTGTTTCCGCCCCCGGGGATTTGAAGACGGTTCGCTGCCGGAACTGCGCGGGGGTTGTGGAGCTAAGCCCGGTGGCCCGACGCGCCGCCTCGGCCCGCTGCAAGCATTGCGGGACCTCCCTCAAGTGGAATTGCCCGGTCTGCCGGCGGTCGAACTGGGTGGACGAGGCCCGTTGCGCCTGCGGGTTTCGGCAGGTCTTGCGCGAGGCGATCGAGTTGCACTTCGCCGCCGCTCAAGACGCCTTCCGGGCCCGCGACCTCCATTCGGCGAGGCGGCATCTGGAGCGGGTCCAGGCCCACGCGCCCCGGCACCCCGGAGCGCGGAACGGGATGCTCAAGATCCGGGAGCGCGCCGGGGAGATCGACCGCGCCCGGACGAACTTCGGGCTGGCCGAGGCCGGGGGCCGGATGGTCGCCGCCCTGGAGGCGATCCGAGAGTGGCGAAGGCTGGACCGTCCCGGCGATCCGGCGATCCGAGAGGCCCGCGCCCGGGTCGTCGACCGGATCCGAAAGGCTGAACGACTGGCGGAACGGGCCCGGAAGCTGGAGCGAAGCGACCCGCCAAAAGCCCGCAAGCTCTACCGCGAAAGCCTCGACCTGGCCGCCGACCTGCCCTCGGCCCGCGACGGCCTGACGCGGTGCCCGCCCGACCCGCCGACGGAGCTGGAGGCCCGGCCCCTCGGCGATCGGCTCCGGCTCTCCTGGACTCCCCCCGCGCCCGACGAGCTGGGGCCGCTGACCTTCGTGGTGCTCCGCAAGCGGGGCGAGCTTCCCCGGCATCCCGGCGACGGCACCCGGATCGCCGAAGTCTCGTCGGCCGAGTTCGAAGACCGCCACGTCGAGCCGGGCGAGACCGTCAGCTACGCCGTGCTCTCCAAGCGAGGGGCGGCCGGGTCGCTGGCGGCGGTCGCGGCCGGGCCGATCCTCTTCCTGCCCGATGTTCGCGACCTTCGGGCCGACCCCCGCGAAACCGAGGTCGCCCTGTCCTGGACGCCTCCCGCCGGCGCGGTCGAGGTCCGCGTCGTCCGTAACCGCGACTCCGCCCCCAAAAATCCGCGCGACGGCGACCGCGTGCCCGCCTCGTTCGATCACGCCATCGATCGCGACGTGGAGACTGGCCGGGTCCACCATTACGGCGTCTTCGCCATCCATCAAACGGCCGACGGCCGGCGCTTTCCGTCGCCGGGCCTGACCATCGCGGCCGGTCCCCGCCCCGCCGTCGAGCCCCCACCCGCGCCCCGAATCACGTTGAGCCCGCTCGGCCGGGTTCGCCTCGATTGGATCGAGCCGGCGCGGGGGAGCGTCCGCATCCTTTGGACGCCCGAGCCCCTCTCCCATGCCCCGGGAACATCGCTTTCCGAGGCCGAGGTCAACGCCTTGCAGGGCCGATGGCTCGCCTCGAACGCCCCCGATCGGGCCGAGGACGACGAGGCCCCCGCCGCGGGAGGCCATTACACGCCGTTCCTGTCGCTGGGGGGCTCGCTGATCGTCGGCCGGGGCGTCGGGTTAAGCCTCGTCGCCGACCCGACCGACCTTCGGGCCGTCCGACTTGGCCCCCTTCCAGGCGAAAGCGGCGGCGGGCGGATCCAACTGCGATGGAGCTGGCCATTGGGAGCGTTCGCCGCGCGGGTTTTGGCCCGGCTCGGAACGTCGCCGATCGGTCCCAACGACGTCAAGGCCTTGGCCTTCACCGTCTCGCGAACCGACTACGACCGCGCCGGCTGCTGGATCCTCCCCCTGCCCCCGCCCAACGGCGAACCGACCAACGGGGACGTCTCGCGCCCAACCGATTGGCGGGTCCGCGTTTACGGCGCCGCGGAGGTGGACGGCGCGACGCATCTTTCGCCGGGGATCGAGCCGACGGCCGAGACGATCGTTCCCGGCCCTCACCCCGAGATCACCATCGGCTATCAGTTGAAGCGCCCCTGGTTCCCCGGCCGTCCCTGGACGCTCGCCCTCCGCACCGAGCCCCCCGGCGAGGCGATCCCCCCATTGGTGGTCGTGTCGAACTCGCGGGCGATCCCCCTCTCGGCCGAGGACGGCGAAGTCGTCGCCCGCGTTCCCGCCGCCCGCGACGGCTCGACCCACCCGATCCCCTCCGACCCTCGCCTGGCGGCCCTCGGCGTCCGCGCCTTCGTCGACCCGGCCAGCGACCCCGACCTTGTGGCGCCGGTGCGCCTCCGACATCCCGAAGCGGGCGGGACGCGGGTGTAGAGGGGAAGTCCTGGCGAGCGGTTTTCCCGGGAGGGCGAGGCTCCCGCCGAGCCCCACGCCCAGCGCCGGCTCGGCGGGAGCCTCGCCCTCCCGACCCCGTCCCGAGTCCGCTCCCGTTTCGTCGCGCGGGTTTTGCCGGTCGCGCGGCGGGGTTCGTTTTCAGAACGGCGGGGTTCTGATAGAATGAGGAGCGTGGACGCTCGCTGAAGACGGCTGGATTCAGACGACGCGCGGCGGGTTGAGGCCGGGGCGCCTCCCCGCGGTTCCCTATGGTTGCAAGTGGATACAGCCGAAGAGGTTGGGTGGATGAACCGATACGATCGCGACGCCGACGACTATTATGTGAACGTCATCCTGAACACCGAGATGGAGCTGCCGAACGGCCGCGACACGGTTTTGCACTTCTTCGAGCAGATGAAGAAGGGTTTTCCCGAGCTGCGCAACTTTGAGACTCGGGACAACGGCGACCTGATCCTGGAGAGCGACAAGAACGAGGATTCGTACCGCTCGGTGGCCATCGAGGCCCGCCGGCTCGCCTCCAACTCGACCAATCCCGAGTCGCTTCAGGACGCCTACCGGCAGCACGAATTGCTTTTGGACCTGGCGCCGCCGCTTTTGACGATCAGCCTTTTGGATTGCGAAGCGCTCGACGTGATGTTCGGGTTCGACTTCACCTACGACGGCAATCATGACGAGGTGGTGGCGGAGGCGTTTGGGGTGGGCGGCGCGCTGGAGGGGATGCTCGACGTTCCCCGGTCGAGGATCGTCAACTTCGAGCCCTCGCTGACGATCGCCCTGGACGAGTCTTGCCAGCTTCAGTGCAGGCTGGCCGTCGAGACCCGGACCACCGCCCATCAGGTCCGCGCCGGCGAGTTTGACGACGATCAAATCAGTCTTTACCTGACAATCCGACAGTACTGGGGCCACGGCCCGGACCTCTCGTTCCTGGAGTCGTTCCGGCGACAGCGGGCCATCGGCGAGGAGATCCTCGACCGCTCGGTGCTGCCCCGGATCGTCCGTCCGTTGGCCCAGGCGATCGCCTCGCGGTAACGCGCCGGGGGCTCGCTCGCTTGCGCGGGAGCCGCTCCGATGATTCGACTTAGCGCCCTGGCTCAAAGCCATTCCCCGGAAACGGCCTTCACCGTGCTGGCCCGCGCCCAGGAGTTGCGGGCCGGGGGAAAGGACGTCGTCGGCCTGGAGATCGGCGACAGTCCGTTTCCCAGCCCGCCGGGCGCGAAGGAGGCCGGGGTCCGGGCGATTGAGGAGAACCGAACGCGGTATTGCCCGAGCCTCGGCCTCCCGGAGTTCCGGGAGGCCGCCGCTCGGTTCGTTGGCGACGAGTTCGGCTATCCGGCGACCCCCGAGAACATCGTCGTCGTCTCGGGGGCGAAGCCGCTGGAGCAATACTTCGCCGAGGCGTTTCTCGACCCCGGCGACGGCGTCTTGATCTTCACCCCCCACTTCCCCACGTACGTCCCAAACCTGGAGCGCCGGGGGGCTCGCGCGGTCCTCGCGCCGCTGAGGGCCGACCAGGCGTTTCGGCCTCGGGCCGATGATGTCCGCAAGTTCCTGGAGACCGACCCAAAGCCCCGCGCGGTCTTCCTCAACTCGCCCCACAACCCAACCGGCGGCGTGGCGACCGCCGAAGACCTGGCCGCGATCGCCGAAGTCGCGCGCGAGGGCGACCTCGCCGTCTTCTCGGACGAGCCCTATTGCCACATGGTTTGGACCGGCCGGCACCACTCGATCCTCTCTCAGCCGGGGATGATGGAACGCGCGGTGGCCGCGTACACGTTTAGCAAGTCTTATGGGATGAGCGGCTGGCGGATCGGATTCGGCGTGGCCCATCCCGAGGTCGTCGCGGCGATCGGCAATTTGATCAACACGTCGGTTTCGTGCTCGCCCCCATTCGTCCAGTTGGCCGCGAAGGCCGCCTTGGAGCTTGACGCGACGACCCGCGACGAGAACATGAGGCGCTTCCAAAACAAGGTCGAGCGACTCTGCGCGGGCCTGCAAAAGGTCGACGGCCTGCGCGTCGAGCCTCCCGCGGGGACCTTTTACGTCTTTCCCGACGTTCGAGCGGTCTGTGATGATTTGGGAATCACCTCGTGGGGCCTGGCGATGTATCTGCTGGAGGGCGCCGACGACGCCTTCGGCGTGGCCTGCCTGGGGGGCGACTGCTTCGGCGAGGCCGGCGCGGGGTTTCTTCGCTTCAGTTGCGCCGAGCCCGATGAACGGATCGACCAGGCCGCCGCGTTTTTGCCCGTCGCCTTTGGCCGTCGCGATCGCGTGGCCGCGTATTTGAAGGCGAACCCCGATTACGTTTCCAAGCGCCCTTATCTCTCTTGAGGACTCATGAATCGAAACGTTGTCGCGTCGACGAAGACCGTCGACCCCTGGGCCAAGGCGATCCGCCACTTGAAGCGGGTTGACCCGTATTTGAAGGAGATCATCGGGAGGGTTGGTCCGTGCGGGCTTTCGCCTCGGGAGGACCGCTTCGGCGCCTTGGTCGGCTCGATCGTCTCGCAGCAGATTTCCGGCAAGGCGGCCGCGGCGATCAAAGAGCGGCTTGGGCGGCTCTCGGGCGGCGTCCACGAGCCGAACCGATTGCTCGCGCTGGACGACCAGGCGCTCCGGGGCGCGGGGCTCTCGGCGGTGAAGATTCGGTACGTCCGCAACGTGGCCGAGGCCGTCGCCAGCGGATCGGTGCCGATTGATCGGTTTGACGACTCGTGGAGCGAAGAGGCGATCATCGAATCGATGACGACCATCAAGGGTGTTGGCGTCTGGACGGCGCACATGTTTTTGATCTTCGTTCTGAACCGGCCCGACGTCCTCCCCATCGGCGACCTGGCGATTCGGATGGGGATTCGCGACCGCCACGGGTTGGCCGAGCCCCCCAAGCCGGCCGACTGCCACGCCCTGGCCGAGCCCTGGCGCCCCTATCGGTCGGTGGCGAGCTGGTATCTCTGGCGCCGCGGCGCAACGGATTGAGCCGAAGCATGTTTCATGGATGATCCAGCATGAGATTATTCAAGGTGGTGAGGGACGCGACGCGCCCTTCGCGGCGGGTATTGTCCCAGGCGAGGAGGCGCATCGGCCCCTTGATCGCGTTTTCGGTCGCGTTTTCGCTGATGGAAACCGCGCTTCTGGGTCCGCTGGCCGCGGGGATCATCCGCCTGGCCCTCGACACCTGGGGGCGCTGTTCGGTCGGCAATTTTGAGATCGTCGCCTTTTTGCTCTCGCCGGTTGGCCTGGCGGGCCTGGCGCTCTTCGCGGCGGCGCAGTTGACGACCCTGTATCTGAGGCTCGCGGGCCTGATCGCCGTCCTCTCGGGCGACGGTCCCGGGCTTTGGCACACGGCCAGGGTTGCGCGCCGGCTTCCGGTCTTGATTCGGCTCAACGTCGTCCAGGCGGTTATTTATATCATTCTGGCCGCGCCCTTCGCGGCGGCCGGGGCCTTCGCCTACGTCCGGCTTTGGGGCGATCAAGATCTGAATCGCCTGGTCGTGACCCGTCCGCCGGAGTTCTGGCGAGGGGCCGTTGTCATGGGCGGCCTGGTTTTGACGTATGTGGGGGTGTTCGGGGGGCTGTATCTCCGCTGGCTCTTCTCGATTCCCGCGGTCTTGTTTGAAGACGCCCCCAGCGCCTGGGCGGCCCTTCGCTCCAGCGCCCTGCGGACCCGGGGGCGGATCGGGCTTTTGGCGGCGACGGTCCTGGGGGCGCTCGGTTTCTTCGCCGCGATCGCGGCGGCCGTCACCTGGACGATGGGGGCGCTCAGCGGCTGGGTCTTGCATCACGCGGGAAGCTCGCTTCGAATGGCGATCCCGACAACAGCCGCCCTTTTGGTGGGCAACGGCCTAGTGGCCGCCGGGCTGGGCGCGCTCGCCGCATTGATATTCGCCGGTATCATCCTGATTCGATATCGGGAGGCGGGCGGGATCGCTCGCCAATCGCCGGCGGATGGGCGTGACCGGCGGTGGTCGTGGGGGGCCCTGGGGCTCTCGGCCGTCGCGGCGGTTTTGGCGACCTTGTCGGCGCTCCGGGTTTTGGACGATTCCCGGGTGTCCGACTCGATCGAGATCACCGCCCACCGAGCCGGCGCGGTGGCCGCCCCGGAGAACACCCTCGCGGCCCTGCGCCGTGCGATTCAGGACGGGGCCGAGTGGGCCGAGATCGACGTTCAATTGACCTCCGACGGACAACTCGCCGTCGTTCATGATTCGGACCTGATCCGAGTTGGCGGCTCGAGCCTCCGGGTGGCAAGCTCAACTCTGGATCAGCTTCGGCGGGTCGACATCGGCTCGTGGTTCGCCCCCGAGTTCGCGGGCGAACGGATCGCGACGCTCGAAGAGTTCCTCCAAGCGGCCGGAACTAAAATCGGCCTGAACATCGAGCTGAAGGCGAGCAACCCGGCCCAAATCCCCGGGCTCGTCAACCGGGTCTTGGACGCGGTTCGCAAGGTCGACGGCGCCGGTCGACACCGGATTTGCGCCGAGTCGTTCGAGGCGCTTCAGTTGATCCGGCGGCTGGATCCGAACATCGAAATCGGCTCCGTCGCCGGCGCGGTGTTGGGCGATCCGTCGCGGCTGGACGTGGATTTCCTAATGGTCGAGCGGAGGCTGGCCACTCGGGCGCTCGTCGACCGGGCGAAACTTCGAGACGTGAAGATTCACGCATGGACCATCAACGACCCCGAGCGGCTCTCATCCCTGATCGACAACGGAGTGGCGAACGTCATCACCGACGACGTCGCCGCCATTCGCGAGCGTTTGAGCGAGCTGCGCGGGCTTGAGCCCCTGGAGCGGTTGTTGCTGCGGGCCCGAAACGGGTTGGTGGAGCGGTAGCGAGGGGGCTCTCCGGAGTCTCTTTTGTAGCCGGGGTCTGTGACCCCGGCGCGCGAACCGCGGGACCAACGCCGGTCCCGGCCTCACGGAGGCCGGCTACAAAAGAGCGCTCTCCGGATTCTCTCCGTAAATCCGCCGCGTCCGTCAGCTCAAAATCTCAAGCTTCGGCATCTTGGGGTTCTTGAGGTTCTGGATGCTGATCTGAGCGGCGAGCTTCTCGACAACGTTGTGGAGGTACGGACGCGAGGGGGAGTTTTCGCTTAGCGCTTCGTTGATCCGTCCCTCGTCGCCGGTCTCGCGGAGGAAAAGGTTCAGGGGGACTTCGCCCAAGAACGGCACGCCGAGTTCCTCGGCCTTGCGCCGGGCGCCGCCCTGGCCGAAGATGTGGACGCGCTCGTCGCCGGGCTTGTCGAAGCACGACTTGTTCTCGACGAGCTTCTTCGCCTCGGGCCCTCCGCGCTCCTGGAGATACGCCAAGACATCAAAGAACGCCATGTTCTCGATCATCCCGAGGATCGGCACCTTCAACTGGCGGAACATCGCCACGGCGCGGGTGGCGTCGATCAGGGCGACCTCTTGCGGCGTGCAGACGACCACCGCCCCGGTCAGCGGCAGAGTCTGGGCCAGAGTCAAGGGCACGTCGCCGGTGCCCGGGGGCAGGTCGATCACCAGGTAGTCGAGCTCTCCCCACTCCACCTGGTGGAGAAACTGCTGCATGATGCCGTGGAGCATCGGCCCCCGCATGATGACCGCGCGGTTGGGGTCGAGCAAAAAGCCCATCGACATCAGCTTCAGGCCGTGGGCCTCGATCGGCACGATCCGGTCGCCCCGGGCCATCGGGCGATTGTTCGAGCCCACCAGGTGAGGGACCGACGGGCCGTAAACGTCGGCGTCCATCAGGCCGACCTTCGCGCCGTAGGATTTGAGCCCAAAGGCGATCGTGGCCGCCATCGTCGACTTGCCGACGCCCCCCTTGCCCGAGCCGACCGCGATCACGTTCTTGACGCCCGGAATGTCCCCCTTCTCCTGGATCCCCTTGCCCCGAACCTCAGCGCTCATGGTGATCTCGTAAGTCCAGCCGGGCAGCCGGTTTTGCAGCGCCGTTCGGACATCGTTTTCGATCTTTCCCTTGAGCGGGCAAGCGGGGGTCGTCAGGTTGACCGTCAGGGCGATCGTCCCATCGCCGATCCGGATGTCCTTGATCATCTTCAGGTCAACCAGGTCGCGGCCCAGGTCCGGATCCTTCACCCCCTTCAGCGCGTCGAGAACGTCCCGCTCGGTTAGTTCTGGATTGAGCTCGTCCACCATCTTGCGTGTTCCTCAAAACGCGGCGACAACGCCGCGGGAAGCCTCTATGCTCAAGCGCTACGCGCGCGATTTTCCGACGGCCATTGTAGACCATCACATAGACAATTGCCAGAACTTCCCCGACGTCGGGCCTTTGGTCTTCGGGAAGGCGACGCTGTCGCCGAGCCGGCGGCGAGCGTGGGGCCCGGCGGTGGCCTCGCCCTCCTACGTTGGCGCGATCGATCAGTAGGAAGGCGGCAGGGCCCGTCGAACCTCCTCAATCAACTCGTCGATCCAGGCGAGGGGCTGGCGGGCCGGGTCGGCGGGCAAGGGGCGCGACCAGCCCTGGCGGTCGGTTTCCTCGGCGGCGAGAAGGACCCAGCGGGCGAGCAGCTCGGCGACCTCAGTCGGCGGGACGAATCCCGAGATTCGATGCGACGCCCCCAGCGCCCGGGCCGATTCGCCGACCTCGGGCCGCTCCCAGGGGTCGAGGATCAGGACCCGGGCCGACGGCGAAACGTCGATTAGTCGGGTCAGATCCTCAAGGGGTCCATAGGGCTCCTCGCCCAGGTCGATCAACACGACCGGCGCCGTCAACCCCCTCGCCGCGTCGAGCAGGTCGGCCGTCGAGCGGGATTCGAACCAACGGATCGGCAAGTCCCCCATCCTCGGCCGAAGGCTCCGGGCCCAG
>Ga0182738_1006186_pt1 | contig 12520 bp, 12 predicted proteins | sample eDN5th30CBELigMG_FD_128876 | JGI IMG/M metagenome (GOLD analysis project Ga0182738, IMG submission 128876) | Enriched Miracle-Growth compost microbial communities from Emeryville, California, USA - eDNA 5th pass 30_C BE-Lig MG (version 2)... ...
ATGACGCCGCCGGCGCCGCGCGCGCCGTAGCCCAGCTCCGGCGGAATGATAAGCGTCCGCTTGCCGCCGACCTTCATCCCCGCGACGCCTTCGTCCCAGCCTTTGATCACCTGCCCCTGGCCGAGACCGAAGCCGAACGGCTCGCCGCGATCGACGGACGAATCGAATTTCGCGCCCTTGGCGCCATTTTCATACAGCCAGCCGGTGTAGTGCATGACGCAGCGCTTGCCCGGCCGAGCCTCGGCGCCGGTGCCGACTTTGGTATCGGCCAAGATCAGGCCAGAGGATGTCACTGTGGGGCTTCCTTGAGCTGAGGCGGGGGGAGCGGCGTAAGCGTGGACGCCGAGCGAGAGAGTGAGCGCGAGGGCCATGACGGCGCCCCGGCGCGAGTTAGCGGCCATACGTTTCCTCCGATGTTTCGGTCACGCGCGCCGTCGCGTCACTTCACGCGGCGCTGGCAGTCGAGCCATTTAGCCACGACCGTGCGATCGTGGAACTGGATGGCGCCGCAGTTCTGGCAGACCACCATAAGCACGTCTACCGGGGCCGTGCCCGTCTGCAGGCTGGTGGCCGGCGCGCGCTGGCACGTGATCGAGTGTACGTCGAGGTCGCACTGCGCTCGGAAGCGCCCGCAGGCAGGGCAGGCCGTGATGTGCTTGCCGAATAAAAAGCGCTCGACTTCGGCTTTAGATATCTCGCGGGTGCATGTTTCAGTCATGGCATCCCCCAGGCTTGTTTCCTCGATGTAAAGGTATGGTCATCGGGCACCTCTGGCAAGACATAGCGTCGCACCGGACGGCGACTGGCACGGCACTTGACGATGGCCAGGCCCGGTTATTGCTCGCGAGTGACGTTTGGCGCCGTCTGTGGAAAGATCATCGCCGTCGTCGTTCGACGCTCATCGGAGCCGCGAGGGCACATGCCGCGCATCGCATCGGCCTGCTGCTGTTTTGGTGGACCGTGTCCGCCCACGCGCTGATGCCTCCCGAGACCTATCGCAAGGCACGCGCCGAGGCCGCCTATCACGTGCAGATTGCCGTCACCAAGGTGGACGCGCCGCGTCACGGCCCGGGTGACTGCTACGTCGAAGGGCAGGTGCTCGAGATCTTCAAGGACGCCAGCGGCAAGCTCGCGAAGGATGCCGTCGTCGGATTTCCCGTCGCCTGCCGCCGCGCCGGCGACCGCGTACCCATCGGCGGCACGCTCTGGCTCGACACCGACGCGCTCGAGAAGGCCGACTACATCGAGGTGTATCTGAACGCAGCCGGCGAGGGCTACGTCCCGGCGCTGTGGAACTACAGGATCATCGCTCAGCCCTCGGCGACGCCGCAGCTGCCGGTCGACTGACGCTGCGTGCGGGTCGCTGCGGCTGCCGCATTTCCAGGCAATCACCGACTTTTATTTTTTCGCCTGAGAACCAAATGCACGTATGGAGATTTATATGCGGCGCACCGCCGACGGCTAACCTCGGCGCGGCAACAGGGAGTGCAACATGCTCGAGCCTCAATCGGTCTTCGCCTGGATCATCATCGGTGCCATCGCCGGCTGGCTCGCCGGCGTTCTCGTCAAGGGATACGGCTTCGGCGTCATCGGCAACATCGTCGTCGGCATCCTCGGCGCCGGCATCGCTGGCCTGTTGGCGCCGCGCCTCGGCCTCTACACGGCATCCTTCGGCGGCAACATCGTCGCCGCGCTCCTGGGCGCGCTTCTTTTGCTGCTGATCGTCGGCCTCATCCGCCGGACGTGACACGGCCTGGGGATTGCGCATGAAACTGTTCGAGTGTCAGAGCTGCGGCAATCCGCTCTATTTCGAGAACACCCGCTGCAACCGTTGTCAACGGCAAGCCGGGTACCTGCCTGATCTCGAGGTGATGAGCGCGGTAGAGCCCGACGGCGACCGGTGGGTGGCGCTCGCCGACCCGCAGCAGCGTTATCGCTTCTGCGCCAATTGGGAGCTGCATGCGTGCAACTGGCTGGTGCGGACGGACGCCGGCAAGCGGTTCTGCCGCGCCTGCCAGCACAACCGCACCATTCCGGATCTGTCCGATCCGGCGCGCCAGGTCCTGTGGCGGCGCGTCGAGGAAGCCAAGCGGCGCCTCGTCTACTCGCTTATCAAGCTGCGGCTGCCGATGCCGTCGCTGGCGAGCGGCGCGCAGGCGCCGCTGGTGTTCGATTTTCTCGCCGATGAGCCGGAGCAGAAGATCATCACCGGCCACGACGACGGCGTCGTTACCATATCGCTGCACGAGGCGGATGATGTCGCCCGCGAGCAGGCGCGCACGTCGCTGCACGAGCCGTACCGCACGCTGCTCGGGCATTTCCGCCATGAGGTGGGACACTTCTATTGGGATCGGCTGGTGCGCGACGGCGGCGAGCTGGAAAGCTTCCGCATCGTCTTCGGCGACGAGCGCGCCGACTACAGCGCCGCGATGAGCGCCTACTACCGGAATGGGCCGGCGCCGGCGTGGCAGGAGAATTACGTGTCGGCCTACGCCACGATGCACCCGTGGGAGGATTTTGCCGAGACGTGGGCGCACTACCTGCACATCGTCGACACGCTCGAGATGGCGTACGCGTTCAACCTCAGCGTCAATCCGCGCATCGAGGATGCGCCGAGCGCCAGCGTCGACCGCAATCCGTATCGGGCCTCGAACGTCGCTACGCTTGTGGATGCGTGGCTGCCGATCACTTTCGCGGTGAACAGCCTCAACCGGAGCATGGGACAGCCGGACCTCTACCCGTTCGTCATCTCGGCACCGGCCGTCGCCAAGCTGCAATACGTTCACGATCTGATAGCCGGTACGCTGTCGAAGCCGGCCGGGATGCACGATGATGCGGATACGCAGGATGGGGCATCCGGCGGTCAGGCGGCAGCGGCTGGCGCGGGTGGCAAGCTGATGCAGCGCGCGCGGCGGCTTATCGGGGCGCACCCGTAATTACGGCGACAGGATCCTCCCGCGGCGCCAATCGACGATGACGAGCGGCGTCGAGCTCGGCAGGTCGCGCACGGCGCGCACGACATCCGCGCAGGCCCTTTCCTCTCCGTTCAGCACCAGGCTCATCATGCTGACGATGGCGCCACTGGGGTCGGGGACGACTACGACACCGACGTTGTGATCGGGCCCGAACGCGCGCACGCGCGGCACCGCACCGGGCGAGGAAAATGTGCCGCTGCTCACGGTATCGAATGGGGGAAGCGCGCGGCCCAGATCGCGTACGACGTCTGTAAACGGTAGCTCGGCCTCATCGAGCGGATGGGGCGCTAAGCCACGCACATGCATATCGCTCCAACCGGAGCCGCCGCGTGCAGCGCTCGTAGAAGCCGACGCGGCGATGCGCGCAAATTCCTCGCGACACCATGGAACGCACGTGGCTGGTAGTACCTCTATTTCGCCCCAATCATCCTCGTGCACGAACAATTCGCGCCGCGCGCTAGTGCTTTTGAATAGGCGTTCGAATATTTGCCGCAGCATGGAGCGATGCATTCCGAATTGTCTAATTGCCCGTTTTTATTGGCATTGCCGCCCATTGGCTGACGCTTCCCGGCAACACTGATCGCATCAAACTCCCGCTGAGCAAATGCGAGGCGACTCGCCACGGCAAAGCGCCGCTATCTTGCCGGCCGCCGAAGGCAGTTTGCGGGGAGGACAGGTATTTCGGGGGAATTTCCAGCATGAGGATCGCATCCTCTGCGGCGCGCCTTGCGCGCATGCTCGCCGCCGTCGTCACGTTCGCTGCCATCGGCGGCGCTGCGCACGCGGGCCCGCTCAAGCCGCGTGACTGCGCGGGCACCGATTACAACGCCATGCTGCTCGACATCATCAAGGACCTGCCCAAGGGCGGCGGGTACAGCATCGGCTCGGACTTCGTGGCGCCCGACGTGCAAGCGCACAACGTCGGCGGCGGGCGCTGGGAGCTGCGCGTCTACGATGGGTTCCCGTCGCATTGCACCAGCGCCACCTACGCGCTGTTCGCGCATCTCGTTGCGGTGCTGCAAAACGCCGGCACGATCTCGCTGACGCAGGAGCAGGTCGAGACGCTGCAGGTCAAAACGCGGCTGCCGAACGGCCGCGCGCTGGTCGACGGCCAGGGACCGTTCTGGATCTTCAATTCCAACGGTGCGGGCGTGGCGGCGCTCTTCAAGCACACGGGCGTCGGCATCAGCTTCCGCGACGACAAGCTCGCGTATGCGCGGCCCGGCGATTTCCTCAAGCTGTTCTGGAACGAGAACGTCGGCGCCTCGGAGAAGGGACACCAGGTCGTCTACCTCGGGCGCCGCGATGTCGGCGGCCACGACATGATCTGCTTCTGGGGCAGCCAGCGCCAGCGGGTGAAGAACCGCGGCGGACATCGCGAGCCGCTATATTTCCCGGCGCACGCCGGAGACGACGTTGTCGACGGATACGGCGAGGTGTGCCGGCCGCGCGGCGACATCAAGGAGATGATCTTCTCGCGCATCACCTGCATGGAGCACCTGCCGGCCGGCCTGGAGCGGATGCGCGTCGAGGCGAGCGCCGACGGCGAGGGTCCCTTCGTCGATGAATACCTGGAATCGCTGCGCAACAAGTCGTCCGATCACGCGACGCTGGACAAGATGTATGACATCCAGCAGGCGCCGGTGTCGTTCGCGACGCTGACGCGGCAGGCGCCGGAATAGGGCGCGGCGCGCATCCGGCAATCTCGCCACATTTCGGATGCTATAACATCCAAGGCGTAGACGAAGGGAGTTGCCGCATGAAGCCGTCGACCACAGCCGTCATCGGAACCTTGGTGCTAACGGGAAGCTGGGCGAGCCTGCCAACGGTCGCGTTCGCCGACGTATCGGGAGCGCGCGCCGAGAACGCCTCGCGTTTGTCCGCGCAGATCGCGATGGATAAGGCAACGGGGCAGCGTGCCGGCTCCTGCCACGCGGCCGGCGCCGCGCACGCAGCGTCATGCACGTGCGCCCGCTGCAGCGCGGCGTCGGCGGACTAGCGGCGCGCTTCTTTTCTGCGCCGGCGACTCCCCTGCGGGGAGCCGGCCGCCGGCGCGGCAAGTTGGTTGAACTGTCATCCCGGGCAAGCGAGGCAAGGCCGAGCGCTGACCCGGGACCCAGTGGGAAAGCATCTTGCGCTTAATGAAGCTTCGCTCACCTTGTGTTGGATCCCGGATAGCCGCGCGCTCCGCTCACGGCTTCCGGGATGACAGAGGCGGACTTTAGCTAACACTCAACGTCATCCCGGCGCAGGCCGGGATCCACGCCAGCTTTGCTTTTCTCGCAGGCGAGTCGCCTTGCGGGGAGCCGGCCGCCGGCGCTGGATGATCGTTGTAATGGTCTCGCGGTGGGAACAGGCACGCCGCGCATCGCAAACTCGACGTCATCGGCGCAGGGCGATCGCGTCGAGGTGCGCAAGCCGCCTGCAGCGTCGCATGCTTTGAGATTTGCGTGGGTGCCGGCCTTCGCCGGCATGACGGAAGGAGCGTCTCGCGGAACGGCACCGCCGGGCGCCCAACACCCGACGTCAACCCGACGAAGAAATATGCGCGCGCGCAGTGCGACCTACGCCGCCGGCTCCAGCAGCGCATAGCCGGCGAATTTGCCCACCGCCTCGACGCGCTCCTTGGGCGCGAAGATGCGCGACACGCCGAGCACCAGGCGCGGCAGCGTCGGCAAGCGCATCGGCCGCCCGAGCCGCGTGCCATGCTCGGCGAGATAACGCAGCTCGGCGCAGCGCCACCCGTGGGCCGCGAAAAATCCGAACCAGTCGTCGGGCTGGAACTTGAAGGGTGCGTTCGCCATGCGCCGTTGCAGGCGCTTGCGATAGCGCAGCAGCGCGGGCGACAGATAATCGACGACCCAGTACCGCATGGCGTGCAAGCCGCGCAGTTCGTCGGCGAGCGCGCCGACCTCCTCCACGCCGAGATACGGGACGACGCCTTCCGTGAGAACCAGCAGCTTGCCCGCTTGCGCATCGACGCTGGCCAGGAGCCCGCGGCGCTGCTCGCCGTCCGACAGATCGACCCGCACGCGCTGCAGACGGCAGTGCGGGGTATCGGCCTTGAGCCGCTCTTCCTTGAACTCGATCACCTTCGGAAAGTCGGCCTCGATCCACTGCAGCTCGTCGGGCAAATCCATGCGATAGGGCCGGGTGTCGAGTCCGGCTCCGAGATTGAGGATCGTGTCGACCCCGTCGGCCATCGCGCGGCGGATGTAGTCGTCGATGAGATGCGTGCGTATGGCGACCGACCAGGCCGTCATGGCCGCGCCCGGCATCTCCCGCGCGATCTGCTGCCCGTGCTGCCCGGCGAGCCGCGCCGCCAGGGGATCGCGGAACAGCGCATCGCGGCGCCGTCCTTCGATGCCGCGATAGTGCGCCACCCAGAAGGCCGTATCGGAAACATCTGCAATCGAGCTGGCGGCCATGGCATGTCCCTCCGATTGGTGCGCAACGGAACAACTCAATAGGGCGGCACGCCTGTCAAGCAGCTGCGTGCTTTCGTCCTTTCCAATCGGTAAGATTGGAAATGCGCGCGGCCGCCGACGCGGCCGGTTGGGATCCAATGTGCCGATTGGCCAGGGACTGCAACCCCGCAGCGGCAAAGACTCCAGGATCAGCGCGGAAAACACAGCCGGTTCTGCTCACTGTTTCCTTCCTGGCTCGCGCTGGAAGCACTGCAGCGTGAGATTCGCGACCAATCTGCAACGGTGAGTTTTGCAATTGCCAACCCGGTGCACGCACTGATTGTTGCCGCGGGTAGTGCTCGCTACTGTAATTTTCCTGAGCGACAAAAAATTCGAGGCGCGTGCGTGTTGATTTTCGAGTGCGGTTGGAAGACGAACCAAGAAATCGCGGTTTGTCTCGGCGCTGTCCGCGACTTTATCGAGGTATCATACCCCTGGATTCAACTCGTTCTTGGCGTTTCCGGGGTAGGGACATTGGCTTTGGTGTCCATGCTGGTTTGGATGCTCAAGCGATTGAAAAAGGACGTCGAGAGCCGCCAGGGGGAGCTTGGTATCCTTCACGGCGATCTGATCACGGCCAGAGCTGAGCGAGACGATGCTCAGTCGCGCGCAAGGAGCGCGGACAGGACAGTAGAAATCCTCAATGAGCAGTTGAGAGGCTCCACCGGCCCGCTTAGTGAAGCTCTAGCGGCCGCTAATGACCAGGTATCGCGTTTGTCTAGCTTGGTCCGAGGCGGGATTGAGGCATCATCAGGCGATGGCGCTGCCTTCTGGTCGCGCATTCCAGGTGTTCGCCCGGACAACTACCCGACGGCGATCCGTGACAGCAAGCCGATCCTTCTTTTTGCCAATCAAAAGGGCGGCGTCGGAAAGACGACGCTTTCAGCGAACCTCGCAGGGGCCTTTTCGGATCGAGGCGAGAAAGTGCTGGTCGTCGATCTAGACTATCAGGGCTCGTTGACGAGTTTGATGCGTGCCCAAGCCAACGCGCAGGGTGAGCCACCTTCCACAGTAGACCTTCTGTTCGCCGATTCGTTGCCAGCGCACTGGCCGCAGATTGCAGTTAAGCATGTGTCGGATACGCTGCACTACATTTCGTGCTGGTACACGTTCGAGAAGCTGGAGCGCAATCTCGAATATCGTTGGGTGCTCAACGATACTGAGGACGATATCCGGTTTCGTCTCTCTCGCGCCCTGCTCTCTCCAGATATACAGAACAGCTATGATCGCATTATCGTGGACGCGCCACCGCGTGTGACCACTGGCTTTTTGAATGGCTTTTGTTCTGCGACCCACCTGTTTGTGCCAACAGTAGTCGATAATGTGTCAGCAATCGCGGTTGGCACGTTTGCAGGACGTTTCAGGGAACTCCGAAGCGCGCTAAATCCGCAAATTGAATTCGCTGGAATAGTCGGTACGATGACGACGCTCCGCAGCGCCAAGGGGCCATTCGATCTGCCGAGCGGAGCGGTAGCCGCGGCTGCAGATGCTGAGAGATATGTTCGTAAGGCATTGAACTCGAACGCGAGTTACTTCATGCGTGAGGCGGTCATGGCCCGAACGCCGAAGGTCTCGTACTCTACGGAGGACGGGATAGCGTACTTGCAAGCTGAGGAGACTCGCCCAATGTTCAATGCGTTGGCTGATCAAATCGCGATCAGAGCGCCACTGAGAGGCTGAGAATGAGTACTCCGCAGACATTGGACGTTCTCAGGTCCTACGCTTCCTTGCTGCAAGGCTGTGGAGACGCGCACGGTACCGATTGCGTGCGGGCACTCGCTTCTGCGCTGTCTGGCGATGGGGAAGCTAAAACCAAGGCGACGCTCACAAAGGTGACAAAGCACTGGAAGCGATCACCTGAGCTGGCCGCGTCGCCGCAGGGATTGGATGGACGGCTTAATTCGCTCCACCGCCTGCTTGTCGCTGGCGGAGCAAAGACACCCGCCACAGACATCAAATTGCTCATCGAACTGCTCGACAACCGCCGCGCGGTGCATCCAGTCGAGTTCGAGAATATCTTGCGCAGCGCGATTGTTGCGCCGGAACCCGTCAAGACAACTCGGACACCCAAGCGAGAACTACTTTCATCCGCCGAAGTACGCCAGTGGGCGGATCGCCTGACCGCGGTGACGACCGATCAAGCCCGCTTTGAAGCCGAGCTATCGAGCCTTCAGGGCATTCCGAAACTGAGCGTGCCCGAGCTGAAAGCCATTGCAGAGCATTACCTGGGTTACGAGCCGCCTGCGACGAAGGCGGCCATCATGAAAAAGCTCAGGACGCGGCAGATGCAGGACGCGATGGAAGCCGGGCGCCAGTCTCGTATTCAGCGCATCGCTGTCTGACTAATGCCCCGGGCGGCCGGTCTTGCGGGGACGGCCGCGGCGGCCCTTCTTCTCCGCCTCGGTCGGGATGTCGACGGTGCGCGCCGGCCGCTGCGGCGCCGTCCCGCCCTTCACCGGCAGCATCGCGTGCGGACCCATCTCGTCGAGCGTCGGCTTATGCGGCCCGCGCACGCCTTCGCCGAACGCCCCCGCCTTGGCGCGCGAATCCACGTTCGGCGCCCGCGGCGCGGGGATGGCGCGATCGGTGCCGGGACCCATGTCGTCGAGCGACGGCTTCTTGATGCGCGATCCCGCCGGCACCGCGCTCTGCTGCGCGTGCGTCGGCTGCACCGGCTGATACTCGGTCTTGATTTTTGAGCCCGACGACTCCCCTGCGGGGAGGCGGCCGCCGGGCTCGGAGGGAGCGTGACCGTACCTGCGCTCGCCCCGGTAGCCGCCCGTACGCTCCTCGATCTCTTCCTGCCGCGCCAGCGGATCGTCGGAGACGGCGAGCTCGGTCTCGCGCAGCCGCTTGATCTCGTCGCGCAGCCGCGCCGCCGTCTCGAACTCGAGGTCGGCGGCCGCCTCGCGCATGCGCCGCTCCATGTCCTCGATGATGGCCGTGAGGTTGTGGCCGACCATCGGCGCGTCGGCGAGGCCGGTATCGACCGTCACATGGTCCTGCTCGTACACCGACGCCAGCACGTCGGCGATGTTCTTCTTCACGCTCTCCGGCGTGATGCCGTTGGCGATGTTGTAGGCCATCTGCTTCTCGCGCCGCCGGTTGGTCTCGGCGATGGCGCGTTCCATCGATCCCGTCATGTTGTCGGCATAAAGGATCACCCGCCCGTCGATGTTGCGCGCCGCGCGGCCGATGGTCTGCACCAGCGACGTCTCCGAGCGCAGGAAGCCCTCCTTGTCGGCGTCGAGGATGGCGACCAGGGCGCACTCCGGGATGTCGAGGCCCTCGCGCAGGAGGTTGATGCCGATGAGCACGTCGAAGGCGCCGAGCCGCAGGTCCCGGATGATCTCGATGCGCTCCAGCGTCTCGATGTCGGAGTGCATGTAGCGCACGCGGATGCCCGCCTCGTGCATGTACTCGGTCAGGTCCTCGGCCATGCGCTTGGTCAGCGTGGTGACGAGGGTGCGGTAGCCGCGCTTCGCCGTCTCCTTGGCTTCGAACAGCAGATCGTCGACCTGCGTCTTCGCCGGGCGGATGACGACCTCCGGATCGGTCAGCCCGGTCGGCCGGATGACCTGCTCGACGAAGGCGCCGCCGGTCTCCTCCATCTCCCACGAGCCGGGCGTCGCCGACACGAACGCCGTCTGCGGGCGCATCGCGTCCCATTCCTCGAAGCGCAGCGGCCGATTGTCCATGCACGAGGGCAGGCGGAAGCCGTACTCGGCCAGCGTCGCCTTGCGCCGGTAGTCGCCGCGGAACATGGCGCCGATCTGCGGCACCGTCACATGGCTCTCGTCGACGAACACCAGCGCGTTGTCGGGCAGGTACTCGAACAGCGTCGGTGGCGGCTCGCCCGGCTTGCGGCCGGTGAGATAGCGCGAGTAGTTCTCGATGCCGGCGCACGAGCCCGTGGCCTCCATCATCTCCATGTCGAAGATGGTGCGCTGCTCGAGGCGCTGCGCCTCCAGCAGCTTGCCGTTGGCATACAACTCGTCCAGGCGCAGCTTCAGCTCCGACTTGATGGACTTGATCGCCTGCTGCAGCGTCGGCTTCGGCGTCACGTAGTGCGAGTTGGAGTAGATCTTCACCAGCGACAGGTCGTCCGCCTTTTGTCCCGTTAGCGGGTCGAACTCGACGATGCTCTCCACATCGTCGCCGAACAGCGAGATGCGCCAGGCGCGGTCCTCCAAATGGGCCGGGAACAGCTCCACCGTGTCGCCGCGCACGCGGAACGAGCCGCGCACGAAGTTGGCGTCGTTGCGCCGGTAGTGCAGGGCGACGAGATCGGCGATGAGCTGGTCGCGCGACAACCGCTCGCCGACCTGCACGGTGAACGTCATCGCGGTGTAGGTCTCGACCGAGCCGATACCGTAGATGCACGACACCGAGGCGACGATGATGACGTCGTCACGCTCGAGCAGGGCGCGGGTCGCCGCATGGCGCATGCGGTCGATCTGCTCGTTGATCGACGATTCCTTCTCGATGTACGTGTCCGTGCGCGGCACGTACGCCTCCGGCTGGTAGTAGTCGTAGTAGGAGACGAAGTACTCGACGGCGTTGTCCGGAAAGAAGCTCTTGAACTCGCCGTAGAGCTGCGCCGCCAGCGTCTTGTTCGGCGCCAGGATCAGCGCCGGACGCTGCGTGCGCTCGATCACCTGCGCCATGGTGAACGTCTTGCCGGAGCCGGTGACGCCGAGCAGCACCTGGCTGCGCTCGTGCTGGCTGATGCCGTCGACGAGCTCGGCGATGGCGGTCGGCTGGTCGCCCTTCGGCTGGTAGTCGGACACGATATCGAACCGCACGCCGCCCTCGGACTTTTCCGGGCGCGGCGGACGATGGGGCGTAAACGCCGGCCTGTCGCCCGATACCAGCGGGTGCTCGGCGAGCATCGGCTGCGCGAGCAGGATCTGGCGTGCGTGCTCGGACCGTTGCTCGGGCTTGGCGAGGAGCGCGTCGAGGTACTTGCCGAGCGCCTCGCCGCCGAACGGGGGGCGGGGTCCCTGCTGGCGCAGCGCCGGCAGCGGCCGGTGCTCCGTCTCGTTGTCGTACGCGGGCCGGGCGGGGCTTGCCCCTGCCGGCGGCTTTCCGCCGGGGAAGGCGATGGCGCTGAGCGCTTCGAAAACCGCCTGCGGCCCTTCGGCCATGCCCGGAGCTTCGGCTTCGGGTTTGGCAGCCGGTTTCGCCGGCCGGCGGCCGGCCTTGCCCCGGGCGCGCACCTCGGGCGTGCCGGCGGCCGTCTCCAGCGGCGGCGCCGGCGGCTTGCCGGATCGAATGCGCGAGGCGCGGGGCTTCGGGATCCTGTCGGGGTCCTTGGGGGGAGGCGGCATGGCCCGAATATGGCCCTGCGCGCCATCCGGCTCAAGCCGGGGTTCTACCGCAATCTAGGGCCTTCCCGTCTGGCCTCGGCCGACGCATTCACCCTTTCGCGGCGGGATGAATTCGTCTCCCATGCGCTAGACGCGGACGAGATCGCGGCTGCGCCCGCCGATCCTTCCGATCACCCGCAAACTTTGTTGAGGACGCTCAACAGGTGCGCTCCTTCGGAATCTCCCGTGCCGGTAACCGGCGTGCCCTTCCCGTAGCTCAAGTTATAGTGCCCGACGCGCCGCCCATAGGTGAGCGAAACCTGTTGGACGGCGACCCACCCGCCATCAGGAAGACGCTTGAACTGGTCGCACCTGACGGCCTGCTCCAGGGTGTCCAAGCGGTAGACGTGGACCGCCCAAAGGGCGCCGATCGACAGGGGCACCAAGCACCAAAGCCAGACACGAGCGGGCATGGGAATAGTCTCCTCTCCTGACGCAGCCTGGCAGCAGGAGGCGGCGGCAATATTAGCAGGAGACATGCGCGGGCTGGAATGAACCAAAATCCATCGCTCGTCGGCAGCATGCCGGCTCCCGCTCAAAAGCCGAACTAATCCCCGCCGCTCAAGCCCGCTCACATACTCACCAAATCCCGCCCCGCGGAGGGGTCGATCTCGAGGCGTTCCTGATCTGAGGGCGGGCTGCAGTGTCGGGTACACGTCGGCTCACGCGGCTGACGACTATCCGAGGCTCGCCGCGCCCACCCGGTGAG
>Ga0182738_1006188_pt1 | contig 12519 bp, 7 predicted proteins | sample eDN5th30CBELigMG_FD_128876 | JGI IMG/M metagenome (GOLD analysis project Ga0182738, IMG submission 128876) | Enriched Miracle-Growth compost microbial communities from Emeryville, California, USA - eDNA 5th pass 30_C BE-Lig MG (version 2)... ...
GTGTTTTCGGCCGCCAGCAGTTCGGCTTCGGCCTCCACCTTGGTCCGGCCGTACAGGGAGATCGGCTCCAGCGGCGATTCCTCGGTGCAGAACACCTCGCCGGACTTGGCGCCGTAGCCGCTGTTGGTCACCGGAAAGACGATCCGCTGCTGCGGGCTACGCAGGCGATTGATGAGCCGGACGGCGTCGAGGTTCACTGCCTGGGCCAGCCAGGGATCGCGGTCGCAGGCCGGCGCGCCCACGATGGCCGCCAGCGGAATGATCACGTCGGCCTGCCCGAGCAACCGCTTGAGCGTGGCCTCGTCGCGCGTATCGCCGCGGACGAAATCAAAGTCGGGGTGGGCGCACAAGTGGAACAGTGGTTCCTGCCCATACATCAGGTTGTCGAGCACCGTCACGCGATAGCCGGCGTCGAGCAGATGTTCGCACAGGATGGAGCCCAGGTATCCGGCTCCGCCGGTCACCAGGATGCGGTCAGTCATGAATCGGTCCAATCGGGTCGGGAATGCGGTAAAGCGTGAATTGTCGGTTTTTCGCCACGACAGGCAACTGCAATTGCCAGTCGCGGTACGCCATCACCTGTCCGATCCCGAACTCCCGCCCCACCTGCTGCCAGGCAGCGACGTCGCGGCATTCCCACAGCGGCCTGGCTGCCTCGGGCGCAAGGCCCGGTCGCCGTTTGCCGCCGCGCGGCCCGGCAAACAGGTCCTCGCCGTACACGCCTCGCAAGATGCGGTTCATTTCCGGCCCCGACTCCGGCACGTACGGCAATTGGTTGAGCGACGAAACCTCCAGCAACACCGGACAGCGGCCCCGCAATTGCGTCGAGCTGACGCCGGCCACGATGGCCACCATCCTCTGTTCCTGATGCATGGCGGCGAAGAAGGGATCGTTTCGCCAGTCGGTCAGCGACTGCACGCTCGCCCTACCCTGCTGTACTGCGGCGACGCACCAGATGGCTAGCGCCGCAGTAATGATCGTTATCCGTACGCTTGGCATTCGGTTAAGCCAAGGGATCTGCCGTCTGCACTCGCGCGCCGCAAGAATGGCAAATCCAGCCAGCGCGGCTATGGCAACCATCAGCCCGAGAAGGCTGATAGCCAGCGAGATCGAGAGCGCAGCCAACGCAGCTTGGGCCACTATGACGAACTTCGATGACCCAGTTTTCGTCTGCTGCCGGCGCTGCACGAAAAGCATCCACACCAGGCAGCCTAACCCAGCCACCATGAACAGCGGCCACGTGTGCGTTAAGAGCGTCTCTTTGCCGATCGGGATTAGCTTCGCGACGCACGCCAGGGCGAGCGCTGCTTGAAGGATCAGGCCGGTGCCGCCAGGGCAGAACCGCCGCACTGCCGCCCAAACCACCACGGGGAATAGCAGCACCGTCAGGTTGATGAACCGCCCCGGCATGCACGACTGCACGATCGACGGCAGGTAATCGCCAAAATGCGTGGCCACGCAAAGGACGAGCGAAGCCGCGGTGGAAAGCCCTAGCGTGGCCGCCATAGTCGCTGCCGTACTGCGGCGTGGGCCTTTCCACCAGATGGCCGCCAGCAGCGCCGCGGCCACGACCGCAATCAGCACGCTAGCATCGTTCAACGGGTATGGACGGCGATGGGTGTCCCAGTGAGCCGCATAAGCATTCACGTAGGCGGCCGCCTCGGCCGATGCGATGTCAGGCAACCCGGCAGTCCACATCAATTGCACGGCAAAGCTGGCCGCGCTACATGCCAGGCCCAAGAATAGCCACGTGGCCCATCGGCCGATTCGTAGGCGGCTGCCCGGCGTTAATGCACCAGCCGCACCGAACAACAAACACCACGCACCCAGCAGCGGGTGAACGGCTGGTGCCAATCCCATCGCCAGCCCGGCTAGTCGATGCCGCCGTAGTGCCAGTAGGGCCCAGGCCATCATGGTCCAACCGGCCCCTACCACCCCATAGATCGCCCACGTGCGTTGCGACAACATCCGTAGCGGATAAATGCCGCGAGTTTCCAGATACGTGCTCGCAGCAAACATCAACAGCGGCGCCAGTGCCGCTAAGATACGTTGCCGCGTCAGCGCGAGCGCGGTGAGCGATACTGCCAGAAAGGTCAACGCACCGGCCACGCCGCCCAGCACCACACTTAGTACCGATTCGCGGACGCCGCATACCAGCCCCAGGGCGGGCAATTGATGCAGCAGCGTCCACGTTTGCACGTGATAGAGATAGAAGGGGTTATCAGCCGGGTATTTCACCACGCCAGCCAACACCTGGGCACTTTCGACGGCCGTTTGCCAACCGCATTGCAGCCCGAGAAATCCGCCGGCGGCAATGCTCGCCCAGCAGACAGCGGCGATCGGCAATGCACGGCCGCCGCTATTGGTCCGCAACGGCTGACGCACCGGGCTCGCTGCCACTGCCGCGCGCGGCCGAGCAGGGCGGCGAATGGCAACGCGCATCGACGGCAACAGTGGAATCACGGCACCGTGCCTAGCGGGTAGAAACTTTGGTGATGGCTGCCTGATGCGTCTGCTGGACCAAGCGGTGATACGTCTCGACCTTGGCACCAGGAACTTCGTAAAGCGTCAGTCCGCGCGATTTGTAAACGACCGGCAATTGAAGCTTCCACTTCTTGTGCGTCACAATCTGCGTGAAGCCGAACTCGTCGGCCAAGCGGCGCCACTGCTCAGGCGTGCGCTCTTCCCATAGTTTTTTGCCGGTCTTGGTCATCAGGCCGCCGCGTTCCATTTTCCACCAGGGCGGGCGAGGCTTCAGCAAGTCCTCGCCATACAACCGCTTGAGAATGCGGTTCATGCTCGGCCCCGACTCAGGCACATACGGCAACTGATTGAGCGCCGCCCCCTCTAGCACCACCGGCCGCCGTGCGCGAAGCTGAATCAAGCGAATGCTCGACGCGGTGAGGATCATGCCTTCGCCTTGCTCGATATGCCGCAGCATCGGATCGCTTTCGCAGTCATAAATACTGCAGTAATACTCCGAGGCAAGGCTATGGCTGAAGCTGCCAACCGACACTACGGCCACCACCAACATGCCTGTGCCCAAGGCCCAGCGAGCGGTGCTGGTCCGCAGCACAGTCAGTCGCAGTGTCGGTGTCCGCTGCAACAGCGTCACCGCGGCGCCGCCTGCGGCCACGGCTGTCGTCATCCCGAATCCCATCACCACAATGGCCGCGGTCACGCAGCAGCCAGCCAACATCGCCAATAACACCACCTGAAACACGCGGCGATCGCACCAGGCCCGCAGTTTCCCAGGCATGGCAATGAATCCACTGCCACCCATGAACAGGTAGCGGACCGTGCTGCGTGTGCGGCCATACGTGCCTCCCACGGTCACCATCAACGCGAAGGAAGCCCAGCGTACAACCTGCAGTCCCCAAAGTTTCTTGCCGGGCTGCTCTTCAGAACCAGCATCGGCCCAGCGCCATGCGGAACCTAGCAGAAACAGAGTTCCCCACGCCATCGCGTACCAGTTGTCGGGGATATAGAACAGTTCCAGTTCCAAATAGTACGGCCGCACGATCATGTGACAGCAGCAACCGACCAGCACGGCCAACGCCACGGTATCGCCGGTCCGCTGCGCCAATAGGCCCAACACAATCGCCGGCAGCAGGAAGCACGTGATATTGATATAGCGCGCCGGCATGGCCATCACGAGCGTCGTCGGCAGGTAGTCCTGAAAATGGGTACTGACCATCAATGTCAGACCGACGATGGATGAAACCAGCATCGTGCCCATCATAAAGGTGGCACCGGGCGATAGCTCGCGGCGGAACCACCGCAGCCATACGGCCGAAAGCAGCAGCGCGCACAGGCCATAATAGCCCGCCGGGGCCAGTAGCGCCGCCGGGCGGCGGTGCGTATCCCAGCCATCAGCAAACGCGCGGACGTATTCGTCGCCCAGTTCCGGGGCAATCGTCGGCACATGCCGGGCCTGGTATTGGGCAACGCAAAAGCTGACCACCGTGATGGCCAGCCCTACACCTAGCCAGGCAAACGTCGGCCGCCAGGCAACCTCAATCCGGCGGCGAAACAGCACCATCGTGCAGAACGCCACGGCCAGGCACCATAAGCCCAGCGTCACGTGAATGGCCGGCGCCAACCCCGCCATTACCGCGGCGGAGCGGCGCTTGCCGGCGGCGTACAATGCCCAGCACAGGGCTACCCACGAAGTGCCCATCACGCCGTAACATTGCCACGGTTTGTGCGAAAAGAACCGAATCGCGTAGCGGTTGTGAATCTCGTCGTACAGCCCCGACATTTCCAAGATCAGCGGAACGGCGAGGGCCAACCAGGGATTACGGCAGATTACGTACGCGCATAACGCGACCGCCTGAAAACCGACCATCCCAATCACCGCGCCCAGTAGCATAGACGCAGCACGCTCTGACACGCCCCAATGCAGCAGCAAAGCCGGAACCTGATTCATCAAGGTCCAGGCTTTGATATGGTACAGATAAAAAGGATTGTCGGCCGGATAAATCACTTTTCCGGCCAACACCTGCGCGCTCTCTAAAGCATTTTGCAGCGTCTTCGGCGTGCCTAAATAGGCACCGCAGAGGCCGGCAATCACCAGCACGAACAGCACGCCGGAGTTGTCGAGCGGCGCTGCCCATGACGCGTCCGCCGGCTTTAAGCTGCCTGCGTCCGAACGGAACATTCCGCGAAACAGGGCGGGCCAACGAAATGCAGCTTGGCTATCTGCTTGAGCGGTCATCGATTCACAGCCCCGTTGTGAACACGTTCGTGGGCGGCTGCAGGTGCCAGTTTGCGCCGATCCGGTTCGGCAAATCCCTGGATATCGTTCACGATGAAGTTGGGCCGACGTTTGCTCTCAAAATAGATCGCGCCCAGGTAGCGACCCAGGATACTGATGGTGAGCAACTGCACGCCGCCCATGGCCAATACGACGGCGGCGGTTGCCAGCCAGCCATCACCTGAGGCGACCGCAAGCGAACCGGCCACCCACTTGGCTCCCAGCACGGTCACGCACAGCAGCGAGGCCAGCATCGCCATCCCGGCAAATGCCGACGCAAACCGCAGCGGCAGGTCCGAGAACGCGATCAGTGCCGAATTCAGAAAGTTGGCGATCACCTTGCGACCGAGCACCGGAAACTTACTCGTGCCGCTGAACCGCGGTTCGCGGTGATAGCGCACCTGGACTTGTTTGAAGCCCAGGAAACAGATCAAACCGCGCATGAACGGCTTGCGCTCCCGAAACTGGATCAGGTGCCGGACAACCCGGGCTGAAAGCAGCTTGAAATCGCCCGCCTCGCGCGGCAGATCAATCGATGAAGCCGCCCGCAGCAACGTATAGCCCAGGCTGGTAATGCGCTTCTTGATATACGTTTCGCCCTGGCGCGATTCGCGGACGGTATGCACCACCTGTACGTCAGGATCATTTTTCCACTGCATGATCATATCCGGAATGATTTCCGGTGGATCTTGCAGATCGGCATCCATATAGATCACGGCGTCGCCGCTAGCATAGTGCATACCAGCCAGAGCACACTCCGACACGCCAAAGTTGCGCGACATATTGATGATTTTGATGTCTGGCCGCTCCCGCCGCGCGGATTGCAAGATCTCCAGCGAACGATCGGTCGATGCGTCGTTGACAAAGATCAACTCGTAGCCGCCAATCTGCTCGCATGCCAGCAGCAGGTCGAACACGCTTCGCATACGGCGAATCAGTTCTGGAAGCACGTCTTCTTCGTTCCAGAACGAAAAGACGACTGAAATCCGGCACTCGGTCCCGCGGTTGTCCTGGCACGGCAGGCCCTGCAGCAGGCTACCCGCGATCGTGCCTGCCGGATAATCAACTCCGGCAAACGCCGGCGGTGTGAGGTGCTGGGACACCAACGGGTGGTAACTCGCATCGTGCGGCGCAAAGGCCAAGCGGCCGCGTGGTGCGGCATCGTCGGCGGCGGGGTAGCGTGCAGGATACATGGAAACCTCCGTGTTTTGCGGTCCCCGGCAAACCCATCGCAGTCCGTGCGGGAAGGGCAGTCTCCGAGGCAAGCCGTACCCGGCTTACCAGGAGAAACCGATCTAAGCCGGAACCGATTGCCGCGCGTCGGCCTCGCGGCTGTGCCGCTGGTAAAGCTCCCGCGGCAGCGGGTGGGCCGCCATCTGCACGATGTGTTCCACCGCCGCGGAGCCAAACGTCTGGCGTACCATACCTAAATAGCGTTCGCCCGTGAAATAGGTCTGGAAAGCCTCGTCGCGGAACCGCAGCACCTGCTCGGCCGTGAGGTGCCGGGTCGGGAGCGGCAGCGTATCATAAGCGTGCTGCGAGTATCCAGACCAGGATTCCGGCAGCGGCCAACCTTCAACGATGGCCTGCTGATAAAGCGGTGAACCTGGGTAAGCCATCGTGCTATAGAAATTGCCGAACTCGCAGTTGAGATCGATCGCCAGATCGAGCGTCGCTTGCATGGTGTCGAGGGTATCGTCGGGCAAGCCGAAGATATAGTTGCCGATCGTATACATGCCCTCGCGGCGGATTTCCTCGACCGAGCGATAGATCAAGTCCTGGCTGAAGGCCTTTTGGACGTCGGCCCGGACGGCGTTGTCGGCGGCCTCGATTCCCAAGGCCAGCCAGCTAAAGCCGGCCGACCTTAGTTGCGGCAACATGCCGTCTTTGATTGTATCGACGCGGGCGTACGCCCACAGGTTGAGGTCCAGCTTCCGGCGCTGGATCTCCTGGCAGATGGCTTCGACGTGCCGCCGATTGAGCACAAACATCTCGTCGGCAATCTTTACGTGTCGCACGCCGTACTCGCGGTGCAGCGTTTCAAGCTGTTGACCCACGTGGGCTGGGCTCCAGAAGCGATAACTGTTGGCCCGGACACTGAGACCGGAGGCCGCCTCACCGCTGCGGAACGGCGCCTGGATGCAGCAGAAGCTGCATTTGTAGGGGCAGCCCAGCGTGGTGTATAGCGCCGCATAAGGCTGGCGGGTGTCGTGGCCCAGGCAATGCCAGTTGTGTGCGCGATAGCGGTCCATCGGCAGCAGGTCCCAAGCGACGCCTGGCAATTCCTCATCGAGGTTCTGCACCAGCGGCGCCGCCGGGCCGCGCACGACTTCGCCGTCGTGCAGGCGGTACAAGTCACGCACCTGACTCAGATCGGGCGAAGCCGTTTGCAGGGCCTCCAGCAGATCCGTCAGCGTATGCAGTCCTTCGCCACCGGCGACAAAATCAGCCGGCTCCTCCCGCAGCGTGCGCTCGGGTAGCGCCGCCACGTGCCCTCCCAGGAGCAACAGTGGAACCTCAGGCAGTTGATCCTTCGCCGTCTGGGCCACGCCGCGGGCGGCAGGCATGATTTGCGTCGAGGCGGAAGGTTGATGGCCATACACCACTACCGCGATCAAATGCGGCCGCAGATCACGTACGCGGTCAATGGTTTCATCGTGCGAAAGCTGCTCGGCCTCGGCGTCAATGATCGCCACGCGGTAGCCGTGGTTGCGAACGAAGCCCGCCATCAGCCCTGCCCAAACCGGTGGCTCAACGGCAGCCAGCGAGGTCCCCAGCGATTGATAGACCTTGCGGCGACTGTTGGGATTGATGAGAACCAAGTCCGTTTGAGCGTGAGGCATGGCAGACATCCGTGCTGCAAAGGTCGGCCAGCGGGGGCAGCCACCGCTGTCATAATCAGGAAATCATCTTCCTGCTTCCGGCGGAACGTCCATTATGCAATGTGGCGGTCCGTTGGCAGGGCGTTGAGCTGCTGGCACAGACTCAGGATCTTCGCCTCGGGCAGCGTGGGATAGTTGCCCAAGTAGAAGCCGTAAAAGTGTACGTGCTCCACATTGGCGAACTCCGCCCTGTCCCAGTGCGGCAGGTGCTGCTGCAGGTAAGGCTGGCGAAGCTGGTTGCCGCCGCCCGACGTGCCGCGGCGGAACTCCACACCCAACTTGCGGAGCAGCGTTACCACGTTATCGCGGAGGATGTCGTTGGCTTCACGCAGCAGCAGCGTGAGGGCGTAGTTGCAGCTTCCCTCGCGGCGGAACTCGATGTAGTACTTCTCTGGGTTCAAGTGATCGAGAAACAGGTCGAGGTTGTAGCGGCGGCGGTCGTTGTTCTCGTCCAACCGCTTCAGCTGCGATTGCCCCAGCACCGCGTTGATCTCGGTGCTGCGGACGTTGTAGGCCGGCTGCGCGAAGATGAAATCAGGATTCAGATCGTCATACGTATTGCGATAGTACTCGCGGATGGCCGAATTGCTGGCTTCGCGCACCATCCCGTGCGACCGCAACATCCGCAGGCACTCGTAGTAATCGTCGTCATCGGTGCAGACCATGCCTCCTTCGATCGTGCTCATATGATGAGCGTAATAGAAGGAGAAGTTGGACATCAGGCCCAGGCTGCCAAGCTTACGGCCACCGTGCGTTGCGCCGTGCGACTCACATACGTCTTCAATCAGGGCCACACCACGGTCCTGGATCGCTGCGAGGAAATCATCCGTCAGGGCGTCATAACCTAAAATATGAGTCAGGAAGACGGCCCGGGTTTGATCGGTAATACGATCGAGCACGCGATTGAGGTCCAGGCCCAGCGTCGCTAGATCAATATCCACAAACACCGGCTTGAAGCCGTTGTGCAGCACGGCCGCAACGTCGGAAACCCAGGTCAGCGGGGGTAGAATGATTTCGCCCGGCCCAAGCCGCCAGCGGAGGGCAGCCAGGGTTATCAGGTTGGCCGACGAACCGGAGTTCACAAACACGCTGTGCTTGACGCCCAACCAATCGGACCACTGGCGCTCAAACGCCTGCACCTGCTTGGACTGCGTGAGGATCGGCAGGTCGTCGGCAGCCAGGAATTCGCGGACCGCGGCCAGGTCTTCGCCGGTCACGTTGTCTTCCATGAGCGGCCAATCGAGCCGGGCCGGCGCGGCAACGTCGGTCACCATCGCATCGCCTTGAGATTGCTGGTGTGGCATCAGAACGGTCCTCGGAATTGCAGAATCTCGGGTGCGGAAATGGCCTCGGGCGTCCAACCGTCGGGCTCGCCCGTCACCAGCCCATAAGCGGCCTGGGCGATCGACGCGGCGGTGGGATAATACAGCCGCTCCAGGCTCTTAGCGGTGGGGCAGACAACCGGAGCAAAGCCGATCCGTTGGAAGCGGAAGGACTGCTCGCCGCCCAGCGCTTCGCCCACGGCGGCTACGATCTCGGCACTGGCCCCGCAGGCGGTCCAGGCCGAATCGACCACCAATAACCGCCCGGTTCGGGCAACTGAAGCGGCCAAGGTTTCAATATCCAGCGGGCTGAGCGACAGCGGATCGATCACTTCGGCGTCGATACCCGCGGTAAGCAACGCTTCGCGTGCCCGCATACACTCGATGGCCGAGTGCGAAATGCCGACGATCGTGATATCGCTGCCCGCGGCCAGCACCCGGGCCTTTCCAAACGGCACCAGGTAGCTTTCTTCAGGCACATGGCCTTCTTGAAAGTGCAACATCCGGTGCTCGACGAAGATCACCGGGTTATTGTCGCGGATGCTGGTGGCGAGGATGCCCTTGGCATCATAAGGCGTAACCGGGGCCACGACGCGCAGGCCCGGCACGTGCATGAACATGGAGTGCAGGCCCTGCGAGTGCTGGGCCCCCTGCCCCCAGCCGCGGCCGATCACGGCACGAATGACCATTGGCACCGATACCTGGCCACCATACATATAGTGGGTCTTAGCGGCCGTATTGACGATCTGATTCATGGCCAACAGCATAAAATCCATACGAATATGCGTATGGATGGGCCGCATACCGGCCATCGCCGCGCCAATGGCAATGCCGGTGGTGCCTTCCTCGCACAGCGGCAGGTCGAACACCCGGCGGGGGCCAAACCGCTCGGCCAGGCCGAGCGTGGTGCCGTAGAAGCCTTTGTGGTCGTCGACCCCTTGCCCCATTACGAGCACGCTGGGATCGCGTTCCATTTCCTGGATGGTGGCTTCGCGCAGAGCTTCACCGTAGCGGAGCCAGCGCTCGCCGTCAGGCTTGGCGGCCGCGGTATTGTTCTTCGGCTCGGGAGCGTCAAGCGTACAGATCGGTGAACAGTTCGCTCGGGCCGGGCCAGTCGCTACGCTGCGCAAAGGCGAAGGCGTCATTGATTTCTTCCTCAACCTGGGTCTCGATCTGGCGGCGCAAGCGGTCGCTGAGGCGGGCAGCTACCACGTTCAAAGCGTCGCGTTCCATCCATGGTTCGGCCTCGGCTGCGGGACGATAGCCAACACCGAAATCCTGCTGCGGCCCTACGTGCTCCATCCAGCGGTAGCAGCAGCACTCGAAGAACTGCGGGCCGCCGCCCTGCCGAATGGTTTCCACGGCTTCGCAACTGGCCGCAAAAAACTGGTAAATATCCATCTGCTCAAACCGCCGCGACGGCACGCCCAGCGAAGCCGCACGGGCGGTCACGTCGGGCAGCGCCTGCCGTGCATCCTGCCGCGAGTGAATGGCATAGCCGTTGTTCTCGCAGATGAAGAGAACCGGTAGATTCTTAAGAGCGGCAAAGTTCAAGCTCTCAGCAAAGACGCCTTCTTCGGTTGCGCCTTCGCCAAAGAACACCGCGACCACCTGCTGGCGACCCTGCTCCACGGCGCCCAAGGCGTAGCCCACGGCTTGCGGTAAGGTGCTGCCGACCACGGCCGAAGCGCCCATCACGCCGGCCGCGGTATCAATCAGGTGCATGGACCCGGCCTTGCCTTTCGCAACGCCGGTGGCTTTGCCATACAGTTCGGCGATCATGCCGCGGAGGTTGCCGCCCTTGGCCAGGTAGTACGCGTGGCTGCGGTATGAACCGAAGGCTACGTCGCTGGCGGCCAGAGCCTCGCACACCGCCACCGAAATGGCTTCCTGCCCAATCGACAGGTGAACCGGGCTTTGAATGCAGTCGGTGGGATACACCCGGGCGATTTCTTCCTCCACCCGGCGAATCCGATAAAGCTGGCGATACAGCGTGGCGTCCAGCGGCTCATCGACCGGCGTTACCGGCGGCGCGACCGCAGGTGCGTCACTCGTTGCCGGAGCGGCCGTCGGCTCGGTCAGGCTGGCGTATGCCAACGCAAGCCAATCACGGAGCGAGCGGCTAGGGCGCCACGAGGTCGAGAACAGCCACGACGAATCCAACTCTTTGTGAGGCGCGCCATCGGGCTTGGAATCGTCGAAGACAATGCGACCCTGGTAGCCAGTGATCTCCACCAACATCTCGACCAGGGCAGCAATGGAAACAGCCTCACCGCTGCTCAGGTTGACCACGTCGGGCGGAGCCGGATGAGTGAGCAGCGCGACGCAGGCATCGGCCAGATCGTCGGCCGCGATGAACTCACGGATCGGGGAACCAGTTCCCCATATCTGGATTTCCGGCGCCGACTCGGCACACGCCTGGCGGAACTTCGCCAACAAGGCCGAAACCACGTGCGAGCGTTCAACGTCGCCGTGATCGCCTGGGCCAAACACCGTGACCGGGATGGCGGTAATGAAATCGCAGCCGTCTTGTTGCCGGATTGCCTGGCACAGCGACACGGCCGACAGCTTGGCCGCCGCGTAGGCGTGACTGGTCGGTTCCAGTGGCCCGCTCCACAGCGACTCGGGCACCAATGGCTGCGGCGCGTTCACCGGGTAGCAGCAACTGCTGGCCAGGTAAATAAACCGCTCGGGTCGCAACTGCCGGGCGGCTTGAATCAGGTTCAGGTCGATCGCCAGGTTGGCCGCCGCCAGATCGGCAGGGCTGGTACGGTTGGTTTGGATGCCGGCCGAAACACCGCCAGCGTGGATGATGTACCGCGGGGCATGCCGCTGGAGAAACGCGTTTACGCTGGCCGCGTCACGCAGGTCGGGGGGAGCATCTTCGCCCTGGCCCGTGCCGGCAATGCGGTTGAAGCCAGCGTTACGCAAGCGGCGGACAATGGCCGCGCCCACGAGCGTGTCGGCGCCGGCCACGTAAATGCAATCGTCTGGCTGCACGAATCCCCCCTCCCTGGCAGACAACACCGGGCTCCAATCCCGGCGTTCAACTCGACGTTATGCGACCCTGGTGAGTTCCTGGAACGGCGCGATGGTTTGCGTTGCTCGACGGGCCTCCTCCTGGCCGTAATCGCGCTCGGGCTCGTAGAAGATGATCTGGCTGCCGCCCGATTCAAACGCAAATGGCACATGAACCAGCGAATCAAGGCGAGCTCTTACCGCGGCCTGCATCTCAGGCTTCACAAACAGCAGCAAGAAGCCACCGCCGCCGGCGCCGAGCAGTTTGCCGCCCAGGGCCCCGGCCGACAGGGCTTCTTCGTAAATGCGGTCGATCTTGCGGTTGCTGACCGTGTCGCTGAGGTGGCACTTAGTCACCCAGGCTTCGTGCAGCAGCGAGCCAAACTCGCTGATGTCGGTATTGCTGGAGAGCAGGGCTAGCCCTTCTTTGACCAGCCGCGTCATGGTCTTGAGCAGCCGGTAATTGCGGTCGAAGTCGTGGGCGTAGCTGGCGGCCACTTGCGACGAAGTCCGCTGGATGCCCGTATAAAACAGCATCAAA
>Ga0182738_1006189_pt1 | contig 12519 bp, 3 predicted proteins | sample eDN5th30CBELigMG_FD_128876 | JGI IMG/M metagenome (GOLD analysis project Ga0182738, IMG submission 128876) | Enriched Miracle-Growth compost microbial communities from Emeryville, California, USA - eDNA 5th pass 30_C BE-Lig MG (version 2)... ...
GAAGCCAGCAAGTTTTTTCTGGTCACTCCCTTCTCCAATTTATCCAAAAAAAATAGTCGGATCCAAATTAAGCTTTAAAAAAGCCTTTTTTGTGGATCTAGAATTTGGAAGATTTCAATGCAAATAAAAAATTTATCTGTGAAAGGAAACAGGTGATTGAAGAATAAATGTGATAATTCTACGTTGTAAAAGTTTTTTTTGTAGAAAGGTTTAGCCTTTTTTAAGGAAGAATCTGAAGTATTTTCTCCTTAGAGAACCAATGGTTTTCCTAGGGATTTAAAAGTAAAAATTCATTTTTAAAAAAGGACATATTTTTCTCTGAAATTAAATTTAATTCGGAGAAAAGAAGAATTCATGACTTTTTTTTCTCAGCGGGCTTATACCTCAGTTTCCGTCAGCATATTTTCAAAAAAATAAAAAATGGTATAAATTTGGTATGTGTTTATTTCTTTTCAGAGACATTTTTAGAATTTTGTTTGGATTAAAGAAGATAAAGTTTTTCAAAATATCTAAATAAAATAAAGAAAAAGGACGAAGCAAAACTGAACTTCTGATGTTTTGAAACTTTATCTTAATGTTCAGGAAGGTTTGAAATGAAACTTCACAAAGTTTAGTGCGAGAATACGAGATTTTTCCAAAGCCCTTCGAGGGAAAATGAATTCAAATAAAAAGATCTTTGAAAATTCATTAAAAAAAATTCGCTTCAATCTCAAGAAAAAATTACATCAAACAAGGAAAAAATTGAAATTTTGAGAGTTGGAATAGATAAACACCAAAGTTTAGGAATCAACTCAAACAGATTCTTCATGCTTTATAAAAACAAGAAAAACATTGGGTTACAAAGATATCCATATTTATGACTTTAGATATCTGACAAACTAGAATATTCTTCTTCGTCTTCCTCCTCTTCTTCTTTGACTTTTTAAGTTTCTTTGCGAATAACCACGCGCCGAATAGAAGGGATTTTTCGCAAATTTTTCTCTGCAAGAGAAATCATTTCCTTGTTGACCCATTTGCAGCTAAAGAGTAAATTTCTATATTAATTTGTAATGAAGATTTACTATGAAAAGTCAAGGTGAATTTCTTGAATTGAAGTCATTGTCTGCAAATCTTTAGTTATCCAATTCATGCCTTCTCCTGAAATACCTTCACAACTATTCTCCTTTAGACATAATTATGCTTGTGTTTTGTACAACGAAAAATCGAGAGCTAGGTATTGTAAAGGAAGCCCCTTTAAACCTTGAGTCAAGCTGTGTATTCCTTCATCCGTAACTGTAACGGATCTATTAACAAGTTAATCATCCCTTTTTCATTATTCAAAACGTTTGGAACGAAAGAGAAAGCGCTTCCAAAGAAGTAAATGGAGTCAAAACTCTGTCGAAGTTTTCTAATCCTCGATGGTTCAAACACTCCTGGTTTTTCCTGGGAGATGTTAATTGTTGAAGCTGTTGAAATTTAACCGATTGAAAGATAAGGCAAGACTCTTGAGAGAATTAATCTTTTGAAGACCTTTGATAAACATTTTTGAACAGAAATCACTCAAATCTTCAGTACTAGAAAAAAAAAATTAGATTTCGCCTCTTTTTGGTTTACTCTTTAAACCGGATATCAACAGAGCTTAAGACTGGAAGTTTTTGGAGACTTTCATTAAAACAATCCAAACCGAAACTTGTGATCTCAGAGCAGCTATTGATTGAAAAAATTTTTTGAAGATCTGATTAGTGATTACTTTTCACAGAACATTGTGAATTTTTGTAAGGAAACAAGGTTTTCCAATGCTTCGCTTAACCTTAACAGATTTGTCTCATTCATTTGATATCTACGTGCTTCGTAAGAAAGTTCTTTCGACTGCCAAAAGGGTTACGGGTGGAATTGCAAATTGATTTTTTGAAGTGAAGTCAAGAAAGCCAAAGCTTGAAAGATCTTTCCCACCCTGACCTAGAAACAATAGAAACTTTCAAGGAAGCTAAACGCTTGATTACATGAGCGATAGTTTGGAAGGTTTCATCTTCATCTTCATCTTCCCCTGGAACACCCCACCATCTAAATTGACATTATTTTCTAATGAATTTGCTAGGATTTACGGGCCCAAATCCAAAAGCAGCGTCTCTAAAGCCCTCTGTTTTTTGAAAAGTTGACGAAGAGGTTGTGCTACTTTCTCTGAATAGTTTTCCTCTCCTAGAATTTATTTTAGGACCCCTTTATTTTTCTTTTCAAAAGAAGAAGCTTACCTTCGAAACGCAGCTTAAAGTCATTAAGGCAAATCATTGCTTTCAAACCTTGAGCAAGGGACTTAAATCCTGCATTCATCGGACTAGTTATTTATTGACTTCAAGCTTTGGTATTTTTCTTACGTGAAAAGTAAGAGTTCTAAGGACCGTAAACATGATTGTCCTTTTAAATTTTCTCTGAGCTTCTTAAATTCATTCTCTGTGAGAACATCAGGATTCTGGGGACGAAGAGCTGCAGGAGAAGCTGGATCTGAGCATATTTGGGAGAATGATGTCATTCTCTTGTTATTTTTACTGACCTTGTCAAAGTCTTTGTTGATATTTTTCCATCTACCAGATTAGATCAGACCGAACTTGTGCTTCTTTTACTTTTTAACTTTTTTATCTTCTTTGTTTTCATAAATAGCTGCCCTAAAATGGAACCTCTTGATGATTTGTCTCCTCAAATCCTTCTCAATTAACTTTATTTCATCTCTGATCTATTGAATACAAAATTTTTATTTTAGAAGGAGAGTACTTTATGGAATATTTGAAATGAAGTTTGGATGTTGCCAAAGGATTGTAGCGAGGATACTGAGTTTTAAAAGATTCATTTGGATTTTTCTTGTAAGGGTTCGCTCTTGGCATAATTGGAAATATAGGAGTTTGAATTAAATTATAGGGTCAAAGGATTTTGAAAATTTAAATATTTCCCTCTCGATTTAAATTCAAAGAAATAGTTTTTTTCAGTTTTAATCACTTGCAACATTTCTCTTTTTTTCTAAAATATCTGGGAATCTTGCAAAAGGTTTCTTTTGAAAACTACAAACTGGCTCTTAACTCATCACTCACAGGAATTTCGAGATTTATATTCCAAGCTTATCACTTTTTAACCAGTAGTTAGAAGATTCAAAAGAGAAAGTTGTCCCACCTCTCACATAACTTTTTGAAAAGGAAATTTACTGCGCTCTTTTTAATAGATTAATTTCTCAATGTGTTTACAAAAGTTTAAATTTCAATAAAACAAGGAAGCAATATTTAAATTTGAGGAATTTTATAATCACTAACAATATTCATTTTCTTGACAGAAGGCATTGCCTGTAAAGCTTTGAACATATCATAAAGCTCCTCTCCTGTGATCTCCTCACACCTATCAGGAATTTAATAATAAAATTTTGGAAGAAAGTTACTCTTCAAAGTCAAGATAAACTTTTTCAAGAAGAGTCAGTGTCTTTAAGGCTTCTGTGAGATCGTTCAATCCTGTATCAGTTATTTGCGTACATCTATTCAATAAACAGTAAATTTATTGAATTTCTTACGTTGAGAAATTGAGGTCTATGTCTTGTAACCCAGAGAGTTTTTTCAAGCTTCTACTGATCCATTCAAGTCCTTCATTTGTTACCTGATTACATCTATATGAAATTTCATAACATATTTTCTGAGATAATTTACGCTGAAAAATCAAGAAGAATTTTTCGCAAAGGAAGATTTCTAAAGCTTTTACTCAGACTCTGGATCCCTTCATCTGTGATTAGCTCTCCGCTTCTTGAAATGAGAAATTATGAGGTCAGGGCTTTTATACCCGGTAAATTTCAAAGAAAATGCTTCTAAGGAGGTGACTGAGCCTAATGTCTGACTGAAACCATGTAATCCTGTATCAGTTATCTCGCTGCTCCTAGACATTTGTGAGAAAATATGGGTAAATTTTAAATCAGAAGAAGAATTTCTCTCCATAAAAATTCTTTTTGGATTTTTTCGGATGTGCTCAGAATGAAAAAAGAAATTTGATTAAACGCCATACCAAAAAATTCCAAGGTCCAGATTTTTGAGGTCCAAGAGATTGGTGAGTCTTGCACCAATTGATCTCAATCCTTTGTCTGTAATCAGGGAACACCTAAAGAAATAAATCAGGGTTTCTGAGTTTATTTTTACGAAATAAAGTCAAGAGTGAGTTTTTGTAAAGAAATCAAATCTCTTAATGAATCACTGATTGAGAGAATTCCAATGTCAGTAATCTCTTTTCTAGAGAAAGATAGATGAGATTTTCTTTTGAAGGAGAATTACGATTCGAATTTTAAAGTGAGTTCTTGTAAAGCGGTGAATTTTTTCAAGGCTTGGCTGATATTTTCTATTCCCTTATCCGTGATTTTAAACACACTGGAAAACAATGAATCTCGTTTTTTAGTTGATTCTGAGTACCTTTCGAATTCAAGATGAAGATTTCTCAATGAAGAGCAAGAGGGTAGGAGATTTAAAGCTTCTGAAATGTTGCGAATCCCTTCGTCGGTTATTTTAGGGCATCTTTTTGAAAAGGTAAGAGCGAAAATTTTGCAATAATTTAGATGATTTACGAGTCAAAGCAGAGAGAAAGATTTTGCAAGGAAACGAGACCTTGAAGTGCTCCACTCACACTTTTAATTCCTATATCTGTTATCTCAGAGCAACTAAACATAGTTAGTCAGTTTATGGGAAGGCATTGTTAAATATTCTCATTGCAATTTTTTGTCTTGAACTCAATAATGAGGACTTTTTGGATTGATGAATGATGAATTTCAACCAAATATACTTAGAGTTGGTTGTTGATATTCCGCAAATAAATTGAAAATGGGGCTTTCACTTCTTGAAAACGTTGAATATGAAGTTACCTTTGGAAGTCAAGCTTTATGGTCTGTAAATCTGTGAGTTTTTTCAGGGCTTTGCTGACATTGGAGATTCCAATATCGGTGATATACTCAGATCTATTAATCGATTAAATTCTTTTCATTAAGATTATCTTACGATTTGAAACAGAGTTGGATTGCTTGTAATGAATTCATTTTCTTCAAAGTTTGAGCAAAAGCATTAAGACCTTTGTCGGTGACTTTTTGCGGAAGGAAACTATGTCAGTGGGATAAATTTTATTGATATTCTCAAGCATTTACTTGGAGGAGTTGACTTGAAGCTTTTTGATAAAAGTCAGCCTTTTTAAAACTTGACTGACATTGTACAAATTTTCATCTTTAGCTTGTTTATAGCTAAAATTGATTGAGTGTTTTGGTGGGGAGTTTGCTTACTAATCAAATGACAAGCAAAGATTTTGTAAACAAGATTCTCGTTTTAAGCTTTGCAGAAGTCTGAAAATTCCATCCTTGGTAACCTTGTCAGAGCTATGAGAAAATTAAAATTGTTATGAGAAAGGAGCTGCATTGAAAACGGAAATTTTTTAAGGAGAACAATCAATGTCCAAAGAAAAGAAATGAAAAATCCGACTTTACCTGGAACAAACAAGGCGGATAGTTCTAAGAGTTTTGTTATATTTGGTAAGGTTTGCAGATTCCTTTAATATTTTATCTTCAAAACGAACCTCTTTTCTATTCACAATGCAAACTTATCCAAAGATAGATGTTTACCTTTCTTTTTTAATGGTAATTTTGTTGATATGTGATCTTTTAATAGACTGCTTTTTCAAAGTCTGTTGAGTCAGTTCTAATTCATGCCTAAAGATAAGCTCTGCTCCGATTTTTGTTGGAATTTTTAAAATACTTGATATAATGATTGAACTTTTTCTTCTGAAGTTGAGGAGTTGGATGTGAAAAGTATAGACTATTGTGTTGAGTAGGGTTTTCTGAGAGCATTTTGGATGTCCAAGTTGAGATCAAGAGAATATGAGAGTGAGTCTGATTGAAGATGGGATGGAGGATTTATTTCAAATTAATTTTTCTTTTCTGATAAATTGAGAATATCCTTGAAATGAATTTGCTCAAAGCCTGACAACAAACTTATGCGTGTCAATTAATGAATTAAAAAGCTTGACAAGGTGTTGTAGGAAAGTTTAGAAAAATTACTAACATTAAATTTTTCCTTTTTTATGACAAATATAAAAGATCCTTTTGGGAGAAAAATATTTAGGATTTTCGAAATCGCCATTCTCTTTCTTACAACTAGAGAACTTAAAATGGTAGTTTTAAAGCAAAGGAATTACTCATAGAAATTCACAGTAATATTTTGTCAAAACTCAAATTTTTTAAAAGCTTCAGCCAGAGAATTTAAATTTTGATTTATTATCTCTGGGCATCTAAATAAAGTAATCAACCTGTTTTTCAGGAAGAAAAGATGATTACGTATAAAAATCGAGGGTAATATTTTGGAGAGAAAAAGATTTTTTGAGATTAAAAATTTGATGTGAAGAATTTGAGATCAAGAGATCACAACAAAACAAGACTTTTCACGGCTTGAGTCATCGCATGCATTCTAATATCTGTGATCCATGCACAACTAAAAATCTTTAAAAACATTTTTTCTCTCTTTGTATGCATTGAAATTAGTCTTTAAATATCTTAAAGAAACAAGTTTTTCAAGGCTTTAAGTAACACTCTGGATCCCTGTGTCTGTAAGCCCTCCACAACTAACGATCATTATATATTTGCACTGATAAGTATTATGATCTTCAGATCTGGAAAGAGTTGATAATTATGTCCGTTTTGGTGTCGATCCACGTCCATTTTATGACATTTTTTCCGTCAAGATTTGTCAGATAAGCCCTTCCAAATCGAATAATTTTTGTGCAAGGCATTTTTTCATCAAAAATAAGGATGAAGATCAAGGCTCAGAATGAACCAAGCGAAATACCTCAAAAATAAGATGTCATGTGTTTCTAAGGCAGCGGTTCTTTTGAAGGCTCTAGTGAGAAAATGAAGTTCACAACCGGTAATTTCTTTCTCCTTATGCGCTTATTCATACTTCTGCTTTCTTTTATTTAACGTTCAAAATCAACCTTGAAAGACTTGATGGAAGAAAGTCGTTTGAATGCTTGAACGATATGACAAAGTTTTTCATCTGTAGTACTAAAATTGTGATGGTTTTGAGAGAGATGACAAAACATCAAGCGACTTCGCAAAAGTAAAACTCAGGTTTTCAAGGCAGCGTTGGAAGTTTAAGCTTTCATTGAGCTCTAAAAGCCCACTCGCAGTCACATCGCAGGTCCTATTTTGAGATTCTTTCATGAGTTTCTTCTTTTTACCTCCAAGAAAAGTGACGAAACCTTGTCAGCCTCTTGGAATATTTGATGACTTTTGAGATTTGAGACTTTCTTCAGCATACTGTCATCAGTTGAGTTTTACTTTTTTCAGCTTAGAATTGACGTTGTTTTATTTACTCTTCTACGATTAGATTTCCTTTCCAGAGAGATTGAGGCTTCTGACAAGGAATTTTTTGAGTTTCTTATCTGTCCACCTCGGTTCATGTCTGAATCAATACGGATAGAGTTTTAGTGAGGACGAGCTGAATATATGATCCAATATTTGAATCGTCTTTTCTGGGAATTTTGGAGGAAATACTCTTTTCCGTCTGGGAAATTGCATATAGATGATTCTTTTGAAACCATGAGGATTGTTATTGAAATTGAAAGAGTTGGCTAATCAGGCTGACTTGAAATTTTCCTTGAGGAGAAATTTAAAAATTAATTTGTTTTCTCACAAAATTTTATCAGTAAAACTCTAGAATCTCCCAAGATCGAATGTTTACGTACAATTTTATAAGGAGAATTCCATTTAATGATCTTTGATTAACTGAATAGGAGCCAAAAAAGAATTGGGGTCTTTGTTTTAAAATTTTATAAATCGAAGATTGGAATTGGTCAAAGAAATTTTGTTCTTGATTGAGAATAAAGCTAAAGGAAAATAGGAAGTTTTTTGAACAAACAGAAGCGAAATATTTAGACAAGAGGGAATATCCATAAAAATTAAAAGAGGATATCAACATCTTGAACAAAAGGGAATGCATTTAACTTCTCGAGTATATCAGAAAGTGCTTCTCTAGTTATTTCTCTAGAACTATTCGTTTGTTAAAATTCTTTTCGACATGATTTTACTTTTCAAGTTGGAGAGTAATTTTTCTGATGGAGGTCAGCGCTTGTAAGCCTCCATATATTGATTCAAGCCCTTTATCCGTGATTCCCGAACTATAATAAATTGAAAAGACCCATTATTTGATCCAGATTTTACGATGAAAAGTCAAGCTCAATTTTCTGTAATGAGGTAAGCTTTTCGAGAATTTGGGTCAGACTCTGAATTCAAATATCTGTAATGTAGTAATTCCTATTTTTGACGTCAAGATATCTCGGTAGTTTTATAAGATTTACCAACAGAAATCAAGCGAAATAGTTTGTAAAGAAACAAGCTTTTCCAGGCCTGTGCTTAAGATTTGAAGGCCACTGTTTGTTATTTTTGGACAACTAACAATTGTAAAAGACATATTTGCTTCTTACTTGCTGAAGTTAAGATGTAAAAATTTTAGAGGGGTGAGTCTCTCTAGATTCCTTCCAACAAAGCGCAGTCCTGCATCTGAAATCCCTTTACAGCTGACAGCGAGTTAAAATATTCGTTTTACTTTTCAAAAGAAAGTTCAAGGCCCTGTAAAGAAGGTATTCTCTTGAAAAGTTTTGTGAAATAATAAAGCCCAACTTGAGTTATTGTATCTTCCCTTTGACCTCATTAATAAACTAGGATATCTCTTATTTACACTTCAACCTAAAATTTAAAGGATTTTATTGAAGCGGCAACTCTTTTCAGAGCTTGAGTGAAATGACAAAGGCTTCTGTCAGGAAGGCTAAAATTTGGATTAGATTGGTAACAATACGTGAAGATGAACTATCCAAATTCGAAGCTAAGTCTTTGAAGAGAAGTATGATGCTTTAAGCTGTTAATAATCTTGTGGAGACCACTGTTTGTAGCACGAATCCTCCTATTTAGATTCAGATTGGATGAGATGTTTTGGAGAGAAAAGAGCTGAAAAAAGGAAACTAGGAAGGAACTTTTGTTCACCACCAACAAAGAAGACTAAATTTGCTCATCGTCTTGTTAAATTTGTTGTGTTTAGCGCATGCTCTGGGTACTTTATCATTAAGGACCACATATCTATTTCAATGAAATCAAACAACCACTTTGATGAAAGCGATTTACGCTTGATCCACTAAATTGACTTGGTTGATATGGTATCTCTTTACAGATTGCATTTTCAAACTCCGGATATTCAGTTATGTCGATAGCTGTATATCTCTGAATGATCTTGTGAGAATAGGATGATCTTACTTGATGTGGTAAGCGAACCTTTTGGTCATCTTCTGATGAGAGGGCTGGCTTGCTTCTTGTAAACTTTTGACTTGAGTATCATCTGAGATCATAATGCTTTTGTAGAGATTAACTTGCTTTCTTTCTGATGACTTGATTTTCTAAAGTACTCTTTTCATTAAGAAATAAAAAATTTTATGATTGGGGAGTTTATTAAGAGTCTGAGAATTTATGGGGTAAAAGCCCATTTCTTGAGATCTCTTTATTCTTTTGTGGAAGAGGAGAAAATTTTCACAGTAAAAACTTTTTAGACATATCACAAAATGCAGAAATGAACATTTTAATAATGATAATTAAGTCTAATTTCTTTAACAGTGGAGATTGCCATTAGACTTTTGTGCAAATTAGATATTGTGACCTCTCTAATTTGCTCACATCTAGGTAAAAACAATGAGAATTTTAATTAAATATTCTTCATTACTCTTCAAGGTTTATATGAATGATTTTCAAAGAAGGAAGCCTTTTTAGTCCGTCACCCAGGATATTCACGCTTTCATCAGTAATTCGGCTACATCTATCAAGACGTTGAGATCAAATTATTTTTTTAGAGTTTGTTTACTGTGAGAAATCAAGATCCAAATCTTGGAGGGAAGCAACCCTTTTGACTTCTGCAATGATCGATTGTATTCCCTTATCCGTTATCTTTTCAGAGCTATAAATAATATGATGTTGGTTCACTGAGTATCTCGAATTTTTACTGCGAGAAATTAAGAGAAATGGATTTTAAAGGGAGATTTTCAATGTTTTTGGTGATGACCTGCAAGCCATTATCAGTGACCTCTTGGCAGCTATACACAAATTTGAGCTTTAGAAAAGAAGAATTCTTTGCCCCGAAAATGAGATGAGAATTTTTTCGAGCGATGAGAGTCTGGAAAGAGCATGATTCACATACTGGAGTCCTTGATCAGTAATTCGGAAGCATCTAAAAAGAATGAGGAATTTCTCCAGAATAAGAATAATGATGATTTACGAATTGAAAGTGATATTGATATCTTTGAGAAAACCGAGAGTTTCTAAGGTTTCACAGATCACTTTGACACCTTGATCTGTAATATGTTCACCTCTTTTCAAAGTTGATGAATTTTTAATGTGGTTTCTTCTTACTCGCTGCATCGAATCATCATCTCCTTTACAAGTAGAAGTTTCTTTAAGCTCTGACTTAAACAATTGAGTCCAAAATCATTGATTGAACAGCAGCTATTGATTAAAAAAATAAGTTTTGATTTCTTCAAAATCATAATGGAATACTGATCCAGATCAAGGATGATTTTTTGTAAAGAAGTTAGTTTTTCAAGGGCTTCACCGAGATATAGCAGTCCGGCTTCATTAATACAAGAGCTCCTTTATGAATGATAAGTGTATGTCAAAGAATAAGATGGTTACGATTTGAAGTCCATGGTGATTTCTTTGAGAGAAGTGAGACTTTTGAAAGAGTCAATAAGGTGAATAAATCCAGCTTGAGTCAGTGGGTAGCCTCTTGAAATGAAATTGAGCAAAGGTTTAGGATGAGAGATTTACGCAAGACAGCTGATTTCAAGGTTTGATAATGAAGTAAAGGTTTTCAAGGTTTCGCCAATCTTTTGTAAACCAAAATCTGTGAATTTATCGCCTCTAAATGAAAATAAAGAAATTTTTTCCAAGGGAGGTCTTTTACGACTGAAAATCGAGATGAAGATTCTTTAAAGAATTTTGAGCTTTCAAAGCTTCACATACACTGATTACTCCTTTATTAGTGATGCCCCAACAGCTATTATTATTATTATAGTATAAGCTTGAAATTACCTACTATCTTAGATGAACGAAAAGAGTCTGTAAGGCTGTGAGTTTCTTGAGAGTCTTTGCCAGACTCTGAACTCCTTTATCTCTAATTTTATTGCACCTTGGAAGAATTATTTGAGAAATTGAATTTATCTGACGCAAGAGAAACGATTTTGAGGTTCGATAAAGAGATATTACGTGCTAACGCTTTGCTGAAAAAAGAGAGACCCTTATCACTCACATTCTCACACCTAAATTTGAAATTTAACAAGTGTAATATTTTTCATAGAAAGAAAAGCAAATCTATCAAATTGATAATTTTTCAAGTTGTTAAAAAGGCTTTTTGCTGAATTTCACAAAAATTTCATTTGCTGATATTGAAAAAATCCAAAGATAGCGTACCAAATTAAGGAGAGACCAACCTTTTTTGAGGAAGGTAATCTTCTCAAGACTTTGCTTGCCTGAGAAAGGCCATTATCTGTTATATTTTCAAACCTGAAGAATTCAATAAAACTCCAAACGATTATTCACTTTTCAAAACTGAAGTTGAGATTCTGTAAGGATGGAAATTTTTTCAAGGCTCCACAAACACCCTGAATCCCTCTTTGACTTATCTGATCAACACTAGTTTTTGGAAAGTAAGAAATGAGTCAATAGATGAAAAGAATATACTTTCTGCAATTGAGATTGAAACTTTGCATCTTTTTCGACAGCTTAGCAGTCTTGGTGAAAGCTCTGAGCATTTTGTCATCAAAGTGTATTCTTCTAGACAAATAAAGGTGAAATCATTAATGCTATCAATGAATTTTACTCTTGCGAATTGAATTCCCATTGAGAAACTTGATTTCTTTTAATCAGTTGTTTCTTTAGAGTCTTTGGAGTTATCCTTATTTTGTATCTAGATTCTCTTAGTTTTGTTGTTTTGGAATTGTTACTTGATTTGTGGCTTAAATCTTTTCCTTGAAAGTTCTTCTTCTTCTTCTTGATTCCGAGAGGTATTCTCAGTATTTTGCTTGGATTTTTTCAGACTAGAAATGTCTTGTGCTTGTGACATCATTATTTTAGGAAACTAGAGAAAGAGAAAGTGAGACGTGAGAGGCCACAGGAAAATTTTATTTGGAAATAAAATTCATTAATTAAATTTTCTTCGAAGCCAAGAGGTGATAATTCAATGAAAATCTGAGAAGAGAAGAATATTTCTCAAAGAAACAAATAAAATCTTTCAGGAAGGTTAAGGATGGTTTTTTCTGAGGTCAGGATGATAGTCAAAGCATATTTTAATGAATTTCTTGTCAATTGAGAAATATAAAGGAAATAATGTATTGGAGGATCAAATCTGATTGATGTGAATTTTCGATCAGAAGTAATCAGTCTCCTGATCTCTCATCGTTTATTGAATATGATCTTGAATTTACTCAAGGAAATTCATGATTTTTGAATTCTCC
>Ga0182738_1006191_pt1 | contig 12517 bp, 5 predicted proteins | sample eDN5th30CBELigMG_FD_128876 | JGI IMG/M metagenome (GOLD analysis project Ga0182738, IMG submission 128876) | Enriched Miracle-Growth compost microbial communities from Emeryville, California, USA - eDNA 5th pass 30_C BE-Lig MG (version 2)... ...
GAAAATAAATTTTTCAAGAGTGAAAGATAGATTAAATAGTAAAAATTTAGAAATGATTCGGATTTTGACACCATTTGAATCCTTATCATTCATACATATCGTCACCAAAATCGAAAGACTTATCATTAAAAATATTTAAAACTAATAAATATATTTTTCTTTCAATCATCGATTTATTTCATACTCTTTAAAATGCTACAAAAATGAGTCTCTCTTTCCAATCTATCATCCACGCCTTCTGCACTCTCCTTAAATTTCTCAACACTCAACATATTCAATCTCTTTGTATATTCAAATAATTCATCAATAAACTCTTCGTCTTCATCCCTTGTTGAATTCTCATATTTCTTCTTTCTAAACTTCTCGTTCAACAATGAACCTTTATCCCCCTTGGCCGCTGCTTCAATTCTCTTTTGGGACACTAAAGGTTTCTGCGTGCTCAAACTTCTAGGTTTTGCCTCCTCATCGGTTGAATCAAGACTTTCTTTTCTTTGATTCTTATGAGATTCAATGTGAAATTCTTCCGGCAAAATATCCCAACTTTTATTTACATCTCTTCCTCCTTCACTTTCCGCGGCAGATTTATCCAAGAGATTTTCAATATCATTAGGCGACACATCTGTCGAAGCTATATACTCCTTTATTAGATCAGTAACAGCATGAGAAGGGATCGTGTACAGCCCAATTGAGATAGAATAATCTCCGATTTTCAAATTCTTGAGCCAGGTGTGCTCCATAAAGGACATATTTTCTTCTTGTTTTGAAGAACAAACCGCCTCGAAATCTGTTGGCTGGATCTCAGCGAAAAGATTTTGAAGCAAGTAGGAGAATAAAGGGGTATTGACAAGGAAGCTTGTCAAAGATTTTTGAAGCAAGTACATCTTGGACATATCAACAGTCTCAAGAATTTCACTTTTACTGGCAATTTTAGACTGAGGGTTAGTTTGAATTTCAAGGATGATTTGCTCAACAAAGGCTTTGGTTTTTCGTCCAGAATTAGAACAGAAACCAAATGCTTGAGCATCCTTGCATTTCAGGTAAACATTAAAGTAGTATTGAAATCTATTGGAGCTGAGACTGTCAAGAGAGTTTCGTGAGACAAAGATGTTTCCTGACCAAGCTCGATTTAATAGCTGGAACTTTTGGTTCATTGAGGTCATTATGAGAGTAGGAAGACTCAAAACGAAATTATCAATATCCATAATACTTGGTAATCAGCAGAAACTCAATTAATTTTTTTATAATAATTGAAATTACACAATAGGATGATGATAAGAAATATTTCTTTTGAGAGATAATTAATAAATTAATTAATTCGGTATGTTTCTAATGTGATCAATAAATGAGCCAATTCATCTGATTAAATCCGAGTCTATCCCTCTCTTGGTCTCTTGTTTGTTTGGCAGCTTATTGAGGTATGAGGGAGGCTTTTTCACTTGCTTTATGATTCACAAAAAAGTAAATTACAATTCAAAAGATTTTGAATGAAAATGATTATTTCTGACAAGGGTTGATGATGAAATTTATAGAAAGGTATTCAGAATAAAATTTAGGTCAAATTCTATTCATGACGGTTTAATTTCTATGGAGTTTTCAAAGGTTATATAGTCAATTTCAATTATTTGAATTGCTCAAAAATTGATTTTGAAGAGACTCTTTTTATTTGAATAGAGAGAGATATTATGATTTATGTAATAAACCTTTGCTAAATATAAATAGATGTTTAGATATTATCTTCTTATAGACACAAATAAGTCAGCGTTCTTTCTGATTAACGCAAACGACACAACATAAAACCTCTTTAGAATTTCTTCAAACCCATGTAGCTTTCAATAGCTAAAAAGTAAAAATTAGTTTCATCAACAAACAATCCGTTACTTGTTCTGCACATGGGGCATTTTTGACTTTCCCTGTCCCTCAAGTCTTTTGCACAGTCGGAGCACAAGCACATATGTTTACAAGGAAGTACAACGGTATCAACCTTATTTGTAAAGCAAATTGTGCACTCTTTTCCTTCCCTAAAAAAATTACTCTTTCCTGGTCCAAAAAAATTCCTCATACACATCAGTTTTTTCTGAGAGATCAGAGTCAGCAATACCATAGATATCATCCAGGATATAGGTGTTATTATGAACTTGAAGTTTTTGTTTCAAAAATCTCCCTTCATATTTTCCACTTGTATATCTAAAGGTAAAATATGTGTACAAAATCTTCTTTTCAGCATTAATTCTGTCCGTCTTTGTCTCCTATTAAAAATAATGTTACACCTCCTCCTCTCCAACCAAACTTGCCATCTTGATAATCAAAGGGTAAGTTCCATTTGAAAATTTCAAAAGATCATCCTTTTTGTACAATCTACTATCAAGGATTGAAGCATGAGCTGGGAATTCTTGGTTTTTGACTTGACCAAAGACGTAAGATTTGATGGGAGTGTAACTATCAGTGTCGACATAAATACTATTACACAAGCCTAAATCTATTTCCGCTTTCAAAATTCTCATACCTTTCTGTAGTCTGATGTTCGTCAATATTATCTTTTCCATGATAAAAAATGGTAATTTCGACATCAGTCATCGAGCTAAACTTGAAAGTCAAATAGTATTGTCCAGGAGAATTTGTAGGGACCTTGCAAATTATTTCTTATTTCACAAGGAATCTTACCAAACTCACAGAATTTTTATCAAGAATAAAGTCATTCTTTATTGCGACAGCATGCTGTGAAGTCATTGGAACGTCTTTTTTGGCATATGCCTTGAAATAATTTCGCAAAGAGAAAATAGATTATTATTACTTCAGCATGATCGTCATCAGCACCAGGATATGCAGGAATACTGGAAGTGTGGCTGTAGACACCTTGTTGGTTGTTTCTAAAGTTTTGGTTGGCCATAAAATCGTGAAGAGATCTCTCTCCGGGTCTTGGACCAGAATTGTTATTTCCCATTTTGGAGTGTAATGAAAGCTTTCTATGAAGGTGTGAGTTGAACAAATAAAACTATATAATACAGAAAAGAAAAATCGAAAACGCTTGATTTTTTATGTGAAATAAATTTTTTAGTTCTTGAAGAATATTTGCTCAATTTCTTCTTTTCGAAATTTCGATTTGGGCTTCCTTCAGAAAAAGTTTTTTCTTTCTCTTTTTAATTTTTTTCAGGAAGAAAAATTTCAAGAAAAAAATATTTTCGCTTTCTGGAACAGAAATTTTACCAAAAGCAAATTATTTTAGTTTGTTACCAAGGGGCCGCCTAAATCTTGAAAATTTTTAATTTATCATCTTGGACGAGTCTGGTTTGAAAACACTCAAATTCTTCCAGAATCATGACGTCTTTGAGGGTGACTTGGGAGAAAATCTTGAAATAAAATTTTTTTGTAATTTACTCCTGAGAAAAATTTTTCGAAACTGAATATCTGGAATTCGAAAAAATTATTTGAATGGATAATGCAAAGAGATGATGTCGCGCCTTTAAACTTTATAAGAGACTCTTCCGTAAAAAGTTTCATAAAACGATGTTTTTCATCTAGATAAATTAAAAAATTGTACTGTATAACCGCTCATTCTTCAAAATATTTTAAATTCAAGGAATTCATTTGGCCTATCAAACGGATATTTTCAGACCAAAAATGTCCACAGAATTTCTCTGCTGATCCGCTTCAAAGCAGATAAATTCCGAAGCTTGAACTTGATTATATTCAAAATTTTTGTCCATTCCCGTTCCTTACAGAATAAGGACACCTTCTTTCAGAGAGTTTTCGATTGAAAAATTCAATTATTCTTCAAAATTTTTTGTGCTATGTAGTTAGTAGCTTCAACTATTTATTATTAGAAATCACAAAAATCCTTTTCCAGTATTATCATTTCTTTTCAAGCGGCGAGATTGAGTCTGTTTCTTAGAATTTCTCTAACATCAAAAACACATAACCCAATCTCAATCAGATTAAAATTTGTCATCATTTGTCACGATACAGACTTCACATCATCTCAATTCGATGATAATTGAACTAAATTGATTTTAAAATTTTATTGGTTCTTTCCTTTGAGTTTTTTACTCTGTATTTAAAATAAAAAAAATTTAATTTCTCCCTTTGCTACAATCTCCCAATGCAGAAGACGTCTAATGACTACATTAAAATTGTACTCATAGGGGATTCCAATGTCGGAAAGTCTTCTCTTATTCATCGTTACATCGAAGATAGTTACAGCCCTGACCAACCAAACACTGTCGGCGTCGACTTCTTTGCCAAAAAAGCTCAAGTTGCCGGAAAAACATACACTGTACAAGTCTGGGATACAGCAGGGCAAGAAAGATTCAAAGCAATGGTGCGAACCTATTTTAGGTCAGCTTCTGCCGCAATCCTTGTCTTTGATCTCACAAAAAGAGTCAGCTTTGATCATATTACTGGCTGGCTCGATGAAATTCGAGAAGACCTTGAAGCAAATACTCCTGTTTTGCTTGTGGGAAGCAAGGCTGATCTTAAAGAACATAGAGTTATAACAGACTCAGCTGCGAAAGCTTTGGCAGACCAAAAAGGTTTATTATATTTTGAAGCTTCTGCAGTGAACTCACAGAATGTTCAGCAATTATTTAGAGTTGCCATTGAGAAGGTTGTTGAAGGATATTCAAGCGCGGAAAAAAATGATGGTGAAAGAAGTACTCGCGGTGGGTCTGTAATTGATTTAAATGTTAGACCTAAAGGAAAGGATAGTAAACATGATAAAAATGCAGGCAATGGATGTTGTGGATTTTAAGTTCTTCATGAACTTTATTTTGTTTAAGAATTTATTGTTTTTTTGTTTTCTAATTACATGATGCTTGGAGGTGTATTCAGCGTTTCTTTTCTCCATTTATTCAATTTAATTCATAATCGATTTGAAATTCTCATAAAAATTTAATAAAAATTCACAATTAACTCTATGAAACATATTTTATTGATATGAAAATCTCATTAAATGGAATGTTTTGTAGTTTCATCATGAACTTTATAAACTTTTTTCAGTATTTGTTCCAATTCTTTCGCTTGCAAAGGTTTATTGATACATCCACTCATCCCAGCTTGCTCACACAATTTATCGTGCTCTTCAGTACGATTATTAGCTGTAACTGCAATTATCGGACATTCTGCCACCTCCTTATCCTTCATCATCTTTCTTAAAATCGCTGTTGCTTCATATCCATCCATTACTGGCATCTGACAATCCATCAAAATGACCCTAAATTTAATCCCATTTTCTTCATACTCGACAATTTTTTCAATTGCATCTTTTCCATTCATAGCCGTTTTTATCTGATATCCTCGTTCTTCCATTATATGACTTGCCACAATCAAATTAAATGGATTATCATCCACCACTAAACACCATGGCTTCTTACTTGAAATCTCATCTTCTTTGAGATTTTTTTCACGAATGATATTTTGTGTTTTCCAGAAACGTTGAGTATCAAGAATTTTATTTCTAACACATTTCTCCATTCTCAGCTCATCAAGCTCTAACGAGTCTGATGAAGCCATCTTAGAATTTTTAATTTCTGGCCCAAATGTCGATCTTTTATTTGGGAAATGAGGTTGTTGAGTTTGAATGGAGACTGAACGAGATTTTGTGTGGAAACTGATGCGATTCATAGTGTGTCGACTCACTTTTTCGATAACTGGAATGCCTTTTTCCTCCTCCAGATCCTGGGTACTTACATTTTCAAATGATATAGCACTTAAATCATTCGAACAAACTGGCGCTATTTGATCTTGAATGGTAAAGGAAAATTTACTTCCTTTATTTGGCTCACTCTCTACACTTATTCCTTTTCCATTTATTGACGGATCTAATAACATTGCCAGAGTATTTGATATTGTCAGCCCTAAACCGACTCCGTTAGTGTTAATTTTCTTGTCTTCTTGCTCAATTTTACCAAACATTTTGAACAATTTTTCTTGGTCCTCTTTTCGAATTCCAAGTCCAGTATCAATAATGCTAAACTTTATTTTATGTATTGTATCTACTGGTTCGACTTTTATCGTTACTCCACCTTCAAAAGTAAACTTGAAGGCATTTCCAAGCAAATTGATAATAATCTGACTCAATCTGTTACGATCTGTCATGATGTATCTTGGCAAACTCTTATCAACGTCAATTTTGAGATAAAGATTTTTCATGACGCAGAAATAGTCAAACAAAGATTTTATATCCATCAAAAATTCCCATAGCCCAATTTTTGAATAAACCAGCTTCAACTTATTATTCTTAATTTGTGAGAGATCCAAAATTGAATTGACTAAATTCAACAGCAAAATGCCACTGTTATGACAAGCGTCGATGTAAGGAATTGCGTCCTGTTGTTTTATTGTCTTTTTTACAATATCAAGCAGTCCCAACATCCCATTTAGTGGAGTTCTCAACTCATGGGAAACAGTAGCTATCACCAAATCTTTATTTTTATCCAAAACTTTGAGCTCAGAGATTTTTCTTTGGTTGGTTATGTCATCAAGAACAATAGCTAAAGATTCACTTCCATCCCACATAAAAATAAATATCTTGATTTTAAATGTTCTTCTTCCTTCATCATAAATATCTGATTGACTATTTGAGGAAAGTTTCTCGCTTCCTTTAGAACTGCTATCAACGACAATGCTGTTGTTATTCCTGGGAGTATTTGCTTGTCTATGAGACATCAAAGAATCTCTTGCGCTATTACAATGGTTCTTATCCAATTGCTCTTCTTTGAGTTTTTTGCTCCCCCTTTTATTTTCCAAATAATTCTTTACTTCTCCTAAAAATCCCTTCTTCTTAGCAGGAGACTTTGTTTTTGTAGGACTCACTTTTTCAGTACAAAGTATTTCTTGTTGTATTTTGTTCTCATCTTCAATAACCTGTAAGCTAATAGACCCTAATACCCTCAGAATCTCCATTTTCTTAGAACAATGCAGCATGAAACTTGATAAAGTTATTGGGCCACTTGTACTCTCGTCTTCTTGATATTCTAGCTTCTCAAATAGAGATTTTTGCTTTTCAAAAGTTTCTTTTTCAATAAACAAATTGTCCTAAGCATTATTTGCTTGCGTTTTCTTCGAACGCCCAAAAGCTCTTTTGTAAGCATTGTTCATGTAATTGCATGCATCATAAGCGTTTGTAAATATCGCTAGAGGATTGGGGAAATACGAAGTTATCAAATGTTTAAACTTCAAAACATCCTTTCGCGATTTGTACAATGAGTCAAACAAAACTCTCTCATCTCTTTCATTCAGAAAGCAAAATGTAAGTGTCACAATCTCCAGAAAGACCACATTTATCGTTAGAAAGACTTCAGTCATCCCCAAAACTGTGAAATTCACAATCATGACACTTGCATGGATCAAAATCATAAACTTAAATTTGATTATATTGTAACCCATCAGCCTGGTAATATATGCAAAGGCAAATCCCATGTAAAAATACTCCATCGCAGCACTTTCATCACGAGAATTACCCAAAATTGTCCTGAAAACTGTTATTAGCAAGCTCATTATAAGCACCAGGTAGATTGAAAGGGCACCCTCCAAGAATTTCTTGAGTTTTCGCCCACAGAAAAATAGTATTAAAGATAATCCAACAAATCCAACCACAATGTAACTTTGGAGGTAGATCCCCTTGGAGAGATACCTTGCGACGTGAAGACCAAGAACGATACTTAAGGCTCCACATAAATACTAATGAAATAAGAAAGGTGAATTGTTTAAAGAGAAAAATTTTTAACATGAATTTTGACAAAAACTTACTGTAAATAGAGAACCAACTAAAGGAGCTTTGATTTGTTCATATTCCTTTTCTTCGTCTGAATCCTGAAAATGGATCTTGAGAGCAGAGGAAATTTGTTTGAAAGCTTTCATCATCATCATGACTTCTGAAAACTTTTGTCAAAAGAAAAATTTTATCTATTTATTTATGATTCAACTGATGAACTCCCAATTTCCAAAGATAGAAAAAGCTTTAAAAAACCAGTATTAATACAGCCTTTTTTTCTTCTCAAGAAACTCCATGTCATGGATGATCTGTATACCCCTGAAAGACATTTGATCGGAGATTAAAAGGTCCTGGAAAAGCCTGAGAATGCCCTCAAACCTCGATGAATATCTTGATTTTCCTTGCCTAACTGAGGTCTTGAGAAGGGAAGATAAGACAGCGAAAAAGTGATTCTCCATTGAATCAACTTTCTCTATTCACGAGCTGGCTTAGCAAAAACGAAAAGAGCAGGTGTGAATCTCATTTTCTTGAGTATTTAAAATCACAGTTGGATGATTATCATGCTGAATAAAGTTGTACTGACTCCAAAATTCTAATTAATTAAACTTTAATTTCTCGAAGGAATTTTTTTCCTTTTCCGTTATGTGGACACAAAATCTATTCCCATCGACTGGTCTGAAAGATGGATAAATTCCAACACATTGTGTTCCCCACAGTTGAAAGATCAAACTTGAGGCATGTTTTGACTGAATGGGGAACAAAAATCATCGAAAACTGTTAAAGAAAGGATTGAATCTTTTTCAATGAAATTAAAACTCAAAAGTTTCAGAATATTTTTTTCTTTTTCGAAAAAATCAATGCTAAATTAACGATATTCGTCAAGGCTCAACAACTCTGTGAATGTTAAGTGTGAATATTTAAATAACTCTATCTTAGATGATTCTAAAAAATTCAAAAACTCGGATCAATTTGAGATCAGCTTTTAAATTCAACATCAAACATCCTGGAGTTGACGAGTTTTTTTTTTGGCTTCAAGGCGACGATTGATTTCTTTGGACTGCTTCAGACATTTAACTTCAGCCGAATCTGTCCATTACTAATGACTTGAATTAATTCCCATCTGAGGATGCCAATGAGCTGAATTCTGAAATTTTATTCGGTGAAAAAGTAATCTTTGAACATGATTGCGTAAAATGAAAGCCAAAAAAAAAACTCCTTTTGATAAAAGAAGATTCTAAAAGAAAGAATGCTCCGTCTCCATAATTTTTTTCCTTCAAAAGGCTTTCAAAAGAACAACAAGTCGTCATGATAGAAAGTCTGTTTTATTGTAAATATATTCATTCATATGATATGGGGTATTATTTTTTGAAGGTTTTCCTTTTGGGGCAAAATTTCCGAAAAACTCTTTTTGAAAAATGAATTTTGAATCGTCAATGATGAAATACTGAGAAATCTGTGAATTCTTTTTGGAAAGCTTTTCTTACTTCCGTAGTTCTGGAACTTCAATCAAAAAAAAAAAAAATTCCAAGGAAAGAAGGAAAATGTTTCTCCCCACCACCAACTTCAAAAAAAAAAAATCCAAGTTTTTTTTCATGGCTCTCATATGAAATTTCTCAGATTCTGAAAATTTCCAGTTCAACTTTTAAAGAAATTGTTTGAGATGGACAGAATTTTTTACTTGAATTTGAAAAAAAATTCAGGCTCTGACATGTTTACTTTTTCTTGAAAAAATTTAAGAATTTTTTTGGGGAAATTTTCTTCGAATTTGAGCCATTTCAATATGATTCCCTTTTCACTAATCAAAACAAGAAGAGGACAAAATTTTGAATGGACAAAAACTTTCAAGAAAAATTATTCTGTTGCTTTATTGATGAAATATTCCATCTTTTCGATGAGTTCATTCATTTGTTGTAAAATTGAATGAGATTTGAAAAAAATTGATTCTAATTTTTCTTTCGAGAATTTTATAATGGAAATTTTTATTGCATCGAAAAAAATTGTTTATAATTTTTTCCAAGAAAATTTCAGTTCTCCTCTCATGTTGATCCATTTTTGAAAAACTCTCTCATATCTATCATTCAGTTTTTTTTTCATCATTTCAGTGAGTTTAAATTACACAATTATTCAGATGATAAAGAGCTGAATTTTGGAGTAGCAAAAAGAAAAGAGTCTTCCTTGGCCAAAAAACATTTCTCTGGATCGGCCTAGTTCAGAAAGTTCAAGAAATCTGGTTTTTATGAAAAGGCTATTTCTCAAGTTTTCGCGAAATCAAAATGCCATCTTTGCATTTTTAAAATCACCTTGAGAATTATTAGAATCAAATTCTTTCAAGGACATCATTAGAAACAAACTCTTCCCAGATGTGTTCTTACACTCTCTCAGAAAAAGTAATTCAAACATATTTTAATCGACAAAATTTTCAATTCATGTAATATGAGCCTCATCTCAAGAGAAGGTAAATTCTTCTTCCCTTCCTATTTTTTTTTCTCGTTGAAAAATCTTCTGATGAAAAAAAAATATTTCAAGTGAAAGACCAAAAAATATTAAGCAACTTGTCAGAAAAATGAATTTGTAGTTTTCTTTGGAGTTTGGAAAATAAATTCGAAAGTTCCAACTCAGTTATTCCTACTTCTCGAAATGGACTTTGCCTGACCTTAGAAATTTTTTTCAGTAGAAAAATAGTTTTTGAATTTTTTCAATTAGTCCTTTCTAAACTGGAACTGGAGGATATCTTTACAAAATTAAATGATGATTTCAGTTTCAATTCTAAGGAGACAATTTGCCCTTTATCAATCAGGAAAGTAATAAAAAAGCTGCTCACTACAATTTTCCAGTGTCAAGGCATCTCTCTCAAAACAAACCAACTCAATTAAAATCTGTAAGTTCAATAAAATTTTGGTTCTTAAATTTAATTGTATCTTTCAAATTAAATCCTGATAACATTATCTTTCAGCATGTATCTGAATTTCTGCTTACCTCCTTTCATCTAACAAAAAGGGAAAAAAATCACAGTAATACTTTTTCCATTCTCAACAAATTTCCCAATATCGTTTCAAAACTCTCTTTTGCTGACCACCATTACTGAAATGATTCTTCTACTTAATTAGTTAGGTCTAAAGACTTTTTACTGATTCTTTTCATTCACACTTTTATTTTCTTCGAATTTCGACCAAGAACTGAACAAAATAACCTCTTGAAATCCACAAAGCTTCCAACTTTTCCATATTTTGTTTTGACTATGATTTCATAAGAAACCTCAATTTTTACAAACCAGAAAAAAAAAATCCTTCCTTTAAAAGTTTTCTCATAGATACGATACTTTTATCAACTTATTCAGCAGAAAACTTTCATCTAATCATTCAAATACCATCATCTTGCTTGATTCCTTCTTTTCACCCAAAAAATCAGTAACATAATGATTGGTTTTGCAAGAATCTTTTCTCATTAAAGAGCTTTGGTTTCGTCAGAGTATTTTCGTTTCGGCTGGCCATTTAAAATAAATATTGGGTTGGGCCAAATTTTGGTTCGTCAGGTAGTTTAGATTTGAAATTGCAAATCCTTAACTCCCCAAAATTAATCAAGAGATAAAATTTGAAATTTTTGAGTTCAGAAAGCAAAATTCATCCTCCAGTATTTTTTTGAATCTTTTCTCAAAAGTTTTTCTTGTGACATTTCTTTCGAGAAACAATGGCATCCCGGACCTTTTTCTTATCTATATTCTAGCTCCGAAAGAGCTTTCTTTAAACACTCAAGATACCACAATTGATTAATGGAAACTACATTTTTAATTTAGATCCTTCTTATTAAGATAAATGAAAAACTAAAATTAAAAGATTTTCAATTTTATTAAAATGCAACGTATTTCAAAAAACACAAAAATATTTTGTGGATTTTAATTTTTTTAAAATACCTTTCTAGAACTTCCACACCTTCTTCTTGCGTTAATTGCTGTATTGAATTCCTTCTAGATTTCCTTCCATCTCAAACTCCTTTGATTTTTCTGAATTAACATGAATGAGTATTTTCATCGCTCCAATATGATATTTCATGTTATTGATGAGAAACAGAGTTGCCTAATAGACTTCTTTTAATTGAAAGGAGATCAAAAGAAATTTATCCTTTCTCTGGTCTCTCCTAAATATTCTCCTTTTCTTATGATCAAGCTACAAAACCCCATCCCGATCGCCCTTGGAATCCAGTAAATTCAGAAGGAAGGAGAAAAAGACCACATCACCATATCCAAAGATATAAAATCAGTTTAATCAAAAATAAGTTATAATCGTTTAAATTTTTGTGAAGAAAATCACAAGATGCATAAACCGAGATTCAAGTGGATTATCCAAAGTGTCGTTGACTCACTTCGAGTTGATGAAAAATTTGCCGAGGTATCCATCTTATTTTTATTTCTATGACCAAACCCCCCCTCCTTAATAGGATAATCTCAAGCAACCTAAAAACTTTCAAATGATCGATGACTTTTTGGCAGGCAAGGGTCCCCAAACTGTCTTTATTTACTACTACAAACACCAAGACGCTGATGGCACAGTGTCAGATTACCACTATGATAATATCCTCTTTGTGACTGACGGCGAAAATGAAAAACTTAGAGATAAGGCTGTCTATTTCTACAGAAATCTCCCTGAAGGAAAGGCCGTTAACACTGAGCAACCATGCGATCATGAAGTCCTTTTCGGTGAATTGTTGCCCAACACTGTTATTCAACTCGACAGTTTGGTCAATAATGTTTATGAACCTTTGATCCAAGCATTGGATATTCAAGATTGGGGTGAATGTGAAGAAGAGTCAAGA
>Ga0182738_1006192_pt1 | contig 12517 bp, 11 predicted proteins | sample eDN5th30CBELigMG_FD_128876 | JGI IMG/M metagenome (GOLD analysis project Ga0182738, IMG submission 128876) | Enriched Miracle-Growth compost microbial communities from Emeryville, California, USA - eDNA 5th pass 30_C BE-Lig MG (version 2)... ...
AACGCCTCATCGGCCTGCTGGCAAACCGGGCACACGATGGCCGCGAGTCCGTTGCCACTGTCGCGATCGCGGCTCTGGTCCGCATCGCACAAGCGGGCGAAGCAGGCCGCCGGCTTGTTGCCCAGGCGCTCCCTGCTTTGCAGTGGGAAGATGCGTAGGCCGGGGAGTTCGGCAGCCAACTGCCATTGCCAAAGATGGCCCGATTGTGGCATGGTGAGCGACCGTTGAGCGGCTGCTCACGGCGGCAGCATCAGGGCGAACTGAGACCTGCGTAGCTGCGGCGTTCCGCCGCGGTAGCGATTGCCTGAGCTTGCTTTCCCTAGGCGGCGTCCTGGCTTTCACCGACGACCTGTCGCCTGTGACCAGGACAAGCCACGGCTTTCCACGGCGACAGGCCGTCTGTGGCCATTCCGCCTGGACCTCGGTCCGAAGGACGAAGTCAGTTACCCCGCTGCCGCCGTGAGCAGCCGCTTGCGCGTTCTTACTCTGGCAAGCTCTCGCTCCCCGCCACTGAGGTTCCATGGCTTGGCTTGGATGGATTCGCCGGTTACTCGGCCAAAAGCCTGTTACCGATCGTGCTGCCAGTCGCGGAACCGACCGCCAGCAGGCCGCTACCTGTCCGCGCTGCGGTCGCCGATTGCGGTCGCACCGTGCCCGGCAATGCATGAACTGCGGGGCCTCGTGGCATCGACTCGATGAATCGGCCGCCTTGTCATCGCGCCGCAGCCTGGCCGACGATTGGTCCTTTACGCCGCGCAGCGGGTCGGGTTCTCTCACGCCGGCCGCGGCACGGCTGCTGGAGACCTCGTGGGGGCCGGAACTGCTGCCGCCCACGACCACGCGCGAAGCACTGGACCTGGGCACGTTAGCACCGCCCGCATCGGACCGTGCGCACACAGCGCGACCCGCAAAACGCAAAGCAACTGCCACCACCAAGAAGAGCCCGCACGTAGATACAGAAACCAGCGACACTGCGCCACCGTCCAAGCCGGGGCAATCTTTGGCGAGCTGGCGGTACCTGGGCCGCGGCGTCTCGCGCCACTTGAGCGAGTGCATCAGCGACACGGCACGTCTGGCGGAGTTGGAACTGCCAGAGCTTCATACGGCCGACGATGTGGCGGCCGCGATCGGCATTGAGCTGCACCGGCTGCGCTGGTTGTGTTGGCATACGGCGGCCACGCCCCGCCCGCACTATATCGCCTTCGAGGTCCCCAAGCGGAGTGGCGGCACCCGGCAGTTGGCGGCCCCGCATGCGCAACTGAAACACTGTCAGCAGTGGATTTTGCGGAACATTCTCGACCGCGTGCCCACGCATGAGGCGGCCCACGGCTTTGTCCGCGGACGTAGCACGCTGACCAACGCAGAGGGCCACGTCGCGCAAGAAGTGGTGGCCAACCTCGACCTGAAGGACTTCTTTCCGTCGATCACCTTGCCACGCGTGGTGGGCATCTTTCGCAGCCTGGGCTATTCACCGGCGGTGGCTGCGGTGCTGGGGCTGCTGTGTACGGAATGCCCACGCCGCAAGGTACAACTGGAAGGGCGGACCTGGCACGTGGCTACCGGACCGCGTGCGCTGCCGCAGGGAGCCTGCACCAGCCCTGCCCTCTCCAACCAGGCTGCCCGACGACTCGACCGCCGCCTGGCCGGCTTGGCGCAGCGGCTAGGCTGGCATTACAGCCGGTATGCCGACGACCTGACGTTCTCGACCACGGCCGCCGCTGATCGCACCGCCTACCTGTTGGCAACCGCGCGGCGGATTGCGGTGGAAGAAGATTTTGAGGTCAACGAGGCCAAAACCCGGGTGCTGCGTCAGAACGCCTCGCAGCGCGTGACCGGCGTGGTGGTCAACCGCCGCACCGGTGTGCCGCGGAAGCTGGTTCGCCGCGTCCGGGCTATTCTGCACCAGGCCCAGCAAACCGGGCTGGCGGCCCAGAACCGCGATGGCCGCCCCGACTTCCGCCGCTGGCTGGAAGGCACTGTCGCGTATATCGCGATGGTTAACCCCCAGCAGGCCGCGCCGCTGCAACAGGCCCTGGCCCAAGTGAAGGCCGCCGAACAGGCCAGGTAGTCGCCGCACCCACCATCAAAAGCCGCAAAATAGCGGCATTATCTGCATCATTTGCCCAATCGTTGCAACTGCTCCCCCGCCCCTGAGCGGCTGGCCGTCGGTGCCTTGTTGGGTAAGCTAATGTGACCAGGGGCAGACGGCCGCCGTCCTTGTCCGGCTGCAGGCATACACTTAGAATCTACCGTCCGCCCGCACAGCCAGCCCCGCACAACGGTGGGTGCCGCCGGCTCACCTCGTAGCGAAGGATCAAGCCATGCTTCCGCGGAAACCATTGTTCCCAAACGTTATCGAGATGAACCACCAGGCGGGCGAGATCCTCGGCTGCAACGTTTATCTTGTATACGACGACCAGGATTGGCTGCTGATCGACGTTGGTTTCGACGACACCGTCGACGAAATCATCGAGCTGATCCGGCGGATGGATTTCCCGTTGTCGAACTGTAAGACGCTGATCGCCACCCACGCCGACGTGGATCATATCCAGGGTCTGGCCCGGGCCAAGCAGCTGCTTAAAACGTCGACTACGTCGCACCGGCTGTGCGCTGAAACCCTGGCCAGCGGCGATCCGATCCGAACCTACGCTTCCATTCCGGCCCAGAACATCAGCATGGAGATGCCGCCCATCAAGATCGACCACCTGGTCCAAGATGGCGACATCATCGAGGTAGGCAACCTCAAGCTCGAGGTCTGGCACACCCCTGGCCACACCGATAGCCAGCTTTCGTTCCGGATGGGCAACCTGCTATTCAGCGGCGACAACATTTACCGCGACGGTTGCGTGGGCGCTATCGATGCCCACCACGGCAGCAATATCGAGGACTTTATTCGGTCGCTGAAGCGAATCCGCGACAGCGATGTTCAATGGCTGCTGCCCAGCCACGGCCCGATCTTCGCCAAGGACGACGAACTGCTCGACAAGACGATCGAGCGGCTCAACGGCTACCTGCACATGGCCGACTTTGGCACCTGCATGAAAGATTGGCCGCTGATGGACGAGTTCGAGCGCGAACTGGAACAGGGCATCCTGCCTGAAGGCGTGGCCGAGAGCCAAAGCCAAAGCTAGGTGCTTTGCCGCGGTGCCTGATCGTGCCGCGTGGCCGTAGCCCAGCCGGTAAACGGTGGCCTGGGCGTCGATGCCATCGGCGCTGGTTTCCCGCCCCCTGCCTTGGCAGGCAGCGGCGGCTCTGGCATCCTAGCAGCTTTGCCCACCCCCGTTTCCTGGCCGCGTGAACTCTCGATGGATTTCCTTCAACTCGCCGGCAAGTCGGTCCTGGTGACAGGCGTTGCCAACCGCAAGAGCGTGGCCTGGCACGTGGCCCAACTGCTGACGGCCGCCGGAACCAAGGTCGTTTACTCGGTCCGCAGCGAAACCCGGCGCGAAAGCGTGGCCCGACTGCTGCCCGAAGGCACGCCGATCTACGTGTGCGATGTTGAGCACCAGGACCAGATCGACGCCTTGGGCCAAACCCTCGCCCAGCACCATGCCCCGCTGGCTGGCGTGCTGCACTCGATTGCCTTTGCGGATTACGCCCAGGGGCCCGTGCCGTTTCACGAGACGCCCCGGCAGGCATTTCTGAGGGCAGTTGATATTTCGTGCTTTTCGCTGGCAGCCCTGGCAAACGCATTGCGGCCGGCCCTGGCCGACGATGCTTCCGTGGTCACGGTTTCCATCTCCACCACGCGAATGGCGAGCGAGAACTACGGCTTCATGGCCCCCGTGAAGGCAGCCCTCGATTCGTCGCTGGCGTTCCTGGCCAAGAGCTTCAGCCAGTTTTCGCGGGTGCGTTTCAACGCTGTTGCCCCAGGTTTGCTCAAGACCTCAGCGTCGGCGGGCATCCCAGGCTACGTCGACAGCTACCTGTACGCCGAACAAGCCACGCTCCGCAAACAGGCGGTGCGTACGGAAGAAGTGGCCGCGGCCGCCGCGTTTTTGCTTAGTCCGGCGTCGTCGGGCATCAACGCCCAGAACATCGTGATCGATGCCGGCATGAGCGTGAACTACTTCGACCGCGACCTGGTTCAACGCGCCCTCCGCGATGATCCACCCGCCGGCCAATAAGCCGCCGCTTAAAACACTGCTGGAAACCGCGCCCCCATGACCGCCTCTGCCTGGGAACGGCTCAACCGTCGCATCATCGCCTGCGAGCGCTGCCCAAGGCTGCGCCACTATTGCAGCGAGGTGGCGGTGGTCAAACGCAAGGCGTTCCTCGACTGGGATTACTGGGGCCGGCCGGTGCCCAACTTCGGCGATCCGCAGGCCAAGATTCTGATCGTGGGCCTGGCTCCCGCGGCCCACGGCGCGAATCGCACCGGCCGGATGTTCACCGGCGACCGCAGCGGCGATTTTCTGTACCGCGCGCTGCATCGAGCAGGGCTGGCCAATCAGCCACACGCGGTGGATGCCAACGACGGTTTAGAGCTTACTTCCTGCGCGATCTCGGCCACCTGTCACTGCGCGCCGCCGCAGAACAAGCCCACCCGCGACGAGATGCAAAACTGCTCCATCTGGCTGCGCGAAACTTTCGACCTGGTGCCGGCCCGGGTGTTTGTCGCATTGGGCAGCATCGCCTTCTCGGCCGTGATCGATGAAGCCCGGCGGCGCGGTTGGTATACCGAGCGGAAGCGGCCCAAATTCGGCCACCAGGCGATTGTTCCTTTGGCCGATGGCCGCAGCCTGATTGGCAGCTATCACCCCAGCCAGCAAAACACGTTCACCGGCGTGCTGACCGAGGCCATGTTCGATGCCGTGTTTGCCCAGGCGGTACAAGCCGCACAAGGCTGAAAGTCACCGCGGCTTCTGCGACCGCACGCCGTCAGGCAAGGTCTGCTGCTAGCGGCGTCACTATGCCAGCGTCTCCCGCTGCCTTTGGTCAATGGCCGGTTTTTACAAGGCATGCGAGTTTTTTTCCTGCCGCTTGGCAAACATTACAACGGCAAGGTTAGTTTGCTGGTAGCAACTGGCCAGAGGCCATGTCGATACGCGTTCACAAGCCTTTGACAGACAATGACTTGCGATCTTTCTTGTCGTTAGTGCCGCAGTCACCACCTGCCTTTGGCATCGCCCTTGCTTTTAGGCGTGCCGGTCGCAGCCCAGTCGCGACCGCAACCAAGGCGGAAAGCTAGGACGCACCGCCGATCCCGCATACTAGAGGAGCTTCCAGGATGGACCACCAACACCGGCTGATGATGATTCGCGACCTGCTCGACCGCCTCAGCGATAACACCGAAGCCTGGGAACGGGCTGACTCGCACTCGGTCAACTACTGGGAAAAGAACATCCGCCGCGACATGGCCGAACTGCGTCGCATGTGTGCCACCATCCGTAGCGACCGCCGCCAAGGTCTCACTCCGGCCCACGAAGCCGAGCGTGCCGTACGCCCTCGCTAACCGCAGAAGGGCGCTAAAGGACACGCTGCTGTCCCAAGATGCCTGCCGGCTAGCCCGCGCTACCGGCAATCGCCACAGCGGCCCTTGAGCAGCACCTCGGTGACGTCGAGCGCCAACGTGTCACCGGCAGACGGTTGAATCTGCAGGTCGACATCGTCCAGGCATTTCACCTTGCCGCAGGTGGTGCAAAGAAAGTGGGGATGAACTTCTTCGTCCCGGGCGGCTTCATCCTGGCGTTCAAAACGCCAGACGTGATCACCCAAGTCCAGTCGCAGCAGCAGCCCGCAGTCTGCCAACTCCATCAAACAGCGATAGATGGTGGACTTATCAAATCCGCGGGGCACAAGCTCCTCGGCCACCTCGGCGTGGCTGAGGGGATACCGGGCATCGGTCAGATGCTGCAACACGGCGATCCGGCAACTGGTGCAGCGCAAATCCTTGGAACGCAGCAGTTCGCGCGCAGATTCAAGTGATAATGAAGCGGGTTGGGAATTCATTTCACTGGGGTGCAGCCCGACCTCCTCATCCGGTGCGGCAAAACCGGGCCTAGCGTGTGCGACGTGGCCCCAGGTTGGGAGTTGGCAGCAGTCGATTGCTGCCGCCGCACACGTCCAACCAAGCAGAATACCAGACGGCGCCGGGGCAGGCAATTCGCCGTAAGGTGCGGCGAGAGCGCCCGCATCAATGGGCTAGTCGTTGGATTCACGCCCGATCAGCGCCGCCCGATCTGTTCCCGCGCCCCCGACCACGCGACTGGCAACTTGTTCGCCATGGGCTGGCCCATTATCGTGTGGGCAGCACTGCCCGCTGCGGTTTCGTCGCAGATGGGGTGGGCGCACTAGGGGGAATTTTCCACGCGCTCGCGGCCTTTATCGCCGCGGGCAATTGCGCACGATTGCCTCGGGGGAACACCGATGGGATTGCAAATCGTTGGCTGCTTGTTGCTGGTCGCCGTCGCGGCATGGGGATGCCGTAACAGCGGCCAAGGATACGAGGAAGGCAAAAAGAACGTCGTCCTGCTCCGCTACAAGCAGGGCAGCGAGAGCACTGAGCAGCGAGAGCGAGGGTTCCTCGAAACGCTCGCCAAGGAATACCCTGACATCAACGTGATGCTTTCGTCGGAATACGCCGGCACCACTCAGGAGTCGGCCCTGGACAAAGCCCAGCAGGTTCTCAACAAGTACGGCGACAAGGTCGACGGCATCTTTGCCGTGTGTGAACCCAACGGGGTTGGCATCTTGCGAGCCCTGGAGAACGCCAACCTGGCCGGCAAGGTCAAGCTGGTTACGTTTGATCCCAGCCCCCGACTGATCGAGGCGATGCGCGAACAAAAGGTCCACGGCATCATTCTCCAGGATCCGTACCGGATGGGCTACGAGGCCGTGCAGAGCCTCGCCAAGCACATTGCCGGCGAAGAAGTCGAAAAGTACATCGACACCGGCGAGTATGTCGCCACGCCGGAGAACATGGACGGCACCGACGAGAACGGCGCCGACATCAAGCAACTGCTCAACCCGATCCAGTTCACCGACGAACTCAAGGCCCAGCCCGAGGAAACCAAGCAGACGTTTGCCGTCATTCCCAAGGGCACCACGCACGAGTTCTGGAAATCGGTCCACGCCGGCGCCGAAACCGCGGCCCAGGAACTGGGCGGCATCGAGATCATTTGGAAGGGGCCGCTCAACGAGGACAATACCGAGGAACAGATCAGCATCGTGCAGAGCTTTGTCGCCCAGAAGGTAAGCGGCATCATTCTGGCTCCCAACGATTCCAGCAGCCTGGTCCAGGCGGTCAACGAAGCCAAGAAGGCCGGCATCCCGGTGGTGATCTTCGATAGTGGTCTGGATGATCCCTCGGCCTATGTCACCTACGTGGCCACCAACAACTACGAAGGCGGGGCACTCGCCGCCCGGCAAATGGCCAAGGCGCTGGGCGTGGAGGCCAAGGCTGGCCAACGGCCTGCCCAAGAGGAACCGGCGCCGGCCCAGTAACGGCTGATACGGTTCCACAGGTGCAACCGTTCACGTACCCGATTGCTGATTCGCCCATGGCAACGCAAGCCCCGGCCGCGGCGTCACCGCTGCTTTCCATGACCGGCATTTCCAAGCGGTTTGCGGCCACGCAAGCGCTCAAGGACGTGTCGCTGGAGGTCCGCCGCGGCGAGGTGCTGGCCCTGATCGGCGAGAACGGCGCCGGCAAAAGCACGCTGATGAAGATTCTCAGCGGTGCCCAGCGGGCCGACGAAGGCACCATGCAACTGGATGGCGTGGCCTACCAGCCCAGCGGACCGCACGCGGCGCGTTTGGCCGGCGTGGCGATGATCTACCAGGAATTGAACCTGGCGCCGCACCTGTCGGTCGAAGACAACATCATGCTGGGCATTGAGCGGCACTCCGTGGGCTGGGTACGGCGCAGCGTCCAGCGCCGCGAAGTGCGCGAAGCCCTGGCCCGCTTGGGCCACGCCGATTTGCCGCTAGATATGCCCGTCGCTCGGCTATCGGTGGCCATGCAGCAACTAGTCGAAATCGCCCGCGCGCTGGTGGGGAGGCCCCGCGTAGTCGTGTTCGACGAGCCGACCAGTTCGCTCACCCAGTCCGATACCCGGCGGCTGTTCGACGTGATCCGCCGCTTAAAGGCCGACGGCCTGGGCATCATCTACATCAGCCACTTTCTGGAAGAGGTCCGCGAAATCGGCGACCGCTACACGGTGCTCCGCGATGGCAGCTTGGCCGGTTCTGGCAGCCTGGCCGATGTCACCGAAGAACAGATTGTTTCGCTGATGGTCGGCCGCAGTGTGCAAGAACTGTTTCCGCAGGTACCGCACGAACCCGGCGAAGTGATCCTAACCGTGGACCAGCTTCAAGGCCGGCGCACGCCCCGCGACGTTTCGCTAGAACTGCGCCGCGGAGAAATCTTGGGGATTGCAGGCTTGGTCGGCGCCGGCCGCACCGAGTTTCTGCGAACGCTGTTTGGGCTCGATGCCGTGCGCGCGGGCCGCGTGCGCGTGGCAGGGCTGGTGCCACGTGGGACGCCCGCCGGCATGATCGCCGCCGGCCTGGGATTGGTCTCCGAGGACCGCAAGGGCGAGGGCCTGGCACAAAGCCGCTCCATTGAAGACAACATTACCTACAGTCGGTTGAAGCCGTACAGCACCTTCGGCTGGCTGAACCTGCGCCATCGCCGGCAGGCCGTGAAGGAAAGCATGGCCGCCTTGCAGATCAAAGCGGCTTCGCCGGCCCAAAGCGTGCAACAGCTTTCGGGCGGCAACCAGCAGAAGGTCGCCATCGCCCGCGTGCTGCACCAGCAGGCCGATATTATTCTGCTAGACGAGCCTACGCGCGGGATCGACGTCGGCACCAAGGCCGAGATCTACCGGCTGATGGGCCAGGCCGCGGCGGCAGGCAAGGCGGTGATCTTTGTCAGTTCATACCTGCCGGAACTGATGGCGGTTTGCGACCGCATTGGCGTGATGGCCCGCGGCGTGCTTCACGACGTTCGCCCCACCGAGGCCTGGACGGCTGAAAGCATCATGGCTTGCGCGGTAAGCTGATGTAATCGGGCCAGCGACGTCACCCACAATACTTCTTCTCCCATCGCGTGATTCGCCATGCAAATCCGGCCTGAACATATCGACGATCGCGCCTCGATCTACGACCTGCTCTGCCAGGCATTTCCCACGCCCGAGGAAGCCTTGCTGGTTGAGCGGCTGCGCGAATCCGGCAACGCAACCGTGGCCTTAGTGGCAATCGATGCAGCCGACGACGGCGAGCGTGATGTGGTCGGCCACGTGGTATTCAGCCCGGTGGAGTTGGAACCGCCCACGCCGTGGCCAGGGCTGGGCCTGGCTCCACTGGCTGTGCGACCGCACGCACAGAGGCAAGGCATCGGCAGCCAACTGGTGCAGACAGGACTGGAATCCTGCCGCGCCGCTGGTGCAGGCTTTGTCGTGGTGCTGGGCGATCCGGCGTACTACCGCCGATTCGGCTTCGTGGCCGGCAGTCAATTCGGCCTAGCCAACGAGTACGGCGTCGACCACGAGTTCATGGCCCTGGAGTTGAAGCCCGGTTGCCTGAGCTACGGCGGCCTGGTTCGCTATGGAGCGGAGTTTGCCGCCTTTGGCCCGGGGTAAACTGGCCGGCTTTACCGCAGGCTCCACGGCCAGTAGTCGCGTTGGTAACCGCCAAAGCGGATCTCCATACCACCCACCAGCGACAGGTTGTGGATGTCGGACATGCCCGACGATCGCTTGCCGAGCGAAAGGTTGTCGGCGAAATCGAGCCTGAACACCAACCAATCGTCGTGGCGGTACTTCAGGCCTAGTCCGACCGGCACCGTGACCAGGGTTTCGGTCATCGACGCGTAGTACTGGTCGACCAGGTCGAAGAAGCCCATCCCGGCACCAAAGGCAAAGTAGGTCTTGAGCCGGGGCCGGGTGAAGAACGCCATCTGCAGTTGCAGATCCCAGAGGATGGCGTCGGAAGTGGTACTTTGGACGTTGGTGCCAGGGTAATCCACGCTCAACGTGGCGATGGCCACTCGGCCTTCCCAGGCCCAGCGGTCGTCAAAATCCCAGCCAAAGCGACCGCCATAGATCAGCCCGCTATCGAGCTTCACGTGGCGGTCCATCGACAAGTCGCCCCACAAGATGCCCGTAAACATGCCTGCCGCCAGCGGGCGCTGCGACCAGGGCTCGCTCAACACCGGCAGCCAGTTCACCGGCTCTGGCTGCGTGGCCACCGGCAAGAACGGACTTTGCGGAACCATGATCGCCGGCAGGTTATCCACCGTTTGGGTCGGATCGCCCAGCGGCACCGCCGGAGCCAGCAATTCGCCCGGCGGGCTTAATTCCTGATACGGTCCAGGCGGAAGCAACTCAGGCTGGAACGCGCTGGGGGTAAGTGTGCCGGGGGCGATGGCACGGTCGCTGGGCGGGTTAGACAATGCCGCTGCCAGCAGGATCGTGCTGTCTTCTGACGATGTTGGATAGAAATAGCCACCAGCCTGAGTGGCATAGGTTTGCTGCTGCGATTGAGGAGGCAGCCCACCGGCCAATTGCACGCCACCCGCTGGCTGCTGCGCAGGCGCAATCGTTACCGTACCGGCGAGCCCGTAGCTCGCTAGCACGATCAGCGCGCAGTGCAACAGCGTACGCCAATGCATCGCCATGGGTGGGCGAGATGCTCCGCGACGAGGGGTGGCCGAACGGCCGTTTCAAGGGAAAAAGGCCGCGGATTATTCCCACTGGCGGCGAGCCTGTCAACGCAGGTTTATGAGCCGCTACGCCGCTGGCGGCGCCTTTAGCGCAAGCTGCCCACGACCAGTTCGCCCTCGCTCTCCTGCGATGGATCTGACGCCTGCTCGCACTCTCCATCTGACGCACTTCTCACCGGGCGATCGTGGGCTGCTAGTTCAGCCGGCACGTGACGCGGTTCAATCGGGCCGGGCAACCGCTCCAGCATCGCCACCAGGCTCACCCCGCGTGTGTAGCCGCGCGCCCCGCGATGCAAACAGCGGAGCAACCGTGCCTGCTCGCCTTCGAAGATGCGGCGAAGCAGCCAATTCATCGGCGGGCTGGGCAGGTCGAAATCGGTGCCGGCATCGCCTGCTGCCTGGCCACGCTGGCGATTGCGATCGCGCACCCAGCGAACGGCCGGATAGAGTCGCGCATTAAAGTACGACAGCAAGCGCTGCCGCACAGGCAAATCCTCCCACGCGGCCTCCAGCCGCGCGGCATCATAGCGGCGGTAATGGCCAAAGGCCTCATCATGCGGGCTCCACAGCGCCATGTCGGCCGGCACCGTGATCAACAACTGCGCGCCGGGCCTGGCCGCCGCCAACAGTTCCGAGAGCATCAGAAAATCGTCGGGCACGTGCTCCAGCACGTCGGTCAGCAGGAACAAGTCGGCTTGGGCCGTCGCCTCGCCCAAGGCTTCCGGGGCCTTGCCGCATACAAACCGCACGCCCGGGAACCGGGCTTGCGCCAGGCGGATGCCTTCGGCCGAGGTATCCACGCCCAGGCAGTTGTATGCCCCGGCCAGTTCCGCCAGGTTGCCGCCGGTACCGCAGCCCACGTCGATCACCAGGCGGTTCTGGTGCGGCGGAACTACCGCTTCGATCAGCGACCGCAGGATGCGTCGCCGGGCAACGAACCACCAGTGCCGTTTCTCGATTTGGGCATGAAGATCAAACTGGGCCAATTGCATCGCGTGGACCTGCCATAAAGAAGCACCGCGCGCAGGATCTCCGCCGCGGGAGCCGATCTGCCGCATTCCAAATGTAGGCCGCAAAATGCGGCGGCGGTCCGGCCAGCAGCGAGCGGGGCAGATTGGCGCGGCCGCGCCGGTTATACTGGGCCTGCCGGCGGCGCAAGGTCCGCCCGGTTATGCATTCCCTCCCACCAAAGTTTCCTCCCCGCACGTATTCATGGCTTCTATGCTTCAACCTTCGCAACGATGGATGCTGGCGGCGTTTGCCGCGGCGCTGTTGATGGCTCGCCCGGCAGCGGCCCAAGAACCGCAGACCAAGACCGCCCAGGCGTTCCCCGCAGAACTGGTCGACTTCACGGCGTACGGCCGCAATCCGGTGTTCAAGGCCGCCGGGCCTGGCCACTGGGACGTGATGATCCGCGAGCGAGGCTGGATCATCAAAGAGGGCGATCAATACCGCATGTGGTACACCGGCTACGACGGCACCCGCGAGGGGCTCAAGATGCTGGGTTATGCCACCAGCCGCGACGGCATCCGCTGGGAGCGCTGGCCGGACAACCCCATCTATCGCGACCACTGGGTCGAAGACATGATGGTGCTCAAGCACGACGGCACCTACTACATGTTTGCCGAGGGGACGGGCGATGAGGCCCATCTGCTGACCTCGGCCGACGGCATTCATTGGCAGCGAGAAGGCCGCCTCGACGTGCGGCTGAGGAACGGTGAGCCGATTCCGCCCGGCCCCTACGGCACGCCGTTTGTGATGGTGAAAGACGGCACGTGGTACCTGTTCTACGAACGCCGCGACCTGGGCGTATGGCTGGCGACGAGTCGCGACCGCAAGGTTTGGACCAAC
>Ga0182738_1006194_pt1 | contig 12515 bp, 10 predicted proteins | sample eDN5th30CBELigMG_FD_128876 | JGI IMG/M metagenome (GOLD analysis project Ga0182738, IMG submission 128876) | Enriched Miracle-Growth compost microbial communities from Emeryville, California, USA - eDNA 5th pass 30_C BE-Lig MG (version 2)... ...
CGTCGGCGAGGATCGTCACCTCGATGCGCGAGCAGTGGCCGGCCATCGCCTCGTCGACGGAGTTGTCGACGACCTCCCACACCATGTGGTGCAGGCCGGTCGGCCCCGTCGAGCCGATGTACATACCGGGACGCTGGCGGACCGGCTCGAGCCCTTCGAGCACCTGGATGTCTGATGCGGAGTAGGAGTCCGACGTTTTGGTGGATGAGCGGGCCAAGGCGCGACCTTTCAGTGCCGGTCCGCGGTCCAGCGGACGGACGATTCTGGGTGACCCAAGGCACACGACACCAGCCATCCGCACGGTCGGATCAGCCTGGAACGCCGGTGAACAACTTGGCTCACGATGGCTTTCATCCTACCAGGACGGGGGGACATTCTGGCGGTTCTGCGGGCCCGACCGAGGTCGCCAAACCATCGATGCGACGGGTCCGGCCGGCCGACCCGCTCGCGGGCAGATCGCGGGTCCGATCGTGCTTCAGTCGCCGCGCCCGGGCCGGACGCGGATGGCCACGTCGGTGACTTCCGCGCCGGGCACCACGTCCGCGATGCGAGCCCGCAGGGTGGTCGCCTGCCAGCGGAGCTGCGACGCCCAGGTGGGGTCGTCGACCTCGACGTGGAGCCGACCGTCGACCAGGCGACCGGGTCGACAGTGCTCCGCCGCGGCCGGTCCGACCAGGTCGGCCCACGCCTCGGCGATCCGGGTGAGCACCGGCGCCGGCGGTGATCCGAGCCCGGCGAGCACCCGGTCGATGTCACGCCCGATCGTCCCGGGCGGCCGGTGGTCCACGTCGTCGCGCCGCAGCGGAATCGGCTCGATCGTCACGTGCCCATTGTCGCGCCGAATCGGCCCGTCCGGCGCGACCAAGACCGCCTCGCGGTGCCGGTTGCGGGCCGCAGACGATGCGCCGACAGGCGGTTCCGACCCAGCAGCACAGCGAGCCAGGCGAGACCTGTCTGCTCGCCCTCTTAGGATCGCCGCAATGGTTGCCGCACGGGGCTCGCTCGACGTGCTCGTCCACGTCGCGTTCGAGGGTCCGGCGGCCATTGCGGACCGGGCCGCCGCCCACGGCCTGACACCTCGGGTCCACCGGCTCTTCGATGGCGATCCGGTGCCGTCGCTCGACGCGCTCGAGCGGCTGGTCGTGATGGGCGGCCCGATGGGCGCCCGCGACGATGTCGACCATCCGTGGCTGGCCGACGTCCGGACGCTGCTCGGTGTGGCCGTCTCGGCCGGGACGCCGGTTCTGGGCGTGTGTCTCGGCGCACAACTGCTCGCGGCGGCCCTGGGTGCGCCCATCCGGCGAGGGCCCGAGCCCGAGATCGGCGCCGGCCGGGTCCGCCTGACCGACGCGGCCGGCCACGATCCGCTCTTCGGCGTAGTCGAGGGACGGGACCTGGCGGTGTTCCACTGGCACGGCGACACGTTCGATCTGCCCGAGGGCGCGACCCTGCTCGCTTCGAGTGACGGGTATGCGCACCAGGCGTTCCGCGTCGCGAACGCCTGGGGCTGCCAGTTCCACGTCGAGTTGCGTGCCGGTGACGCGGATTCGGTGTCGTCGCAGCTCGGACCCGACCGGGCGGTCACGGCAGGCGAACTCGCCGCGATCGAGCCCGTCGGCAGGCAGATCATCGACGCCTTTCTCGCGCTGCCACCCCGAGAAACCGGGCGCACCGGACCCCTCGAAGACCAGGTCACCACATAAAATCGAATCTATATTGACTTTAGAAGCTTGCCCGCTGCATACTCCTCGGATCGAACCGAAACCGGGAGAGGAACAGGCCATGAACAAGCGGATCCTGCAATCGGGCTTTCTGATCGGACTGGTAGGCGGCGGGGCGATGGCGCTGTTCGCCATGGGAGCCATGTGGGCGACCGGGCGCGGCTTCTTCACGGTAGTGAACCTTTTCGCGCACACGTTCTGGCCCGATGCGCCGATCGACGGCACCTTCGCGCCGGCCGCTCTGGGCCTGGGCCTGGTCATCCACGTGATCGTCTCGACGATCGTGGGCACGACCATCGCCTGGCTCGTCGACAAGGGTCAGCTCGACGCCGGCATCATCGTCCTGGTCGGCATCGGCATCGGCACGTGCGTCTGGGTCGTTCAGTCCTTCGCCTGGGCAGCCATCGCGGCCGACGCCCACCAACAGTTCACCCCGTGGATCCTCGCGACCGCGCACCTGGTCTTCGCCCTCGGCGCTGCGACGTTCCTCACCTGGATGCAGCGCGACGCCGCCGAAACGAACCATGCGCCCCGGATCGCGCCCGACACGCCCGTGTCGACCGGTCCCGGTGTGACGCCGCGGGCCACCCGCTCGGGGTTCGTGCGCCCGGTCCGGGTCAGCCCCGAGAACGCCACCGAAACCTCCTGATCTCGCCACGGGCGTGCTCGCCTCGTCGATCGGCGGTGCGCGGTGCGGTCGTCGCGGCCGGCGACGGCACGGGCGCCTCGTAGAGCACGGTGCTTCCGTTCATCGCGTACGCGTCGGTCGCCCAGGGCGTGATCTCGCCGGCGCTCATCCCGGGCACGTCGAAGATCGGTTCCCGCAGGAACGGCTGCGCGGTGACCAACAGGCCGAGGAACGTCGGGTCGTCGACGAGCGCGGCGCCGGACGTACCGTCGAAGGCGAGCGTCGCGATCGCCGCGTCGAGGATGTCCCGCATGCCTTTCGACGCGACGAGATCCGGTGAAAGCGCCAGGTCGTCGATCGAGCGTGCCCATGCGCGCATCTTCGCGGTGTCGGCGGCGAATCGGTCGGGGGTGAGCAGCCGGACCGGTGTGCGGAACGTGGCGATCCGCCGTCCGTTCGGGGGCGCCGGCATCGACGAGTGGCGGAGGACGAGCATCGTTTCGGCGTCGTGGTGGGTCGCTTCGTCGCGGGCGCCGCCGAACTGCTGGACCATGACCGGTTCCGACACCCGGATCGGGACGTTCGCGTCCTGCAGGCCGAGCAGGATCGCCGGCCACAACCGACTGGTCGCGAAATCGACCGGCACCAGCACCGGGCCGGAGCCGGCCATCTCCGCGGCGACGGTGTGTCGGATGGCGGCGGCTTCGGGGATGAGCGGTGCCGATCGCACCTCGGCATGGTCGGCCGTGGGGACCGACAGGCCCGCGAGGATGCCGGTGGCCAGCACGGCCGCGGCCACGGGCGTCGGCGTGCGGAGGCCGAGCCGGCCGACGACCGCGGGAAACTCGCGCACCAGGCCGATCGCGACCACCGTCCACAGATACGCGGCGAGTGGCCACAGACCGTAGAAGTAGCGGGCACGGAACCCGTACGCGTCGGGATTCTGCAGCGCGGTGACCAGGTAGGCGGCCCACACCACCGCCCCGGCGCCGACGGCCCGCCCGATCGTCCGGTCGCCCCGACGCCGGGCCCGGAGCGTCACCCACACCGACAGCGCGACCAGCACCACGGCACACGCCGTCGCGGCCACGAAGGGGGTTCCACCACCCAGCCGGTCGAAGGGAGGATGCGCGAACGAGGGCGGCAGCCAGGCAGGCGGCACCGCGGTGACCGACGTGAGCATGCCGAGCGCGCCGGTCAGCGTCGGTTGCACCGCACCGGTCTGGAGTCCCTGGGTCTGGCCGGAGAGCGCCGCGTCGATCGCCTTGCCGAGGTTGCCGCCACCGGAACGGAACTGGTCGAACAGCGGCGCCGCCCACGCCAGTGCGGTCAGCACGGCACACACCGCCACGATCCGCCGGTCACGCCGTGCCTGTCGGTGCCATTGGGTCGGATGCTCCGAGCGCAGGCGCAGGCGACCGCGGACTCCGAGCGCGATCGCGTAGAGGCACGCCACCGGCACCACCACGATGAACTTGGGATGGGCCAGCACGAGGTAGTTGGCCACGGCGGTCAGCACCACCAGGGCCGCCGCGTCGCCGTCGGCCACCGACCACGCTGCGACCAGCAGGGTGAACATCGCCACGATGCCCAGCGCCACCGGCGTCGGTTCGATCAACAACTGCGACCCGAGCGTCCACAGCAGCGAAGCGAGCGCTGCCGCGGCGAGCATCGCGGCCCGTTCGCCGACCCGTCTGCGCACCAACCACAGCGCGGCGACCGCAGCGGCGGTGTTGATCGCCGCCATGCCCAACAGCAGCCCCCAGGTGACCCCCAACAGGCGCACCGGTACGGCCAGCAGGTAGAAGGGCAACGCGCCCAGGTACGAGTACTGCGCCGTCGACCCGAACGAGGTCTGCGCGGCGAGCCCGACGAGCGGTGGATGCGCCGAGAACACGTCGCGGATCCGCACCGCGCTGATGCCCGCGTCGAGGGTGGGCTGCCATCCGGCGATGCCGTTGCGGACGGCCGCGACCAGGATCGGCGACACCGCGACGGCCACCACGCCGCGGTAGACCCAGCGCACCGTCGGGGTCGGTCCGGACCCGCCGGCGGTCCGGTCGATCTCCGCCGTGGCCGTCACGCCGGCCACCCTAGAAGGCCGCTTGGCACTGGTCGCCGACGCATCGAGGCGCGGGGCCGGCGACCGCCACGTGACCGCCCGAGTTCGGGGACACCGCCGACGCCGCTCGGGCACGCTCCGTACACTGAGCCGGTGCGTCGCGTCCCCGTCGTCTTCGCCGCGATGGCCGTCGCCCTCGTGCTCGCCGGGTGTTCGTCGCGCCAGGGGTCCCAGACGTCGTCGTCGGCGCCGCGGATCACCAGGGCGACCACGCTGCCCGCCGCGTTCACGGGCAGCGTCGCTGCGTTCTACGACCCGCCCGACCCGCTCCCCCACGCCCGACCCGGCACGCTCATCCGCCACCAGGTGGTCGGCGGGACGGCCACCGAACGCACCTGGCGCATCATGTACCACTCGATCGACGCGGCTGGGCGCGACGAGCCGGTCACCGCGCTGGTCACCTTTCCGACGCGGCCCGCGCCGCCGCGAGGGTGGCCGGTGGTGTCGAGTGCGCCGGGGACGGTGGGGCTGAACACGTCATGTGCGCTTTCCCGCAGCGACGACCGCCCCGACGCCTTCGGCGTCACCGGGGTGGCGGTGCGCACCGACTACATCGGCATGGTCGACGGTCAGCGTCAGCGGTACCTCTCGGGGGTCTCCGAGGCGCACAGCGTGATCGACGCGGTGCGCGCCGTGCGCCACATCCCCCAGGCCCACGCCGGGTCGCGTTGGGTGGCCTTCGGGCACTCCCAGGGCGGTCAGGCGGCGCTGTTCACGAATCAGCTCGCGGCATCGTACGCGCCCGAACTCGACCTGGCAGGCACCGTGGCCGGCGCACCCGCGTCGCCGCTCACCGACCTGCGCGGCCCCGACGACCGCATCGTGCCGCACCTGGTCGAGCTGTTGGCGCTGTTCGGCATCGCCGCCGATCACCCGGGACTCGACCCCGAGTCGTACCTCACCCACGCGGCCCGCAGGCACGTCGACGTGCTCGAACACGGCTGCGTCGCCGACATCGTGGCGACCTTCGCCGGACTGGCCGACCACGGTCTGTTCGTGAAGAACCCGCTCACCACCGGGCCGGCGGCCGCGCTCGTGCGCGACAACGAACCGGGCCGCGTGAAGGCGCCGAGTCCGATCCTGCTGTTCGAAGGCACCGACGACACCGATGTGCTGCCCGCCCGCGCCGAGGCGATTCGTTCCCGGCTGTGCCGGGTGGGTCAGGTCACCCAGTTCGAGGTGCTCCGCGGGGCGACCCACGGGACCGAGATCGACCGTGCCCGGGCCGACATCTCGTCGTGGATCGCCGATCGTCTCGCCGGGCAACCCGCTCCGGACAACTGCCCTGCGGGGTGACCGCCGGAGTCGGATCTGGGCACGGTGCTCGGCCCGGTGGAAGCCTCATCGGATGCGTCGGGCGCGTAGCACCACGTCGTCGACGTGGTGGGTCGACGCCGCGCCTGCAGGGCGCGGTCGCGTCTCGTCGACCTCGACCACCCAGTCGTCCGACGCCGCCACCGCCGCGGCGAAATCGGTGACCCGTTCGTACGCGTCCACGTCGTAGGCGCGGCTGCCCACATGCACGTCGATCGGTTCGGGCCGCGCCGGGAGGGCGTGGCTCACCACCACGAGGTTGCCGCCGGGCGCGACCGCGCCGAGCATGGTCGCGACGGCCCGGTGGTCGGGGGTGCGGGGGATCGACGCGTACGACGCCGTCACCAGGTCGAAGGCCCGCTGGGGGTACGCGTCGGCGGCGTTCGCGTCGACATGGAGCGTCTCGACGGTGACGCCGCGCCGGTCGGCTTCGCCCGCGATCCGCTCCAGGGCACGGCCCGAGAGGTCGCTCGCGACGACGGCCCATCCCTGCTCGGCGAGCCAGAGCGCGTCACCGCCTTCGCCAGCACCGACGTCGAGTGCCCGGCCCGGTGCGAGGGCGGCGACCTCGGCGACGAGGTTGCCGTTGGGGCGGCCGCTCCAGAGTTGCCCGCCGGAGTAGCGCCGGTCCCAGTCGGTTTCTCCCGCGGCTCGGGCCGCTCCACGTTGCTGGTCTTGCGTGGCGAGATCCGAGGCGACCATCGCGCCCACGCGGGCGCCGTCGGCTGCCGCCTGGACGACCTGCTGGGACGGGTCGGTGACGTTCCCGGCCGCGTAAAAGCCCGGCACGCTCGTCGCGCCGAATCCCTGGGTCGCGAGGATCGTGCCGAGCCCGCTCACGTGCGGCTCGGGCGCGATCCCCAATGGCGTGAAGGCACCGGCACGGGCCCTGAAGCGGGGCCCCACGACGACCACGTCGGTTGCCAGGGTGGTGCCGTCGGCCAGCTCCACGCCGTTCACGTGACCGTCCGCGCCGGTGACGATCCGGCTGACCGGACCCTCGCGGATCTCGACCCCAGCGGCTCGCAGGCCTTGCAGGTGCTCGGGCGGGACGGCTCGGGAATCGTGAACCACGACGGTCAGCTCGTCGGCGAGGTGACCGAACAGCGCCACCGGGTGCAGCCCCGCCGGGTGGGTGAGGATCACCGTGACGGACTGGTCGCGGACTTCGTAGCCGTGGCAGAACGGACAGTGGACGACGTCGCCGCCCCAGTGCGCGGCGAGACCGTCGATGGCGGGAAGTTCGTCGATCAGCCCCGTCGCCGCGACGACGCGGCGGGCGTGCACGAGGTGACCGCCGGTGAGTTCGACTCGGAAGTCGCCGTCGGTGTCGCGACGGACGGTGGTCACGCTGCCGTCGAGGACTTCGCCGCCGTAGGTGCGGACCTCTTCACGACCAGCGGCGAGCAGATCGCCGGGTGGGACGCCGTCGAGACCCAGGTAGCCGTGCATCGTGGCCGCGGGCGCGTTGCGGGGCTCGCCGGCGTCGACGACGATCACCGAACGGCGCTGTCGGGCGATCTGCAGCGCCGCCGCGAGCCCGGCTGCCGACCCGCCGACGACGCAGACATCGGTATGGCGTTCGACCGGCTGAGATGCGTGATCGTTCATGGGCGCAACGGTAGAGTTCCGCGCATGGCTTGCAAACCTGTTTGCAGTATTCGCAAGATCGGGGCGGATCGGCCCCATTGCACGGCATCCGGACGGCGTCGACCGCAATGAGCGAGCCTCCCGACATCGAATCGGTCGTGCGCACGCGCCTCCGCGGGCTCCGCCAGGCACTGGGGTGGTCGTTGGACGACCTCGCGACCCGCGCGCATCTGAGCGCCTCGACCATCTCGCGCATCGAGACCGGCAAACGCACGATCGGCCTCGACGTGCTGGTTCCCCTGGCCCGGGCGCTCGGCGTCGACCTCGACACCCTGCTCGACGTCCACGACGACGCCGACGTGGTCATCCGCCCGACCGCGGATCGCTCGGGTCACCACACCTCGTGGTTGTTGAGTCGGGCCACCGGCACGATCACCGCCCTCAAGATGCGCTTCGTGCCGGGCGGCCCGCTGCCCGAGCCGCGGGTCCACCCGGGGCGCGACTGGTTCTTCGTGTTGACCGGTTCGGTGCGGCTGACGCTGGGCGACCGGACCGTCGAGGTCGCCGCCGGTGAAGCGGCCGAGTTCGACACGATGACCCCGCATGCCATCGTCGCCGTCGACGAACCGGCGGAACTGATCATGGTGTTCGACCGGGACGGCCTGCACGCCCACGTCCACCGCGACGTCGAGGCGACGGGCTGACCGCCGGGAACCAGCGCTCAGTCTGATCGGTCGGTCCCGCGGCGCGGCTCGGACGCGGACTCTGACGCCGCGCCGACACCGAAGATCAGGCGTGGGCCACGGTCCCAGGTGAGGTAGTTCCACGCCCAGTTCACGAGGACCGACGCCCGGTTGCGCATCCCCATGAGGGTGACCAGGTGCAGTCCCAGCCAGGCGAGCCAGGCGACGAACCCGCGGAGCTTCACGCCGGGCGGGAGCTCGGCGACCGCGGCGCGGCGCCCGATCGTCGCCATGATCCCCTTGTTCCGGTAGCGGATCGGCGTCGTCGCCTCGCCGGCGAGGATCCGGCAGATCTGCTCGGCGGCGTGCGTGCCGCTCTGGATGGCGCCCTGGGCCAACTGCGGCAGCGTGCCGCCCGACGGCGCGGCATCGGGGATCTGCGCGACGTCGCCGATCGCCCAGACGCCGGGACTTCCGGGCACCGACAGGTCGGGCGCGACGACGATGCGCCCGCTGTGCCCCCGTTCGACGTCGAGATGATCGGCGACCTCGGCTGCCTGCACGCCCGCCGCCCAGACCACGGTGTGCGCGGCCAATTCGGTGCCGTCGCCGAGGCGGACCCGGGTGGGGGTGACCTCGGCGACCGGCGTGTCGAGGTGGATCTCGACACCCCTGGCCGCGAGCGTGTCGAGCGCATGACGCTGGGATCGGGCCGAGAACGCCCCGAGCACCGAGCCGGTCGCCTCGACGAGGTGGACCCGGGCACGGTCGACGGGCAGGGTCGGGAAGTCGCGGCTGAGCACGTGGGTGTCGAGCTCCGCGAGCGCGCCGGCGGTCTCGACCCCGGTCGGGCCGCCTCCGACGACCACCACGTCGAGTGCGCCCTCGGCGACGAGGGACGGGTCGCGGGCGGCTGCCTCGAACCGGGCCAGCACGTGGTTTCGCAGCCGGGCGGCGTCGGCGAGTGAGTAGAGGCTGAAGCCGTGTGCCTGGGCACCGGGGACACCGAAGTGGTGCGCCCGCGACCCGGCGGCGATCACGAGGTGGTCATACGCGATCGGTTCGCCGTCGACCACGACCCGCCGCTGTGCGGCGTCGATCGTCTCGACAGTGCCGACCCGCATCGCCACGCCCGGGTAGCGGCGCAGGACCCCGCGGACCGGGTAGGCGACGTCTGCGGCGTTCAGCCCGCACGTCGCCACCTGGTACAGCAGCGGCAGGAACGTGTGGAAGTTGTTGCGGTCGACGACCGTGACGCGGACCGCGCCGGATCGCGAGAGCGCCTTCGCGCACGCCAGTCCGCCGAATCCGGCGCCCACGACGACCACGTGCGGCCGGTCGTCGACCCCGCGGCGCGTGCTCATGACCACAAGGGTAGGGAGGCGCACCCTCGACCGGGTCGGCTGTTTTCCGTCGCCCAGCGAGCGGGTCCCGGGATCGCCTGCCCGCGCTCCCCGGTGAAGGGTGGTGCCGCGGCAGTAGAACAGTGCCCATGACGTTTGCACCAGAACCGGGCGGCGCGGTGTTCCCCACGGCGGTCGGCAGGTGTGGGATCACGTGGTCGACCGACGGCATCACCAGCGTGCACCTGCCCGAGGAGACCCCGGCGCTGTTGCGTGGACTGATCGCCGAGCATGCGACCGGGCCGGTCGTGACGCTGGACGCCGCACCCGCCTCGGTGCGCGAGGTGGCGAGTCGCATCGACGCGTTGACGCGCGGTGCGGACGACGACCTCGCCGATCTGCCCCTCGACGACACGCGGCTGACCGAGTTCGCCGCGTCGGTCTATGCGGCATTGCGCACGGTGCCGCCCGGCGACACGATCACCTACGGCGAGCTCGCCCACCGGGCGGGCTACCACTCGTCGAACATGCCCCGTGCCGTCGGGCAGGTGCTGGGCCGCAACCCGTTCGGCATCGTCGTGCCCTGCCACCGCGTCACGGCCGCGAACGGCAACCTGGGTGGCTTCTCGGCCCACGGTGGGGTGGTCACCAAGCTGCGCCTGCTGCGTGCCGAGGGGCGCGGTGAAGCCGCGGCCGAGATGCCCTGGGACCTCGAAGCGGCGCACAAAGCCTTGCGCACCGCGGACCCCGACATGGGTCGGCTCATCGACCTCGTGGGGCATCGCACTCCGCGCATGCGCCTCGCGTCGTCCACCGTCGCCGCCCTCGCCGAATCGATCACCGCGCAGCAGGTGTCGGGCGCTGCCGCCTCGGCGATCTACGCGCGATTGTGCGCGCTGTTCCCCAAAGCCCTCGACGGTCCGACCGCTTCCGGACTCGCGCGCCTGAGCGACGCCGAGCTGCGCGCCGCCGGCCTGTCGGCGTCGAAGGTCGCCGCCCTGCGCGACCTGTCGGCACGATCACTCGCCGGCGAGGTCCCCGAGTTGGACGAGCTCGAGACGATGGACGACGAAGCGATCATCGCGGCGCTCACCCCGATCCGCGGGGTGGGTCGCTGGACGGTGGAGATGTTGCTGATCTTCCGGCTGGGGCGCCCCGACCTGTTGCCGGTCGACGATCTGGCGGTGCGCCGCGGCTACGCGAACCTCACGGGACGTGACACGATCCGCGCCGCGGAGCTCGCCCGCCTGGGCGAGTCGTGGGCCCCGTGGCGCAGCGTGGCCGCGTGGTACCTGTGGCGCGCCAGCGAGCCGGGTCGACTCGATGCGACCGGATCCGGTGGCCAGTCGGTCGATCGGACTCGACGGCTGTCGACGCTCAATAGCTGAAGGTGAGCGTGACCGTGCCGGCCGTCCCCGTCCCGCCGGGGTTGCCGCCGTCCGCGCCGCCGCCCGAACCCGCCGAAGCAGCCGCCGCGGACCCCGTCCCGGCCACGTAGGCCGAGCCGCTCCCGCCGCCTCCTGCGTGGCCACCCTGCGTCGTTCCGCTGGACGCCCCTCCTGCTTCACCGCCGCCGCCGCCGAAGTACCCGCCGCCACCGCCACCGCCACCACCGCCACCGCCGTAGCGAATGAAGGTACTGGTGGTGGAGTTGCCGCCCTTGCCGCCCTGGCCCCCATCCCGGGTGTTGGTGGCCGATCCACTCGGGTTCCCGCCGTTCCAACCGTCGGGTCCGCTGGAAGCTCCACCGTTTCCCCCGACGCCGACGGCACTCGAGCCCCCGCCACCACCGCCGTTGCCCTGCCGGCCCGATGGCCCGTCCGTTCCTCTCGTGCCTGCCACACCGGGAACCGGCCCGCTGACCGAACCACCAACCGCGCCACCGCCAGAACCACCATGTCCGGTGTTGGCGCCCGCCGCACCACCGCCCCCGCCGCCAGGGGCGACGATCAGAATCGAACCGGAACCGAGGGTCGCACTGTCGCTGATCGCACTCGCGCCGCCGCCGCCACCACCACCACCCGAATTGTTGCTCCCGACGCCGGTTCCCGTGTTCTCGCCGCGACTGTTGCCGGTGGCCCCCTTACCCCAAAGCGATGCCCCCCCGGCGCCGATGCCGCCCGCACTGCCCGGGCCGCCCGCACCACCAGCACCGAGTGCGACGTAGAGGGTGTAGCCACTGCTTTGCGCGCCGATGTCACCGGCGAGCAACGTTCCCGCGCCACCGCCGCCGCCACCCGCCTGACCTCCGCCGCCACCACCACCACCGCCGCCACCGCTGAGTTCGTAGTGGACCTTCACGCCTGCGGGCACCGTTACCTCGTGCAACGTCGAGTTGTAGCCGCTTCGAGAGAATGTCGGCGGGAGCGGCGGCAAGGTCGTCGTCGTCGACGAGGTCGTCGTGGTCGCCTCGGTGGTGGGTGGGGTGGTCGACGGCGAGCCCGCAGCTGCCACACTCGGCAACGAGATCACCGCCACTGCGGCAGCGGCGGTCGCTCCGCCGAGCTGCAACACTCGTCGACGCGACCACTCGTCGGTGGTGACCACACCCAATTCGACGAGTCCGGCCATCGCCGTCACCAACGCATCGGGCACGTCGTCGATGCCAGCACGCGCCAAGGCGAACGCCTCGGCTCGGGCACCGTCGAGGTGGAGTACTTGGGATGCTCCCGGCTCGAGGATCAGAAACCCGTCATCCGCAGGCTCGACGTGCAGGCCCTTCGCTTCCCTGAAACCCATCGCCAGTCTCCGTTTCGACACGTCCGTGATGAAGCGGCGAACCCTAGCAGGCGCCTCGCACGTACGATACAAATCGACGATGGCGATCAGCCGTTCGGCCCGGACCGGCCGTCGTCTGCGCGAGCCGCCATCGAAAGCTTCTGCCGAGCGGCGACCGCAAGGACCAATGCGATGATCGCCACGATCAGGCCGGCGGCGCCGAAGGCCATCGCGAAGACGTTCAAGGTCGTGTTCGACGAACTCGACTTGGTCGGGTTCGTGTCACTGCCCGAAGCTGTCACGCTGGGCCCGCCGGTGGATGCCGCGTTCGACGCGGCCGTGTCGGACGACGCCCCGCTCGAGGTCGCGCCGTTCGCCGACGCGTCGGCGAGGGGC